>ERZ773164.21-NODE-21-length-163293-cov-6.069561_pt1 | contig 163293 bp, 71 predicted proteins | sample MGYA00511917_ERZ773164 | MGnify/ENA primary metagenome ERZ773164 (study PRJEB29015, sample SAMEA2737847) | human gut metagenome | biome: human gut; feature: human-associated habitat; material: faeces | place: China | collected 2012 ...
TCATTCACAAGCAAGTTAATATTTAATTTTGTCTAAATTTTGGGGTTCACTTCATAACTTATGTTTTTTCTTATTCACCGCATTTTGTGAAATACCAAGTATTGATGCGGTTTCACGCTCTGATTTTGTCTGTGAATACAGTAAATCTATGAGCAGTAATTCCTCTGCTGAAAGTTTACTAAGTGCGCATTGTAATTTTTCAAGCATAATGTTATGTACCGTTTCTTCCTCGACATTTATTTGATTATCGGCAATGAAGCTTTCTCCTGACATTCCATCCACTCCTAAAGCGTCAAGAGATAATATAACCGCTTCCTGCTCCTGTTTCTTTAAATAATCATGTCTGTCCTGTTCCCTTCTGTATTCATAATATTGTTTCTCCGAAACCTCATACAGATGTCCATTCATTTTCCAATAATATTTCTTCGACATAATGATGCCCTCCAATTCAATTTTGTTAGATTTTCAAATTGAATTGCATCACTACGGGTATCTTATATATACCAAATGCCAATGTTCTATCCAAAAACTGATTAATTCCCAAAAAACAAAGGCATTATGCTGTTTATCGGCTGTTCTCCAAGTTTTTGATATGATTTCACAGCAACACAGGCTTTCTTCCGCATTGCATGAAAATTTGCAGTCGGGATTAAAAAAATTTTGCTTGCTTTGTGTGTTTGATGTATAAAAAGAGAAAAGCGATATATTATGTGTCAATAAGTCGCATAATATATCACTTTTGGCTTGTTTTTCTGTTAAGTTGGCATTTTTCGCACAAATGGGTAAATGAGCTGAGTATGTTAAAACTCTTTTTTTAGCACACTCAGCTCATATCTGATATTTATTAAATTGTATCTGGCTAGTAGTTTTAAATTGCCAGCCATAAACATTATGAATAAATATACTTCCTCATCCATTACTCTCAAATACCATAGCTGTCTATGGATTTTACATCTGTACCTCAATAACCTCTTTGTATCTAAACCGCTACTGTGCCACACTTAATGCCGCGCCTATAATTCCGGCATCATTGAATAGCGTAGCGGCTTCTATTTTTGTTTTCTCTCGGTATTTGTTATAATCGCCTGCATAGACATACTCCCTAAGCGGATTGAGCAGATAATCACCTTCTTTGGATATGCCGCCGCCAATCAGGATTTTACTCGGTTGAAAAATATTCAGTATAGAAATCAATCCCATTCCTACATATCGGATATACTGCTCTACTACTGCCGTAGCTGCCCTATCGCCCATTTTTGCACAATCAAAGGCGGTTCTTCCTGACACCTCACCGTTCTCTTGTACCCATTTGTGCATCATAGAACTGATGTCAGACTGCATTGCACGCTTAGTCTGACGTATCAAAGCCGTAACAGATGCGTATGCTTCCCAACAACCTTTATTTCCGCAGGAGCATTCTTCCTCTCCCTCGGCATTGATTATGATGTGTCCAAGCTCACCGCCTGCACAGTTAAAGCCTCTGTATGGCTTACCGTCTATGATAACTCCGCCACCGACACCTGTTCCGAGCGTAATCAGAACAAAGCTGTCGGCATTATCACCGTTTACCGCATATTCTCCCAATGCCGCCGCATTTGCGTCATTCTCTAAATTGATACGCTTACCGAGCCTTTTTTCAAGCATTGCCCTTAATTCAGTGTTTTTCATTTTAAGATTACATGAATAAGCAATAACTCCACTTTTATTATCAACTGTTCCCGGACAGCCGATACCGACAGCTTTAATATCGGCTATTGAACAGTTTGCACCGTCTACTATGTCAACACACAAATCCGCCATATCCTCGACTATTTCCTCAATCGGTCTTTGAGCCAAGGTTGGAACCGACGATTTATATATAATCTTTCCCGATTCATCTACTACACCTGCGGCAATGTTTGTGCCGCCTAAGTCTATTCCTATATACATTTTATCTACTCCTCCTTTATATTACTCATCACAGAATACACGGTATTTAACACATCTTTTTTAGGGATGGTGTGCCATATTTTACATAAGTGGTAACAAATAGAATCCGTATATTCTGAAATCAATAATACACATCACTAATATATCGCTCATCGCAGAATACATGGGTTTATATAATAAGAGGGAGAGAGAGTCTTATTGGGGTAACAAGAACTTCCGTATATTCTGAGATCAGCGATATATCTTTATAAAAGCACCTCTGCCTCTATACAATATAGACGGCAGAGGCACAATTACTGTTTTTTTATTTATTTACGAAAATGCAGGACACCTTGGCTGCATATCCAAAAGGCTATTCCACATAAACACCTTAATATCTACATATTCGCCGCCAAAAGCATTCGGAACGCTTATGTTTTCACCAGCCGCATTTGTCTTAACGTCTGATATATCCTTGATTGTCGCCTTTACAAGATGACCATTAGCTGTATATGTAGCAACTATGAGATATGCGCTGCCTTCAGTACGCTTTATTACATTTACAGTGCTGTCCGTTGTGTTAACTCCCTTAATCTCATAATCGTCAGTCTGGATTTCCTCCCAGTGCGCATAAAGAGTTGTACCGTTTAAATCTGTAACATTTTCAGGTGTTATTGTCTCTATCTTTTTGCCGCCATTCTCCTCTGTATACCAACCCTTGAACTCATATCCTTCTTTTTCAAGTGTTGTAAGTTCGGGCAAATCCTCTATTGTGCCGGTTATTTCACTGCTTTCTTCACCGTTCTGCAATGTTATTTTATACGTTACAATCTCCCACTGTGCATTAAATCTGAGTGAGCCTTGTATTGACGCAATATTTGTATATACTGCATTGTCACTTCCGTATTTATATTTTGTGTCGTCTCCGTCTACCTTCCAGCCTTCAAACGTATATCCTGCACGGATTGGCTCCTGCTCCGGTATCAATATTTGAGTGGTTGATTCCTGATCATATTCATTTGAATCACTCGGCTTATTTGTAACACCTGCTTCCGGAGCTAAATATGCAACGGTAAATTTACCACGTTTTATCCAGCTCGAATATATTGTTTTTTCTGTGCTGTCACCAAAGAACGCAAGCATTTTATCTGCTGTATTGAAATTCTCATTAGTTACAACATTACCGCCGCCGTTTGGTTCGGTACGCCAATTTGTAAAATTGTAATCCTGACGCACAGGATTTTCAGACGGTAATTGCAGTAGGCTTTCAACTGTGCCTGTAAGAGTTGTATTTTCTATGCCTGTTCCTTCCTGCAAATCAAGCTTTAATGTATATGTTTTAGGCGTAATATTTACTGTTACCTTAACCGCTTTATCTGGCATTATAAAGCTATATTTGCCCTCTGTTTCTGTAATAGCTTGGCTTTTTCCGCCTTCCGGCTGATATGTAACGCCTGATATGTCATATCCGTTGGGAGCTGTCGCTGTAAATTCAACAGGATTGCCCTCCGTTGCAGTTTCAGGTGCTGTGATTGTACCCTTTAAGCCTTCGGGAATAACTCCCTCTGACACAAATTCTGATGTGATACTGCTTGTAACTTTTTCCTTTTCCGTTACAGTTGCCTTGAAGGTAATCGGGTTATATGCTCCGCCCGCTGTCTTTGGAACAAAACGGAAAGTATGCACTCCTTCACCAAGAGTCTCGGTCGGGATTTGAAGCGTAGCCGTGCTATCAACTGCGGTAATAGTATAATTAGTGATTTCTGTGTTTGTTTCACCGATAATCTCGTACAGCTTGTTTGCTTCTTTCCATACGTCGGTATAATCGCTTATCGTAATTTCTATGTTCTTGCCCTTTGGCGTATTACTAGCGCTAGATAGGCTTGGCTGTATCTGGTCAACGACAGTCTTATAGAATTTACTGAACATTGTCGCGCCTTTTGTAGTAGCACGCATATTGTAAATTCCTACAGACTGATTTGCTCTTGGACGGAACTGAATGGTTACTGTACCGTCATCGCCTATTGTTTTTTCGTCAATAAACTGTATCTTTTCCTTGCTTATTGCTTCGCCCTCCTCAAGATTTTGATTTGCAAGGAAGCTCATTGTTTTGCCTTCCGCATTATCCCCTTCAAGCTTAAGCTTAATTTTCAAAAGCGTCGACTGAGAAATGCGAAGCATTCCTTCCTCGTCAGCGGCGCTTTCTTTTAATGACTCCGGCGCCACAGTTGCTTCCGGTTCATTTGCAACCGTCGTTGTCACCTCTGCGGCAGTAATACTGCCCGCCTCAGCAAATGCCGGTACGGTTAATGCTCCCGCAAGCATTAAGGCTAAAATTCCTGATAATACTTTTTTCATTTTTTACTCCTCCTCTTGATTATCTTTATTAAAATCCAACGATACACTATCGCCGTTATTTTCTATGTTTAGTGCGTCCCCGAATATCGCCTGTACTGTTGACAATGTAACATAGGTTCTGTCATTTACAAGCTCCGCCTTTGGTAAATCCGTATGCTGTTTTGCGTTAACGAAAATATTACCGTTGCTCATATCAAAATACGTGCTTGTATACGGATAAAACAAAGATACCGTTTTAGTATCGCCGTCCCAGTAAATCTCCGCTCCGACAGCTTCGGCAAGCGGTCTTATCGGTATCATAAGCTCGTCTTTTAAACATGGCGGTGCGTCTGTTTCCCTTTCTTCACCGTTTATGTATACAGCTGAAATATCCTTTTTAAATTCTATCTTATCTTGTGTTTCAAGCGGTTCAAAATTGGGGAACACATTGTAGCCGCCGACATATGTATCTATCCCCTCCGCACTCATTCCTGACAGACTGAAGTTCTCTTTGTCAAGAGTAATTAGATTTACACTTCCCGCAAGAAACCGTAGAGGATAATAATCGTCTGAGTTCCACAACGCATCGGGATTTTTCGGAATAAGCGTGAAGTAGAACAGCGGTCCGTCGCGCAGCACCACATTGTTTTCACCGCTAAAATCAACATAGCTTACCGATACAATATCACCGTTTACAGATGCTTCTATAATATCCGTATCCTGCACAAGCATTGTTTCATTTGTTCCTAAAAGCGGTCTGCCGCTTTCATCAGTTTTGAGTGTGAATTGCTCCGTATTGTATGCAAATTGAAACTCACATCCGCATAATCCATCGTTATCCTGCGGCAGATTTTTTGTGTAAATCGGGACAATTATTTCATTCGCTTCGTTCATGCTTTGCGGCGCAAAAAACACGCATGAGTTTTCTGCCGCCAATGCAGTTATCGGCATACTAATGATCACCGCAATTAAAGCCATACATAATTTTTTTATCATTGTTATAACCTCCGTTTTATTACAATATATCGCTCATCACAGAATACACAGTATAAATAAGAGGGAGAGAGTGGCTTATTATGGGGGTATTCACAATAATCCGTATATTCTGAGATCAGCGGTATATTATTTACTATATATTATATATTACCTTTATATCGAAACATAAAATACAACGCTCAATCTTGATCATTCGCATATGGGTCGTAATACCCTGCGTCCTTTCCGTTTATCGTAACAGGATAAACATACGCGCAGGAGGCGCTTCCGTCCGTATTAAACATACTTAATGTTCCCCTGTATGACGCTTCTGCTTTTTTCATATACTCATTATTTCTCGTAAGCCTCGCATAATCATAATAAACATTTGCGGTAAGCGAGCTCCAATAATGAGGAAAGGTATCGCCGTACATTCTTTTTTTACCGATGCCGAAGCTGTTGCAAATGCTGACATACAAAGTATTCGTAAATGTTTTGAAGTCAAATGTCACAGATGCGCTCAAGGTCATTGTATCAGAAAGCTCTTAAGAATTATCTATCATCTCTTAACCACTGGTCAACAATTCAATCCGAAACTTCTGGTATAACCCATAAAATCACCTTTTGTAATTCACCTTCCACTGAGGGGTTATTTGTCGTGCCACAAAATCTACAATTATTTATATATTTTCAATGTTCATACCACGCTAACTAAATTTTATGTTTTTTCAAAAAACACTTGATTTTTATATAGTTAGCCCAATACTATATGACGAAAATGCAATTTCCAAGAGCGCACTTCGTAAATCGTCATCTATATCCATTGCCATTATCTCCATAGCAAATTTTTCTATGCTATGTTCGTCTAAAAGTCTGTAGATCTTCTCTTTCATATCATAGCTATACTGCGCCTTCAGCAATAAATCAAAGATTTCAGATTTGTAATCATTGCCTGAAATTTTTACTTCGTCATTAAATTGTACAGCTATTTCACCGTTTACATTTCCTGTTTCAACAAACATGCTGCCGTTACGATAATGCTTTTTAAATATCTTTTCCTTACCGTCCTCGGTTACTGTTATGTCACAATCCTCGATTTTTCTGAATTCCATTATGTATCTTCGGTCTTTTACAAAAAGGCTTTCATCTCCGTCAGGCTTTGAAACAGTAAATTTTTTGCCCCATTCAAGCTGCATTTTTGTGACAACACAAGCTCCGTTTTCATATTCATTCGTGCAGCCGTCGTCCTCGTACATTTCAAAGGTATTGTCCGCGCCTGGAAAAATAACTACATTGAGCGTTTTCGGATTGCTTATATCATTTATCGATTCCGTTACTGCCATCGGAATAATTCCGCCTGCCTTTACAAGCACCGGAATGGTATCAATATTTCTGTGCATGATATGTCTGCCACCCTTATATGAATGCGATGTGAATAAATCAAACCACATTCCGTCCGGAAGGTATACGTTTACACTGCCTCTCAGTGTTACCTCGCTCATAGGCGATGTAATCGGCGCAACTATCATTTCCGAACCGAACCAGTATTCATTTTGATTATATTCATAAGCCAAATCATCCGTATAATAGTAATAGAGTGGCAACATAAGCGGCAGACCTTCCTTATACGCGCGGTAGTTCATTGTGTAAAGATACGGTATCAATCTATGACGAAGCCGCAGAAAATCTGACATTGCCGATTCGGCTTCCTTATTATAAAGCCATACCTCTTTAGACTGAAAGTCATTGTTTGTGCTATGCAGACGCATAATTGGAGAAAATACTCCAAACTGAACCCATCTGGTTACACGCTCATCATTTCTGTCACCGTAGATATGACCGCCTATATCATGACTCCACCAGTTATAGCCAATATTTGATGCATTTGCCGTAAAATACGGCTGAAATTCAAGACTGCCCCAAGTGCAGAGAGTATCACCGGAAAAACCGATAGGATATCTGTGACTTCCCGCTCCTGAATATCTTGAAAAAATCATAGCACGTTTGCCTGTTTTCTTCATATCAAGATAATGATAATGGTTAAGCATCCACAGCGGGTCAAGTCCTTTTATGCGCGTTGTGTTTCCCTGCTGCCAGTCCATCCACCAGAAGGATACTCCTTCTTCCTCCATAGGGTTTAATATTTCCTCAAAGTATGCTTCTAAAAAGTCAGGATTCGTTGCATCAAATGCCACACGCTCGCCATTTTTAACATCAACACCCATGCGTGCAGCTATCGCTTCATATGCCTTTTCATGTTTTGCTATTCCCTCTGCGGGATGCAAATTCAATGTTACCTCCATACCCTCGTTATGGAGAAAATCCAAAAATGCTTTATGGTCGGGAAACAGTTCATCATCCCATGTAAATCCTGTCCAGCCTGAGCCGCATTCAGGAGGTATTTTTGTAGTGTGCCAATCCATATCAATAACTGCAACAGAAAACGGCAAATCTTTTTCTTTGAATTTCAGCATGAGATTTTCATATTCCTGCTGCGTATACTTATAGTATCTGCTCCACCAGTTACCAAGCGCATATCGTGGAATCATTGGTGGATTACCTGTTAATTTATAATAATCGCGAAGCGCATCAAGATGGTTCGTTTTATACGCAAAAAGATAAACGTCTGTCGCTTCATTGCGAGGCTCTATCCAGCCATCATCCGTTAATATAAGGGAATGGCTGTCGTCAAGCGATACTATGCCGCGTCTTGACATTATTCCGTCCTCCAGAGGGCATGCTCCGTCTGCACCGTCCAAAGTACGCGCTGTTCCTTTAAGATTGTCCGCATCCATACCGAAATGCCACGGCTGAAATGATGTACCGTTTTTGCCTCCCAAAATAGCAGATAAACTATTTTGGGAAAACTCTCCGCCGCAGTATGTAAGCTCTAAACACTCGGTTTTTATCGTGATTGAGCCATCTTTTTCAATAACCGTAAATTCGGGCGTGTCAAAATCGCGATTAACAACCACCTGTGTTGCCCTGTTCTCAAAAATTCCGTCAGCATTATATTCCATTCTTATCAGGGCTGGCGTAAGTACGGTAAAACGCCAGTCTTTACCCTGCACCACAGACTCCGCCCTACAGTTTCCCGTTGTTTTGTATTGATACTCTTTTTTCATATGAATTACTCCTTTCAAATTTATCCAAGCTCACTTCCCTGTATTGTTTTAATATATATAATTTTATTCAAATAATGTAATGGGTATAAACATGGTGCCGACACTTCCATTCGCTTTTAATTCCAACATGAAATCATTACGCCCATGCTTCATTGTATGGGGGTATAACAAATTCCGCATAGTTAATCGCAGAACCGCCATGCGCCTGATCTAAAAATATTGCCGTTTCCCTGCACGGAGATACATCCCATTCTTCCGGCATCAAATGCCATTTTACAGTAACCCAGCGCTGACGGCGAAGTTTATTGATTATCGTAAGAGATATCTTTTTCTCCTCTTCCGATTTAATATGTATGCCGCCGTTATATTTTACAATTTCATCAAATATTACCCCTTGTTTTTTTACACTCAGCACATGGTTTTTAATCTCATCACGGAAGGTAGTACGAGCATATATCCCCAGCTTTATATCTTGTCCCTTGAGCTGCTCTCCACTGTTCATTATCAATTCTGTTCCACATAAAGTAAATTGCTCCGTATTGTATGCAAATTGAAATTCACATCCGCATAGTCCATCGTTATTCTGCGCTAGCTTTTTCGTATAAACCGGAACAATAATCTCGTTTGTCTCGTTCATACTCTGCGGTGCAAAGAATATACACGAATTTTCTTCTGCCAATGCCAGCACAGGCATACAAACTACATAATCTTTTTATCATTTTCTATACATCCGTTTCATCACTAATATATTGTTCATCACAGAATACACGGTATAAATAAGAGGGAGAGAGGGTCTTATTCGGGTAACAAGTTGCCGTATATTCTGACATCAGCAATATATTATTAAAATTTTACTATGTACTTTTTAATATTGTTTTAAACAGCTCAAAAGCAAATAACCAGTGCATACTTTCAGTTGGATGATTTATTTTATTTGACAAAAGTTTTACTGTGTCAATGCCGATTTGCTCCATATCTTTCCATATTTTATAGCAATCACACACCATAATTTTATATTTGTCGCATATCTGACGCGCACATTCCATATATTCATCCATTACTCCATTATTTTGCCGTTTTGCCGTTTCTTCCATCAGTGCTATCATTTCAGCGTTCGTTTCAAATTCATAAACACGGCTATTAGTCATATTGGGTGTCATAAATATAGTTTGTATCCCATAAAGCTTTTCAAATATTTTTTCCAAAGAGTCTTTATATTCTTTTATTCCGTCTATATCCTTCGTACTATCGTTAAGTCCAAAGCATACTATAACCATATCAGGCTTATGACAAAGCATTTCATCTATGCGAGCCAGTCCCATAGTCGCTGTATCACCGCTTATTCCGTAATTGAGTATATTTACTGATGTGTCTTTAATACAATATTCAAAAATCTGCTGAAGCTTTTTTGAATATGCTTCCCATGGTCTGTAAACAGGCTCAAACGTTTTTCCCTCAGCCACACGCAATTCAAAACACCCCTGCGTCACGCTATCGCCAAAAAAAGCAATAGTAACTGGTTTCTTGTTTTTTATTTTGTCCGCCAGCTTATTCATAGACTCATCTCCTTATTATTATCATTCCGCTTACAGGCACATTAAATTTTTTCAATGTATTTCTCAAAAGCGTACCTTTTTCAATAATTTTACCTCTACAATTCAAAATATCATATGTTCCATCTATATTCTCTGCATTGATATAAAGCGCATCTTTTTGCGCGGCATTTACATATACTGCTTCATCAATTCCGCTTTCTATATTCCATACCACACCCGAAAAATCAACCGCAACAGCACGATTGCCTTTTTGGGCATATGCCATTGAATACAGCATTTCGGGCTGATATACATGTAAAGATCCCTCTAAAAGAACATCACAGTATCTATCGCAGAAGCTTAAATAAAATTTAAGCATCTCCATATGTTCAGCCGGTATATCATTAAGCTTAACAGAAATCTGAGGCACGCTGAACAATACGTTTGTTATTTGCCTTGCCGCATTCTCCGCGCTCCCCGACATATCCCACATCAGCATATCGCTATGCACAACACCGCACCCCGACATCATCCTCAAATCAAGAGTTCTCATTCTGTTTGTCAAAGCATCATACGGACAGTCGCTTGCTCTGAGCATATTGCCGTAAGTCTGCATAAGCGGTCCTATATAATTCTGACGAAACTCTATCAATATGTCAGGTTTTATCGCTCTTAACCTTTTCAATATATCGCCAAGCAACTTTTCTATTGCATCCTCAAGCTGTTCTGTATCCATTTCTGAATTGTATTCATTTGAAGATTCCGTCATACGCAAGGAATCTATAAAATCAAGCTTAAATCCGTCTATTCCCCATTCTCTAACTGCATTTTCGTATATACCCGTCAGGTAATCTCGTACCTCACGATACCTTGGGTCAAGCACGCAATAATCATTATCGGCGCTGTCAAGAAATTTGCCTTTAAATTTATTCCATGCCTCGGAGTATTTACCCACAAACGGAACACTATACCACAGGATAAATTTCATTCCCGTACTATGTACTGCGTCTACAAAGGCTTTCATATCTCCTATTCGTTTTATCGCGGGCTTCCAATCACCACAATAAGCATATCCGCGTTCGCTATTGTCCGTCTGCCATCCGTCGTCTACAATCACCGCGCGCATACCGAGCTTATATGCTTTTTTACATTCGGCAACAACCGCTTCTGTGTCTATGTTCTGATGGTAACTGTACCATGTGGAATACATAGGATGTTTTGCTATGTCCGGAACGCTCATATCCGGCAAATTACCTGATTTCCGCCACCACCCTGAAACATCACGCATTATGTCATAAATACGAATATTCCGCATATCAAGCCTTATAATAGTTTCATACGAGCTTCGCTTAGCCGTCATACAGGTGAAAAATTCTATATCCATCTCAATAGCTGCATTTTCCTCGCACACCCCACATTTTATCGAGACGGGAGTTTTAAAGTCCGCTATTGCACAAGTCATGCTGTTAATACCATCAGCTCCGTATAAGCACTGCACAGGTGCGCCGAATGCCGCGCTTGATTTACATTCTGCCTTGCTCCAGTCAAATCGTATATTCCTTATGTATTCGGCAGTCGGACTCCATTGCGCAAAAACATTCTCGGATTTTACATAAAATTTAATTACAACAGGTTCAGGATTTATTTTTTCCTTAAAATCCAGCCTCAATTTCAGTAGCTTAATATTTGCTTCATTACTTATATCGCAAAGCTCATAATCATATTGTGTGTAAATCTTAATGGTATTTTCATATAATGACATACTTATATCTGCTCCTTAATGATAAATTTATTCTCCCCTGTGCGGAGTTTTTGTCCGTTGTAAGTTGCATTTACATTTTGAGGAACCTCAACACATAAATTTACAGCTTCATTTTCCCGTTTCCATTCCACGGTAATTCTGCCGTATTCAGTGCTATAATAACCGCGAACATAACTCAATTCTTTTACAAAATATGGTTTTATATCAATCCTATAACCGTTTGTATTGTCAGGCTGTATTCCTATAATATCTGTCATAAGCCATGCCATAAAGTGCGAATACATATGATGGTTTTTGGACTCTGTCATATTCCACCTTTCATACAATGTTGTTGCGCCGTTATTCAGCCAGTTGATATATGACGGAAATCCCTCGGCAGTGATTATCTTATACGCATATTCCTGCAAACCGCACTTGCTCAAAGCCCTGTATAAATATCTCAGTCCGACCATTCCGCAGTCGTGATGAAAATTCTTCTGTTCTACAAGCTCTTTTAACTGTTTTTTCAACAGTTCAAAATCATCGTATATATCAAAATATATAAGCATTGCAGCCGCTGTCTGCTTATTAACGCTGCACCTTCCGTTTGTCAGGTATTTTTCCTTTACCCGCCTGACTGCATATTGCTCTTTTAGCTTAATTTCATCTGTATTCATACCGTCAAGCTCCTGTGCAAGCAGCAATATTCGTATAAACTTTATTTTTAGCAGAGCGTTTATAAATACTGAATCGACCTTATCATCATTATCGGGAGCCGCCCAGTCGTCAAGACCGAAATTAAGGTTTCCGTCCTTATCCTCTTGCATGTCCAGATAGTCCAAATATCTTTTAAAATACGGTATGCTGTCTGTAAGAGGCTTTTTATTTCCCGTGTGTAAATACAGTCTGTACGGTATCTCAAACAAAACACCGTCCGATACAGGTCCGTTACCCCAATGATAGCCCCAGCCTGCCGTCGGAATAATACCGGGCAGAGCGCCGTCCTCACGCATGGCGTCATGAATATCTGTAAGCCATTTTTCAAATACTCGCTCTGTTTCAAAATTTATAAGCATCTGCTCAGCCGACGACTGTGCGTCGTTTGCCCAGCCGAGCTTTTCACGCGTAGGGCAGTCTGTAGGCATATAAAACAGATTTGACAGCGTTGCATTTTGTCCCGCTTTAAAAAGCTTGTTTATCCTCTCGTCAGAACACTCAAATCCCGTTCTCGTTTTTACAGCCTGATGAACAAACACTCCCGATACGTCATTTAAGGACGGATTTTTTATTCCGCTTATTTCTATATACCTAAAACCATGATAAACAAATATCGGCGACCACACAAAGTCCTTACCGCAGCAAATAAATTCATCGGTCTGAAACGGTGATGACGGATAGTATTTTTCCATATCATTAAGCTGAAGCGAATAATCCTCATTTATTTCCTCCGCATATCTAATAATGATTTTATCACCGCCGGTTTGATTTGTATGAAGCCGTATGTAACCTGAGATATTTTGTCCTATATCAAAAACATACTTATCGTCTCCCGACTTATACATTGCTTTTGCAGGCAAAACTCCACATTCCCTTATCGGTTCACATTCGCAAGGTCTGAAAGCTCCTTTAGGCGGAGTATTATCCTCTGCCGCCGCACTCCATTTGCTGTCGTCAAAATTATATTCTGTCCAGTTCTCAGCATACAGACGTGAATCAAAATGCTCGCCGCACCGAAGCTGATTATATGTAGCGGGAGAATCTATACTGCATTTCCATGCACTATCACTTTTAACCGCTGTGCTTCCGTTAACGTCAAGCCGCATAATGAATTTAGGATTGTCACGCCATTTTGCCTTATCATAATCCCAAGCCGATTCAATCCCCTCGTTATACCATCCGCAGCCGCAGATTACCGCAAGGATATTTTCTCCCTTATTAAGCAGATTTGTAACGTCATATGTATTGTACCAAAGTGTTTTGGAATAATTACTCACAGGCGCAGTAAACAAATCCTGAGTTATTTTTTTGCCGTTCAGCCACACATAGGCATAGCCAAGACCACATATATTAAGCTTTGCTGATTGTAGCGTTTCTGATAAAACAAACTTTTTTCTGAACATCGGAGCGTAAAATTTGTTTTTATCAAAAGGAATATCAGGCTTTATAAAAGATATTTTTTCAAACATATTTAATCCTCTTTGTCAAGCAGTTCAAGCGGATAATCCCCCAAACGCTCCACTTCAAAATTATTCGCCTTAAACTTTTCATAATCAAATTCATTAAGCTCGTCAATCGCCAGCTTATGAAATTCATAAAAATTCGGCCACCATTCATATCCGTCGCCCAGATTGTGATTTAAAAATGCGTCCGCTATATCCTTTCCCATCTGCGGTGCGACATAAAAAGCTCCCATTGCAAGCACATTTACTCCATTCCCCGTAATTGCGCGAAGCGCCGCCGGTACACTTTCGACCACGCCGGCATGAACGCCCGGACATTTGCTTGCCGCAATATGTATACCCATTCCAGTGCCGCAGAAAATCAGCGCTCTTTCAAATTCGCCTTCTGAAATTTTCGCGCCGACCTTTAAACCGATACGGTGAAACATTTCCGGTTCTTTTTCATCCGCTGATTTTACTCCGATATCAGTAACCGTCCATCCTTTTTTTCTAAGATGCTCCGCTACTACTTCTTTAAGAGGAAAGCCCGCAAAATCCGCACCTACAAGTACCTGCTTATCCTTTACTTTTTTCATTTTTTCGTCCTCCCTAAACTTTTTTTATTTTTGATATTTCATTCTGTATTCTCGCGGGGTAATTCCCACATTTCGCTTGAACACTACCGAAAAGTAATTTGCATCCTCGTATGCAACCTGCTCGGCAATTTCTGAAATTGTATAATTAGTGTTTGCAAGCAGTTTTTTTGCTTTTTCAATACGCTTATTAGTTACATATTCTACAAATCCCTGTCCTATATAATTTTTAAATAGTTTGCTTAAATACTTTTGTTCCAGATAAAAATGTCCGGATAAAAATTTCAATGAAATGTTTTTACAATAATGCGAATCAACATATTTAACTATATCCTTTATTTTTGACTCCCCATTCAATTCTATTTTGTCATCTACACGGCAAAAATCACACAAATCCACAAGTAAATCTCTTACTGAAAAATTAAAGTTATCTTTATTATTCAGTTTGTCATTAAGTTCTTGTATTAAATTCTCCACATACTGTGTTAAATGATTGTTTTTGTTAATAATATCCTGTATTCCGCTTAAAAGCTTTTCTGTCCATACAGTAATATCCGAAAAAACTATCTTTTCTTGTCTGAAGTGCATATAACTACGTCGTATCTCAATCTTTGCCGTATCTATATCATTACTTTCCAGCATCATTATGATATTGTTATATACATCGTTATAATACTCGCTGATATAATGTGTTACGGTATCGCAATACTCCTGTATAAAATTTTTTTCACGAATTGTGGAATTAAGAGCTGTTCTTGCATTGAAATATACTTCTGAAAATTTCATATTATGGTTTCCATATGCAAATCCTACGCAAAATGCTTTGGACAGTTCTGCTTTCAGACTATCAAAACTTTTAATTTTATCTGCTGTGATAAGCATAAGTTCTTTACGATTTATAAACAAGGTGTACACATCACCTATGCCCTTATTTACTTTTTCATAAATTTTCATTTTTTCATCAAAATCTGAAACGAAATCTGCCTTGCTTTTCATTATATACAGATAATAATCTTTAAAATCTATTAGTCCTTCTGTCGAAATATCTTCATTAATTAACATATCAAGCATATATTCATTTTTGCCTATCTTTTCAACTAAATTGCTTCGTGTATTATGCTGTATATTCATAATACATTTAAGAACAGCCACTTCAAGGTCTGTCCTTGAAACAGGTTTTAATAAATATTGAGCCACACTTATATTTATAGCTCTTTGAGCATACTCAAATGACGCATAACCGCTTATTATAATTACTTCACATTTTATGTGCTTCAAAATTTCCTCTATCATTGTCAAGCCGTCAACATTTTGCATTTTAATATCAGTTATTATTATATCCGGCTTATATTTCATTGCTGATTGAATCCCTTCTGACGCACTGCAACACATATCGACAACTTCAATGTCAAAGTTTTTCCATTTCAAAAGCTGCCTTATTCCTTCACGCGCATTTTTTTCATCATCAACTATAATCAGTTTATACATGATATTTTCTTCCTTTTCTGCTTACAGTTTTATTTTAAATCTCCTTATACGGGATTTCTATCAGAACTTGTGTTGATTGGTCGGCTTCACTGAAAATATCCATAAATACATTTTCTTCTCCGTAAAATAAAATCAGACGCTTATATAAATTTTGTAATCCTATATGGTTATTACTGCAACCCTGATTCTTAATATTTTCTTTAATCTCTTTAAGTTTCTCTTTTGTTATTCCAACTCCGTTATCTGCTACATTGATAATAATCCGATTATCATGTTTTTGCGCTATAACTGTTATAAAACCATCCTTTCGCTCCATTGGCTCTATTCCGTGCTTTATGGCATTTTCAATTAAAGGCTGTAAAATAAATTTAACAACATGGCAATTCATAAGACTGTCATCTATATCAAATTCATACTCGAATTTATCTCCTATCCTCATATACCATATATCAAAATAGCTTTCCGCACATCTTACTTCATCAGCCAAGGCAACCGTTGTCTCTTGTGAAAGATTATATCTTAATATCCTTGAAAGACTTACAACGACGTTTTCTATTTTGTCGTTTTCTTTATTTATCGACATCATACGCACAAGGTCAAGCGTATTATATAAGAAATGCGGATTGGTCTGGTTTTCATACGCCATAAGCTGAGCATCCTTAACCTGAATTTCCATTTGCATAATATGATTTACCTGCTCATCCAGCTTTTCAATCATTTTGTTAAATTCCTCGCCGAGCAGTCCAATCTCATCATCTCCTGAATATTCTACTCTGCTCGTCAAATTTCCGTGCCGGACATCCTCCATACACCTGAGCATTTCGCTTATAGGCTTGCCATGATGCTTATATATTTTATTTACAATCAGTATCAAAACAATTGAAAAACCTAAAGCCATTAACAAGAATTTTAATATAATCATATAAATTCCGTTGTTAATTGCAGTTTTATTCATTAAATAGCAATATGTCAAATTGAAATTATTTGACTTCTCATAATACAACTGATATTTATTGCCTTCATACGCAAAATTATTATCTGAAACACCCAGCTCTTTTGTATTTCCTCCCTTAAGACGGTCTTCGTTGCTCAAAACAATATTGTCTGACATTCCTAAAATCAAGAAAATATCTTTGTCCTTTTTTGAGTGGGAACATATATCAATCAGCCTATTTTCATTTATCATAATGTGTATATAACCTATCGGCTTCATAACAGACGAATAGGCATATAATTTTTTGCTTAAAACAATACTTCCGTCGCAATAATTCCACACCTCTTGCCCGTCCAGATTATTCATTGTATCCAGTTCTTCTTTATGAATATGATGTATTTTTTCTTCATTCCAAACCCCTACTCCAACTTCCATTCCATCATTATCAACAAAACATATTCCGGTTACTCCGCTTACTTTATCAGAATAATTCTGCAATTGCTGCGCCAGATGATAAGCATATATTTCTTCATTTCCATATTCATATTTATTGTTTATAACTGTTTCGATATCCGCTGAGCTTACACTGTGCAATATATTAGAATATTGATTAAGCTCAATATCCATATTATCACGGACAGCCGAGGCTATATTTTTCACGTAATCTCCCGATACTTTTATAATATTTATCGCATATGAATATGCGCTCACAACAAATATTGCGGTTATCGCTATACAGAAGGTAACCATATATACCAAAAACAGCTTTTTCCAAAAAAATCTTATTTTTTTATTCATGAGTATACCTCCTGCATAGCAATTATAATTGTTATCTGATTTCCCGACCGAGATTGGTTCCCGCCGGAATAACGGCAAAAATATATTTACTGAGCCTTTTCATACTTTCCTCCACGCATTTCTAATTCGTCAAGTCCATAATTATTTTCTTTTGTGAACTTTCCGTCAGACTCATATTCTTCAAGCCACATTTTATAGTTTTCATTCAGCTTCTTTTCCATATCGGCATAATCAAAGTTTTGTCCTGAAAGCAGCTGCATAACTGCATCTGTCGGGGTCTGTGCCATTTTGTCGGAATCAAGACACAAAATATTATCAACAGGAACACTGCCGCCTTGGAACGCTTCAAATATAGGGTCTACATCAAGCTCTTTTACCGTTGGAATTTGCTTTGTACTGTCAACAAAAATCTTATACTGTTCCTTAGAAAACATAAACTGAAGGAAATCAATAGCCGCTTCTTTCACAGCAGGGTCTTTTTCTGCCGATTTAGTAATTGTAAGCGACTGTACGCCTCCGATAACAGGATTACCGCATACATATTCACTATTCTCCTTTGTGAATAAGGGAAGCTTAAATGCGCCTATACGCATATTTTCTTCATTTTCCATAAAGGTTTGAATATCCCAGCTTCCCGACATAAGATGAGCCGCTTTACCTGTAAGCAATTGAGATTTTGCAGCCGCCTCGTCAAAACCGGTTGCGTTCTTGCTGTATTTAGCATAATTCTTAACCTCATCCCAAAAACGCTCCTGCAATTCCTTGTATTTGCCGCTCGTCAAATCAATCTTCCCATTCGAGATTGCCGCTGCTATTTCATTATTTGAAATAGCGCAGTCACCATTTATGTTTATATCGCTGTCCGATAAAAATGCGTCGCCGAGCAATCCTGTATTCAGGTACCACATAAACCATACAACTGCGTCCTTCTTCTGCGCCATAAATGCAATAGGATTAGTTCCGTCTTGTTCTATAACCTCACAATTATGGATAAATTCATTCCAGGTTTCAGGAATTTTCAAATTAAGCTTTTCATATAAATCCATATTGTAATAATATGCCACGCCTAAATCAAACAAAGGCAAAGCCACGTGCCACGGCTGAGTATAATCGGTTGCCTGTTCAAGCTTTCCGTCAACAAAACAATCCTTCCATGTTTTTTTGTCATATGGATTTTCGCCCTCCAGCGCTTCCTTGAGGTCAACTGTCAATCCCTGCTTATATTGCTCGCCTATAATTGTCGCATGATTGCTTTCAATTGTAGGAGCCTGATTTGACGCAAATCTTGTCTTTATCCATTCCTGATATCCGCCTACTGGCTGAGATATTAACTCAACCTCTACATCGGGGCGCACAGATTTATAGTTTTCAACAATCTTTGATAATGCGTCCTCCATCTCCGTGCCTGTACTCGGCTCCCAAAATGAAAAGCTTATTTTCACCTTATCAGAAGCCTTTCCCTGTCCTCCGTCACCACCGCAGCCTGCCAAACTGATTATTGTCATAGCCGCCGCCATTACTACCGCTGTTACTTTTTTTAACATTTTTAAATCCTCCTCTTTATAATATTGTTTATTCTTTTACCGCACCCATGGTTGCTCCGCCTATGTATATTTTCATTGTGCATACAATCAGAGCAATCAACGGAATACTTACAATACAATACGCCGCCATCTGCAAGCCGTAATCCAATCCATACTGACCCGCAAGCTGATTAAGTCCAACCGGAATTGTGCGCATCTTATCTGAACTGAGTACAATAAACGGCCACATAAATTCATTAAATTTTGAGAAAAATGTCTGTAAAAATATTGTTCCCACTATTGGTAATGATATCGGTAGTACCATTCTCATAACTATCCTGATTTCGTTTGCCCCGTCAATCCTTGCCGCCTCAAATATCGAATCAGGAATTCCTTCAAAAAACGAACGGGACAAGACTGTTGCCACAATTGACCCTGCTGATATTCCGGGTAGTATTACTCCCCAATAAGTATCATTAAGATGCATTGACAGCACATTCAAATACATTGGTATAAGCAAAAGTCCGATAGGAATCATCTGAAACATCATTACAACAGTAAATAATACTTCCTTTGCAGGCAATTCAAGCTTAGCAAACGCGTATCCCGCAAATACAGACACAGCTATAACGCCGATACATATAGCAGGGGTAATAATAAATGAATTAACAACATATTTGCTTATTACGCTCCATGCTTTAGAAAAGTTCTCCCAATGCGGTGTTGAAGCAAAGCCCCAAAAATTTGTAACTATCTCATTTTGGTCTTTCAGAGATGTAACAATCATTATGTATATCGGCGCAATAGTAAGTATCACAAAGAATATAAGTATTATTTCCGGTATATGTGAGCTTTTTCCCTCTTTTAGTTTTTTATTTTTCATTTCCGTCCTTCCTCCAATCATATCTTTTTTATTTTTCTGACTGCTGTTATATCTTGAGCACTGTAATTATAACCATTGTCCTCAAAATGGTATCCGTCAGGCAGTTCAATTTCACATTCTGTTTCCGGCGGACACTTAACCTTAAGCTCTATGCTGTCACCATTTCTCTGCCATTCTACGCTTACCTTACCGCTCGGCAAATTATGATACGCTCTCGCAAAATTAAGCCCTTCAATAAACATAGGTCTGATTAAAACGTTTTTGCTGCTTTTTACATTTATTCCTCCGACATATCTGATAAACCACTGTATCACATCGCCTAAAAAATGATGATTATATGACTTTTCTCTGCTCATATCTCCCAAAACAAAATGTTCGGGAAGAGTTGTCGCGCCCTGCTTTACATAATAGCCATAGGAAGGGAACTCCTCATCCGTTATCATCTTATATGCCGTTTCAACCTCACCAAAACGAGCTAAAACGTGAAATATTACTCTTGTTCCAAGAAGACCGCAGGTTAGCTTATAATTATCACTCTTTAATATTTTCATCAATTGTCCGAAAGCATATTGTTTTTCCGCCGCTGTGAAAATATCAAAATATATACCCATCGCCTGCGCTGTCTGGCATCTGCTTTTAATTGTCATAGTGTCGGTATTAAGGTATTTTTTTCTGACGGCAAAATATAGTTCATCTCCGAGATTTTTGGCAAAATCCGCATTATGGTTAAGCCCGGCAGCCCGAAACATCTTTTCGCTTTTTCGGCATGTATCAAGGACACAAACACTGTCTGTAAAGCCTAAAGGAACAATATAATCATCGGAATTTCTGCATACCGGTCCGAGGTCGCCTAAACCTATTTCAATAATGCCTTCTTCATCTCTTTGCCTGCATATATATTCCAGATAAGACATCATAGCATGAGCATTTTCCTTTACGATATCCATATTGCCCCGATACTTGTACAGCATATACGGTAAATTAAACAGTACACTGTCCCATATAGGACCGTTTCCCCATTCATATCCCCACGTATCGGTAGGTACAATACCAGGAATACTGCCGTCAGAATGCTGAGCGAGCCTGATATTATTGAGCCACTCCCTCCAGCTCTTTTCAGTGTTCATTGTCATAATCATATGCTCCGAGGACACTGACGCATCGCCCGTCCAGCCGTTCTTTTCTCTGTGCGGACAATCGGTAGGGAAATAATAAAAATTCGCCCTGTCACTCCGCCTCGCAATCTCAAAAATCTTATTTGCCATATTATCTGAACATTCAAAGCCGCCTGTTTCCTCTAAATCAGAACTCATGACAAGATACGTCAGCAACTCTCCTGTTGCCTGCTCTTCAGTTATTCCTGAAATATAAATATAGCGAAAACCATGATATGTAAACATCGGCTCAAAAATTTCTTCTTCATCGCCGCGCAGTACATAAATATCACGCTGCACATATCCGTCAGGATAAAAATTAAAATTACCGTAGTCAGGATTATCACCATCAAGATACTCACAGCATTGTATATCTATTCTCTGACCTTCTTTTCCACGTATTTTCAATCTGAATATACCTGCGTTGTTTTCTCCAAAATCATATATGTATCCGCCTGTTCTTTCAGGAGGCTTTTCCTGTGTTTCTTTTCCCTTGAGCCATCGACATACATCTTCACGCGGAGTATATTTAGCAAGCTCACCCTTATAAATTCTTATAGGCTTTATTTCTTTTATGACCCGTATAGGTTCAGCCTCGCATATCTTTGCTTTTCCTCTCGGTCTGTCAGCCAACACAGGGCTATGCCATTTATCATCTTCGATAAAACCTGCTTCATTCCAGCCTTTTTCTTCAAGCCTGCTGTCATAAAATACTCCCGAACGCAAATCATTAAATGTGATTGCTCCTTTTTTACACTTAAAATCTGAAGCATCATAGTATTCTGTTTTATCAAAACTTTCAATTTCTGCAAAACATGCCAATTTAGGCGATGCGTTAAATACATTCTTATCAAAATCCCATACGCATGTTTTGCTGTTTCCGAAACCGTCTCCGAGCATTATACCGATTACATTTTCGCCGTTCTGCAAATACGGCTTTATATCATATAAATCGTAATACGTTATATGGTCGGGATTGGATATATACGGAGCAAGATATCCTTTAGTTATTTTTCTTCCGTTTACAAACAAATCATAAAAACCTATACCGCATATACTTATTTCCGCTCGTTTTATATGTTCAGGTACTGTAAAGCTCTTTCTGAATATCGGCGCCGCAACATGCTTAAAATATGTTGAACGCTCTCTATCCTCACATACAAATTTATCTGATAATATCATTAACTCTCCTTCTTTCTTCTCATTATAATAAGGCTGAAAACAAGGGTAATAAGAAACAATATTACCGATATTGCGCACGAATATCCATACTGGCTGTTTCCTGATGAAAACGCCATTTTATACATATGTAACCCCGGCACAAGCGACGCATTATTGGGACCTCCGTTTGTCAGAATTAAAAATCTTTCATATTCCTGTATCTGACCTATGAGAGCTAATGTCAATAAGGTTTTTAGCTGAGGTGCTATAAGAGGCAGCTCCACCTTGAAAAATGTCTTGAATGTGCCTGCCCCGTCAATCTGTGCGCTCTCAATCATTCCCGGGTCTACACCCTGCAGAGCAGATGTGGCTATAATATAATTAAATCCCGAAATCCACGGAAAGCCTATAAGCACGATTGCCCACAATACAAATTTTTCTGTACCTAAAACATTGGGAAAAGTTGCGTCAAACCATTTGAATATATGTGCAAAAGCGCCTATTTCGGGATAATATAAAAACTTCCACATCATCATTGTTACAACGCTTGGTATAGCCATAGGCAAAAATAACAATACACGGAATAAATACTGCTTCTTTTTACTTTTCACCATCAATGTCAGTTTTGCCGCTATTACCGAAAAGCTAAAGCAAAATACCATAGCAAACAGTAAAAATACCATATTTTTTAGCGCTATGGGGAACTTGCTATCCTTTGTAAATAAATCAATATAATTCTGGAAACCTATAAATTCATTGATTGATATTGCGTCATATTTATAAAATGATTTTGCTATACCCGTAATAAACGGCACAAGCATAAATGCCATCATAAAGACAAACAACGGAAGTATGTACAATAAATTATAATATTTCCTATTATTTCTTAGTTTTTCATTTTTCATATCATTTCGCCTTTCCTTACCACAAGGCCTTTAAGCATTGCTTTCTATTATTGATTGTTATTCTTAAAGATTCTTTATTTATTTTAATTATACCATTTACCATTTTTCATTTTAATAGATATTTTCGTTATAAATCTTTAATTTTTCTCAAATTTAAAGGTGTATACTGCTCAAATGCAGTATACACTTCTTATTTTAATTTTAATATAGTATAGCTCACCGCACCAAGCACAATTTCTCCTTCGGAAATTTTAATATTTCCGTTTTGCATAATCACATCTACACATAATTCCATTTCAAATCTTTTATCTTCATTTGAAGGATTTATACATATTAAATACTGTTCATTTTCACTCATTCTTTTATATACAAGTGGATATCCGCCATTTTTTCTGTTTAAAAACTCAATACCACCACTTGCAGAAAGCGCCTGAGTAGTTTTTCTCAAAGCAATGAGTTCCTTAACTTTATTAAGCAAAGAATTTTCATCACCAAGCTGTTCTTCAACATTGACTCCGTTTTCATTTACCGGAAGATATAAAAGCTCCTTTGCTCCATCGGAAAATCCGGCATTTTTACCCTTCTTCCACTGCATAGGTGTTCTTGAACCTGTGCGTGTAAAACCGCCTTCTTTAGATGGCATATCCGGAATATATTCCATTCCTATTTCATCACCGTAATACACAAAAGGTATTCCCGGCATAGTCATAATAAATGCAAAGATAACCTCAAGCTCCGTATTTGTTCTTCCGTAACTTATTCTTGCAAGGTCATGATTACCTGTAGGAATGGAAATAAATCCGCGGTCTTTTGTTTTTTCATATTCGTCAAGATAATCATTCAGAAATGTTTCTATATTACCGTTTCCTCTGGTGTCAAAAAAGCTGTTTCCAAAGAATATTCTCGGGACATTCCTCTCATCTTCCGCTCTGAAAAGACTGGTATATGCAGGAAATACCGCATGAATAAGAAAATCAATATGAAATCCCGCCGCTATGGCCTGACTCGGATGAGACCATTCAGAAATAAGTACGCACTCAGGATATTTTTCATCAAAAATCGTGCGTATTTCCCTCCAAAATTTGATTATGGCTCTACCGTCATAATCATTTTTTATTAGAGATGCCGCCAAATCCACACGAAAACCATCCGCCCCAAGCGTTATCCAATATTCCATAATATTGATAAGCTCCCGTTTTGTCTCGCGGCAGTCCGGATGCTCCGGAGGTAACTGCCATGACGGTTCATCAATATTTGCAAATCCATAATTCAGAGCCGGCTGACAATAGAAGAAATTCTTCATATATGCACCGTTACGCTGAGCATATCCGCCTATACATTCTCCGTTATAAATATTTAACCAATTATCTGTCCAAACATATCGGTTCGTGTATTCGTTTTTCTCAGTGCAGCAAGATTTTTTAAACCATTCACACTCTAATGACGTATGCCCCGCGACAAGATCAACACAGACTTTTATACCCTTTTGGTGAGCGATAGTACAAAGCCGTTTAAAATCAGCATTTGTACCATATCGTTTTCCTACCTTATAAAAATCGGTTACATCGTATCCTCCGTCTCGGTAAGAGGATTCATAAAATGGATTCAGCCATATAGCTGTAAATCCCATATCTTTTATGTAATTAAGTTTCTCTGTTATTCCATTTAAATCACCTATTCCATCACCATTGAAGTCATAAAATGATTGAGGATATACATTATAAAATACAGCATTTTCAAGCCACTTTGGTGTTATCATTTTTAATTATCCTCCTTTTTTGTATTGCATATTAATTTTGCGCGACAATTTTATATATCGCGCAAAATTCACTAATTCTTATAAACTACAATATCGTATATCCATTCTCTATCCATTCTTAAAAAGATATCGCATCCCTCCTCTATATCATCAACAGTTCCAAGCGACGCTTTCGAATTCTTCAGCGATCTGTCATAAACATATATATTTGAGGCAACACGGGAACACTCTCCCCATATAGTATCATCTTTAAGCTCTGTAGTCCCGTCAAGATTTAAAGCAAACCGCTTTGCGGTTGGATAGCTCCTGCAAACTTTACCTATGACTTTTCTTGTATTAGAATAAAAACCACCCTCATCTTTATACGTCAAATTACTTTCATCCAACAATAGCTTTTTATTAACAATCTCATTATTCGAATTAAGAGTAATTTGAATAATATCGCCCTCTCCAAGCTCAGAAGCGTCTACTCTCTTATCAAACATATACTCAACTGCCTTATTTCCACAAAAACCTTTAATCTGTGTTACAACTTCATCATTATCATTTACAGATGAAAGTATTTCGTCTATCAATAAAACTGAAGATCCTACAAAAGGTTCTGTGGAGTATGTATCAATTTCTTCAACAACCGCTACTTCCGGACAATTCTCATCTATAGCATAAACTTTTGCGCTATAGTCCTGTCCGTCACGCAGATAGTCACAGGTAGTTACACGATAAAGCCCTTCATCGTCAAGATTAGCAGGGATTGAAAAAACCAGCGTGTCTGTAAGAAAATACGTTGAATTAAACGAACGGTTTGCATATAGATATTTCCCGCTCAATTCTGCAAAATTCATTTCTTCTCCGCTTGCATTACTTACTCCTGTCTTAATTTTGCTAATAAGTCCTTGTGAATTGAGCGTATACGCAATCAACTGAGGTGTTAGCTTATTTTCACCGCAAAGCGCCTCTTTTTTTAGGGAAGTATTATTGAATTTTACTTTCTTTGCAAGTTCAAAGTTTTTCCATTCTCCTGTTTCAGTAAATACTTTTATGCCGGCTTCTTTCGTATTATTATCATACCAAGCATTTGTCATATATCCATATGAATTACTTTTACTCATGCTATATTCCGCATAAGCAATTCTTCCTTCATAGTCAAGTCTAAAAAGATATGTTGAACCTGCACCGAAATCAGTGTTCGCAAGATTTTTACCGAACTTATATTCTGTTCCGTCTATAACAACGCCTTCTTTATCCGCCCGTTCAATTATACCTGAAACATTTTTTGAAGATATCAGTAATTTGATATACTCTTTGTCCTTTGATACAATAGCCTTTATAACGTCACCGGTTTTAATCTGTGAAAATCCGATTTTCTCATCACCGTTATACATTTCGATTGTTTTTTCGTTTTCATCAAGTATGAGATTCTCACCTTCGTCAATCATATTGTATACTGTTTTTGTATTCTCTGATATGCGCTGGACAACAACCGTCATATAATCAGATATAAGAATTGTATCAATTTTTTTATCGCCGTCATTGTCAATAAGTGTTACATTTCCGTCTTTTGGTAATAATTCTGTATCCGTAATTTCAGGGTATGCTTTTCCATTATATATATAGTTGCATATAGGCGAAATTTTTATTTGTTTTTTCTTTTTATTGTTATAAAAAATAAATTTCTGTTTTGTAGTTGTCGGGTCAATGTCCTCGCTGTCTATATTATATATGGTATTATCATTTGTCGGACGAATATATATAAGTTCATAATCTCCATTAGTGTCTTTATAGTAATATGATACCTTTTGACCGAAGTATTTATTTGCAGATGTGCTTCCTTTCATATAATTTACATGGTCAATACATACGCTGTCCTTTGAAACAGCGCTTGCTCCTGTATACGAGGTTGTTCCGTCATCGGTAAGAATGCCCTTGCCCGAATATATTTCGCGATGTTCTAAAATTGTTTTACCCCTGCTATACTCATTATTCGTTGATTCCATAACAGGAATATCCAAAGCATTAACAATCAATCTTGCCATCGCGCCTCTTGATGTATCCTGTTCACCTATACCATCGAGAAGTCCAATTCTCGCCGCTTTCATCTTATACCCTAAAGGATATGCCAAGTCACCCATATCATAACCTAACGCACAAACAAGCATTTTCACAGCTTCGTCACGCGTTATCGCCCTTTCAGGCTCAAATTTGCCGTTTCCTGTACCACTAATTATACCAAGATATTCCGCAGTTGATATATATCCTGTCATTTCTTCGGTAACATCTGTAAAATCGCATTTTCCGCTTGATGATTTCGCCATTTCATCATAGCCTAACATAGACACAACGCATTTCACAAACTCTTCACGCGTCATTATAAAGTCACCTTTAAACAGTTTATCAGTATAGTTATCCATAATTCCCAAAAGTCTCAGCAACGTTGCATCTTCCTCATAGGCTGTACCAACTGCATCAGGCGCGGGATCATCCGGATTTGAAGTTTCATTTTTTATTATAATTGGCTGTACTGTTACGCTATCCAAATAAACCTTATTATCCTTCATCCAGTTGCCGAACATAACACCTCCTGTTATAGGCATTTCTTCAGCATCTGTATCCGTAACCTCAAGTTGCTTTTCCCCATCAAAATATATTCTAAGCGTCATTGACTTGTCAGGATTTCTGATTGCATCAATAGATATATCATGCCATTGTGAAGCATCGGCGTTTATGCTTCCAGACCATCCCTGTGCAAAAAAATCTCTTGACGGGAGAGTTGGATTAAGTCTCTGAATTCCAAACCCGTTCGAATTGTAATAGATAAGATAAGTCTGCGATCCTCCCTGCGATTTCATGCGAAAAAGCATTGTCGGGTTTCCCTGCGCAGACCAATCCTTTGTTTTTAATCGAAATGTCGCCCTATATGAATTCTCCCAGCCCAGCTCGCTGACTTTAGGATTATATGTGACAGTTTCCTTTTCGCCCAATACAACGGCATTGGTTCCTTTAACGCTTTCTATTGTCGGGTTTCCTTCTTTTACCCAATTACCAAACCCTGAATCAAAATTCTCATTAAGTAAGTCTGTACCATATTCTACAGCTTCTACACAAATTCCGGAAAGAAGTATAAAAAGCGCCGACAAAATTGCAATAAATTTTTTCATTTTATTTTCTCCTTACTTTGCATAATTCATATATCATTTTTGCCGCTTGTGCCCTTGTAACCATTGCTTTGGGCGCAAAAATTCCTTCGTCCATACCGTTTATTATGCCTTTTTTATACAAAAGCTCGACACTGTTTTTTGCGTAGTCGGCAATTTCATTTTCATCGAAAAATACGGAATATTCTCTCTCGTCATTCGCATCTATACCAATTATGTTCATACATCTTGCGATAACCACAACCGCATCCTCACGGGTCATTGAATTGCCCGTACCAAATAAATTATCGGAAATACCGCTTATAATACCTGTTGAATATGCAGTCTTTATATAATCGTAATACCATGTATCAGGCAACACGTCATCAAACGCAAAATCTGTATCACCTTTAAGGCCCGAAAATTCAACTATCATTTTAGTAAATTGTTCTCTTGTAACATTATCTTGAGGGCTGAATTTTGAATCACCCGTACCATGAACAATGCCCTCTTTGTATAAATATTCCACAGCTTCTTTTGCCCATTCAAAATTCTCCATATCAGAGAACAAACTTGTCGTTACCGTTTCCGAAGGCTGAACACCACTCTCCATTCCTCCTGCAGGAGAATTCGAACCGTTCGGTAATTTCCAAGAAGGCTGACTACCCGCCATAATTCCTCCTGAGGAACCTGCACCTCCACCAGAGCCGCTGCCCGCACCTCCTGCACTCGGAACTTTATAGGTTTCAAGCTGTGCAATAAATTTATCAACAAATACTGAAATGCTGTCCGCACCTCCCTGCGGCAGACTAAGAATTGTCTGTTCGTTTACAATAATCTGCATTGTTGCATTATTCGCATAAGCTGAAAACTTTGCATTAGCTTTAATTCCCATATACTCGGCATACTTTTTTACCACATTTGTAAGCGATGCCTTATTCGCATTTTTTAGCTCACATACTACTACTCCGTCTTTCATAGCCTTTTTAACTTCGGATATGTTATTGTACTTTTTATGCTTAAGTATGTAATCTAAAACAAAATTAAATGTATTAGTATCCTTTGAAATATCAGTCCCATCAACAACAAAACTAATGTATCCACCACTTTTAAGTTCTGCCGAAAGTTCACTTACACTTGTTGAATTATTTATCAAAGCTGTTGCAAACGCATCATTATACTTTGTTTGAAATTCAGAAATTGCGTCATATGGCTTTGACTTAAAAATAATTTCCGCAATATCGCTCTGCAGAGTAGTATATTTTCTATAACCTTCAATGTTTATTCCCATTGATTTAAAACTGTTTTCATTAACATCAGCAAGTAACAGTGTTTTTATTTCCGCACTTGTTTTTTTCTCATTGAGCGTTTTTAACAAATTATTTTGATTTTTCAAAGAAACATATTCAAGCGGCTCGCTTTTCTTTTCAAATCCTTCAGATGCAATATTTACCGTATATGAACCCGTTGCATCATAGTCTTGCATGAACTTATCAGGCATATTAAATACCACAGAAAAATCTCCAGCTTTATCACATATCACTTCATCTGCAAATACTACATCCTTATATTCTGTAGCCTTAACCGTTTTTGAAACAAACACAGAAACTTTGCTGTCAGACGCTGCTGTACCGCTTACTGTTATTTCTGTACCGTTTCCTCTTATGTTTACATCAATTCCTTCAGCCGCCTGAGCTGGGAAGCTCAGGCAGAGAAAGGCTAATATAAATAATAAATATTTTTTCATGAAAATTGTCTCCCTTTTTATTTACCTCCTATACGGATATACGCTATTTCAGCGTCCATATTTCCGCCTACTTTAAATCCGTTTTCGTAAGGATGCAATGACTTTGAATACTTACTTGATACTTCTTTGCCATTGATGATCAGACGCTGTGTGGCACCGTCATAGCAAGCTATAATATGATACCATTCATCTTCAACCGGACAAACATCAGTACTGCTCAAATCATTAAGCGATTCATCCGAAGTTATGAGCAAACGTATCTGATCATTGGCCGGCATATAACGAAATTCAATTTGTCTGTCTATAAATCCCTTGCCGGATATAGGTGAAATAATTTTTTGTTCCGCCGGATCGTGCTGTCTTAAATCGTTATACTTATATACAATCTCAAAGTAAACTTTATCCTTGAATATGAGATTATCGCCCTCAAATGTTAGATAATCTCCATTTTTCAGAACATATCCCGTTCCATACGGATTTTCAGCTCCGTGACTCGTAAATTTCACACCCTCAGGCAAATTATTAGGATCCATATTCCAGTCGACAACCATATTGTCGATGTTATATTCAGTTTTTGCCTCTTCAGCTGTCATCATTTCCGGATATTGCATTCGTGTCACTGTCAAAGTATCATTCATCTTCATCGGCTTTATGCCGGTTATTGACACTTTAAGCTCCGCTCCGCTGTCTAAAATGCCATCTCCCAAAGGCAATTCAAAATCGTAATTTCCGAGAATCTCGCTCTGCTTTATCGGTATTTTAACATCAGCAGTTTTTCCGAAATAATTTCCACTCACAGAAATTTCTGCTGAAATTTCTCCTCCGCTGTAATTTTCTACACGAACAGTTCCGTTGATTTTTTCCGGAAGTGATTCAAGCGAGCTATAATTTTCCAAATCTAACTTTGTCTGCACCATTACAGCATCAGTATCCGACACAACACCTTGGCTTTCATCGGATGCAGATATTTCTACATACGGAATAATCTTTGAGCTCTTAACTTCCAGTGTGCCGCCAAATGCAAGTTCAACAACCGGATTGTTCTCATTATTTACATCAAAGTACGGATATGTAAACACAATTCCGTTCGCTGTCTTTCTATAAGAAAGCTCTTTATTTGTTCCATCCGGATAATGTGCTGTCAACTTTGGATTATCAATATCTGTCGGGACGCAAATCTCAAATGCCTCTGCTGTTGTAAGCGCATAAATCTCTGCGCCTGTATCGGTTTTCCGCGTCATTATTGTTTTCGCATCATCAAATGCATGACCGTTATACTCGTCATAAATTCCGCCGTATACCTTGCCGTCTGCCGATTTAAAGTCAAATCCGTATTTCGCTATAACATCATTCTTATTTCTATAAGGTGTTTCTGTAAGATTAGCGGTGACTATACTACCCTCATAATTTGCACGCTCTATGCCCGTAGATTCGTCATACTCTATCTCACTCATAAGCTCTTTTCCATACAGATATGGTTGAACAACATCTGCCATCATAGCGACATTCCTAAACGCTCTCCATTTACTGTCGCTTGGGTTACTCTCCGACTCAATACCATTTTTCAGATGAATATTATATAACAATGAATATGAAAGCGACTTATTTGATGTCTGTCCCTCGCTTGTAGAGAGATTGTGAGGATACTGCTGAACATATTTTGAAAAGAATAATGGGAATATGTCTTCGCGCGTACGTACTATATTTCCGCGCCCATTCATATATCCATCCATAAGTGTCTTGTTATCCAGTCCCCAACGTGCATTATACATAAATCCCGCAGTGTATGGTACTCGAATTGCCGAACCAACTTCTGTAAATACCGGATTTCTATCCGAATACCACTTAAATTGTTTTGCTATAGCATCATACATATCATCTGGCGATTCTGCATCGGGATGGAAATCATACCTGTGAGTATAGCTTGTTATTGCGCCGATTACGTTTGTAAAGAATGTATTAGCGCCCATACCGGTCCACTTATCAAAATACTTATGATACTGTTCTTGCGCCTTCTTTGAAGACGGCGAAGCAAGATAACCCGGTTCAATCCAAATACCTTGCTGTGGCTTTCCATCAATTCTTACCATAGCTAAAGACGTTTCATCTTCAACTCCGATATCCTTTGCAAAGTCACTGCCCTCTGTATAGTAATATATACTCTGTCGCGGCAGGAACATCTGACCTAAATCATTTGTTATATGCCCAATGGCATCGGCGAGTTCTTCCTCTGTTCCATAAATCTCACTCGGTGGGAAATAATTCGGGAATGGATCGAAATAATCCCCGACTTCATTTCCATTCTTATCGGTTCGCTTATGCATTGTCTTGTTTCCGATATGATGCATAGGCATTCCCGGAAGTGCATCAGCAAACTTCTTCATATCTTTGAATTTCACAAATGTTGAAAACAGCTGATAAGAGTGCGGCATCTTATCTCTGATACTCTCCTGCGCCTTTTCATCAAGAGTACGCATTTGAGGATAGTTAGATTCACACCATTCAACCGCTGCATCTTTAAGTGTGTCATATACGCCTATTGATACCTTCATAGCATCTCTTGACTCACCCTGTTCCGCCCAAACAACGGTGCCTTTTTTGGTGGTGAAAAAGCCTTTATTTTCCTGCGGTCCTTTCATTTCTGACTGCGTTGCACGGATTTTTTTGTCACTCTTGCCATACTCTGGCTCCACATAGTGAACAAAGAACGGGTTATCACCGTTTACGATAAAGCCGTTAAACATATATCCTTCGGTATACTGCTGAAAATTTACATTCTCATATTCTATGGCGTATCCTATCTGGTCTACAATAACGGTGTTATTTTTAGAATAATTAACCCTCCACCCCGTCGGCGATTCAATAAACTGGAGTGGATATTCTGATTTATTTTTAACCGTTGAATCAATATACACATTCTGACCGGAAAGTGTAAAATACATAGTTACATCAGAATCTTTATGTGAATAATCGATGGTAAGCTTACCCGTATTTTCGTCATACGAAGTACCTGTAACCTCTGCCTGTAAGCTGGTTGCTGTACAATTTCCCATATCCCATCGCTGACCGTAGCTGATCGGAAATGATGCTTGTGAGGTGTCCACCCAATTTGTTGCGTTTGAAGCCCTTACATTATTGTCTACATAGTAGCAAGTCCAAATTGGATTTTCATCACCCAAAATGCTTACCTCAGAGCCTAAAATTTTCATAAATCTGATAGCCTTTGCATCAGGTTCCAAGGCAAGAATTACATTATCTTTTGTGTAAATTGTACTATTTACCAACAGCGTAGAATCATATGTAATATTGAGTTTCTTTTCTTCATCATCATATGAGACCGTTGCGCCAAAAGGCTCCAATACGGCTCTTACCGGAACGTATAAGACTCCGTTTATAACCTGTGCCGTTGCTTGCATATCCACTTCATTGCCGTTTACGGTATAAACAGAGGAATTTGCAGGAATTTCAATTTTCATTCCGTATTTTTCCGCAACAAGCCCGCTTTCTGTATTGGAAGTAACGGTAACTTCTGCAAGCTCTGCTACTTTTGCCGCATCCATAAGTGCTTGTGTTCCTTCTATAATAACAGTTGTATCAACCCTGTCATCATTAAAGTACACATCTACCGCCTTTTGCTTTCTGCCCTCGGCATACAGCTTATACATAGGCTCGGTTATTGAAATGCAGTTGATTTCATCTATGTATGGACGAACCTCTCCCGTACATTCTACAGCATAATCACCGCGAAGATATGGTTTGTCTGCATCCTTTACACTCACAACAAGCTTTCCGTCAAAATATGCATTCAGTGTAACTTCGCCTTTTTCATCATTAATTGTTTCAAAGGCGACCTCATAATAATTTTTTGAAGAAATATTCATTTTAGCACTTGTTGCGAGTGCCGTTACAACATTTGACGGTGCAACCTTTTCTATAACCGCGCTGTTGCCATAAAAACGCAGCCTGTAACTCATATTTCCCGCCTGATAACGACTGTATATGGAAAAACCGTTACCGTCTTCTGCATTCCAGTCGCTGTTCTTCATATTAAGAACAACTGCGCTGCTGTTGCTCTGCTCTTTTTTTGCAAATGGATACACTATTTTTGAATATGCGGAATATCCCTTTGTTGTCATTACGTTTTTACCCTCGTCAACCTGCACAACCCATTCACCTGACGTATCACCCTTTGTTTCAGTAGGTCTGATTTCATCTGAATTTACTGAATATACAGCACCGCTCTCAAAATTTTCATAATAATACGAGGACTCTGTTTCAAGCGAAACACTTGCAAAATAAGCTGTAAGCCCATTTGCATTCACACTTGAACCCATACCCGAAAGTGGGGTTGCATCATATACAGTCATAACAACCGCATTATTCATCATAGCGCGAATAATTCCATCCTTCACTGCAATTTTAACATTATTCCAATCGCCTAAATCTACCTTTTTTTCTGCAAGGATGGTATTATTCTTTAAAATCTTTGCCTTTTTTTCTTTCGGATAGATTAACAGCCTATATGCACCCGAATTGTCCTCCCCTATTGAAAGTCCGGCATAGCTGCCTGAGCTTGCATCTGACATACGTATATCGGCAGAAAAGCCGTACTCAATGGTATCTGTTTCTTTCATTGATAGATGTGCATTCTCCCCTGAAAGCTTAAGTACATCCCTTCCGTCAATCTGCTCAACGGTTGCACCATTTGAATTTGATGCAATCGTTCGAGAATCAAAACTCTCAGAAAACAAATTATTTTCTCCCTGATAAGTGAAGTTACCTTCAGCGAAAACACTACCGCAAAACAATATCCATGCCGCAAGCGCCGCTGTTACTATTTTGATTGTTTTCTTCATATAATCTATGTCCCTCCTCCCAATTATTCCGTCTGCTGTGCCGCCAAATTTGCGACTACGGATTGGGCAATAGGAATCATTGTATCCCAGCCGTCCCACGCAAATACTTTCATCTTAGTTGCCACACCTGAATTGATTTTCATAGTATACTCTGACTTTTTGTCCGCTGCCGTCTGAGGATATGTAACAGTAGCGTCAATAATTTCATCACCATTATAAAGCGCAATGATGAACATAGCTTCAACCGTTTCATAACTCTTATTATCAACAGTTAGCTTTGCTGTTATATCTTCATTGGCAGCAAAGGTTTCCGGAGCTGATATATTTGCTATAACATCCCCTGCCTCAGGGTCTCTGATTGTGATTGAATCAATTACATTTATTCTGTCATTAGTGGTAACAATACTGAAACCTCTGCCGTGCGAAGCCGCTGTTAGCGGATATTGGTCCAAAAGCGCCTTTACATTTGGATCATTTTCAGTTACACCCTGCGCAACCGAACCATCGTCAAGATAGTTAATTTGCTCCACTCCGTTTACTGTGTAACGTATTCTTACCGCATCCTTGCCGTCAGCCGTCTTTTCATCCGTAAGTCTTAATTTAACTTCAAACATACTGTCGTTGGGAACTGAAACCGTACCCGGAGTATTTGTCAGTACTGTACCCCATTTTGCATTAAGACCAAGTGTTGAAGTTGCTCCGTTTTCAATATAATAATTGGCATTGGTTCCATCAACACCGCCTCTTATGTACATGCCTGATAAGTCTGTTGCATTTGTTTTCATCTTTATAGTCATTTCAACATCATCCCATGAAGCTGTTGAATTTTCATCCGCATAAAGACAAATTTCTGTATTATTAGCCGTTGTTATCGTTCCGTCATCATTCAGTGTGACATTCTTAACACCCGATGTACTGTCTCCCACCTTATATGCTGACCAATCTGAAGCGTAATTAAATTCTTCAACAAAATAATACGGTGTTCCTGTTACAATAACGTTATCAAACTTAGTTGCAAGATTATTACTCTTCAAAGCTACCGAACCGTAAAGTGTATTTTCATTTGTGCTGATAGGTGCGTTCAAAACTGCTTTACCGTCAACTAATATTATAGCCGAGCCATCCTTTACACTTATACCGATTTTATGAATTGTATCTGCCTCAAAAGCTGGAATTTCTTTGCTTGCAATAGTACTCGCTGTTCCGTTTACCATTGACTGAATAAAAACGGTTCCTTTGTTTTCTTCTGATGCATGAGGCGAATATGCACCCATTATGTAGTTATTCGCATTTACATATCTTGCAATGATTCCTGCATAATTTTCAAGAGATGCATTTGACGGCATTGAATCAAACTTCACATCTGTTTCAGCCTCAATATTTTTCCAGTTCTTATCGCTTACAACAAGCATACCGTTATCATTCTCGGTTGTTATATAGTATTTATCAGCATTTTCACCTACTGTTACAATTTCTGTATTTGTCCAATTATCCGTGCTGTTAAAGCTCTCTGTATAAATTGACTTGTCACTGCCTGTTATATCCCTTAATTCATAAGATTTAAGAGATAGCTTAGTAACCGATTGTGTTGTTGCTAATTCAAAACCTCCTGCAAGAATCCTATCTGGCCACTCTTTGGGATTATATGTAACAGGCGCGTCATCTTCCCATTTAAGATGTTCAACGCCGTCTATGTACAAAGTCATTGTAACCTTGCTAAAATCCGAATTGGGTTCTGTAACCACTCTATATGTATGATACTTTCCATCGTTAGCATACGGTCTGAAGCCATAATTATGCCCATAGCCATCTTTCTTTACCGCCTCATTGTGTCCATTTACACCATAATTGTCGCCTAACGCATATCCGTCGCGCCAAATCTTTGCGAGATACGTTGCGGCGTTATTAGCATTCACACATGTTCTGAAATGCAAATTCTCCCATCCCATATTTCCACCACTTGCATCGGTGTCATCTGGACCATTGTCTAGTCTCATAACAAATATGGCTTCTGTTCTTGCAAAGTCTGTACCCTTATTGGAATACTCCCACTCGTTTTGTTGTATCCGTGCTGTCTGTGCACCGCTGATGAGCAGTGAATCATCCTGCGGGGTATATGCACCATCGGTAAAAGTGATGCCATTTGGGTCGTTTTTCCCATTACTGTCTGTCATTATCCATCCTGTATTCGCAAACTTTTGATGCAGAAGCGTATCTTCCTCTCTTATATTTAGATTGGTGATTTTAAGCTCCTGACTAAGTGTTTTAAACTTAGCATAATTGCTCGCTGCTTCCTTATTGAAATTATCAATTCCCGTATAGTCCTGAATTAAAGTAATTCCGTCCAGTTCAAAACGAACAACGCCGTGTTTTGCCTGAAGCGAAATTTTATAATCCGTACCTGCCGCAAGCTGCTTTTCTGCTGTTGTGATTGGTGTTTCTACACCGCCTACACATTTTAAAAGCGTAAATGTACCGTTTGACGGAGTGTATGTTAACTTGAAATAGTTAGCTGCATCCACATATCTTACATAAACTTCAAAAGCCTCACCATCTTGTTTCCATTCAGCCGCATTTACAGATATGTCAAATGAAACATCTTCTTTTTCAGCGGAATATTCATAAGTAAATTCCGCATTTTCTGTGGCGGACGTCTTCAGATATTTTATCTGGTCGCTTCTGACTTCTCCAAGTCCTGAATCCGGCATTATATTCCAGATTTCAGAATTTAATCCATTTTCAAATGTGTCCCCAAATAACTTTTTTTCTTCCGTCTGTGCAAATCCAACAGTAGAGAATATACTTGTTGCTGTAATTACTGCTAAAATGCATGACAATTTCTTTTTCAACATAGCTTTCAACCTCTTTCCTTAAAATTATTTATTATATGTCCGATTATATAATCTATAGCACCTTTTATAAGTGTATAAATCATATACATACTATTGTAATTTAATTATAGCATATTAAAAATACTATAAACATGTATTTTTTCGTCTTTATTCTTTGTTCTTTCGTGCTTGTTTCAACCCCATATACCTTCTCAATATCCGTTTTACAAGTCCTATAACACTTTGCTGTCTCAACAAAAACAATAATGTAATTATTATATGATTACATTATTGTACATTACACAAACCCTTATATCAAGGTATAATTACAATATTGATTACATAATTTGTAGGTTTACAATAGATGTGTTACATTCCGGCATATTTTTATTCAAAACGAGTTTGAACAAAAATATGTCGGTAAAAAAAGAATACGGAAACCGCTAAAAATGTGTTATAGTTAAGTTACCACACCAAACTACAAAAGGAGAGATTTCCGTATATGAATACTATAACACAAGATATGAAGTTTAGACAAGCATTAATTGAATATTCTTTAAAATATGGCGTTACTAAAGCTGCCATACGCTACAAAACCAATCGACAATATGTTTACCGCTGGAGAAAGCGTTATGACGGCACAATACACTCCTTAGCGGATAAATCACACAAACCGCACAGTCACCCAAATCAACACACTGAAAGTGAGTTAAAACTCATATCCGATATGCGCCGCCGTAACCCCAACGATGGATTGGTTGTATTTTGGGTTAAGCTCAGACAACGCAAATATTCTCGTTCAATAACAGGTCTTTATCGTGTTCTTCGTAAAAACGGAGAAATGGCTGTTAAACCCAAAAATCCAAAGTATATTCCTAAATCTTACGAGAAAATGCTATTCCCCGGTCAAAGAGTTCAAATAGATGTAAAATTTGTTCCGGCTTCCTGTCTTGTTGGTGATGTAAAGGGAATGAAATTTTATCAATATACAGCTATTGATGAATATTCTCGTTACAGGTATGTGGAGGCTTTTGAGGAACACAGCAGTTATTCTTCGGCTATATTTTTGGAGCATATGTTAAAAGCTTTTAAATTCCCTGTCGAATGTGTGCAGACAGACAATGGAGCAGAATTTACAAAGCGGTTATGTCCGGGAAAAGCTACACCTACAATGTTTGAAAATCAATTAAAGAAGCATGGAATTGAACATAAGTTAATTCGTCCTTATATACCAAGACATAACGGCAAAGTTGAACGTTCTCATCGTAAGGATAACGAATATTTCTATGTCCGCACCCCCTACTCGAATAATTAATATTGATAATTTTATATTCCCACAACCTTGCCACAATACAATAATAAACATTACACAATGTAATACACGTTATAACATAAAAAATGCAAATAAATCTACAAAATCATACGTTTTACAAACAAATTTAATATATAAGACACTGTCTTCAAACCTCAAAGAGATAAGTTTTACGACATATCAAAAATACCGCAGTCTTACGACTACGGTATTTTTTTATTGTCTATATACTAAAACCAATACGGATCCCAGTCGCTTGTCAGACGTGTAAGTGCCTCCATATAGAAATAATCTCCCCATGTATTACACTCATCAACACCACCGTTATTACATGTATTATGCGGTGTTTTCTTTGCGTATGTACCGTGAAGTAAAAGTCCGTTAGACTCTTTACTGTCTTTAACGGCACAATTATCAATAATTGCTTTAAGCAATCTTTTAGCCGTCTGCGTATAATATTCAGCCTCATCTTTATCAAGATATTTAGCCATTTCAAGCATACCGCATACCGCTATAACACCTGATGAAGAATCACGCGGTTCATCACTGCCGGTATCAAAATCAAAATCCCAATAAGGCACTAAATCCTTCGGCAAATGTTCCATAAAGTATTTTGTTACACGTTTAAATATATCCAAATATTCTTTATTTCCTGTTTTAGAATACGCAACCGCACTGCCGTATATTCCCCAAGCCTGACCTCTCGACCAAGCCGAGCCGTCACGATTACCCTGACAAGTAACGCCTTTTGTAGGTTTACCTGTTTCCATATCAAAGAAATATGTATGATATGTCGAATTATCATCACGCACGATATTTTCCATCGCTGTTTTTATATGTGCCTGTGCTTTTTCTTCATACTTTTTATCACCTGTCACCTTGCTCGCCCAGAAAAGCAACGGCATATTCATAAGGCAATCTATTATAAGTCTGTAATTGTCCTTATCACCTATTTTGCCCCAAGCTTGAAAGAACTGACCTTTTTCGTGAAAACGTTTCATCAAATTATCCGCCGCCAAAAGTGCCGCACGTTTACCCACTTCACTGCCTGTAAGCTTATATGCCGCAACGCAAGACGGACTGTACAAAAAGCCCATATCGTGATGGTCGGTATTAATATGATGTTCTATTCTGTAAAGGAAGTTATCCACTTGACAAAGTGCCGCCTCCTTTAATTTATCGTCTTTGTTACTCTCATAAGCAAGCCACAATTCACCGGTCCAAAACCCCTCTGTCCAGTCTGTATTTTCTGTTTGCCTGTAAAAATTATTTTCACTGTTTGCGCCCGGAAAACAGTCAAAAAACTCGTCAACATTATGTTCAATAAGCGAAACCGCCTTATTGTGTGCGTCACGAATTTCTTTATCATCAGCCACCGGATAGCCTTGTAATTCTTCCATAGTTATCATACTTAAAATCACACTCCTTATATAATAATTATACCAACACGGCCAAGTTATTTCAATAGCAATAATTTAATGTCAATAAATTTAATGTATAACAATAGGCAAGCCGAAAAATATAGGCTTGCCTATTCAGTCTACCTCTTTAATTATCCTTTAACTCCCGAAGATGTAGCGTTTTCAATATATGAGAATAGTGTTTGACTCGGCAACATCGACGTTCCAAGTATACAAAGACGATTCACTCGCTCCTGCAAAGACCACAGGTACATTGCAATCCGGTGCATCTGCCGACACATTCTCAATGACAAACTGGGGTAAGGCTAACAACGGTGCATATTTGAGCGGTGTTCGTTTTGCGGCAAACAAGGATATGACCCCGACCGATTTTGTAAAGATTAAATCGCTAAAACTGTACGAAATTGAAAGAATGACTGATACAGCCGTTGACAGTGCCGTAGCGGCAATCACAATCGATAAAATTACAAACACACCGGAATGTGTAGAGCAAAACATCACTTTGCCGCAAATCACTTCAGACGATGCAGAAGTAACATGGACATCTTCCGATACATCAGTTATCGGCAATGACGGTACATTCTACGGTTCATCAAAGGCGACAGACGTTACAATGACGGCACAAATCACAAATAAAACAGATAGCTTTACAGTTTATAAAGACTTCCGTCTTTCTGTTCCGGGTGAAGAAACAGTAAAATTGAGCAAAACTTTTGACGACAACGGTATGAACGTAACAGTTAAGAACAATTCTTCGGACAGCTTAACTATAAAGGTTACAGTCGGCGTATGCAACGACAATGATACTCTTAACACGGCTAAACTTCAAACCGTTACACTTGATTCAAAAGCAGAACAAACAATTTCATTTGCAGGTATCACCTCCGACAAATCAGTTTCAATATTTGCATGGGACAAGGATATGACACCGCTTACAAATGTATTGCAATAATAATACAAAAAATACACCTATCGAATGATAGGTGTATTTTTCATTTGTTTTTCAATCCAAGCCATAAGTAAATTCACTATTTTTTCTTGTTGGACAGGAGTAAGTTCAACATTTTTCGGTATTCTGTACCACTTGTTAAGACAACCGCGGCAACAGCACGCCGTTGCGTGTTGTGCGATGAACACAGGGTGTCCGTGCATAGGTGTTTGACTGCCGTCATTCGCAATAAATGACGGTGCCAGTCTGTCACGAACAAAGTCACTGGCATGAGAACGTATAGTGTCCATACCTTTATTTTTTACATACTCCCTATCCTTTTCTTTCAGCTTAAAACCACTTCTGAACTTTGACTTTTCCAACTTTAAAAGTGCCTGTTCAATCGTCTGCATAAAATCACTGTCTTTCATATCTTCCGTATGTACAGGTTATATCGGCAATTTTCTTTGCGAGTTTGTCAGTCAAATCATTCTTACCCATTCTCCACTGCCAGTTGCCGCCGAGTACAGACGGTGTATTCATTCTTGCCTCACTGCCGAGTTCAAGATAATCCTGCATTTGAATTATCGCCGTATCGCTCACACTTGCCATAGCGGTTTTAATGAGTTTCCAAACAATATCATCCTCCGAATCAATGTACTTTTTACAAAATTCAAGTGTATCTTCGTCAAGCTCATCAATCCAACCAAGCACTGTATTATTATCATGCGTGCCGACATAGACAACACTGTTTGAATTATATGTATACGGCAAATAATTACTTTCTTCACGCGGATCAAATGCAAATTCAAGCACTTTCATACCCGGAAAACCCGAATCCCTCAACAGCTTATGCACGTCCTCCGTCAAAAATCCCAAATCCTCCGCTATAATCGGCAAATCGCCCAATTCATTTTTAACGGCATTGAACAATTCAATTCCCGGACCTTTCAGCCACTGACCGTTTTCGGCGGTTTTATCACCGTAAGGAATCGAATAATACCCCTCAAATCCTCTGAAATGGTCGATACGTACAACATCATACAATGACGTTGCACTCTTTATTCTGTCTATCCACCAATTAAAGCCGCATTCTCTGTGCCTGTCCCAATTATACAGCGGATTTCCCCAAAGCTGACCTGTCGGAGAAAATGCGTCCGGCGGACAACCTGCAACAGCTTTCGGCACAAGATTTTCGTCAAGTTCAAATAAATCGGGATATACCCACACTTCCGCACTGTCAAGCGCAACGTAAATCGGAATATCGCCGATTATCGACACACCGTTGTCATTGGCATACTTTTTAAGTTTGTTCCACTGTTCAAAAAATTTAAACTGCACAAACTCCCAAAACATAACGTCATCTTCATGCGACGACTTAAATTCCCATAACGAATGAGAATCACGTTTTCTTAGTCCGTCCTCCCATTCAAGCCAAGACTTGCCGTCATTTTCATTCTTTATGCTCATAAACAACGCATAGTTTGAAATCCATCTTTCGTTTTTCTGCAAGAAGTCGTAAAATTCCGACAAATCACCTTTTTTAAATTCTTCAAAAGCAATTTTCAAAACCTTAAAACGATTTTCATAAATTGTTTCGTAGTCAACATTTTTTCTGTCTTTGCCCCAATCAAGCTTTGAATAGTCCGATTTTTTCAAAAGACCTTCTTCGTGCAAAATATCCATATCTATAAAATACGGATTGCCTGCATTCGTTGAGAACGACTGATACGGCGAATCGCCGTAACTTGTCGGACCAATCGGCAGAATCTGCCAACACTTTTGTTTTGCACTCTTTAAAAAATCCACAAATTTATATGCCTCTTTGCCCATTGTACCGATACCGTAATCAGACGGCAATGATGATATGTGCATTAAAATACCGCTTTTTCTCATTTCTTCTACCTCCCGACAAGTTGTAAAATTACATGCGGATTTTCCGCAATATAGTCTGCACCGGCTTGTACCAATTCATTTCTTGTTCTGAATCCCCAAAGTACTCCGACCGACGTCATTTCGGCATTTTTCGCTGTAAATATATCAACATTGGTGTCACCCAAGAACAGACACTCTGACGGCTTTACACCGAGTTTTTTCGCTATTTCAAGTGCCGTAAAAGGATTGGGTTTTGTCGGCATACCGTCAATAACTCCATGCACCGCGTCAAAATAATTTTCACCGAAAATATTATCGGTAACAAAATGCACGACATTATCCGGTTTATTTGAGCATACCGCAATTTTTATGCCGTTCTCTTTCAGTTCTTCAAGCAATTCTCTTATTCCGTCATACGCATCCGTATCATAAAGATAATCATTTTCATAATTTTCGTCATACACATCACGCACTTTTTCAAACATTTCCGCATTATCCTTGCCGTAAACTCCGAGCATTCTGTGAATAAGTTTATCTCTGCCGTCACCGACATATATTTTATAATCCTCTACCGGAATTTCGGGCAAACCGAATGCCGCAAGTGCAATATTACCAAAATGTGCAATAGCATTTATCGTATTTGTAAGCGTACCGTCAAGATCAAATATACACGCTTTAATATTACTCATAAAATCACCTCATTATGTTAATTATATATCTTGAAAACTATTATGTCAATGTGAATAGATTATGAATTTTTCTTGATATGCTTGATTTTTAAAAAACACTGTGATAGTATATCATTAAAGCTTCTACAAAATTGTTTTTTGAAGAAAGGATATGTAAATATGAAAAAAAGTTTAATCGTTATTGCCGCATTAATTCTTGCAATGTCAGTTGCGGGCTGCGGTAAAAAGGCAGAAAATACAAATACAACACCTCAGCAGACTGCGCAGGCAGATGCGTCGGGTGCATACGAAAACGGCAGTGCAACAGAAACTCTTGACGGTCAGGACTATTCAAAGAATGTCGATATGGCGGCAGTTGAAGGTACAGAGGCAAAATCAGATACAAAAGCGGACAGCTATTCGGGTGAAGTAAGCAACAATGATATTTCTATCGAGGAAGCAAAACTTATCAATTATGATGATAGCGACGTTGTTGTTGTGTCATTTGAATTTACAAACAAAACCGATTCAGACCAATCATTCAGCGGAGTATATGACGTCGTCGCCGAACAAAACGGTTCTTCATTAGCTCCTGCAACAGTAATCGGCGTGGACGGTGTAGAACTTCTTACACTTTCACAAAATATCGCTCCGGGTGAAACAATCACTGTTCAAAAAGCGTACAAGCTTGACAGTAAGTCGTCACCGCTTGAAATAACAGTTCAGCCGTTCTCTTCAGACGACGAATCATTCGTTACAAAGACATTTAATTTCTAAAACAAATAAACCGTAGACAAAACCATAATGGTTTTGTCTACTTTATTCTTGGGTGTTTGAGGTGCTAACCTCATTAAAAATCATTTCTGACGACCTGTGCGACAGAAATGGCTTAAAATCTAAAGTTTCAACTTTGGAGGAACTTTAGATTTTTTCTCTAAAAATACTCAAAAATTACATCGCAAGATGTGATTTTTGGAGTTGTCGACATCTGTCGACAGGCTCAAAAAAATATCTCTGCACAATGCAGAGATATTTTTTATTATGCTTTAACAACCACATTTTTACCGTTAATTTTGCCTCTGTACAGCAATTTATCGGCACTTTCAAGAAGAACATCATCGACTTTACCGCTATCACGTTCGATAATTCCGAACGTCATCGTAACGTAAATATTGTTATTTTCATAAACAAAATTTTTATTTTCGATAGTTTTTCTTAAGTTTTCAACTTTTACAAATGCGCTGTCAATATCATCATTACAGAACATAAACACAAATTCTTCACCGCCCCACCTGCATATATCAACATTCTCCAAGCCGAGCGATTTTCTCATAATCTCCGAAATATTCTGCAGTACATAGTCACCGCATAAATGACCGTATGTATCGTTTATTTTTTTGAAATCATCAATATCACCGATACAAATGACCACAGATTTATTGTCCTCGCTGTCCTTAATTCGTTCCATAAACATTCTTCGGCTTTGCAAGCCTGTAAGTCGGTCATAATTTGCAAGATTGCTAAGAGTCTTGTTTTCATCAACGAGCTTTCTATGCGTTACAGTTGCAGATACGTCCGATATGTACGCACCTATCAATATAATTCCGACTGCCAAAACGGTATTGTATATTGTAACAAAAACGATATGTACTTCTGCCTCCGAGTAAATATGACGGCAATGCAACGTCAAACCTATATACAACAGTACCTCACATATCGAAAATATATATGTTACACTCCGATGTTTAAACGGATTAAAATACACAAATGTTGCCATAGAAATCAAATACAAGGCAAAATCCGACGAATATCCGCCATTTAACACCGTCACCGTAACAAACGCCGATACTTCCAAATGCACCAGTACAATACAAACGCGATAATATCCTTTCAGCACAACAAACAGCATTAATATATAAAATATCACACTGCCGATATTATACATAAACGGTATCTGCATTGAAAAATGCTTAAATATAAATAGAAACGAAATATGGAATATTTCACATAAGACAATAATCTGTGTGTAGACACTTTTAACATTGTCTTTAATTCTCATAATATATCTCCCTATTCTCTATGAGTATATTATACACATTTCTTTCGACAAAAACAAGATTAATTTAGAGTTATTTTTCATTTTTTGCATAAAAAAAAAGTGACAGACTGAAAATCTGTCACAATGTACTCCAAATTAAAGAGCAGCCTTAGCTGTTTCAACAAGCTTTGCGAATGCAACGCTGTCAGCGATAGCGATTTCAGAAAGCATCTTTCTGTTCATTTCGATACCTGACTTCTTAAGACCGTTCATAAATGTTGAATAGTTCATACCGTTTTGCTTACAAGCAGCAGAGATTCTTGTAATCCAAAGACGACGGAAATCTCTCTTTCTTCTTTTTCTGCCTACATAAGCATTTTGCATTGAACGCATAACAGCTTGGTTAGCAATTCTGAATTGCTTGCTTTCAGCACCTCTGAAGCCCTTAGCAAGCTTTAATATCTTCTTATGTCTTTTTCTTGTATTTAATGCACCTTTTACTCTTGCCATTAGTTTCTACCTCTCTTTCGAATTATTTGTAAGGAATAAGCTTTTTAATAACTGCTGCGTTAGCCTTTGAGCAGTAAGCTTGCTTTCTTAGATGTCTTTTTCTCTTAGTTGTCTTTTTGTTCAAAATGTGTCTTCTGAACGCCTTGTTCATCTTAACCTTACCATTCTTAGTTACGTTGAATCTCTTAGCGGCGCCTCTGTGAGTCTTTATCTTAGTCTTAGCCATAATGCACACTCCTTCCGAATTAAATAATATTATGACAAGGGAGCAAGAAACATTGTCATATTTCTGCCCTCAAGCTTAGCCGGTTTTTCAACAGTTCCGGCTTCTTTAGCCTGTTCTGCAAATCTTTCAAGCAAGGTATAACCAATCTGTGAATGACTTACCTCTCGACCTCTGAAACGAACTATAACCTTTACCTTATCGCCCTTTTTAAGGAACTTTATTGCATGATTACACTTCGTATTGAAATCATTTGTATCGATAGACGGTGAAAGCTGAACCTCTTTGATGTTAATAACCTTTTGGTTCTTTCTGTTTTCTTTTTCACGCTTATTAAGCTCAAACTTGTACTTTCCGTAGTCCATAATCTTGCATACCGGCGGCTTTGCCTGCGGAGCAATCTTAACCAAATCCATTCCCTTTTCATACGCAATATCCTGTGCCTCTTTTGCACTCATTACGCCAAGCTGTTCGCCATCAGCTGAAACAACTCGAATTTCGTTATCACGAATTTGTTCGTTAATCTGCAAATCATTCTTACTAATTGTTAATCCCTCCTTAAAACATAAACAAAAAAAACGGCTGCAAAACGCACCCGCACAATACACCGATACCTAAAGTATCTGTATATTTACCGCAAAGCCTTCGCCGTACGGTGAGAACGGATTGTTCTGCTTGTTTTCTTTTCTGAAATATTATATCAGATTATTTATTCCCTGTCAAGCATTTTTATTAAATATTTTCAAAAAAGGTTGCCGGCATTAGCCGACAACCCTTTTATATTATACATCTGCTGTTTTAACCGATTCAAATTCTTCTATAACTTCCTTTGACGGAGCTTTTGTGGCAAGTGACACTATAAAGATAAGTGCAAGCGATACAATAAATCCCGGAATAATTTCATATACGGTAAATATACCCGGAAGATTATCCGCACCCCATATAGCAGTCGGAACGTATGCCCACAAAAGTGCTACCGCACCGCCGGATATAACACCTGCCAATGCACCGTGTTCATTACAACGTTTCCAGAACAAGCTGCAAAGAATAACCGGACCGAATGCCGCACCGAAACCTGCCCATGCGTGAGCAACGATTTCAAACACCGACGAATTAGGGTCAAGCGCAAGCAAGCAAGCTATAATTGCAACAATCACAATCGTGATACGGCTTACGTTAAGCAATGTCTTTTCCGAAGCATTCTTGTTGAAAAGCGTGTTGTATATATCCGATGAGAATGATGATGACGCAACAAGAAGCTGTGAATCGGCTGTTGACATAATAGCCGCAAGTACAGCCGAAAGCAACAATCCCGCAATAACTGTCGGGAACATATTCTGTACAAGTACCATAAATACTTTCTGTGTATTTGCGCCCTCAAGCATACCGTTTGCATTCAAAATGCTAAGTGATGAAGGGTCTGTAATCTGACCTGTTTTGAACATATATTGAATATACGGCGATGCCAATATACCAACCAATACAGCCATAGCAAGACTTACAATAACCCAAACCATAGCAATTCTTCTTGCAGGCTTAATATCCTTTGACGACTTTATAGCCATAAATCTTGTAAGGATATGAGGCTGACCGAAATATCCAAGCCCCCACGCAATAGCACTGACTATACCCATTGCACCGAAACCTTCCGATACACCAAGTGTAATTTTACCGATTTCCGACCATTCAAATGTATTTGAAGTAAGACCTTTATACATAAAGCAAGGTACAACGATTATTGCGGCAAACATAAGCAATCCCTGAAACAAGTCTGTCCAACAAACCGCTTTAAATCCGCCAAGGAATGTATATGCCGTTACAACGACAACGCTCAAAATAAGTGCAGGTATATATCCGATACCGAATACATAGTCAAACAAATTAGCACCTGCCGCAAACATTGACGATGTATAAACCGTAAAGAATATCAAAATAAACAACGCCGAGAATATACGAAGTACATTTGATTTTGAATGAAATCTGTTTTGCAGAAAGTCGGGAATTGTAATTGAATTGCCTGCGATCTGCGTATATTTTCTAAGCGGTTTTGCAACGATTAACCAGTTAAAATATGTACCGAGTGCAAGACCTATTGCAGTCCATATTGCGTTTGTAGCACCCGAGCCCAACAAATATGCAGTACCCGGAAGTCCCATCAACAGCCAACCGCTCATATCCGAAGCCTGCGCACTTAGTGACGTTACCCAAACGTTCATACCGCGTCCGCCAAGTACATAATCGGAATGTGTTGAATTTTTTTTGTAGAAAACAAATCCGACCATTACCATAGCGATAAGATACAGAAGTAATACAATACCCTGTATTATACTTTGTGATGTCATATTAATACCTCTCTTTTTTTTAATATACTACTCATTATATCAAAAAAGGATAAAGTTTGCAATATTAAATATACATCAATAATTAATTTTAGCGAAATTTGCTTTTTTAATAATGCGATTTATGATAACGAAGTAAGCAATCATAAGCCAAATTGTCGCCCCGAACCATGCAACAGGTGACGCAATACATACCGCCGCAAACTTCAAATACGACACAAGCACAAATGCAACAAGCGAACGCATAACTAGTTCCCAAACACCGCCGAAAAACGCAATCATACTACTGCCTATACCTTGCAGAGCATTTCTGTAAACGAACAGTAAACCGAGTATCACATAGAATACGCCGTTTAGAACAAGGTATTCTTTTGAAAGCGACATAACTTCATTCTGACCGCTGCCGACAAACAATGCAACAAGCGGTTTTGCGAACGTAATAACAACAAATCCGCCTACAATACCGCAAACCGTTGCGATAATCGCCGCACCCGTCACACCTTTTTTAATTCTTTCAAGCGCTCTTGCGCCGTAATTTTGTGCGGTGTATGTCGCAACCGCAACGCCCAATGACGCAAGCGGCTGTGTTGCAAATTGGTCTATTTTCGAACCGGCTGTAAATGCCGCAACGGCAGTTGAACCGAGCGAATTAAGTGCCGATTGGATTACCATTGTACCGATGGCGGTTATCGAAAACTGAAACGCCATAGGCAAGCCGACTTCAAGGTGTTGCCAAGCAAATTTCCAAGAGAATTTCCAATCGTGCTTTGTAAGTCTTAGAATCGGGAATTTTTTCAAACTGTATACAAAGCACAATATACCCGAAATAAATTGTGCGATAACAGTTGCCCAACCCGCACCGGCAACACCCATTTTAAATGTAAGAATAAACACAAAGTCAAGTATAATATTGATAATACTTGCGATTATCAAGAATACAAGCGGTGTTTTACTGTCACCGAGCGAACGAAGTATACTTGAAAACAAGTTGAAAAATACCGCTGCCGCAATACCTTCAAAAATTACTATTATGTAGTTGTACGAATCGTCTATAATGTCGGACGGAGTTTTCATAATCTCCAAAAGCGGTCTTGCCGCCAATACGCTTATCGCAGTCATAACAATCGTTACGGCTATACCTAAAATAATGCTTGTCGCAACGGAACGCCTTACGCCGTTTTCACTTCCTGCGCCAAATCTCTGCGCGGTTATAACCGCAAAACCGCTCGTCACACCTTGCACAAATCCCACAATCAAAAATGAGATTGAACCTGTCGCACCAACCGCTGCAAGTGCCTCAACGCTTATAGTTCTTCCGACAATAATCGTATCCGCCATATTATAAAATTGCTGAAATATATTACCTATAAGAAGCGGTACCATAAAGCTTAATATCAACTTTATCGGACTACCCTTAGTCATATCGTTAGTCATATGTAATCTCCTCTCTTTGTTTAATGCCTGAACTATTATAGCACAATGTTTTTATTTTTCAATACCTTTTTTAAAAATTATCAAATAATCGCAAAAGTTATAAAAAACTAAATATTTTTCTTGTTTTAATTGTGATTTTGTGGTACAATCGAATGGTTGTTTTTTTAAGGAGGGTAATATTATGAATAAAAAATTATTAACAAAAACACCTGTCGTCTGCGGACTCGCGATTATATGCTGTCTGCTTTGGGGAAGTGCTTTTCCTTGTATTAAAATAGGTTATCAGATGTTTAACATTCCGTCCGGTGCCGTCGGCTCACAATTTCTTTTTGCCGGTATTCGTTTCACACTTGCCGGTATACTTACAATTCTTTTCGGAAGTATTTTAAGCAAAAAAATACTTGTACCGAAAAAAGAATCACTTTTTTCTGTTTTTAAACTTTCTATGGTGCAAACAGTTATGCAGTATGTGTTTTTCTACATAGGCTTGGCAAATACATCAGGCGTAAAATCTTCTATTATAAATGCCGCAAACGTATTTCTTTCAATATTATTTGCAGTATTCATATTTAAGTACGAAAAAATGACGGTTTTAAAAGTTTTGGGATGTGTTGTAGGATTTTTAGGAGTTGTAGTAATTAACCTTGCGAACGGCGGTTTTGATATGAGTATAAAACTTTCCGGTGAAGGTGCTATATTGCTTTCAGCGGCAGCTTATGCACTTTCAGCGGGTATGATTAAAAAATATTCTAAAGATGAAAATCCTGTTGTTCTTAGCGGTTATCAGTTCTTTTTAGGCGGTATTATTCTTGTCGTTGTCGGAATAGCAACAGGCGGTAAAATTTCCGGATTTACTCCCGCATCTATCGCGCTTCTTATATATATGGCGATGATTTCAGCCGTAGCATATACTTTGTGGGGAATATTGCTTAAATATAACCCTGTCGGTAAAGTTGCCGTTTTCGGTTTTACAAATCCGATCTTCGGCGTTATCCTTTCGGCTGTTTTTCTCGGCGAGAAAAATCAGGCTTTCGGTGTTCAGGGCCTTGTAGCACTTGTCCTTGTTTCAGTCGGTATATTTATGGTTAATAAATCTAAAAATTAGTTATTCTTTGGGCGGTTATTCACCGCCCATTTTTTGTTTGCTTGCCCCTTATTAATTGGGTCTTTTATGCCTCTCCTTGAGGAGAGGACTGTGCCTCGACGCCCCACTTACGCGCTCCACGAGGAGCGTGACCTTTATCAAATCCATTTTTACATAATAGTGGATTTTTTAATTCACACGCTCCGTGGGGAGCGTGACGTACCTTTTCAGCCGTCCAACCTTTTACAGGTTCAATTTCAACTCACACGCTCCGTGGGTAGCGTGACTTTTAGTCCTTAATCCTCCGGAAGATGCAGAAGCATTTCAACTCACACGCTCCGTGGGGAGCGTGACGTACGCTTTACATACAGTGTTTCTTGTACCCAATCAATTTCAACTCACACGCTCCGTGGGGAGCGTGACTGTTGATTTTGTAACAGCTTGTCCTTGAGCCATATTTCAACTCACACGCTCCGTGGGGAGCGTGACTATCAGATTTCATTAAAATTTCAAAATGTATTATTTCAACTCACACGCTCCGCGGGGAGCGTGACATACGGTGTAATGGCATTGCTCCAACGACCCGGCAATTTCAACTCACACGCTCTGTGGGGAGCGTGACGAAGGTTATTCATATGTAACCAAAGACAGTATAGATTTCAACTCACACGCTCCGTGGGGAGCGTGACGGAATACATGAAATTTTCGGATTGGAACGTGAAAAATTTCAACTCACACGCTCCGTGGGGAGCGTGACTACGAATCACGTTTAAAACCGTACCGCTGTCGAATTTCAACTCACACGCTCCGTGGGGAGCGTGACATAGCATACGTATTTATATTGTTCACTCAGTGCTTATTTCAACTCACACGCTCCGTGGGGAGCGTGACACATCATCATTAACCGGTAGTTTCGTATTTGAAATTTCAACTCACACGCTCCGTGGGGAGCGTGACGTAACCAACAAAGAATTAGATACAATGAAAAGATTATTTCAACTCACACGCTCCGTGGGGAGCGTGACCCTGTTGCTTTCGTTCTAAAATTAATTACTTAATCATTTCAACTCACACGCTCCGTGGGGAGCGTGACGAAAAATTTTAAGGGGCTAAAGCTGAAAAAGGCAATTTCAACTCACACGCTCCGTGGGGAGCGTGACCCATTCGCAAAAATTCTTTGCCGGATATGGTGCATTTCAACTCACACGCTCCGTGGGGAGCGTGACATATATATTGTATCATAACACCGATTAAAAATCATTTCAACTCACACGCTCCGTGGGGAGCGTGACTCGGCAGGACAGTTTTTTGGAAAATCAATAATCGATTTCAACTCACACGCTCCGTGGGGAGCGTGACGCGAAGGAGTGTTGAAAAAATGAATAAAATTAAAATTTCAACTCACACGCTCCGTGGGGAGCGTGACTGATAACGGTACGATAATACCGTATGAGTATGAGGATTTCAACTCACACGCTCCGTGGGGAGCGTGACGCCGTCTGTTTAAACCGCTCCAATTCAGCTTAGAATTTCAACTCACACGCTCCGTGGGGAGCGTGACAAGTCGGACGAAGTGTGAACTCGCTTCATATTCTATTTCAACTCACACGCTCCGTGGGGAGCGTGACTCTACATATTGTATATGCGAAGTCACACCACCACAACAAAGCGGACATTTTACTAAAAATCACTTAAAAAAAACGATATTTTTTACATAATATGTATTATTTTTTCAGCGAACCTCCATATAAAACCAATATCACTGCACGTTCGCTCACAAAATCAAACTGCCCTCAGGATCATATGTTTCCTTTGCACCTATATGCTCCACTCTCCTCTTCCAATTATTACCCAAATAATAGAATCGAAGGCTATCTTGTTCTTCATCAATAATTTTCATAAGTCTATCTTTTAATTTCAAGAATGTTCCGTAATCAACATCAACTTCAAACACAGAATTTTGCACTCTTTGTCCGTAATTAACACATTCCTTTGCAACCTTGCGAAGTCTTTTCCTACCTGCCGCATCGACAGTTGACACATCATAACTTACCAAAGTCATCATCAATATCACCTACTTCACCAAATAACACGGATACTCGTCAATTTCACCACGCACAAATTTTGCAAGCAACATACTTTGCACATACGGCAAAAGTCCCATAGGAATTTTTTCCTTCAAATACGGATGTATCATATCGGTACGCTTTTTCTCCTGCCATTTTGAGAGCACCTTTTTCCTGCCGTCATCATTCAAGAAAACTGCACCGCTTACCTGTACATCAAAATCTTCGGGTTTAATAATTTTAAGATTTATTAATGTCAACACAAATCTTTCAACAATACATCGCCCCTCCTCGACCAAATCGCACGCAAGCGATTCACGTCCAGGACGAAGCGAATGATAAAATCCCATATAACTGTCCAATCCCACACTTTCAAGTGCCGCCGCATATTCACGGGTAAAAATCGTATATAAAAACGACAACATTGCATTCACCCTATCGAGCGGAGGTCTTTTACTTCTCATTGCAAAACAGAAATAGTCTTTTTGATGAAGAATAAGACTGTCAAACACATCAAAATACGCCTTTGCACCGTTACCCTCCGTACCGAGTATGCCGTCATAATCATCTGTGATATACACGCTTTTAATACAACCGTCCAAGCGTTCCATACAATGAGTCAGCTTGCCGTCCTCATCAATTTGCGGATAATCTTTAAGCGTTCTTTTCACAACACTTTTTGTATTCGCCAATTTTGTGGCAACGGTATTTTGTCTTAAAAGTGCGGGCGGTTTTGAAAAAAGTTCATATTGACGTTTTCTCAGCAACACATTTCCGTGTGACGCACCCTGCACGCAAGCCAAAAATCTGCCTGACGGAGATATGAAGTTAATCGGTATGCCGTAATCAGCACACTTCCCCATGAGTGCAGGCGAACAGCCAAGATAGCTGAAACAAAATATTGCCTCAATATTTGAAAACGGAAGTCGTAATTTAACCTCATTATTTTCCTTACATACAACATTTTCGCCGTCGAGAGTCATGTATATATTTTCATTCGTGACATACAAAGTATTCAAAAGTTTTCTCATACGCAATCCTCCTCAATAATCTGTTTAATGCTGTACTTTTTCGTTTTAGGCATACACAAATCTTTAATCGAGCAACCACTGCACTTTTGACCTTTTATTTTTGGAGGAATAACACCGTTTTCCATTACGTTTTGCATTTTACCGACCAAATCATCAAGCAAAGCTTTATACCTGTCATACTCCTCATCAAACGGCATTTTCACACGTTTTCTTGTATCGGCATAATATATGCACCCCTCACTGTTGCATTTCCAAATATAGTCCGCACACAATTTTTGAGCAAACACCTGTATCGCGTCAGTTTCTCTTATAGAGCCGTCTTTAGGCTGTGTAGGCTTGTATTCCACAAGTCTGACAGTGTACTTTCCGTCAAGACCGTCTATCGGTACGCCGTCTTTATTTTTGCAAAACTCTATACAATCCGCAACGCCATACAAATCAAGTTCATCATTATACAAAGTAACCGAGCTTAAAACAACCTTGTTATTGCTTTTGAATTGGTGTTTGCCCAAATGTACGTTTTCGTGCATAATATTCGCCAACACAACCGAAACATTTTCAGCCCAGGCATTCTCAATTTCAAGCAATCCGAATCTTCTTGGGCAATACATATAATGCTGTATTGTCCTTATATTAATCATGCTTTTTCCTGAAGTTCTACTCCTTCAGGCATATTTTTATCGACAGTGATTTCATAGTCATTGAAACTTCTCGGAACTTCCACTCCGTCTTTTTTGCCGATAACAATTTTGTCAAACAACACATTCGCCGGAGCATTTCCGAGTAAGGAATCATGCTTGAATACATAAAGTTTTCTTACGCACATTTTACCTCTTGCGGCACTTCTGTCGTGTTCAAACATATTGATAATGGCCTTCCACAAAAGTTCAAGATCTTCTTCCGAAAACTTAGTAATTTTCTGTGCAAGCATAGCCGACACATATCCGTCCGCTCTGTACAAGCCATACGGTACTATGCTCTTTCTGCCCATAGTAGCACTATCACTTTCATTTGTTCTTGCCTGTCTTGTAATTGTTATATCCTGTGTAAATATCGGATCAACACTCTTTGCGAAACTAATCTGAACAGGACCTCTGACAATACCGCATGGGTCGTTACCTGTACTCATAACCGCACCGAATGTTCTTACATCAAAATAATTTTGACATATGTAATCTCTTGCCGCTCTTACCGCCTCAGGATTTTTACCCTTTTGACCTGTCTTTTCGCCTATTGCCTCATATGCCTCCGTAAATTTTGTGTTAAGTGCCTTATCAGGCTTTACAAGAATATTATAATACGGCGCATCTTCTTTAAAAATTTCCACAAAGTTGCGGATTTTTCTCTTTAAGCACACATCTGTAACAAGGCCTGCCGACGTTTCGGGATCAATTCTCGGCATATTGCCTGCATCGGGATCACCGTTGGGATTTCCGTTTTCTACATCAAAAATAACTGTAAATTCGTATCTGTTTTTAATTGGTTCCATAATTTTCTACTTCCTTTCATATTTCCTTAGTTTTTGTGTCATTTGGTTTATATAAATCTTGCATTTGCTGATAATAGCCTATAATAAACTTACCCTGTGCATTTAATGGTAATGTTTTAGGAAAAGTTCCGTTTATCTTATCCACAATCTCACCCGTGAGTTTTTTATACTTAGGCTTATAGTCAAGTTTTTCAATGTGGTATTGCGAAAGCTTTATAAGTTTCGGAAATACCGTTGACGGATTTGCACAAGCTGACGCAAAATATGAATCCTTAATTGTTCTGTTCAATCCAGGCAATGCGTCCGATTGAACTTTTTCAAGTACGGCAAAAAGTCTGCCGCACAGATACGCTTGATTATTATTTTCAATATCAAGTGCCATTTTTATCTCCTCCTTATTTTTTGAATATCTATCTTTTCTGTTTATGCAAGCCTTGATAATGCCTGCACGAACATAATTTACCGATTTATCCGTTTTCACTCGTCTTACGGCATTTTCAAGCAAAGACTCGGGATAACGTGTACCGTTTATTATTGCACCGAACACCGAAGCCATAAGCGGCGGCGGTGTGGTGTAATTTGTGCTTTGAGGCGGTTTTAATTCTCGGAATATTCGCCACATCGGTATATTTCCTTTTGAATTAACAATCATTATATCTGCTTGATGTCTTGCTATATGTGAAAATATGTTGCCGAATTTATCACGGTATATAAACTTTTGTGCAAGACGCGAAACATTCGGAGCAATTCCCACAATATAAAACTCAACATTTTTATCAATATCGAGTTCTGTAAAATCGGGACTTTTGCCCTGATTTACGTCATTAAGCGATTTAAGCAAAATACCGTTCATTTCATCTGCATCAATCTTATCGTCAAACCCAAGCATTGAAGCAAACAAATCCGTTTCTTTTGAATCGTCATCTGACATCGCCCAAAATACAACCATCATATCATCAAGATATATGTTATGTTTTTTATCTGCCATTAATATGCTTAGTGCATCAGTATAGCGTTTCATTGTTGGTTCTATTATTGAACTATTACTTGACTTTGTTTTCCCATACGACCACTCAGCAGAATTTTTTGCACATACTACTTTCTTATTGCCGTTGACCACATTATGAATATCGGAAAACTTACCTTTCTCACCAGTGATTGAACATATATCATTGCCTTGCAACGTACAAGACTCTTTTTGCAGTTCCGCTATTTTGTTTGAAATTTCACCGTCCATATCATGCAATTTTATTTCGGGATGTCCTTCAAGTGCAAAAATAAACCTCGACTTGTCAAAATATTTTTTTATATTTAAAAGATATTCATTATTGACTTCTTCTGATGGGTTCCAATTCAGCATAAAATTTCTGTATGCTATTACAATATCAGATTGCATACTTTCTGTAAATTCCAAATTTTTTTCAACAAACACTTCATGCGATTGATTTACGTTATCAGTATCGTTATTCGTAGTATATACATCGTTATCTTTATCATATATTAAACCAAAAATATATCGACCTCTATGCTCTATTATGTTGGATGCAATCCCTCTTGCATCGATTCTTCTCGGCAAAACCACCGATATAGGCTGAAGTTTTGTTTTACCTTTTCTGTCAGGTTCACTTTCCTGCTCCACGTTTATAATATCGCTTATTGTACCGTCTTTTCTCAGCATAATCATATGCGTAATTTCTTGCCTCGAAAAACCTTCTTTGCAAACCTTGTCATTTCTCGCAAGAATATCGTAATATTCATTCAAAGCCTTTATCAGCATTTCATCATCTCCCTATATTTTGCTACATCTATAACACCGTCAATCATATGCGGTCTGTAAAAAAGTGCGTCTGCCTTGTCCGAAAAATTACGTTTTTCCCAATCATTATCTTTCGGATGTCCGCCGTCCTCAAACTTCATATGATACAGCATAAATCCTAAATCCGTATCACCTTTTAACGTATCCGAAACATTTTCAAGCGGAAATTCCTCCACAAGTTCAATATTCTTTACAGGGAATTCACGACACCCAAGCACAGGTTGTCTGAATTGTTGACCGTTTCTTAAACGTCTTAGAAGAATATTATAATGCTTTTCCTCCGACTCGTCATCATGGTCACTCTGTATACCCGTAAGTTCAAAGTGAAATTCCACGCCGTAACATACATCTTTCAAAATCATACTTCCACGTTGATTTTGCATATCTTCAGTATAAATCGTTGCGTCACCTGTACCGTTTTTCATACTTTTCTTTACCAAATGAAAAGATATCTTTTCCTTAACTTCATTACGGCGAACATTGATAAATGTTATCGGATTAAAAACGATAATCTTATCAATTACATACCGAATTGCCGGTTTCCAATACACAGACTTTATCAGTCCCTCAAGCGCTCCCGGTGTCGGCACATCATAACTAACACGTTCAACTTTCATCTCAGGACGTGTAAATGCGGCATAATCACCTTTAATCATAATTTTAAATCCATAACTCATTTTAACCTCCTCATATAAAACAATCTACATCATTTTCCAACGTCAAACCCACGTCCGACTTATAATAATCTGTATTTGCAAGTATGCAAACACCACAATCAAGTGTTTCTATAATACCAATTTGAAACAATTCTTTAAATTCATCCTTATTCACCGACGCACTATACCTCTGTAAATTTCGCTTTACAGATAACTTTCCGTCTTTAAGTTCTTTAATTAAGCCTCTGTTTTCATCACACGGAATTACTATTCCTATAACCTGATTATCGATAAAGTTAAAACTCTCGGCATACGTTCTGAACGGTATTCCATCAATTCTCAAATCATTACCCATAATCGCAGTTATTGTATTTTCCTCAATCTTCTTTTCTTTATAATTAAGCAAACGACCATAATATTCTTTAATACATTTATCAGTTGAAATATTTTCGAACTCTTCAAATAAATTTCGAGTTATATTTGCTCTAATAATTATATCCGATTTCTTCTTTGTTTGATAATTTCCGCCGTCTGTTTCAAAAACAAACACATCGCCCATATCCATCTTACCCTCACGGTTACATCTACCGCCGGACTGCAATATGTTATCAATCCCCGCAATTTCTCTGAACACCGCCTTAAAGTCAAGGTCAACACCCGCCTCAATCAGTGATGTTGAAATCACGGTCGTATTAATTCCGTTCTTTATATCTTCCTTTATTTTTGCAATAATCTCCGAACGGTGCAAAGGCGTCATATATGTTGACAAATGATACTTGTTACCGCTGCACATATCATATAATTCCCTTGCCGTTTTCCTTTTGTTCACAATTATAAGTGCATTGTCATATTCCTGTGCCTTTTCTGCCAGTGAAGCAAGTTCACACTTTCCGATATACTCATATCTGCACTTATCAAATACGTTAAACAACGACGTATCCTTAACCGCATTTTCTATTTTGACACCTGACATATACCTTTCCATAAATTTATCATAATTCGGCATTGTCGCCGACATCAAAATTGCTGTACTGTTAAGATACTTCGTCACATACCCTATCGCCCTTAAACAAGGCTGAATATAGTCAATCGGCAGCATATGTATTTCGTCAAATATGATAACACTGTCCGCCAGATTATGAAGTTTCCTAAGTCGTCTGCCTTTATAATGATACAGTGATTCAAAAAATTGAATATTCGTTGTTACTATAAGTTTTGCGTCCCAATTTTCACAGGAACGTTTTAATTTTTCCGAAGTGATTTCGTTCTCATCTTCATTTTTATCATCATCAAAATCATAATTTGAATGGTGCTGCAACACAGGAAGTACATCACCGAAAATATCCTCGAATACCTTTGCTGTCTGTTCAATTATACTGACATACGGAATTACATATATAATACGTTTTTTCTTATTCTCTATCGCAGTTTTCAAAGCCGCTCTTATACTGCAAAGAGTTTTTCCGCTGCCTGTCGGCATATTCAATGTATACACATTCGCATTCGATTCAACGCTTTTATAAACCTGTTCTTGTATAATACTTCTTGATTCTTTAAGTTTGGTTTCTATTTTAAAAGAATTAAGTTTTTTACATACTTTTTCGTATGCTTTTTGAAAATCTCCGTCTATACCTCTGTCTGTGTTTGGAGTTACAAACCGCTCCGTATCTATAAAATCCGCATCCGTAAGGCATGAAAACAAATATCTTGTAAAAAAAGAATACCTTTCAATAATTTCTCTCTGATTACTGACATCAAAAAGTTCTCTCAAATTATCTTTGGGATATTCAAGTTTAACTTCATTTTCATACGCAGAATAATCGCCGGTTTTTCGTTTCATTCTGCCGTGCAATGTCGAATCTTCTTCACCGTCAACTTTCGTTCCGCCGTCAGGTAAACCCGAATGATGTCCCGCAACGCAATACTCAATCATAGGCACATATGATTTCGGCGGTGCTTTCGCAACTTCTTTTGCACCGCATATTGCGTGTTCCACTCGGATATTTTCCGCACCGTTTATACGTTTTTGAAAACCCGATGTATACTTGCCTATATCGTGTATTTGCCCCACAAATTCGGCTATATCCGCCCAAAATTCATTCGCATTTTCACGACATAACTTCGACGTTCCGTTCAAGTGGTCCCAAAGCAGCTGTTTCCGTCCGTCGTCTGATGTATGTCCAATATATTCCATAGCCATCATCCCTTTTGTACAAATTATACTTTTATCATATCACTTTATTCGTGCAATTTCAACATATATTTTACTTTTTAGTAATTATCTATTAAATATACCTATATTTTTTATATATTTGCACCAAAAAAGGAACACATAAACAAAGCATACGCGTTGTTTATGTGTTCCCCAATGATTAGCTTAATTGAGTCTGCAGACAAATCCGCAACGATTTTGATTGCATTCTGTTTAATTATTATTGATATTAAAGCAATATCTCGCCTTTTCAGGCACTGAGCCTATCATACAAGGATTATGAATACTGAAATAATCCATAACATAACCCTTGTCGGTATAGATGTTTACACTCTTTTTGTCTTTCATCATTCCCGTATTATTTTCAATAACAATCTTCTTTATTTTTTTACAGTTGATTTCAATATCCGAACGACTGTAATTACAAGCGATACTTGCGTCTGTATTTTTCAAATTCATAGAATTGTTCAAAATGTATATTCCCTTGTACTCGTCATCTCTGTTCGAGTAAGATGAAAAGCATCTCAAACCTCTTGTTTCGATAGTATTTCCTATATATTTCTGTTCAAATTCAGTCGTCGGCTTAATATATATCGCCTCTGTAGAGCCGGTATAACGTGCAACGGAATTTTCGCCTGTATTTTTTACTGTATTGTGATAAACCAATTCATACGGGCCTTCGATACCCGTTTCAACGCAATTTTGTACAACGTTATTTTTCACAATCGTATTAGGGAGTGATGTTCCCATACCCGCGAATATCGCCGCACAACCGACACCGCTTGTAAGTGCATTCGTATCATTTACGGACGGTTTGCCGAAACCGATATTTTTGCACACATTATTTTCAATAACGTCTGCATATTTGCCCGAAACAGTCGGAGTCCAATAATCAATCGCCCCCCAAACACTGTTGTTAATCGTATTATTTCTTACAACATAATCGTCAACATTGCCGACAAAACTTATCGTCTTACCGCAGCTGTTCTCGAAAGTACAATTTTCAATAAGCACATTTTCAGTCGGACTTTGTACATCACCGACTATTCTTATACTGTAACCGCTGTTTGAACTGTCCGAAATCTGATTGCCGCAATTTGTGAACTTACTGTTCAAAATCGCGATATTACTGCAATCTCTGAACACAATTCCGTTGTTTTCAAAATCGGCAAAAGAACAGTTGTTGAAAATAATATTATCGCAATTTTCAAACTTTATCATAGGAAAATTTTCGAAATCTATATTTTCGACATATAAATTCTCAACATTCTTCACAATCTGATATGACGGCACATCGTCCGAATAATCCGCAACAAGAGTTGCCCGTTTTCCGCCGGAAATTTTTATCACCGTGTCTGAATTGAATATTGACGGATATTTTCCGTATTTAATCGTACTGTGAACTTTGTATTCATTCGGAGCAAGTGTGTTTATTGTTCCGTCTTTGCCTTTTATGTCGTTTGAAACACTGCCGGCAGAAAACTTATACAAGTCAGTTCCCAGCAGTACTGATGACGTATCATAATCTTTAAAATCAGCTTCGGCGATTTCTTCGGGTGCAAGTTTAAACAATTCACCGTTTTTCGATTGAATACTCACCTTGTGACTGTCTATCTCCTTACGTATTTGCAAAACAGCATTACGTGCCGAATTACTGTCCGCCGCATATACAAAATTCGCACCGAATGTCATGCACATCATCAATACCGTTAAAAGAGCCGTAATTTTTTTCATTTTCAACTCCATAGCCTTTCTCAAATAAAAAACCAACTTTAATAATAGCGTCTGTAAAATTGCAAATTCAATTCATACAAATTTCAACCGCCATTACATACATTTTATCATTAATTATTCATTTAATCAAGACTTTTCGATTAATATTTTCAAATAAAAAAGCATATCATTTCCAAAAATGATATGCTAAAATTTTTAATAATTTTCTGCGTGAATTTCAAAATATGCTTGCGGGTGATTGCACACAGGACAAACCTGCGGAGCTTTTACGCCTACAACAATATGACCGCAGTTACGGCACTCCCAAACCTTGACTTCACTCTTTTCAAAAACCTCTTTTGTTTCAACGTTGTGAAGCAATGCACGGTAACGTTCTTCGTGAGTTTTTTCTATTGCGGCTACCATACGGAACTTTTCAGCCAATTCGGTAAAACCTTCTTCTTCAGCAGTTTTTGCGAACTCGGCATACATATCTGTCCATTCAAAATTTTCGCCCTCTGCCGCCGAAACAAGATTTTCTGCAGTTGTTCCGATTCCGTTTAATTCTTTAAACCACATTTTTGCGTGTTCCTTTTCATTGTCGGCCGTTTTCAAAAACAAATCCGCTATTTGTTCAAAGCCGTCTTTCTTTGCCTTCGATGCAAAATATGTGTATTTGTTACGCGCTTGCGACTCACCCGAAAAGGCAGTTCTTAAATTTTCCTCTGTTTTTGTTCCCGAATATTTGTTTGCCATTTATATTACCTCCGTAAATTTACTCATATATAATATATACCACTATACACGAATTTTAAACAACATTTTTCTATGTCTTGCATTTTTCCGTTTTTTGTATTAATATATGTTTTGGGGTGATGATATGAATGTTGAAAAAAATATGTTTACGATCGGTGAAATGGCAAAATCAATCGGAATTACAAGAAAAATCATATTGAATTACGAAGCAAAAGGATTGATTACTCCGGACGTTAAGGACGGCAAAAACGGAAATCGTTATTATACCGTAGATACGTTCACTAAAATTCGTACAGTACGTATTTTGCAAAAGCTCGGTCTGTCGCTTGATGAAATTCACGCCTATTTAGACGGCGAAACCGATTTATTACCGCTTATCCGCCGCCTTGAAGCTATGCGTGACGAAATAAATTTGAATATTGAAAAGTTGTATGAAAGAGCAAACACCAATCCCACACAAATCAAGGAAATCCACATTGACAAACAAACGATTTATCGACGCACTTTTACTACGGAAAGTATTCTCGATAAAACAAATATTCTGCGCGATACCGCAATACTTGCCATGCGTGAATACGGTACCGATATGACAAGGCGAATGTATTTTTTAGAATACTCATTGTCCGCACCCAACGAAATTTCTTACTGTGTTGCCGTACCGCCTGAAAGCAGCGGCGAACATATCGACGTACTGACACCCATGCGTGCAATTTGCATCTATCATCACGGTGCATATGAGGAACTCCCAAAAGTTCGCGAAAAACTTTTGTCGTATGCTAAAGAGCATAATCTCACACCTTTGGGAATGTGCCGTCATACATATCTTGAAGGCCCCCCGCAGCATAAGGATAAAAAACTTTTCATAACACAAGTGGCTCTGCCGATAGAAGAATAAAAAAACTCCCGAACATATAAGTTCGGGAGCTTTTGTTTTTTACATAAAGAACGGGAAAAAATCGTTCTGAACCATATATCTGTTATTTATTTCTTCGATTTGCAAATCGGTATAACCTCTGTTTGCCGCTTTTCTTGTGTTTAAATTAACAGCTTGTACCAAACCGATTACTTTTTTTGCATTATTATCATTTAATTCAACATTATACTTGTCAAACAAACTAAGAATATCAGGAGCGTTTTCATTGCTCATTTTACATTCCATTTCAATTTCAAAGCATAAGTTTTCGCCCTTTACTTCATCCATACCCATTCTCTTAATCAAGTAATGTCTAAGCGCAAGATATTCGTTGGTTTCTTCAATATATCCCGGGTTAGCCATTTTCATAATCTTTTTTCTTGACGGAATATAGAACGGCTTGTTACCTTGCGTTTTCAACAAATCATCATAAAAACCTTCTTCCAAAACATAAGTGTTTACAATCGAATTGTTGTATATTTCCCACAAATCCATTTTACCGTTGATAGTATTAATCAATTCCATAAAATCTTCTTTTGAAATATCATGATTTTGCTTGTCGTATATTTCAAAAACCTTGTCCAACGGAACAATTTCGTAAAGTTCCGCAAAAACATTGCAGTAATTTATTATTTTATCTCTGACTTCCAAACCGCCTTTTGATTCGTTTGTATAACATTTAGCAACTAAGTATTTTACTTCGTCACACAAGCTGTACTGTTCATTTTCAAATGATATATAACCTAATTCCAATAAAAGTCTGATTTTGAAAACGTCTGACTGTTTAATTTCATTGCTCTCGCACCAATTTACAAGACATTCTGTTTGTTCTTTGTCAAGCGCCGCAAGAACCGTCTTAAAATACTCGTCTGATAATAATATTTCCGATATGCTTTCTGCCACTTCGCCCTTGTTCATTTTTGAACGACCTTTTATATTAAGCTCTTTTGCCAAGTCAAGCATTTCGGGCTTTTTCCAAGACATTATATTATCAAATATTTTCATTTTTCTACCCCTTAATATTTTTTTAATATTATATCATTAAATTTTCACATATACAAGCCATAAAAATAAACAATACTTTCCGCAAATTCTATCCGTCAAGTCAGCCAAACATCTAAAAATTCTGCATAAAACAACACCTGCGGCAAGTGTTAGAGTTCAAGTCAACGCCCTTAGCTCCCTCACAAATACCGCAGGTGATATTTTATCAACCTACTGCTTCATTTGGGTCATCATATGCAGGCACACTCGGTACTACCCAAATCAACTGATTGTTGTCGTCCCACTCAACACGACAATCCAATGCATCTGTTATATCACGAAGTTTAAAGTAATTGTTTCCGTCAATATTATAGCACGTTGCCTTTATAGGTACTCCGTCCAGTGTTAAAAACGCCGATGACGAAAAGGCTGTCCTTGTAACATCGTCGCCCGGTGTTAATTCGCCGCCAACCGATGTATAATCATAAAAGCTTAGCATATCAATCGAATTTGTTGCTCCGTCATACTTAACATCAAATGTTTTAATTGTTCCGTTTAAGATTTGTGCAATATCTCTGAGCTTAAAGTAGTTGTTGTCATCAATGTTATATGCAACGGTGTTATATTTGCGGCTATCCAGACAAATAGTCTGCGTTTTGGCAACAGAGTTTTTGCTGAATCCGTTTCCGGGATAATAAGTAAATGTTTCCCGACTTTCATCCTCTTGAACCAAATAGCGAATCTCTCCGTTATAGTAAATAGTATAGATTTTTCCTGTTATAATCCAAGGCTCTATTTCTGAAGGATCTATTCCGGGAATGTTCCTCATATCCTCATCACGGTCGAACGAAAATTCTTCAATGCCGTATACATTTACCCAGTCTTTGTCTTCTATTTTATTGATTTCACCGTTGTTTGAACTAACCCATTCACTGTATTCTAAGGCCTTATCCATATCAGCGTTGATATATCCGAAACGATACTCTTTCAGTTTTGCAAGTCCTTCGGCAGAATAGGTCAACGCACCCCATTCACCCCAAGCCGTATCTACGGACAGAACGCCTATAGGTGCACCAAGCTTTGCTACGTCATCAGCTGACTGTGTTTTGGTTAAATCGACAAGATTACTTGTCGGAATATAACATACCTTTGAGTTGAACCAGATTTTTGAATTTGTTCCGTCATAATCTTTCTCGATAACATCTATTACTGTACCTTTTTTAACCGAAGAACCGTCTGAAATATCACAATCCGCATTTGCCTCAGCTTTGTAGGAAATTAGCGGTTTTTCGGTGTTTGCAAGTTGTATATTGACATATTTGGATTCAACATAATATAAACCGTGCTTGTAATAAATTTTATAATGTCCGTTTTGTGGTGTTGCATCAACTATTTGAACAGATTGATTTATTTTATAAACACCCGATTTTACATAATCCGTTTCGTCAGGAGTGGTTTTTACCATCAAATTAGCGGTTGCCTTGCCGACAGCTTCAATTTTTGGAGCAGTTGCCACTTGATTGTTAATATCTAAGATATAACAATTTTTTCTTGGCAGAAAATATACTCCCGGTTTCCAGCTTGTGAAAGCTCCACCGTCTTTTCTTCCGCTACAATCTATAATTGAACCACGGGATTCGTCAACTCCGCCCTCGCTCCATACGGCAACCCAATTTTCGTTATAAGCAACAACATCAAATTCACTTGATGCACCTACATAAAATGCTGTGTTGGCATTTGCCTCTGTTCTTGACTTTTCTGCAAACGGAGGATCATAGCCGATTTCTTTAAGTTCGTCCAATCTCTTAGAGTGATAATTAATCGGCGGATTGCCCGGATAGAAAGATGCTTTTACCGAGCCGAATTTTCCCTCATCGCCTATATGCACAACAGCCATTCCAACCATCGGTAACGATTCAGGTCGGTCATGCCTTACCCATTCAGTCGGGACTTTTGCATAAAAATTTCTTTCATTGCCCTCGGTTGTTTTTGAGCCGCCATAGATATAGTCGGAAAGAAAATACATATTTATTGTATGTTGATACTTATCCGGATCAGATGACGCTGTCGATTTCTCTATTTTTTTTTCTGCAACCTCTGCTGTTTCAAGTGTATCCTTTCTGCCGGCAAGAGCAGGAACATAGCCGATTGTACCGTCTTGGAGCTGAATCTTATGAAATGTGCCGCCATCTCCGACTACATTAGGCTCCAAAATTGTTACTTTGTTGTACTGGATGACCACTGCAACAGAACGACCGTATGATGGATTTTGATAAACAGACATACTTTCTATTCCCGCCTTGACATAAGCCGTATCACCCGCCTGAAAATCAGCAGCCGACACGTTTGTGCAAAATAACATTAATGTACAAATTAATGAAGTAATAAAAATTTTCAACATGATAAATCCCTCTTTTCTTAATTTTTTTATTTCGTCTTGGCAGACTATGTTCTATAATTATTATACATCGTACATCGGTGTACGATGCAATAGATTTTCAAAAAAAATTAATTTTTTTAATTCTGAAACAAAAACTTTTAATATCATATTTGTCGTTTCCGGCAGTTGCAATAATATCATATAATAGCATATCAAAAGGAGTTTTATTTTTCATCACTAAAGCTACACTGAACCACGGAACTGTCTGTTTTTCATAATACAGCAAAAACCTCCTGCATAATCACAGGAGGTTTTTGTACTGATTTATCTTCGGCATCCACAGTCACTGTCATCTTCCGGCTCGGATATGTCATCTTGATCACATTCCAAGAATTCGCCCCTCTCAGGCGGGAAGAATTCGTCAACCGGGAAGTCTATTCTCTCAAATAAGTCACAAGGATTGTCATCCGTTGCCCCTACACATTCTTTTTGAGGGATACAGAAGTCATATGACGGGATAAGAAGTTGAACGTGGCGTTCGATTTTAATTATGGAGAAAATACCCAAAGATACGAACACACGTTTTGCCTCATTGCCTGTTACGAACTGATCGTCAAACACTCTGCAAACCGACGCAGGCACAGACGCCAAATCGAAATCATCATCACAGCAACAAGATTTTCTGTCACGTACATCAACAAGCTTTGCACCCAATGTTATCGGGTCTACCACCTCTACCACTGCATGCGGCATATTTGTTTTTCTCCAAAGCTGCGGGTCAAAAGCGTCCTCCTTATACTTCGACTCAAAAACTTTTGCATTACCTTCCGAACCGAAAAGTATAACTTTTTTATCAAAAGTCGCAAGACCCTCAACTTCTGTGGGACGGCCCACTCCTGTAAATACTGCTAAGGTAACTTTAAAGAAATACTTCAAATCAACCGAATAAAAACCTCTGTTAAACGGCACAGCCTCAATATCCGTAAACACCCAAATCACTTCGGCTCTTGTGCATTTAACGTTTATTGCTCTGTCCACAATATCCTGACCGCACGAAGTCAAGTACACGCGCACATTTTCCAAGCAGTCTTTATCTCTACAACTGTCATATATCTTATCAGTATGTACACACACTGCTTCACGGAAATTTGTATCACAAGGATATTTTCTTTCTCTTCCGCTGTCATTACAGCAATTTCTGTTACAATCAGCCATTTATTATCATTCCTTTCTATGTTTTTGGGGTTTTCCCTTGGTATAGAATATGAAACTCACCGAAAAGTGTTACTTTTACCGATTATTTTAAATTAAAGTCTGAAAATTGCAAACATTTATATTTGGATTATGATATAATATGAAAAGTTTAGAAGTATCACGAAAGGAATTAAAACATGAACAAAATCACAGTAACCACAAACAAAAAAGCGTCTATGTCCGATTTTTACGGTATATTTTTTGAAGACATAAACCATGCCGCCGACGGCGGACTTTACGGTGAAATGATACGCAACAGGGCGTTTGAATTTTCACCTATGGACAATCCGTCATATCAGGCGTTGACGGCTTGGAAACGTATTGAAGAGGGCGGTGCGTCGGTATCGTCATTTGTATCAAACAAATCACCGTTTTCAAAGCGAAATCCGAATTATCTTATTCTTGAAATTAACAAAGCAGGTACAAGAGCCGGTATAAAAAATCTCGGCTACAACAGCGGTATTGCGGTAAAGGAAAATGAAAGCTACAATTTTTCATGCTACGCAAAAAGTGACAAGCCTTGTGAAATAACAGTTTCAATAGACAACGCATACGGTGAAGTCATTACAGAAAAGTCGCTTAACATCACGTCAAACGAATGGACAGAGTATTCATTTACATTAACATCACCTGTTGACGATTTTTCGGCAGTGCTTGCAGTCACATCAAAGCAAGAATGTAAATTCTGTCTTGATTTTGTATCGTTATTCCCCGTAAAAACCTACAAAAACCGTAAAAACGGTATGAGAAACGACATAGCCGAAATGCTTGCGGACTTAAAGCCTAAATTTATGCGTTTTCCGGGCGGTTGTCTTATCCACGACGGTACACTTAATTCCGATGACAGAAACTCAATGTACCGTTGGAAAAACACAATCGGCGCTGTAACCGACAGACCGTCACGACGTAACAACTGGCGATACAATCAATCGTTGGGACTCGGATATTTTGAATACTTCCAATTCTGTGAGGACATTGGTGCAAAGCCTCTGCCTGTACTTCCTGCCGGATATAATCCGCATATGGAGCAAGCCGTTCCGCTTGACGAAATGCAGGAATGGATTGATGACGCACTTGACCTTATCGAATTTGCCAACGGCACTGCCGACACGAAGTGGGGCAAAATAAGATGTGATATGGGACACGCCGAGCCGTTCAATCTTGAATATCTTGCAGTCGGCAACGAAGAAGTCGGTCAGGGCTTTTGGGACAGATATGACCTTTTCCACAAAGCCATAAAAGAGAAATATCCGCAAATAAAAATAATCAACTCTGCCGGACCTTTCCCACAAGGCGGTGAATTTGAACGCGGTTGGAACAACGCAAAAAAGAACGGCTCTGACCTTGTTGACGAGCATTACTACACATCACCCGAATGGATGCTTGCCAACTGCCACCGTTACGACAATATGCCGTCAGACGGTCCGAAAGTATTCTTAGGCGAATACGCGTCATGGGGCAACACATATTACAACGCACTTATCGAGGCGGCATATATGACAGGACTTGAAAACAACGCACACGCAATCGGTCTTGTATGCTATGCACCGCTTTTATGCAATGTTGACTACATAAACTGGCAGCCCGATATGATTTGGTTTGACAATCACAGAGTATACGGCAGTGCAAATTACTATGTACAAAAAATGTTTATGAACTGCACAGGCAACGACCTGCTTGACGTAAAGCACGACGGTTTTGACAAACCTATCACTCTTGGCAGTGACAAAATCAGCGGTAATATTGAGATTGAAGCTGACAGATGCAGTGCGGAATTTTACGATATTAAAATCACCGACATCGCAACAGGCAATGTAAAAACATATGAAAATCTATCATTCAGCAACGGCGGCAAAGCCGTTATAGACAGCATAGACTCAAATCATTATAAAGTCGAATTTACCGCCAAACGCACAGCAGGTGACAAAGGTTTCCGCCTGTTCTTCGGCAAGTCGGACGATAAAAACTTAATTCAATGGTTTATCGGCGGTTGGCAAAATCAAGATACAGAAGTCAACGCACAAGTAAACGGACGCGGTTCGTGCCTTGACCACAACATTTTCTCCGTAATGACAGGACAGGAATACAAACTTTGCCTTGAAGTCAACGGCAGAAATATTACTACATATATAAATGGCAAAACCGCAAACACTGCAATTGACAAACAACCTGTTATGGAGGAATTATACTACACCGCAAGCAGTGACGATAACAACATTTATATTAAAGCGGTCAATGTGCGTGACACCGAAATAACATCTGAAATATGCGTTGAAGGCGTAAACGGCATTAACGCAAACGTAACGGAGCTTTCCGGCAATTCGCTTGATGATATAAACGATTTCGATAATCCGAAAAAGGTATCGCCGAAAACATCGGCTTTAACAGCCGTATCAAACACATTTGAATATACATTCCCGCCACAGAGCGTTACAATATTCTCTGTACAAAAATAAAAAAGATCGAGCCTGGCGACAAGATGTCGCCAGCTCCAAAAATCACATCTTGCGATGTAATTTTTGAGTACTTTTAGAGAAAAAATCATAAAGTTCCTCAAATGTCGAAACTTTAGATTTTATGCCATTTCTGTCGCACATGTCGCCAGAAATGATTTTTAATGAGGTTAGCACCTCAAACTCCCAATAACAAAGTAAACAAAACCATAACGGTTTTGTTTACTTTCTAAATCGGACGATTACAATCGTCCGATTTTTTTGTAATCAAATATTACAAAGCGGAATAGATATAAACAAAAGGGGGTATCCGTATGGAAAGCTTTGAAACTGCTGCACCGATAATAGTTCTTGTCTGTTCACTTACCGCACTGTTATTTTCATTCATCAAATTTTACTCCGTAAAACGAAAAAGCGAAGGTACGGATATGATGAAAAGCATCAGCGTCAAAATACGCAAAGGTGCAATGGCATATCTTAAACGTCAATACAAAACGGTCGGAATATTTTTTGCGATTATGTTTTTCATTTTGACCGTTCTTGCGGCGAAAAGATTTCTAAGTCCGTTTGTGCCGTTTGCATTTTTGACAGGCGGATTTTTTTCGGGATTATCGGGATATGTCGGAATGAATATCGCCACATATGCCAACACACGCACCGCAAACGGTGTTCGTGACGGACTTAACAAGGGTTTAAAAATTGCGTTTGCGTCAGGCTCTGTTATGGGGCTTACCGTTGTCGGTTTGGGACTTTTCGATATAAGCGTGTGGTTTATTCTTTTGAAATTCGTGTTTAAACTCAACATAAATGAAGTTATGACTGCTATGCTCACATTCGGTATGGGTGCAAGTTCAATGGCACTGTTTGCACGTGTGGGTGGCGGAATATTCACAAAAGCGGCTGATGTCGGAGCGGATTTAGTCGGCAAAGTCGAAGTCGGTATACCTGAGGACGATCCGCGTAATCCTGCCTGCATTGCCGATAATGTCGGCGACAATGTCGGTGACGTTGCAGGAATGGGTGCTGATTTGTATGAATCGTATGTCGGCTCGATTATTTCGTGCGGAGCGCTTGCGTCGGCGGCAGGACTTGGCTTTAACGGTGTACTTGTGCCGATGCTTATCGCCGCAATCGGCATAATTGCGTCTATTATCGGCACATTTTTCGTTTCGACAAAGGAAGGTGCAACGCAAAAATCGCTTTTAGGCTCATTAAGACTCGGTACATACATTGCGTCAATCCTGTCGGCAGTCGGCTCGGCATTTCTTATTTTCACATTACTTCCCGACAATTCAAATGTAATTTGGGCGGTTATTTCGGGACTTATCGCAGGCGTGATGATAGGATATTTCACAGAGTATTACACGTCAGACTCTTACAAGCCTACAAAAAACCTTGCAAAATCTTCAAATACAGGCTCGGCGACAATCATAATAGACGGTATCGCACTGGGAATGTCGTCAACGGCGATACCTGTTATTATAATCGGAATTTCGGTAATTATAAGCTACTTTACCGCAGGAGGTATGGCAAGCTTTGAGGACGGACTTTACGGAGTTGGTTTGTCGGCAGTCGGTATGCTTTCAACGCTCGGCATAACGCTCGCGACAGACGCATACGGTCCTGTTGCCGACAACGCAGGAGGTATTGCGGAGATGTCGGGACTTCCCGATATAGTGCGTGAAAGAACGGACGCACTCGATTCACTCGGCAACACGACCGCCGCAACAGGCAAAGGTTTTGCAATAGGCTCGGCGGCACTGACCGCGCTTGCACTGATAGTTTCATACACCGATAAAATAACCGAAATGGGAATTGAACTTAATCTTTCCGTCACTAATCCGGCGGTGCTTATAGGCTTATTTTCAGGGGCAATGCTGCCGTTTTTGTTCAGTGCAATGACTATGAGAGCTGTCGGCCGTGCGGCACAGAAAATTGTTGTTGAAGTAAGACGTCAGTTTAAAGAGATAAAAGGATTGATTGACGGAAAAGCAGAAGCCGATTATGAAACGTGCGTTGATATATGCACAAAATCTTCGCTTAAAGAGATGATTTTCCCCGCCGCACTCGGAATACTTGCACCGATAATTGTCGGATTGGTGCTTGGGTGCAACGGTGTTGTCGGTATGCTTGCAGGTGCTTTAATATCGGGGTTTGCTCTTGCCATTATGATGGCTAATTCGGGCGGTGCTTGGGACAATGCGAAGAAATATATCGAGGCAGGTAATTTCGGCGGTAAAGGCAGTGAAAATCATAAAGCCGCCGTTGTCGGCGATACGGTCGGCGACCCGTTTAAGGATACATCAGGCCCGTCCGTTAATATATTGATTAAACTTCTGTCTATGGTTTCAATCGTTTTCGCCGCACTTATCGCCACATACGGTGGTATGGGGCTGTTTTAGGCATACAAAAAGGCAAGCCACATAAGTGACTTGCCTTAAATTTCTTATTAGCCTTGTGTATTGTAGCTGTAGTTTGGAGCCTCTTTAGTGATATAAATATCATGAGGATGGCTTTCCTTTAGACCTGCACCTGTAATTCTTACGAACTTACCGTTTTCCTTTAACAACTGAATTGTCTTAGTTCCGCAGTAACCCATACCCGAACGCAGACCGCCAAGTATTTGGAATATAGTATCAGAAACAGGACCTTTATAAGGTACACGACCTTCAACACCTTCCGGAACAAGTTTCTTTGAACCTGTTTGGAAGTATCTGTCCTTACTTCCGCATTCCATAGCCGCAATAGAACCCATACCTCTGTAAACCTTAAAACGTCTGCCTTGGAATATTTCAAATTCGCCCGGGCTTTCGTCACAGCCTGCAAGCAAGCTGCCAAGCATAATTACGTCAGCACCTGCCGCAACAGCCTTAACAACATCGCCCGAATACTTAACACCGCCGTCGGCGATAACAGGGATATTGTACTTCTTTGCAACTTGGCTTACGTCATATACAGCAGTAATCTGCGGTACACCGATACCTGCAACGACACGGGTTGTACAGATTGAACCAGGTCCGATACCGACCTTAACACAGTCTACGCCTGCGTTAATAAGTGCCTCTGCCGCCTCGCCTGTTGCGATATTTCCTGCGATTAAGTCCAAATCAGGGAATGCCTCCTTGATTTCCTTAACCTTATTTATGATATTCTTACTGTGACCGTGTGCACTGTCAAGTACAACAACGTCAACACCTGCGTCATATACAGCCTTAACTCTTTCCAATGCATCGTTTGTAACACCGATTGCCGCACCGACCAAAAGTCTGCCGTTATTATCTCTTGCAGAATTCGGATAACGGATAGCTTTTTCAATATCCTTTATTGTAATAAGTCCTTTTAAGTGATTTTTCTCATCAACTATCGGCAACTTCTCAATCTTGTGCTTTGAAAGAATTTTCTGCGCCTCTGAAAGAGTCGTTCCGACAGGAGCAGTTATAAGATTTTCGCTTGTCATAGCGTCTTTAATTTTCTTTGCAAAATCTGTTTCAAATCTCAAGTCACGGTTTGTAATTATACCGATAAGCACGTTATTGTCATCACAAATCGGAACACCTGAAATTTTATATTTACCCATAAGCTCATCTGCGTCTTTTAGCGTATGGTTTTCAGAAAGACTGAACGGATTGGCTATAACGCCGTTCTCACTTCTCTTTACTTTATCAACTTCCGCAGCCTGCTGTTCAATCGTCATATTCTTATGAATTATTCCGATTCCGCCCTCTCGTGCGATTGCAATAGCCATTGACGACTCTGTAACAGTATCCATTGCCGAACTCATCAGCGGTATGTTAAGCGTTATGTTTTTAGTTAGTTTTGTTGTTAAGTCAACTTCGTTAGGTGTAAAATCAGATGCTTGCGGTACAAGTAATACATCATCAAATGTAAGACCTTCCTTAGAAAATTTTTCTTCCATTCTTATAACTCCTCTCATTAGTATTAATTTTATTAATTATAACAAATTTTGCGGTTTTTTTCAAGACCTTTTTTACGTCATTTTAAAGTTTATTATAATTGATTAATATAGTCTGTAAGGCATATTCGCATTGTGGCAATATCACTAATTTTGAAAACTTCGCCCTTTAATCTCGATGAACCCGTAAGTCCCTTGATATACCACGCAATATGCTTTCTCGCCTCTTTTATTCCGCGGCTTTCACCCTTTTCTTCAACAAGCATTTCAATATGTTCCAACGCTTGTGCAAGTCTGTCCTGAGGAGTCGGTTCAAAGTTCACGTTGCCGTTTTTCAGATATTCGTTTACCTGTCTGAATATAAACGGATTTCCCTCGCAGCCTCTTCCTATCATAACCGCGTCACAGCCTGTCATATCAATCATTCTTTTCGCATCCTCGGCACATTTTATATCGCCGTTGCCGATTACCGGAATTGAAACCGATTCTTTTACTTTCTTTATTATATCCCAATCCGCCGTTCCGCTGTAAAACTCTGCTCGCGTCCTGCCGTGTATCGCAATCGCCGCCGCTCCGCCTTGTTCTATAATCTTTGCAACTTCAACTGCATTTATACTGTCATCGTCCCAACCTTTACGAATTTTTACCGTCACAGGCACAGGCGACGCGGAAGAAACTTTATGCACTATCTCGCCTATTTTTTCGGGTGTCTTAAGCAATGCGCTGCCGTCACCGTTGTTTACGATTTTCGGTGTGGGACAGCCCATATTTATATCTATTATATCAGGTTTTACCGCCATAACTTTCGGTATCACTTCCGCCATTATATCAGCGTCAGAGCCGAATATTTGTATCGCACAAGGACGTTCTTCGTCATCTATCCGCATTAAATCGGCGGTTTTTTTATCGTTGTAGTACAGTCCTTTCGCACTCACCATTTCCGAATACACAAGTCCTGCACCGTATCTTCGGCATATTTTTCTGAAAGGTAAATCAGTTACTCCCGCCATCGGTGCAAGAAATACGTTGTTTTCTGTTTCAAAATTTCCTATTTTCATTGTTTCGCCTTTTATTTTTCCCTTTGTTTTTGATTATATCCAAAACAGACAAGCCTGTGTTGTGTTTTTGGCTTGCCTGCTGTTGTGTTGCCACCACTCCGTCACTTCGTGACATCTCTCCTCAAGGAGAGGCTTTTCGTACGGCTCCCATTGAGGGGAGCTGGCAACTCAGTTGACTGTGGGGTGGCTTTACCTTGCCTTTCGATTTGCCACCACTCCGTCACTTCGTGACATCTCTCCTCAAGGAGAGGCTTTCGTATGGCTCCCATTGAGGGGAGCTGGCGGCGTAGCCGTCTGTGGGGTGGCTCTTTTCTCTCTTATCTATTATCTGCTACGCGGGCGACCGATGATCACCCCTACGAACGTTAAATTATCTTCTTTTTGAGTATTCCAATATTTTATGATTATTTGAGAAGAACTGCAAATTTGCGTCAAAATACAAATGTGAAACTTCGCCCTTATTCATTTCACCGTTTTCGATTTTATTTGCACAATCCCATGTTGTATCGACAATCATCCACCTGCCGTCAACGTATACTTCATTCCATGCGTGATTTTGTTCGTCAGTTGCAATACTTATGTCTGTCCACGCGGTATCATTACCGACACCAAGTGCGTATCCCGACACGACATTACACGGTATATCAATACTTCTGCACAGCGACGCCATAAGCGTTGCAAAACCAAGACACACTGCCTTACGGCTCTTTACTATATCCGTTGCGTAATACGGCGGTGCCTCGTCACTTGCAAGGCTGTCAACGTCATAATACATATAAGAACATATCCAATCGTGCAACGCAAGCACTTTTTCATAGTCTGTCGTTTTATCAGCCGTAAGCTGTTCGGCGATAGAGATTATACTGTCACTGTTTGACTGTACAGACGCGGTGTATTTAAGTGCCTCCTTAATTGATTTATCCTTTTCATACATAGCCTTATTATGTTCAAACACAGGTGACTGTTCGATAACCCAACCGCCGTTGCCGTCACGCACAAGTTTTACATAATTATACGCCCAGCTTTCAAACTGTCCGTAAGGCTTATCACCGGTATACACGTCAACACCTATAGATGAGCCGTCCGTTTTCGGAATTGATATTGTTTTATTGAAACTATTTTCGGAATTTGCCGTAATCGAAACCTGTTCAAGCGTTTCACCATTTTCATCGATAAATGCCACAATCAAATTTGATTTACTTCTTGAACCGACAATTCCGAATATCTGTATTCTGTCATAATCCGCAATCATAGAAATATTTTCGTTCGGATAAAACGAAAGCATAGGACTGTTCTGTATATACGCATTGACCGCCACATCTGACGGATCAATAGGTAAATCCTCCTGTTTTATCATTGCCATAAGCTCGGACGGTGTAGGAATATAATCCGTCACCCTCGAAAGACGTTCGGACAATGCCGAAACCGACTCCGTAACCTCCGGACAATTTTCTTTAATATACGGAACATAACTTCCGAAATTCAAGAAAAAGTCTGTCTGCGAATTAATCACGGCTATTCCTATTGCTAATATCAAAAGTATGGCAAAAAATTTCTTTATCGTTTTCATATCATACCACCATACCAAAATCAAATTTTATATAAAAAATGCTGCGACCTAAGTATATTCTTAAGCCGCAGCATCTTCCTTATTGGAGGCGCCACCCAGATTTGAACTGGGGAATAAAGGTTTTGCAGACCTCTGCCTTACCACTTGGCTATGGCGCCGGATACAAATAACAAAAGACGCATATTTTTGCGTCTTTTGTCTTGTAGTAAATGGAGCGGAAGACGAGATTCGAACTCGCGACGTTCACCTTGGCAAGGTGACGCTCTACCACTGAGCCACTCCCGCATTTTTCACAATTCATAGAATTGTGAAGTGGTGCCTTCGGGTGGAATCGAACCGCCGACACAGGGATTTTCAGTCCCTTGCTCTACCGACTGAGCTACAAAGGCATATGGCGACCCGGATGAGGCTCGAACTCACGACCTCCAGCGTGACAGGCTGGCGTTCTAACCAACTGAACTACCGGGCCATAACACTTTATTTTCATAAAGTGTATTTGGTGGGAGTTACAGGGCTCGAACCTGTGACATCCTGCTTGTAAGGCAGACGCTCTCCCAGCTGAGCTAAACTCCCATTTGCGCTGACCTGTTGTGTCGGCCAACAACATTGACTATTATAGCAGACCTTTTTTACTTTGTCAACACTTTTTCAAAAAAAATTTTTATTTTTTTAAAAAAGATTTTTTTTGGTTATTTTTGACTGATATTTATATTTATTTTTATGTTTTTATGGTGTATAATATTACTAATATAAAATGTATAACTTAGAGGAGGAAACACTTATGAAGAAATATATAAAAAAGTTAATTTCAATTCCCCCTATATTGGCGATAAGCATTTCATTGCTTACTGCGTGTTCTGTTCCGCAGAGCGAATCGACTCCTTCTCCTTCGGAGAAATCAGCAAATGAAACCGTCTATGCTTTTGTCGGAAAAGATATACAAAATCCTTACAACCAAAAAGTTTTTGAGGGTTTTGAAACCGCTTGCAACGAAATCGGCATTGAGGCGGTTTACAAAGCACCGACTTCCGCAACCGCTGACAAACAAATTGAAATTATAAATGAACTTATAGATAATAACGTGGACGGAATCGCCATTTCCGCCAACGATGCCGACGCACTTGAATCTTCACTTACCGAGGCTCTGAATTCAGGCATTGAAGTAATATCGGTTGATGCACCCGTAAATTCAATTTCACGAAAAACACATATTCAACAAGCCGATCCGGAAGTACTCGGACGAAATTTTATAAAGAGTGCGTATGACGTTTCAAACGGTGAAGGCGGTTTTGCGATTTTAACTTCCACAGGCAGTGCACCGAATCAAAATCAATGGATACGCTATCTAAAGCTCGAAATAGAAGAAAATCCCGAAAAATACAGCAATATGCCTCTTATCGAAATAGCTTACGGCGATGATGATGCAACCAAATCTTACACGGAAACACAATATCTTTTGCAAAATGACGCTATTAAAACTATTATCGTTCCTACGACAATAGGCTTGAGTTCCGCCGCCAAAGCGCTTAAAGAATCCGGCAAGGATGTAAATCTTATAGGACTTGGTTTTCCGAGTGAATTATCCGAATACATAAAAGACGGAACGTGCGATAGATTGTACATATGGAATACGACCGATCTCGGCTACCTTACCGCCTACACGCTTAAAGCCCTTGACGAAAATGAAATAACAGGCAGCATAGGTGAAACATTTACCGCCGGTTCACTCGGCGAAAAGACAATCACCGCTGACAAGGACAATGCAAGCGAAATAATACTCGGTGACCCGATTATGTTTGACCGCACAAACATCGACTCATTATCGGATATATATTAGTGTAAAATCTCCAAAAAAACACATTTATATGTGTTTTTTTATTTGAAATTATTGCACTGTTCTGCCTATTATGATAATATAATTATACTTATAATTATTCATATTTTCTTTTTTGGGGAGGCACAGAATATATGTATAAAAAAACAATACCAAAAAGATTGAGACTTCCAATTGCCCTGCTTGTCACTATTGCTATTGTTATAATCAGCTATGCCAGTTATATTACCTATGCGGCAAATCAACGAACGATTTCTACTCTTTCTGAAATTTCACACCAAAATCAGACTATTTTCAGTCTTGAACTCGGAAGAGATGCAAAAATCATAGAAAATGCGGCATCTTATATAGAAAAATTGGGTTATGCCTCTTTTGACGATATTCTTACATTTTTAAAGCATAGCCAAATCGCTAATCAACAGCATCTTTTAGGAATTGTAACACCTGACGGCAAGCTTACCGACATAAACGGAGTCGAAATCGACTTATCGCAATTTCCTAATACAAAAGAGGCTTTTAACAGCGAAGAAACTAAATTCTTTTGCGATTCATATAATGATTTTACATTTCTTGTATGCACTACGCCCATAAGAATAGACGGCGAAAATAAATTCGTAATTTTCTCTACATATCTGACTTCCCGATATGCAGATTCAATTTCAACGCCTACATTTGAAAACGAAGGATATTCTTACGTCATTGACAGTGACGGAAAAAGAATTGTCGGCTCATCTCATGACGGTTCATTCGGATTGACATTCGACAATCTGTTTGACGAAATGAGTCAAGCGTCAAGCAAAAATGACAGTGCCATACAGCAAATGCAAGCCGATTTAAAAGAAGGTAAATCAGACGGAATAATAATGCTCAACGGCATTGAAAAATACATTTATTATACACCGCTTAACATAAACGACTGGTACATACTTACCGTTGTGCCGAAAACCGTTGTGACAAAGTACACAACTCAAATTCTTATATGCTGTTACCTGTTCATCGTATTTTGCTTAATCGTATTTTTCTACCTATTGCATACGGCAATAAAAGCAAAAGCCACCGGTCAAAAACAGCTTGAGGAAATGGCTTACGTTGACAGTCTTACAGGCGGTATGTCATATACAAAATTTGTTTTTGAGGCTGAGAAAACACTGAAAGACAATCCCGATGAAAATTATGCTTTAATTAACCTTGATATAAACAATTTCCAATATATCAATGACTTTTTCGGTGATGACGAAGGCGACAGAGCTTTAAAATTTTTGTGGTCTGCCATTTATAAGCGACTTGAGGAAAAAGAATTGTGTTCAAGAATTTTTGACGACCACTTTGTCGCATTAATCACATACGAAAATACGAAGTCGTTAGATAACGCTTGCGCAGATTTCTTTAACTCGCTTAAATTATACAGTCCGGCAGGCGGTATATATAATATGACGGTATCTGTCGGAATTTATCTTGTGGACGACAGAGATATGAATATAAATTCAATGCTTAATCGTGCAAGAACAACACAAAAGCATTTAAAAGGGCAGTCCTCACAATCGCAATATGCAATATATTCTTCAAAGCAACGTGATGATATTATGATGCAGAAAACGATTGAAAACGGATTTGATGATGCTATTAAAAACAAAGAATTTAAGGTTTATTTCCAACCTAAATTCAATATTAACGCAAACAAATTTGACGGTGCAGAAGCTCTTGTACGTTGGCAAAAACCTGACGGAACAATAATTTCACCGGGTATGTTTATACCGCTGTTTGAAAAGAACGGCGATATTATTAAGCTTGACAAATATGTACTTGAAGAAACTTGTGCCAAAATCAGAAAATGGCTTGATTTGGGCTATGACGTTTCGCCAATATCGGTAAACGTATCGCTCTTGCAGTTATTGGACGAAAACTTTGTTGAGGATCATATCAAGACGGTTGAAAAGTACGGAATACCGCTAAATCTGATTGAAATTGAATTTACCGAAAGTATTCTTGCAGAAAACGAAAGCTTACTTATTTCGCTTACAAAGCAATGTAAAAAGCATGGAATTAAAGTTTTGCTTGATGACTTCGGCAGCGGATATTCTTCACTTAATATGCTTAATCTTCTGCCTTGTGACATAGTTAAACTTGACAAACGTTTTGTCGATAAACTCGAAACAGACGACAAGTCAAAAGCTATTGTATCGAGTGCAATATCGCTTGCACATACACTTCAAATGTCGGTTACGGCAGAGGGTGTTGAAACAAAAAATCAATACGATTTGTTGAAAGAAATGCATTGCGATAAAATTCAAGGGTTCTATTGTGCAAAGCCAATGCCTGAGGACGATTACGAAAACCTAATCAAAGGTTGATAAATTACAGACATTATAAAAGGCTGTCGAAATCGACAGCCTTTATTTTATATTTGCCCTTTCATCTTAAGCACTCGCTCTACTGCACTGTTTAGTGTCTCTTCGCTGATTTCACCGCATTTAACTGCGTTTAAAATCTGATTATAACCTGTTTGATAATCGGTCGTTATAAGTAAGTCATTACCCGCATTTACCGCTTTAATGTACACATTCTCCATATCTGCGACTGCGCCCATAGCAATGTCGTCTGTCATTATAACACCGTCAAAACTGCACTCATCTCTAAGCATATTGTGAATTGTCGGTGAAAGTGACGCGGGGTTTTCACTGTCAAGTGCATTGACCGTATTATGTGCCACAAGCACACAGCTTGCACCCGCCTCAATTCCGGCTTTAAACGGAAGCAAATCGTTTTCGCGTATGCTCTCGGCAGTTTTGTCGTCATAAACAGTGCCTTGATGACTGTCACCGCCTACACCGCCATATCCCGGAAAATGCTTTAATACGCTCATAATTCCTGCGTTATTCATTGCCGTTACCGTCTTTGAAACGAAATCAGCCGTAACTTCCGCATTTTGTCCAAGACTTCTGTCATACATATAATCAGACGGATTTGTCGAAACGTCCGCAACGGGTGCAAGGTTCATATTAACTCCCAAGCTCAAAAGGAGTTCCGATTTTTCCGTTGCATTTTCAACTACTGCGTCCATTCCGCCCTCATTGTAAATCTCTTGCGGTGACTTGAATTTTTCGGGTGCAAGATTAGGGTTTGAACTTACTCTTACAACCGTTCCGCCCTCCTCGTCCGCACCGATTATAAGCGGTATGTCGCTTTTATCTTGATAACTCTGTATTTTTTCTTTTACTTCGTCTTTTGTAAGTCCCTCAAAGTCACGTCCGAACATCAATATTCCGCCCGGTTTTATACTCATTAAATTATCTGTTTGTTCGTCCTCAACGCAACGCACAAACAGAATTTGTCCGACTTTTTCTTCAAGGCTCATTGTATCTATGAGCCTTGGCTGTTCTTTATCAGATACTTCATTCTTCACACCGTCGCAGGACGCAAGCATTGCACACATCGCAATACTTATAATTATAGATATTGTTTTTTTCATCACTTTTCCCCTATTTCACATACAACATTCCGTTTTTATCCTCAAGTTCAAAATACGCAGGACGTTCAAGCGGATGCTTGTTCGGCGAATGTAACAATAACAGTAATTTGTCATCAAACGTTTTGAAAATCATACCGTGTCCGCCGTCTTTTTTAAACAGTAGTTCGTCACGTTGTACCCAATTACCGTCTATGTCGCCGTTATCCGACACTGCAATAGCCTCTGTATATCCTTCTTCGCCCATACTTGACCATAGCAAAAGTAACGTACCGTCATCACATCTGTACGGAAACGGACCGTCCGTAACGTATATACCTTTGTTTTTCTGTGCCTCGGCAATCCAGCTCGCCTCACTCGCTTTAAACAACAAAATCGGTTCACCGACTGCTCTTTTTAAATCTGCACTCATTTCAATCGCACACATTTCACCGTCATTTACCTGTACCCATTCATGGCAAAAAATCATATACGGCTTACCGCTTTTGCTTATGTATAACGTGCCGTCAAGCGATTCCCAATCCGGCGGTGTAATTGTACCCTCACTGTGTACCGTAAATTTGCCGTCCGGCTTGTCTGCCTTTAATACCATAGTTCCGCGGCATCTGTCCGCCGATTTGAATGACGCAAACATATAGAACGCGCCGTTGTACGCATAAACTTCGGGTGCCCAATAATGTCTGTCCGCCCAAAAATCTGCCGTTCGCGTAAATATCTCTTTTGGTTCAGACCAATTTTCAAGGTCGTCACTGACGTATACGTCAAGCCCTGTTGCGTTGTCCTCCCACACTTCACTTCCGCGTGAGCCGTATAGGTAATATTTGCCCTCATACGGCAATATGAATGGATCACGTATGTTTATATCTTCTCTTTTCATTGTGTTTCTCCTTTTATTTTTGCCACCTCTCATTTAAAGAGTGGCTTTCGTAGGGGCGATCATCGGTCGCCCTTTTTGTGTTTTCTTCAACGGGCGACCACCGGTCGCCCCTACGAGGGAAAGTAGTGGACTACTTTCCCTGTACTGCGGTCATAATTTGATTATACGCCCAATGATTTGGTGAAACATCACCGAACGGATTTTCTGCATTTTCCGCTATCGGATTATCAAGCACTTTATTCATCATTGTAACCGCCTCCGCGCGAGTTACTGAATTATCAGGCTTAAACGTGCCGTCCTCATATCCGCTTACGATATTTTCATCATACAACGACTTTATATATCCTGTTGCATAATAATCGTTTGGCACATCTGAAAATTCTGTACATATTCCATCTCCGTCAAATGAGCCGTATTTACTCAAAATAACCGCCAATTCTCCGCGTGTTATATCTATGTCAGCCTTAAATGGACCGCCCTCGTATCCATGAATATATCCCTTTTCAGCAGCATATCCGACATAATTTGCATACCATTCATTATCCGATACATCAGTAAAATCACTTGCATACATCTTATTTTCGTCAAAATCAGACGAACATCTTGCTATAATTGCCGCCGCCTCAGCACGGGTTATTGTATTATCCGGTCTGAACGTGCCGTCCTCATATCCCGAAATATACGCTTTACTTCCACCGTTTCCTGTTTTAAGTCTTATAATACTGAATGAATCGGCAGGCGCATTATATGTAAAGTTATTGCTTGCATTTGTTAATTCGATTTCTTTCGGTACGATTGCATTTTTATTATCAAGACTGTTTTCCAAAGTTGTATCGCCCGACATAACAGTTGTCTTTGCAATATTTGACGTTACAGTTTCACCCGATACATTCATTCCGATATTTACGTCACTGTCCATTGTATTGACAACCTTAACGATAACGTCACCTGTTTCCTTATCATACACACTTGACGAATACACAGGACCGTACTCCTTAGGCTTTTTATATGAGCATATAAATTCATCATTCAAATATGCTTTGATTTCATCATCAGTCACTTCAACCGTAACGTCATACCATTCATTATCATTTATATGCACGTTACCGACATACGACTGTTCCGCAACGTTACCGGAAGAAGAACTTACACCGTTTACAATGTGCTGTACCTTTGCGGTTGTATTGCCCCAACCGCCTATATTAACTCTGTAATAATTCAATGCATCATCTGCCGCAACTCCTATTTGGAAACCCTCGCCGCCGCTCAATTTGCGTGCTTTAAGCGACAAAGTATATTGTCTGTTATCCGGATACGGGAAATAACATATCGCACCTGTTTCATCAGAGGATTGGACAAGTGCGCCTTCTTTATTCATTGTCCATTCGCCTTTGCCAATCTTCCAACCCCTATCTTCTAAATTATAATCGTCCTCATAATATTCTTCATCTAAGTTATAATCGTCCTCATCATCATATTCTTCAGACTCACTTGGCGTCAATACACCGATAGTATCACCCGAATATAATCTTATATCTTTAAATTCGTTATGTGTTCCCCAACTGCCGACTGCAACACCGCCTTTAAGTGCGTCGTCTTTTTCGATACCGTTCAGTTTAACCTCTGTCGGCAAAGAATAATTGCCTTGATTATTTGAGAACAGTGACTGAACGTAATAATTCGGTGTAAGAACGTAATCCGAATTATTAAACCAAATCATATCCGCCGCCGACCACTGTGTATTGCCGTACTTCGCAAACATAGGCGCGTAGCTCGCCATACGCACAACGTCCGCATTTCTTTCAAGACCTGTCATAAATGCCGCCTCTGACAGTGCGTTATACCACGCATTACCCTTTGACGCATATTCACCCAAAAATACCTTTGTATTTGTGTCACGTCTGTAATTATCATATCTGTAAGCGTGCTGTCTGAACCAATCGGCTGTTTCATAATAATGTTCGTCCATACGGTCGGCAAGCTCCTCATGCTCATTCGCCCAATTCCATGCAAGGTCGTTTGAACTTCCGCTTGACGCAGTACCGGATGTTGTTACAAGGTTAATATCGGGATATTTTTCGTGTATCTGCTTTGCAAATTCTTCGTATCTTTCAAAGTAAATATCACCGTACTGCTCGTTTCCGATACCTATGTACTTCATATTAAACGGCTCTTTATGTCCCATTTGAATACGCTTTTGCACCCATTCATTACTTTCATCAGTACCGTTTGCAAATTCGATAAGGTCAAGCGCATCGTCAATATACGGCTGTAATTTGTCCATAGGAACAAGGTGTTCTTCGTCCGTTGCACTTCCGCTTCGGACTTGACACGCAATACCGCAATTCAAAATCGGAACAGGCTCCATACCCAAGTCCTCGCACATTTGGAAATACTCATAAAAACCAAGTCCGTAAGTCATCATATACGGCTCTGTCGCAGACGGATTCCATATGTTTATCATTTCCTTACGCTCCGACACATCACCGATTGTATCTTTCCAGTTCCAAGCCGTATCCATTGTCTGTCCCTCAACGGCACAACCTCCCGGAAAACGCAAGAATTTAGGGTGCATTGCCTCAAGCTGTTCCATCAAATCCTTACGCAAGCCGTGTCCTTTGTATGTATCCTCCGGCATAAGCGATACCATATCTACATCAAGGTCACTGTCGCCTGTATTTGTAACAATAATTCCGCTGCCGTCACTTTCAAGTTCTTCGTCAGCAGTGAATGTAACAGAATACTTTTTCCAATCGTCTTTTGAATTACATTTTATAACGGCAGCAGCCTCATTAAAAGGTTCAACCTCAAAACTAGCCTTATGTTCATCTATTACAATTCCCAACGACACCGTCAGTTCACCCTCGCCGCGTGCATATACCGAAAAATCATATTTTTCGCCATTTTTAAATTTCATTCCGCTGAAAGATGTACCTTTATCGCAATCCCATTCGGTTCCGTCATAAAAACCGTCATTACAAATCATTTCACCTTTCGGAATGGTAATATATGTAGGATTATTTTCGTTCATCGGTTTATCTGTTTTAACCTGTATATTTTCAGCGGTATAATATTTGCCGTCCTCTCTGTTAGGCTCTTTATATATTGAATAAAGTCCCCAATTATATAAATGTCCTTCTTTTTCATCACTCTTTTCAAAAGAACGGTTTTGAACCATTTCCGCATAAAGTCCGCCGTCTGCGGCAGAGTTAATATCCTCGAAGAACAATCCCCACATATCGTCCGAAACGTCCTTACTCCTGTCCGACGCATCAATATTAATCGAATAAGGTTCTTCCTCACTGCCCGTCACATACAGTGTATACTCTCTTTCTGTGTTGCCGTATGACTGCACAAGTGTTACTGTTTCGGCGGTTTTATTATGCTTAACCGCACCTGTTTCGGTGTTTATAAGTCCGAAATTATCTGTTTCATTCCACACAATACCGTCTGCCTGCGGTAAAGTTATACTGTCGCCTGTCACAATCTGTTCATCGTTTATCGCATATGAATCAAGCATAACATCGGCATTTATTTCACCGTCAGCCATAACTTTTAATATTTCGTCCTGTGAAAGTGCGGTGTTATAAACTCTGAAATCGTCCACTACCGCCGACAAATATGCGTCACCGTCATAGTGCGACTTACCTATATAATTAGCAGTGTTTGTAAGTTCGGATATATCCTTTATACCCGACTTACTCTTTATAAGTCTGCCATTTCTGTAATATGAAACGGTATCGCCTTTAATTGTTATCGCATAGTTTACCCAATCTTTTGCAGTTTCCTGCGCGCAATCCATTGTATCAACGGTTGCACCGTTTTTTATCTCCACTCTTGAAGCACCGCCGCTGTACGGTGCAAAGAAAAAGTTTTGGTTTGAGTCAGTACCAAAATCGAAAACTCTGCCCCATGTTGTGAATTTATTAATCTTCACCCACGTTGTAATCGTCATATCGCTTGACAGAATATTATCCGGCAATTCGGCATAGCCGTCCGTACCGTCAAGCAAAAGACCTTTACCCTTGTTACCGTCATCAGTTACACTTGCACCGCCCGACAGTTTCAATTCATTCTTGCCGTTTTGGTCGGCAAGCTGTTTGTTTCCGTCAAACGTGTACTGTAAAACGGGTTTCGGCACATTTTCCGCCGCAATGCTCACACACGGTAATGACGCAAATGTCATTGCCAACGCAGACACCATTGCAATAAGTTGTTTTTTCATAATTTCTCCCTCTTTTTATATAAATTTTATTTGTGACTTCTGTAAATACATTCCGCAACATATTGTTCCAATGCATTCCAATCTTCAATACGTCCTTCTTTTATCGCCAAGTCAATCTCCGCAACTCGCCTTACCATCCAAACAAGCGAATCCTCCGAAAAGCCTTTTGCGCTGTTTATATATTTTCTTGCAACGAACAACGGAACGCCTATTTCCGATGCCACCTCAGCTTGTGGCGCACCGTTCATTAATTTTACACGAAGCATTTTTTCAAATGTCGAAAGCATTAAATATATAAGCGTAAACACATTTTCTTTGACCGTTTTTAAATCGGCAAGCGTTTCCATTGCCTTTTGTGTATTGCTGAGCATAATCGCGTCAGTAAGTTCAAAAACGATAACTTCCATTGACTTTGAAACAACTCTGTCAATATCGGTTTTATATATTTCTTCATCACAAAAATCAATCAGCTTTTTAATTTCATTATTAATACTCGCCAAACCACTGTCACATATGGTTATAAGGTAATACGCATTTTCTTTTGAAATCTTCTTTTTTGCGTTCAGAAATTGCTTGACAACCCACGTCACAAGGTCAGCCTCACTCAAATAAGTAAATTCGACCACTGTTCCGACCTTTGCCGCCGCCTTATACAAAGCACTTCTTTTATCAACCGATGTTTCATCGAAAATCACGACCGTATCGTCAGATATTCTTTTAAACTTTTCGGTCCAAAATTCCTTTTTTTCTTCTGTCGATGCCTCATCTTTTCCGCTTTTCAACTGAAAAATACCGCTATCCTTAATGTGTATCAGCTTTTTATCCGTCATCATCGGAAAGCTTTCCCATGCGTCGTCATATTCCGAAAACGCAACGTCACGGCCTTCAATTTTTATGTGGTTAAAGTCCGGAAAACCGCCGTCCGGGACGCAGTCTTTTACCCTATTAACGTACATTTCACGCAGGTAGTCCTCCTCACCGTAAAACACATATAAAGGTGCTAAAACACCCTCTTTAAGCTGTTTTTTCAGTTTTAACAAATTTCCGTTTTTCTTTTCCGCCATTCTTATCTCCTATTATATATATCAGTTTCGGCACTGCCGTTTTTATGTATTATAAATTTTATATCGCCGTCATAATCAGTACGAAAAACCTGTGCATTTTCCAGTCTTTCAAGTACATCGTCATTCGGCAAATTATATGGATTATTCTCACCGACGCTTATAACCGCATATTCGGGAGTTAATTTTTCAACCCATTCTTCACACGTTGCGGTATTCGAGCCGTGATGTGCAACCTTTAACAAGTTCGTTTTGCCTGCTTTTCCGTCATCAATCAAATTCTTTTCGGCAAATGCTGACATATCACCCGTAAATGTTGCAGAAAAACCGTTATACTCGACGTAATACACATATGAAGTATCATTTTCATCATCACTTAACCCTGTCTTATTTGACGGAGGAATAATTCTTATTGTCATTCCGTTATTATAAGTAAGAAGTGTTTCCTGTGAAATGTAATGCACTGTCGTGCCGTTTTCCCTTGCAGTATTTTCAAGTGCCACACGCCATTCACTGCCCTCCATATTATCGGGCAGAAATAAATTTCTTACCTTTATATTCTCCATTGCCGCTATAATTCCCTGCACATGGTCTTGATGATAATGACTTACAAACGCACTGTCTGCCTTTGTTATCCCCTCTGTTTCAAGATAATCAAGGTACACCTTTTCACCGGGGTTGTAATCAGAATACGAATTACCACCGCCGCCGTCTATAAGCACATTAAATCGGTACGGTGCTTGAATTACCGCACCGTCACCCTGACCGACATTGACGAATGTAATTTCCACATTATTTGTACTAATCACTTCGCCTATTACATACGAAGTCATCAATGCCGCCGCAACAAAAATCGCAATACGCATTTGACTGTTTTTCTTCTTAATATATTTCACTCCGCCGACAACGGCAAGAGTGTATATAATAAGTAATAACAAATTCGGTTTTGCAACTGTATGCGATACAAGACCGAGTTTATATGAAATTGTCGGCATAAGTTTTAGTATAAACAGCACACAGTCAACCGCCTGTTTAAACAGCGGTGCGGTATTGAATACCGCAAGCATTACAAGCAAAATCGGTGCAAGCACTATAATCACCGTCACGCAAGGCAACATTATTATTGACAAAACAATCGAATATATCGAAACAGCACCGAAAAAGTACGCCGAAACAGGCAAAAGTCCGATTGTACAAATTATGCCTATCGCAAAAAGTCTGCGAATGTATTTTATATGTATAAATTTAAGTTTACCGTGCACACAGTCGTAAAAGTAATATATCATAATTGCCGACAGCACCGACATCACAAATCCTGCGTCAAACAGCATTATCGGGTTTGCCGCCCCGACCGCAAGCAACGTTATACCGACTATATCCGGATAATATTTACGTCCGAATTTACTTTCGGTAAATATAATTATCGCTATCATCACAGCCAATCTGATCGAAACGGTATTGTTTGCATTGGCAAAAGCATATATAATAAGAAGAAACACCGTCAAAATATCGCGTGTCCTCTTTTTGAATATGCCCAAAACAAGCGTTATTAAGGACATTAAAAGCATTATATGAAGATAAGAAGAATAAAAATATCTTTTCGTACCCGTTTTGGTAAGTATCTTATCAAAATCGTCCGAAAATTCTTTTTTATCCCCTATCAGCACAGCTTTCATTATCGCATTGTAATCGCCCTTGTAATGCTTGTCAATTAATTTTGAAATTGAGTTCTTAAACGAATTGTTAATCGCATATGGTGAATAATCTTTTATCACTTCGTCCGAAAGTTTAACTTCACTGCTGTATGATTTAAAGAAAATCCCCAATTTTTTATAATATTTCTTATAATCAAAGCCATTTCTATTCAATTTTTCAGGAAGTTCGTCGATAAATCCGCTGAAAGTTACAGTATCACCGTATTCCGGCTTATTATCGGAAGTAAGAAGGATTTTATCCCTTACCTTTTCATTATTTACTTTACGCACATCGATTACATATCGTACATTTTCATCTTCTTCACTGTCCTGCGGTATCTCGCATACACGACCGACGGCAGTCACATACCGCCCTTCACACTTATACAAATCATGAGCATTTTCGCTTACTTGGGCATTGCAAAGAACTGTGCCCATAACAAGTGCCGTCATCATAACAAGTATTTTTGTATTGAATTTATGTTTAAAAACCGACACAACTGTCAATACCATTATAAGGGACAAAAGAAAAATTAATGCAAACGCAATGTCTATGCGTTCGTAAATATACACCCCAATCGAAAAGAATACGGCGATTTTAATATATTCAACCATATTTCTTACTCCTTGTATGCTTTAATTATATCAAATCGCAGTTTTCTTTACAACGGCAATGTAACTTTTGTAATCTTTGTAATGTGTTTGTAATATAAATGCACCGATTTTTACAAAGAAACATACTTTACGCGTAATCTGCCTGTAATATTAGGCTGAAATTCTGTAATTTTTGAATTATTTGAATTTTGTACACTTTTACATTATTTCACCTGTAAAACACACTGTTTATGCGACACATTGAACATTTTACCCCTTGTTTTATGTTACAAAAGCTACTCTTTTATTACTGAATTGTTACAAAAAGAATACGATACGATTAAAAAAGTGTTGACAAATGGTTTAATGTGGTGTATAATCCTGTTTGTAATGTTTTAGAAATATATTAGAAATACAAATGCAATTTAAGTAATCGTTAAGAAAACTTAAATCATTAGGAGGTTTTATTTTATGAAGAACTTTAAGCATTCACTTATTGCTGTAATAGCAGTAGCAATGATAAGTTCACTTGCAGTAGCACAAGCATCCGGCTTAAACAATTCAAAAACAGAAAGAGAACAAAGAATAAATGCGGCAGCAGCAGAGCAGAGCATAACAATCGCTCAAAAGGATATTACAGACGCAGTTAAAGGTACTGCCGAGATTTCAACAGAATCTACAGAAACTTCTGCTGAAAATACAGCAGAAGAAAGCGAAATCGCGGCAAAGAGTTTTTACCCTCTTGGCTATGTACTTATCTCAAACGGTTCACTTGACGTAAGAGAAACTCCGTCAGACGAGGCTAACGTTATCGACAAAGTCGAAGTATGTACAGAAGTTGAAGTTATAGAAAACTCAGAGGGTTGGTACAAAATAGCTTATAACGGCGGTAAGACAGGTTATGTTCCAAGTGAATCAATAACTCAAGATAAAAACCTTGCAGACGAGGCTAAAAAGAGTTATACTAATTACAGAATTGCTCAAGTTACACTTTCAGGCGAATCTGTAAGAGTAAGAAGTGCAGCAAACACTGACGCAGATGTTATAGAAGAACTTTCAGACGGTACTTATGTATATGTACTAAGCGGTGAAAATGATTTTATAAAGATTTGCTACGGTGATGACTATAAAGAGGGTTACGTTATTAATACTTCCCTTCAGTTCACAGGCGAATGGATAGAAAAAGACACTATTGCACAAAAGCAACAGGAAATTGCAGACGCAAAAGCAGCCGCTGAAAGAGCAGAAAGAATTGCACAGCAAAACGCAGCCGCAGCTAATGCTGCAACATCAGCTCCGTCAACATCTTCACAGTCAGAAGAAACTCAATCAGCTCCGGTGTCATCATCAAAGGGACAATCTATCGTAAACACAGCAATGCAGTATCTTGGTGTTCCGTATGTTTGGGGCGGTACTTCCCCATCAGGTTTCGACTGCAGCGGTCTTGTGCAGTATGTATGTTCAAAGAACGGTATCAGCGTAAGCCGTGTAGCGGCAGACCAAAGAAATAACGGAACTTATGTAAGTCGCGACAACCTACAACCGGGTGACCTTGTATTCTTCGGTAAGGGCGGAAACATTCACCACGTTGGTATCTATGTAGGTAACGGAAATATGATTCACGCTCCTCAAACAGGTGACGTTGTTAAGATTTCTTCAATCAACACAGAATACCGTATTTCTCAATACGCAGGTGCAGTAAGAGTTTACTAATTCGATTTAATTATACTGTCCTCTCAAAATGAGAGGACAGTATTTTTTTGTGTTATTTTACAGTTAATTATTGACATAAATCTGTTCGATATGATATAATTCGATTATAAATATTGTAAATTACGGAAAAGGAGATGTTGTTATGAAGAAAAAAATTATAAGCCTGCTTTCCGCACTTGCTCTTACTGCTCAAATCGTGCCATGCGCTTTGGCTGACAATGACGTGAAAGTGTATGTTAACGATACAGAAATGGTTACGGACGCACCCATAATTATCGAAAACGACCGCACCCTTGTACCTGTTCGTGCTATTTCTGAATATCTTGACTACAATGTAGCTTGGAACGGCGATACACAAAAGGTGGTAATAACCAAAACCAATACCGAAGTTGAACTGCATATAGGTGACGACACATTTTTTGTAGACGGTATATTGCAATCGACAGACACAGCACCGCAACTCATTAATGATTTAACATATGTTCCCCTTGCCGTAATCGCACAGGCATTTCTATGCCAAGTAGATTGGGACGGCGATAAGTACGAAGTACACATCACTCCGCCCTATGAATATGAAAAAGATAATTTTGCTCCGTTAATTCAATGCGGTATTATTTCGGAGAACGATTTAACCAAGGACGGATATATCACAACTCAGGAAGTAATTAATACAATTTCAAGACTTTGTTTTTCGCATATATCTGAAAATTCATTAAATGAATGGTATAACTATGACTGTCTAAAACCGCTTGACAATATCGACGATACGCAAAAAATTTCACTTTTACATCTCAATTCTGCCACAATACTAACCTTGAACGATATAATAGGCTTAAAATTTGAAGATAACCTCACAAATCTACAAGCTTTGACCTATGCAGTCCGATTGGCTGACAGTTACAAAACTTTATATTCCCAAAATTTTGAACTGACAGATGCAAGTGAAAGCGACATTTATAATGCCGCATATCAACATGGATTTATCGAAAATGAGGATACATCAAACGCAAATTTACCAATTTTGCGAAAAGATTTTTATGAACTTTTAAACAAAGTATTGTTTTATAGTTATTATAATCCCTCAATATTCAGCTCAAGATCAACAAAAACCAACTTATATCGCAGATTGGTATATACTTCATAAAAACGAAAATTATTCCGAACAGATATATCAAGGGTAGATTTTTACGAACTTTTGAATAAAATATTGTTCTTTAACTATTCAAGAGGTGGCGGTGCAGGTATATATACAACAAGTTTATATGAAACATTGCAAAAACAAGTTTCGTAATTCATAAAAACCTAAACTCTTTTGAGTTTAGGTTTTTATTTTGCCTATTGACAAAATTCGCATACAGAGTTATAATAGTTAGCAAGCTAACTATTAGCATACTAACAACAGAGGTGCTTTATGGACAAAAGTTTTCATTATATGATAATGGTAAACCAATCATTGTTTCAAAAAAAGGTATTGGACGCTCTATCCCCCTATAAACTCACAGCAGGTCAGCCGAAAGTGCTTGACTATTTAGGCAAGCATAACGGTTGCATACAAAAATCAATCGCCACAGGGTGTCAAATCGAGCCGGCAACGCTTACCGGCATACTGTCACGCATGGAAGAAAAAAAGCTTATTATACGTCAAACAAAAGACGGAAACAAGCGTTCTTTATATGTGTATTTGACCGATGAGGGCAAACGGCTTCAAGAAATAGTGAATGATACTTTTAAAAAAGTCGAAAATGAGATTTTGAGCGGAATTTCAGAAAGTGAAAAAGAGCAGTTTATCAACACATTTTTTAAAATATGCAATAATATGACAAATACGGAGGAATTACAGTGACAGACAAAACAGAATTAATTAAACGATACATATTTTTACTTGCGGGACTTTTCGTCAACGGACTCGGCGTAAGTTTTATCACAAAAGCCGGACTCGGTACTTCACCGATTACAAGTATCCCCTACACTCTAAGTCTTGGTTTTACGCCGACAGTCGGAATGTTTACGTTGGTTTTTAATATTTTTCTTATAATTCTTCAAGTAATTCTTTTAAGACGTAATTTTCAACTTCAAAACTTGTTGCAGCTGCCGATTATCGCATTGTTTTCATTCTTTATTGACTTAACAATGTCATTGCTCGGATTTATTCAACCGGAAACTTATGTTTTAAAGGTCATATCACTTGTAATCGGTTGCTTAATACTTGGTTTTGGAGTGTTTATGGAAATGGTCGCAAACGTTGCAATGTTACCGGGTGAGGCAACCGTCAGAGCGGTTTCTGATGTGTTCAGTACCGATTTCGGTAAAACCAAAATCGCATTCGATTCGTCTATGACAGTAATTGCGGCAATTTTATCGTTTATAATGTTCAAACACCTTGACGGCGTCCGCGAAGGAACTATCGTTGCCGCTATTCTTGTAGGCTTTATCGCAAGACTTTTCAAAAAATATATCGGCGGAATAGAAAAAATACTTATTTCTTGATTTTAGTCTTGACATTAGAAAATATTTATGGTATTATAATTGGGTAATTTGCCGATGTGGTGGAATTGGCAGACGCGCGGGACTCAAAATCCCGTGATGGCAACATCGTGTGGGTTCGACCCCCACCATCGGCACCACAAACCTTGTAAGCAGTAATGTTTACAAGGTTTTTCTTTTATTCCGCCAGAATGTTTTCAAACAAAATTTGCCTGCAAAATTGTATAGGTTGCTACATACTATATCAGACGTTAAATCCCTAATCAAAATCACTGTGGCAATAACCCCACTCACATATTCATCTTTATTTTGAATACCCCAAAACAAAAAAGAAGAACCAAACTAATGGTTCTTCTTTTAAATTGTCATTCTTTTTTAATACTCGCAAGCCGCAAGAAGTATATCGTTATATGCCCAATGTGTTTCAGAAACATCACTGAATGGACAAGTTAATTTTTCAAGAATTTCAGGAGTCATTTTTCTATCAGTAATTCTGTTGATAATCGCGACTGCTTCACTTCTTGTAAGCTTATTGTCAGGCAAAAATTCATCATTCTCATAACCCGTAACAATTCCCTTTTCTGCCAAGGCATTTATATACTTTTTACACCAATCAAGTCTTGCAATATCGATAAATTTATCTTCTCCGTCCAACGGTTCAATATTAATATATCTTGCGATTATAGCCGCAAATTCTGCTCTTGAAATCATATCTTCCGGACGGCATAAGCCATTTTCATCACCCGAAATATAATTCTTTTCTACTGCGAAATTGATATAATTCTGATACCATGTACCATCGTGTACATCGCTGAACTTATTAGCATATGTTTTATTTACATCAAAGTCACCGTCAAGCACCGTCAATATCTTCGCCACTTCCGCACGAGTAATTGTATTATCCGGTCTGAATTGTACCACGCCGTTTTCTTCATAACCGCTTATATACGGTTCATGCTTGGTTATCGGTATTTCCGTTGGATTTGGTGTTTGATTTCCGTCATTCGGTTTAGGCGAATTCGTCGGTTCAACTGTCGTTATCGGCGTTTCGGTCGGAGTCGGTGTAGGAGTAGCTGATGATCCTTTATTTCCGCCGCTTGATCTCTTCTTTGTTATCGTTACATAATACTTATGTTCTACACCATATTTATTTTTCACTGTGTAGACAACAGGATTTTTTTCTGAATCTGTAAAGTCCTGCGCACCTTTTGGCGAATAATCGTCACCGTGTATTTGCAAAACAGGTTCAACACTGTTAAGCTTTGCACTTGACTTCAACACCAATTTTACATTATCGTCTTCATACTCTGTTTCACCGTACTGTCCGTCAACAGTCAAGCTCTCCAAATACGGATCATCACCAACACGTTCAATATGTACCGTATAAGTTACATCTTCATCGGCTGCCGATGAAAGCGTATACTTAACAGGATTGTCCAAATTACTGAAATCCTGTGCGGTATCGGCACTCGGTGATATTTCATCAGCGTCAAACGTGATTTGCGGTGTCACAGATGATAAATCATAGATATACGGTGATGATATATATATATCCGTACCATCTATCTTCGTTTCACCCTCTTGCACATCAGGCAATGTAAATTCAGTTATCTTACGAGTCGTACGTCTTGGAACTGTGATTTTTGTTTCACTTGAATAATTTGTATCAAAACCATCTATAACAAATTCAATTCTGTATTCCTGCTCACTTTCAGTACTGTAGTTAGTAGGAATATTAAGAGTGGCTGTTGCTGATTTATCTTCAAATGAAATTGTTTTCCCTTCTATCTTTGCACCACCGCTTATAGGCACTGCATACATCTTTACATCTTCAAAGAATATACCGTTCAAGCCTACTGTTACAAGTCCGCCCTTAAACGTTACCGGTGAAGTATAACTTACCTCGTTAATAGTAGGTTTACCATCTCTTGAAATATGTACAGTGTATTCTCTGTCCACATCATCCGCCGCCGATACCTTGTATACAAGTGACTTTGTTTCGTTATCAAAGTTCTGCTCCCCTTCCGGCGCATAACTGTCACCGTCAATTCTGAGATTCGGTGTAAGCTTGCTTATGTCAGTATCATACTGTACTTTTACATAAACATCCTTATCCTGTATATCAGCACTGCCAACTTGATTTTGAACATAGAAATTAGTTATAGTCCTCGTCTTACGTCTCGGAACTGTAACAGTTTTTAGCGGAACATATGATACATTTTCAAATCCGTCAACATCAAATACCAATGTATAATTCTTTGAATTTTCAGTATCATCATTTTCAGGCATTGTTATACTTGCAGACGCACTTCTGAAACCGTCCGTTACATCGCCAACAACTACATCATGGCATTCAATCTTGCTATTTCCGTCCTCCGATACGGCATAAACTTTCATACTTTCGTTGAAAATACCTGACATTTCAACCTTAACATCACTGCCCTTAAATGTTTCGGGAGCATTTGAAACCGATACACTTGTTATTGTCGGCATACCCGAACGCTTAACTGTTACAGTATATGTTTTTGAAACACCTCCGTCACCTGTCACGGTATATTGTACAGGGTTTGTGAAATCCTGTGTTCCCTTTGGTGTGTAATCCTTACCGTCTATATCAACTTTAGGCGTCAATGCCGTTAAATCAGTCGTATAAGGCATATACAACGTGATTGTATTGTCGTCATCATTGATTTCGGCGTCCTTAGTCTGGTTGTTAATTCTAAAGCCTGTAATTCTACAGCTTTCTTTACGCGGTACTGTAACAATTCCCGACAAACCGATTTGCTGTTCTCTGCCGTTAATCGTTATTTTAAAGTCATATTTCTTATCCTCACTTGTATCATTTTGAGGTAATGTAACTTTACCGATTGCATGACCTCCGTAGCCATCATATTCAAGCATTACCTTTTGAGTTTCTCCGTCACCGCGAGGTACTGCAACAACCTCCATTGTATCCTTAACCTCATCATCTCTTAAATACGGTATAAACTGACCTGTTATATCAACTGTTATATCAGTATCATTAAATGTTTTAGGTTGATTTATGTTTACGTTGTTTACCTTTGCAACGCCTTCTCTCAATACATTGATTTGATATACATTTTTTGTTCCGTCCTCTGCAATGACGGTGTATTCTTTTGTACTGTTCAAATCCTGTGCGTCTGTAGGTGTATATGATACACCTGTATGACTTACTTTAGGTATTACATTGTTTAAATTCGTGTTGTACGGTACATACAAGTACAACTTATTTCCGTTTCTTGAAATTTCACTTTGGTTTTCCGAAACAACAAAATCTGTCAATTCTTTTCTGTTCGACTTTCTTTCCGGAACGGTAAGCGTTGTATTTCCAGACAAATCCTGTTTTTCACCGCAAGCACTTACAGATAATTCATAAACTCTCTTTGTATCATTATCATTCTTCGGAACATTAAGCGTAGCAATGTAATTACCGGTTTCGTCAACCTGTGCGATTGCAGTTGATATACCGCTTCCTTCAGATTCGCCGCTTACAAGTTTTGCACTTACGGTAATTGTTTTTTCATGGTTTAGTGCATTTGCCGCATTATCAAGATTATCACCGTTAATCCGAACCTGTACTCTGCTTTCCGAGTTTTGTTTAGGGTCTTCAAACGTTATGCTGTTCACTTGAGGTGCTGCCTGTTTTTCAACATGAACAGTATAATCCTTAGTTGTAACCTTATCCTCCGCTGTAACCGTATAAACTACATCAGATGTAAAGTCCTGCTCTGTAGCCGGCGAATATGTCGCATACATATCTTCAAGCTCAACATTCGGCAGCAATGATGTAATATCCGCGTCAAAAGGCATTGTAATGCTTATATTTTTACCTTGTTCGCCCGATATTTTTGTATCGCCTATTTGATTATTGATTGTAAAATCATTTATACCGATAAGTCCGCGCTCTTTTCTCGGGACTCGTATAGTTGAATTAACACTTGTTTGTTCGGTATCGCCGATTTTAGCTTTTAATGTATATATTTTATCCTCTGTATCGCTTGTATTTTCAGGAATATTGATTTCTGCCGTATATGTATCAACACCGTTTACAAGGTCATATGTTGCCTCGACAGGATCAAGTCCGTCATCAGAATAAATATATACCTTTCTGTTATTCTCGTTTTCCGCATTCTTTATACTGCTCAATGCACGTCCTATTATTTTTACCGTAACGGTAGAAGCCGCACTTGATGTTGGGTTTCTAAGGCTCAGAGATGTAATCACCGGAGTTGCCTCTTTATATATCTTAATCATATAATCGGCAGTCGTTGTACCGTCTTGAGCAGTTACCGTATATTTTGTTCTCGCATAGCCGTTTATATCAACAGTATATTGTATCGGTTTACCTTGGTCATTTGAAATTCTTCCGCCGATATATGTAAGTTTTGAAGGCGTATAATAATCTTGATACTCATGATCATATGGCATATAGACCGTGATTGTATGACTGTCTTCCGATTCATAAATTGTACTTTGACCAAGCTGACCGTCTATTTCAAAATTCGTTATACTGCACACACTTTTATCATAATCGACTATTAAGTTATTTTTAAGTTTTGTTTCTTTATTCTTAACATCATAATATACTTCATAGACAACAGGTTTTTCTGCACTTTGGTTTTCCGGAAGAGTTATCGACGCAACATAATTGCCGTCTGAGTCTTTAATAACGTCACTTTCCAAAACAAGAGGAATATCCTCCAGGCTCTTTACTCTTATTTTAACGTTGCCTATAATTGACACACCTTTAACAGTAAAGTCAACTTTACCGCCTTTATTGTCTTTTTGCGAGCTGTCATAAGTAACCGACTCTACATATACGGAATATAAAATTCCTTCTGCCATTGCACTGTCAACTTCTATTGTACCTGAATAATCATCTTCGCTATAGCCTACACTCATATTATATGAACCGTTAGGAACCATTAAGCACAATATATGGTCGTCGCCAATATAATAATCTGTATCTTCATATGTACAAATATTTTCTGTTCCCTTTGCACCCTTCAATGTTGCTTTTACTTGATAAAGATTATCTCCGTTCGCATTTTTAACTGGTGATGTACTGTTTTCGGCAATATTAATATACGTCTTGCTGTCTGTAATAAATTCACCGTCACCACCGACTGCAGTTCCGGTAACAGCAGTAAGATTTGTCGGTACACCTGTTATTGTCAGCTTCGTATTCGCCTCGGTATTTACTGCATTTGCACCTATTCCGCCTTGAACATCAAGCAGATTGGCAAGTGGATTTGTTTCTGTTGATTTTATAGTAGGCTGTGGATTGTTTGAATATGAATTTTTTACAGAAATGGCATTACCCATCATTGATCTTAATGTACAGTTACCGTCTATTGTTATATCAACATTTCCCATAATATTTATCGGAGTAGCCGAATTAGACATTTTTATGTCAAGATTCTTCAATGTAACAGGCGGAAGTTTCGTTGCCGAATCAAGGTTAACTATATTTTCTGTTGATGTTCCCGTTATTACATATCCTAAATCGTTGGTTTTATATTGTACACCGCCATAGGTTACATAAAGATCAGTTACATAAACACTGCCATTTGAAACATCATAAACATCGGCTTGCTTTTCGGTATGTTCTGAATCCAAAGTAAGATTTACAGTATACGTCACTTCACTCTTATCGTTACCCGTTATTTTATACGTTGCTGATGTTGTATTATTAAATTTCATTGCATCTTTTTGAGTAAATGCACCGATAAATTCTATGTTAGGTGTAATATTTTTCAATATGATGTTATAAGGTACTTTTACAGAGATTACTCTGTTCTCATTATCTATAACAGTATCCCCGATTTGACCCGGAATTTTGAAAGAAGAAACACTTATCTCTGTATTGTTTGTACAATTAAATGTATTCTTCGACATCGAATCAACTTTTGAATATCTGTAATATGTTGTACCGTTTTTATATACACGAATCCATTGATTTCCGGCATTTGCATACAAATACAACTTACCGTTTTTGTCTGTACGTGTTTTTATTTTCTTTTCTACACCTGTATAATTATCAGAAACAAGTGAGTATTCAACATCTTGCTCATCTGTTATTCCGTCAACCGTTGTTTCTACCAAATACTGATTATACTTAGTTGCAGGAATTGTTCCGGAATTATTAAACGCATCAAATGATGGGTCATTATTTGGTGTTGTTCCGAGAGTTGCGTCTACACTTCCGCCATTGATTGTAATAGCACCGTACGGAGTCTTATTTCCACCGTTACCGATGCCGTAACCTGAGCCGTTACCGACAGCTTTAACATAACCGCCGTTTACAATGACCTTTCCGCCTCGGCCGCTTGTTCCCGATGCACTGCCTGTACCGCCTCCGATACCTGCCGCATTACTTCCAGAATCATTATCGGCATATGCGTAAACATTACCGCCGTTTATAAGTACGTTGATACCCGAACCGTCTTTACCGCCTCCGATACCGGCACCGCCATTTCCGCCATAAGCATATACAGTACCGCTGTTTACAGTAAATTGCTTCATATCGCCTATACCGGCGCCGTTTGCAGACTTAAATGTTATAACACCGTCATTATCACCCGAATCTTCAACAATAAGTTTTGAAGTAGCCGTTATACCTCTTACCGCCGCAAGATTTACAGATTGTGACTCAATTTTATTTGTGCCTTTCAGTCTAAGGGTCAGTTCAACATCGTCACCTATCGTCAATGCATTGTTTATAGATGAACGAGATAAAATATTAATATTATCTAAAACAATGGTAGGATTTGCACCCTGTACCACTTCAATTACATTACTTGTTTGACTTGTTGATTGAACTATATATATTTCCATATTCTTTGGAATATCATAGCTTGTTGTACCAACCGTAACTGTTACCATATCGTTATTATCATTGTTTTTTGTTATTTTGATATTTCCTTTTGAAATATCAAACTGCGATTTATCATCACCCGTCAAAGAAATATCTTTTGAATTATTAAAAATATATCCATTTAAAGTTGCTGTTACCTTAACACGAATTTTATGAGTTCCCTGCTTATAATGTGCAACTATATATCCGTCCACAACTTCTGCCAAATCACTGCTTATTGCTGTTTCATTTTCGTCAGCTGTTGTTAATGTATATGTACAATTAAGAATATGAGTAGGATAAGTACAGTCACTTGATTTTTCAAAATCAGTTGTTAATTTGATTTTTGTCTGTCCGACAATTTTGTTTACAGTTATTTCATCAGGTACAGATAATTTAATTGATGAATTTGCATCTGTACATGTACAGTCTGAACCCGAATATTCTGTCAGTGTTGTTTGGTTTTCTATATCGTCTGTACGATATATTTTACCGGCATATGTTACGGCATAGCCTGTTGTATCTTCTGTTACATATACATACAGCTTTGCTTCGCTGTCTGTTACTGTTTTCCATGAGCCGACAGTAACTTCTTTATTTGCCATTTCAACTGCATCCGGCATTGTCAGAACTACTTGTTTAAGTTTATTTCCATACTTATCTTGAACTTTGTCATAATCTGTGCTTCTGAACGTACCATCTACACTGCCGCCGTTTATGTATATATTATTTACACCAAATTGTTCTGTTGTGGGAGTCATTCTTCCCGGTCCTATGGAATAAGTCACCGAAGCACCGGCTGTTGCTTTAATATATCCGCCATTTACGATAATCTCCGCATTAGACTGACGCTCCACACCGCCTATGGCTGTTCCGTATTGTCCTGCACTCGCATTTATGATACCGCCGTTTATTTCTATTGTACATCCGCTGACATTACCAGATGTTTTCATACCTCCGCCTATAGCTGTACCTTTCATTCCTCCGACAGCATTAATAGTACCGCCGTTTATTATAATCTTACCATGTAATTGATTTAGATTCGCACCGATTCCCGATGCTTGTGCAGTACCTGTTACATTAAGAATACCATCACCGTCAACAGTCAAAATCGAATAATCCGACTCTATACTATTTGCTGCCACATTAATACCTGCCTTACCTCTTTTTGTAGCAGTAACGGTATTTGTGCCGTTTATGTGCAAATTAACAACTGCACCGGATTCAATTATAATAGGCGAACTTGTTGCAGACGTCATCGTTACATTTTCAACCGTCAAATCCGCCTTTACACCTGTTTTTACCGTCACAATATTTGTAACATCAACAGAACCGATATAATATGTACCGTCTGTATTAATTGTCACATCACCGTTTTGTAAATCTGAACTTAGATCTGTTCCGTCTGTCATAGGTGCAACATCATTTTTATTTATATTTACAGTATCCGTTGAATTATCCAACGGTACGTTCGTAGCCGCTATATTTTCTTCCGTACTTTTTTCATTCGGAGATGAAGTTGCCAAAACCTCAGTCTGCTCCGAATTGATTTCTGTTTTGATTTCATCAGCCGACACCGCAAAATTCAATGTCGGTAAAAGCATTGATAAAGCCAATATTATAGAAACCGCTTTTCTTTTCATTTTAATTCCTCTTTTCATATATCTTAACAATGTATAGTTATCCTTATTATATATTTTATAATACCACAAAGCACTTGAAATTGTCAATATTATACACTGAAAACGACTGTTTTTAACACCGTTTCTCAATATTTTTAACAAAAAAGAGTTATGACGAATCAACTCCAAAATTGTTTCATCATAACTCCAATGTCAAATTATAACCAAGGATAATAAGCTTCCAATCTTACAGAGAATCTGTTTCTGATTGCATTAACATCATTATTGTCAATCCTGCCATCCTTGTTTACATCCCAAATACGCGCTTGTTTTACGCCGTTCGCATCAGCATCCTTACCAACAAGATTATTTGCATCAATACCGTTTACTGCGCCGTCACTGTTGACATCACCTATTCTTCTGTCCACAACTAACAAATATCTCTCCATAGTTGAATCGTTGATTTGATATGTAACCTTATACAAGCCTTCTACTCCGGATACGGCACTGACCGTTCCTTTTATAGTATCAGATGTCGAACCGTCATTTATATTCACGCCCGGATCAACAAATTTATCAAGACCGCTTGTTATTACAGTATATTCGTTACCGTCTGCATCAATGTTATTTATAGGATTATATGTAATATCGGCAATGCAGTCCTTCGGCAAATAGTTTTCACTGAATTTGTGATTTGCCTTTAGGTAATCCAACGCTTCTTTCTGCCATTCCGCATCATGCGTCGTATCCTTATAAATCATAGCAGCCGGTGAATTACCCAAATTAAATGTATATGTAACATTAACAGTCATTGTTGCACTGAAAGAATTGTCTAAAGTATAGTTGCTGTTTGCAAGTTCAATTACTATATCATACACACCTGCATTTGTAACACTGTTAAGTTTTGTTTCTGTATCACGTTTAACGTATTTTACGGAATACAAATCCGATGCCAAAGCTTCAGTCGGTGTAACCTTTGCGGTATGTTCGTTACCGTCATAATCAACTACATTGTCTGTAACCGTAAAATTAACTGTTTTCGGCGTAACCGTTATTGTTTTCGATGATGTTTCATCTGCAATATAGTTGCCGTTCGGGAAAGTAATTATTATATCATATACACCGGCATCCGTAATTTCAGTCAAGTCAGTTTCTGTACCTTGCTTACGGTATGTTATTGTATATTTACTTTCATCATACGGTGCGTCAACCGTCATATTCGGTTTGTGCGTCTTTCCGTCATATACCCAGCTTTCATCCGTTGTAAAGTGACCCGATTGCGGACTTATTGTAAGTTTATTATCATAATCATTTCCGATTGAATACACTTTATCATTATCAAGTGTAATTTTTATCGTATAAACATCTGCATCGGTCGGATTTTCTACAGTTTCACCCTTTGAATTAGTATATGTAACTTTATATCCAATGTCTGCGGGATCGGAAGAAACAGTTGCCTTATGACTGTTTCCGTCATATGTAAACGATGTATTTGTTACCGTAAAGTTTACATTTTCGCCTATGATTTTAATTGTACATTCGTCATATACCGTTTCATAGTTAGGGTTTGTTGTATGCACCCTTGCAGTATATATACCGCTTGAAACAGGCACATCGGTTGTGTATTCACCGCCGTTTCTGCTATACTCAATAACATATCCTGCCGCAGGCGGTGTTACCGTTACGTCAGCTGCCGTAAGCGGGTGAGGTAATTGGTCATATTGATATTCTTTGTCACCGCTTAATGAAATTGACGCACCTTGACGTTCAATTTGAATATGCGTATCACCCTCACGTTCCGATATGATACAACCCGATACATAAACATCAATATAATATGTTCCGGCATCTGTTACAGACGAAAGATTATCTTTACCGTATCTTATAATCGGTACAGCGTCTGTCAGTTCGCCACCGTTCAAATCATAACATTTAACTGTCGCTGTATAACTGTTTCCGTCATATATAATATTCTTGGGAGCAGTTACATTAATCTTGATAGATCTCGCTCTTATATTAATCTTAAATGTAACATCTCTGTATGTACCGTCTACATTACTTATACGGATATTCATATTAGCATAATATCCGGCACTTGTCGGAGTACCCGTTATTGAACCGTCCTCGTTGACAGTAAGACCTGTTGGTTTAAAACCCGATATAAATTCAAAACTATATCCGTCATTGCTTCCGCCGCTCATTGTTATTTGTGCTGAGTACGGCTTATATGCCTCACCCATAGGAAGCGACGTTGTATCTACACTAAATTCAGCCGCATGAGCACATACACCTGCCATAAGCATTGCTATCATTATAATCAAAAATGCAGATATTTTTTTCATTTATTACACCTCTTTTCAGTTAAATCAATTACACAGCTTATTATTTTAATTGTTATTGCATTTCCGAAAGCATTGTCCAAAGATACGGACAATGCCATTGGAAATGCAATAACACAGGGCGATAACCGCCCTGTGTCATTACATTGCTTTATTTATCGCATTTATTATAATTCGATATTTATTAAGCAGCAGGAGTTGCTTCAGGAGCTGTTGTCTTTTCAGGAGCAACAGTTTCTTCCGGTTTTACTGTTGTTTCAGGAGCAACAGTTTCTTCGGGAGCTGCTGTTTCTTCCGGTTTTACTGTAGGAACTACTGCATTTGCGCCAACCATTCTTTCATTTACTGCAAGAAGAATGTCTGCCTCTGCCCAGTGACCTGCAATGTCATTAGGAGTAAATGTTACGATTGGTGTTGATTCTACAAGAACTCTGTTGATAATTGCAACAGCTTCAGCTCTTGTTAGCGGTGAATATGGACCGAATGTACCGTCTTCATAACCTGAAACGATGTTCTTGTCAGCAAGAGTTTCAATGTAATCCTTAGCCCAATCATTTTCAGTTACATCTGTGAAGATGCCATTGTATGAAATCAAATCATATCTTTGAGCTCTTGCGATAACTGCACTGATTTCGCCTCTTGTGATTGTATCCATAGGTCTGAATGTACCGTCTTCATAACCGCTTAATACATCCTTATCTTCAAGATAACCGATGTACTTGTTGAACCAAGCGTCTGAATCAACGTCAGGGAATGATGCTTGATACATACCGTCAGGTAGATCGTCACCATAGCTTAGTCTTGCAATCATAGCTGCAAGTTCGCCTCTTGTGATGTTGTTATTTGGTAGGAATGAACCGTCATCATAACCTGAAGCGTATGGCTTTGTATATTCTGTGTTGATTACAGGTGCTTCTGTCGGCTTAACTGTTGGTACAGGTGTTGGTGTTGCTGTAGCTTCTTTAACAGTTACAGGAATATTCTTAACTATGCCGTTAACCTTAACCTTAACAGTTGCTGTACCCTTACCAACCAATGTGATGTTACCGTTTTCGTCAACAGTTGCTACATCTTCATTTGATGATGTCCATGTTGGTTTAGCTGTTGAGCCTTTTACAGTAGCTGTAACTTTAATCTTATCACCTACAACACCGGAAACAGTATCCTTATCAAGTTTAATTGATACGCTGCTTCCGCCGCCGCCACCGCCGCCGGCTGTTTGAGACATATAAAGTGTAGTTTCTGTTGAAAGTGTGAATGGATATGTAATAGCTGTCTTACCTGCAAGATCTGTGAAGTATGCCTTGAACTTGCTTGGCTTAGCTGTAAGAATCTTTGTATTAATATCGTTATCACTTGTTGCTGATGTCTCGTTTGTATAGATTTCAGCAAGTGGGCTTGTTGAAGTATTTACTTTGTAAACTACAAGGTGGTTCTTGTATGTTGTAGCGTCTGCTGTTGATGCAGGAGATGCTGCAAGTGTTTCTGTAGCCTTATATCTTGCAGAAACAGTATATGCCTTACCATTTTCAAGACCTGTAAATGTTGTTCCTGTCTGCCAATCTGTTCCGTTAATTGAATATTCAATATTATCACCCAAAGGACCTGCTACAACAATGTTGTTTGTCTTTTGGTTAACACTTACTGTTGGAGCTACAGGAGCCACTTGTGTACCTTGAGTAATCTTACCTGTTCCTTCAACTGTCGTATTTGCATCTATTTCTGTTTTACCGTCATCTTTAACCAATACATAGTTGCCTGATACATCTTCTTCACCTTCTCCGACCTTAGCGAACTTAAAGTCTGAGAATGTTACCTTTTGAGCGTCACCAACTTGTTCAGGTGTAGCAAATTCAGCTTTAAATGTTAGCTTAACCTTATCAGCATCAGTAGCTACAATAGCATCTGTTGGTAATGTTGCTGATGCATTTACATTATTATCACCATATGCTTTTGATGCCTCAAATGTGATGTCTGAAAGTTTGATTGGTTTTTTCTTTGCTGTTAGAGTAATTGTCTTAGTCTTTGTTGCTACGCCTTCTGTGTATGATACTGTTATTACTGTATCTCCATAAGGAAGCTTTGCAGTCTTATCAAATTCGTTACCGTCTTTATCCAATAGCTTGTAGTTTGTAACATGAGCCTTTGTTGCTGAAGCACCTGTACCATATACTGCATTAACTACCAAGTCACTCAAGTCAGGTGTCAACTCAGGATATGTGTATGTTACCTTTGTAGGACCTGAAATTTCTATATCTGAGAAAGCTTCTTGAGTTACATTACCCTTAGCTGTTGTAACTTGTGTCTTATCAAATGTATAGTTATCCTTATCTGCACCTGTAAGATCTTTTAGTGTAATTGTTACATTCTTATCATTACCTGCTGTCTTTACATCGTCCTTTGCGAATGTGTATGTATATGGAACTGTTACATTATCGTCGTCAACTAAGTTTGAGTTAGTCGTTGTTAGTACCAACGAACCGTCTTTTGTTACATCAGCTGTAGCATTAGGATCAGCCTTTGTTGAAAGACCTGTTATAACACCGGCATTAAGTGTAAGTGTCTTCTTTGTGATTTCAGCTTTCGCTGCAAGTACACCGTTGGCAAGAACTGTTGTTCCGTCCGGAACGAATGAATACTTAGCCTTGATATCATCTGAAAGCGTTCTTTCGTTGATTGTCAGTTTAACATCCTTGTTTTTTCCTGCATTCTTATCTGTAAAAGTAAATGTACCTGTAAGTGTGCATGTATCTGTTCCTACCAATGCTTCTCTTGTAATTGTAGGAAGAGGTGTACTGATCGAAGCATCTGTATTACCGTCGTATACCTTTGTGATTGGAGTATTAGATACTGAATACTTAATTGTCTTTTTAGCTACTGTTATCTTGTTTGATTTAACAGGAGCTTTTGAGCTGTCATATACGAAGTCAACTGTCTTGTCTTTCATGGCAGGAGTTATTACTGTATCAGCAGTAACTACTGTATCACCAATTTTAACTGTAATACCTGCTGCTGACAATTTATCAAATGATATTTCTGTTCCTGTTGAACCGTCATCATATGTTGGTGTAAACTTAACTGTTGTATCAAATTTATCACCATATGTGTAAGCTGTCTTACCACCTGTAAGTGATCCGCCTGTAATCTTCTTTGCACCAAGTGTAGCAACTGAAACTACAGATTGTGTATTGCTACCTGCATTTGTGTAAACAACGTAAACCTTGTGATTACCATCAAGCATAGCTTCTGTAATCTTTGTGCTTGCTGTTACAGCTGTTGCTGTCTTAGCTTCTGTTTCGCTTGTTGCAATTACAACTTTGTAATTGCTGTCAAAGTTATCATATGCTACATCAGCACCTGTTGTTTCTGATGCTTTCTTAGCTTTTACAACAATACCTGTTGGGTCGAAGTTATCATCTTTGTTGTATGATGTCTTAGCAGTATTGTTTGTTGATGCTGAAATTGTAATATCATCATAATCTGATGTTACTTTAAATGGTGCACTCTTAACTGTTGTATCAGACTTAAGTGCTACTACAAAGTAGTTGTCGCCGTGAGTATATTTGTCTGAATCTGTTACTTGTGCAAGAACGTCGCCATCAGCATTAGATTTGTAAATTGCCAAGCCATTACTGGCATTTTCAAAGTTTGTAAATTTAATATCAGTAACTGTGTCGCCATTATTCTTTGTTATTTTAGCAACCAAATCCTTGAAGTTGATTGCTGTACCGTCATAAGCAGTTGTAGGAGCTCCGCTTACTACTTCAACCTTTGTAGTCTTAACGTCGCTAACTGTTAATGCACCAAGGTCACATATGTAGTTACCAACGATTGCATATATGTGCTTACCGTTCACTGCTGATGTAAGTGTTGTAGGAACAACTGTCAAGCCTGCATTGTCTGCTGCTGTAATACCTGCTGCACCATACTTATATGTAACAGTATCACCTGTGCCAAGGTCTTCGTGTGAACCATTGTTGTAATCAAATTGCATTGTAACACCTGAATCAAATGTTGCACCTACATATTGAGTACTCTTAAATGTACCTGATTTAACAGAAATACCTGTCTTCTTAGCTGCACCTGCAGGGAATATATCTACAACTGCATCTGATGCGGCTGTTCCTGCAGCATTTGTGATATTAAAGTAATTCTTTAAGTTTATGCTTGGATCGCTTGTCTGGTCGTTAACCCACATATATCCTTCAGCGATAGAAGGGTCGCCAAAATTAAGTGTAAATCTATCACCTGTTAAATTACCTTGCAAAACTTTTGTACCGTCTGCCGGTATAGCTTTTACTTTAAATGCAAATGTAGCTACCATCACAGGATCATCACTTAATGTAGTATTAGTCTGGAACATTCTTGTTGCAGAAATACCTAATTGTGCATATGGATTAGATTGATCGTTCAAACTAATCTGCATAACAACGTCTTTCAAGTTAGCAGTTGATGGCAATTTTGATGGTTCTCCACCTTGCGCACTGCCGCTAACTTTCAAATTCGGCATAACAGTTGCAGCATACAATGTACTGTCATCTACCTCTTCTTCATCATCATTTAATATTCTATTTACAGGATAATTCTTTCTTACTGTATTGTTAAAAATATTAGCTGCTTGTGTGACCGGTTCTAATATATCAGCATCATAAGTCATACTTGCAACGAGAATGTTAAGACCGCCTTCCGCTGTACCTTTCTTTTCCGGCTTTATTATATCAGCAACTTTAGATAGATTAGATAATTGTACACCTACCCAAATATAGCTTCCTACTGTAATGTCTGAAGGTTTTGCTTCTGTATCACCAGGGTAATTACCTTTTGTTGCTTTAGCTGATTTACCCAAATATACATAAGACATATTTGCTCTTGAAGATGATACAGCTCCTGCATTAGACGTATCATACGCATATGCACTGTTGGGTATAACTACAGTAGCTATAATCATCTGAATTGTTATCAAAATTGATAAAAATCTTTTTAATTTCATATTATCCTCCTATTTATTAGTCCAGTGTTGTATAGAATTCATCAAAACCCTTTGTCCATTTATTCTTCAAATCTGAAGCATCATTACTGTTGATCAAAGGAACTGTTGTTATATTAACATCCGCTGTTCTGAATGCAAACAAATTACTTCTTGATGTTAAAGTTGTCCAGTTGTTCTTTAAGTCAGAAGCATCATTAGCATTCAATAATGGCAATGTTGTTAAAGATACATCTCCATGTTTTGATAAGACAATTACCGGTCTAATAATATTTAAATGTTTTGTTGATCCATCAGTCAAATCTGTATATTTAATATCATACTTTAATTCATATACATCAGGTCTATAAATAGCTCCTGACAAATCATATTTATTTACACCGTCAATTAACTTCTCTGACACATTTACCATTGTTCCTTCATCAGCAGTATACTTTGGCACACCTGTAGAAATCTTTCTTAATGTCAAAGATTTTGTTACATTTGGAGATGCTATCTGAGCACCCGTCTGATCATACACAACAAGACCCGGATCGGTAAATTGTGCTGCTTCATATACAAATATCGCATCTACATCCGTATCATAGTTTTTAGTTTGACCTTCCCATGCTGATGCAGTATATTTCAATGTAGTTTGACCATTTGTCGGTACAAGACCGGCACCATATGTTTTGTTTGTTGCATCTGAATTATTAAATGCATCTTTTGCCTGTTGAATTTTTGTTGCAGCCCATGGATCTGTAACATCTGTAGCCATTCTTTGAATCAATCCATATGGTGAATTACCCGGATTTAATTCAACTTTAGCTTCAACAAGTTGTTGAACATGGAATGTATATGTTAGAGTCGGTGCATCTTTATCTGTACCTGCTTTTGTTGTAATAGTGATAGTATTTTCAGTTTGTCCCTTATTTGTAAGAGGAGCCTTAATTGTGTATGTACCGTCACCATTCTTTGTAGGTGTAAGAGTTGTACCGTCTGATGCTGTTATTGTTGTAGTATCAGGATTTGTAAGTGTTACATTAAACTGAATGCTATCAGCATCAACATCCGGAACTCTTACATAATAATCCTTAATTGCAGGAGTTTCAGCATTATCAAATGCTACATCATTCTTATACTTGCTATCCTTAAACGGTAATGCAGTTGAATCAACTGTTGAACCCTTGACAGAATTAGCTTTTATTTCTTTAATCGAAGGGTCATTTGCAAGTACTTCATAAACAATGTTTCCGCCAACTTTGGCATCTGTATATTCAGCATAGCCTGTTGTCTTACCATCATAAAGTAATACCGCTTCTGTTGTTGTTGACTTAACCGAATCAATAACATAGTTTGAATTAGCTTTTAATTCAACAGCAACTACATACTTACCAACCTTTGTAATGTCAGTAACTTCACTTAATTCACTCTTCTGAATATTTCCGTCAGGAGCAGTACCTGCGTCGGTCCATGTGTAATACTTAATGTCATATTCGCTTTTTCCGACTGTATTGCCTGTAGCATCAACTACAGTGATAACAGGATCCTTACGAGATGAACCGGCTTTTTGTTTTTGAGTATCAGGATCTACATTTACTGTAAGTTTTGCTGATGTTACTTCAAATGTTGAATCCTGTACACCGATTTTATAACCGTTTGCATAAGTTCCGGCATTATCAATAGAAATTGCTATTGTATAAACACCGACATTTTGAATTGTTGTTGTAGCATTATCCTTATCTGTTACAGTTGCAGTAAAGCCTGCCGGAAGCGTTTCATTTTTTGCAATATCGCTGTCCGCCACTTTTGTATATGTAGTTTTGCTTGCATCATCATATTTAATTTGATAAATATTGTACTTAGGCGAAATAACTTGTCCTGTATATTCAGCATTTGCATTTACAAGCTCAACCTTCAAATACTTAAACCATGTTGCATAATAAGTTTTATCAGCGTCTATTTTTGTATCCTTATCAAACTTAGTACCGGTACCGTCAAACGCTGTCTTCCAGCCGTCAAATTCAAATGTACCGTTTGTTGGTTCTGTTATATCGTATCCGATTGAATCACCTTTGTATAGAGTAACTACACGAGGAGATGTGTCATTACCCTTAAGATCCAAGTTCTTGTTAAATGTAACATTAACTTTGTCAGATGTCGGAACTGAAGGATCTATATCCCATTGTGCATACAATGTTGTTTCATATGCAGTATTTGTACCTGCAATTTCCTTTAGTGCATCCTTAAGTGTCGCTTGGTCTATTTTTGTTGTCGAATCAACAGTTACACCGCTGCCATCAGCTTTTGTGTTCCAACCTTTGAATACATAATGTGTTCTTGTTGGTTGATTTGGCATCATATTGCCAAGTGCATCACCAAGATATGGATATACATACTTTGGATTTGCATCTGTCACTGCTGCATTTGTTTTGTTTCCTGTAACATTACTGTCAAATGTAACCTTTACACCATTGTTCTTAGGAATATCATCCGGAATAACATTTCCTCCCGGATTTACATTTGCAGCTGCCCAATATGCGTATAATGTTACTGTAGTAGGAGCTGATGCCTCACTGCCTTGTGCCGCAAGAGAAACATCATTCAATGTAGGATATTTTGCTGAAGTAACAAAATTACCTGATCCGTTAGGTTTAGTATTCCATCCTATAAATACATAATTTGTTTTTGTAGGATTCTGTGCAGGATCTGTATAGTTTGCTGTAGGCGCACCCACAACGTCATTATATGTACCTACACCACCATTTACATCATATCTGATTGTAATATCCGACAGCCATTTTGCATAGTAATCAGTATTACTGTTTATTGGCTTTGTCTTGTCAAATGCCGTAGTTGTCATTGACAACGAACCGCCTGTTACTGTACCTCCATACCAGTTATCAAACGTATAACCTTTGTTGGTCGGTGCTGTTACATCATAGCCAAGAGAGTCACCCTTGAAAATTGTTACTGTCTTAACGTTTGTACCACCGTTGCCGTCTTTGTTATCATTAAATGTTATTGTTACTTTATCATTAGCATTAACATTATCAGCAATATCCCACTGTGCATATACAACCAAGTTGTATTTGCTTCCATTAGCCGTTACACCGTCAAGTGTTGTTGTTATTGCTGTTGCATCTGTAAATGTTGTACCTGAGCCATCTGCTTTTGTATTCCATCCTACAAACTTATAATGTGTTCTTGTAGGAGCTTCCGGCATCAATGTACCAAGAGCATCTCCAAGATGCGGATATACATACTTCGGATTTGCATCCGTTACTGTTGATGAAGCACTTCCTGATGCATTACTGTCAAATGTAACTTTTACACCATTATCATTAGGTGTTTCATTACCCGGTAATTTACCCGGTGTTACAGGAGCATCTGCCCAATATGCATACAATTCTACCGGATTTGTTCCACCGGCAGCTGTTGAAACATCATTTAATGTAGCGTAATCAGCTGCAGTAATGAATTTACCTGAACCGTTTGCCTTTGTATTCCATCCTACAAATGTATAATTTGCTCTTGTAGGGTCTGAAGGTGCTGTATAAGGTTTTGAAGGTGCACCTTTGTCTGTAGCAAATGGTGTTGCCGGAGTTGTTCCGTCGTTAATGTTAAAGTTTACGGTAATATCAGATTTATATGTTGCCTTTACCGTTATATCTGAATTTACTGTTGTTGTCTTATCAAAATCTGAATTATCAGCTGTATTTACCCACTTATCAAAACTATAATTTGTTTTCACTGGTGTTGTTGGCATTGCATCGCCAATCGAATCACCTTTACCGACAGTTATAGTTGTCGGAGCAGTAGGTGATGTTGCACCGTCATAATCAAATGTTACAGTTACCTGATCTCTGCCTGCATATGTCCAATGTGCATACACCGTTTTATTATCTGTTAAAGTAAATGGTGCTTTATCAGTAGTATCAGATTCTGAAGCCGCTCCGTACCAACCGTTAAATGTGTATGCATCACCTGTTGCTGACGTCTTTGTCGGAGTAGGCATCTGATATGCGTAAATCGTATCACCTCTGACAACCGTCATAGATGCAGGTGTTACTTGTGCATCACATCCTGTAGGACTAAATGTCAATGTTACTGCATTGTCCGGATTCTCCGGTGTCCACATTGCATAATAGTCAGTATTGCTTGAAATTGTTTCTGCCTGTAATTGTGTATTTGAGTATGTAGTGCCTGAGCCGTCTGCTTTTGTATTCCATTCTTTAAATGCATAATCTGCTCTTGTAAATGTCGGAATATCACTTGATTTCAAACTTGAACCGGCACTGATTGTTTTGTTTGTTGTGTTTTCTGTTTGTCCATAATTCTCATGGAATGTTACTGTTACATTCTGTACCCAATGAGCATAAACATCGGTGATTGAAGAAACATCTGTTGCTGATAATGTGTTTGTACCATCATCAAATACGATTTTGTCACCACCGTTTTGCTGTGTAAACCAGCCTCCAAACGTGTAACCAGCAGGTATTTCAAAGTCATCACTTGATGTACCAATTGTTGGTTTTTGCGTTTCAGCAATCGTTGCACCGGCTTTCGGTGATACCGTAACATCCTTGGTTGTCTGTGTACCTGATGGATAGTTACTGTTGAATGTAACCGTGTGACCTGCTTCATATACCGCATACACATTGATATCATCTGTAACCGTTGTATTTGAATCAAATACAGGATCCGATGTAGGATTTGCTGTTGTTGATGTTGTATATCTCAATTCTTTAAAATACATTCCTGTTGACGGTGAAAAATCTGCATCTGTAGGAATATCATCTGTCGATATAGTATTACCCTGAGCAACCGACACAGTCTTAACTGCCGGAGCAGTTAATGTATCATCATTATAGAAATTAACTGAACATGTTTTAGGGAAAATATCTATAACACCACCATTTGCATTCGTCAAATCAAAATAGTTCTTTAAGTTAGATGATGCGTCTGATGTTCTATCGTTTACCCACTGTGTTGTAGGTGATGCACCATCATAACCAACACCAATAGTGAATCTTTCACCTGCCAAATGTGCTTGAAGTACTTTTAAACCGTTAGTTGGTTTTTTTAAGATTTTGAATGCAAAGGCTGCTACAACTACTGGATCATCATTTGATGTAGCCTCAAACATTCTTTCAAGTCCTCTTCCTCCATCACCGTCATTGGCAACAGCATCACTTTGATCGTTAATACGAACTTGTACTATTACATCATTTGTTGTGCTTTTATTATCCAACAAATTTTCTTCTGAGCCTCTTTCTGACCATACCAAATCAGAGTTCATCGTCATTGAATAATATGCACCAAACTCCGCGTCTGTTGGATAATTGCTTCTTATCTTACTTGTATTAAACAACGAACTTGCATTACCAACCGGTTTTAAATATTCAGAATCATATGCCATACCTAAACATAATGTTCCCAAACCACCGCTATTACTATCGCTTGAATTTCTGTCAAGTAAGTCCTTTACTCTTGTCATATTGGACATTTGTACGCCTATCCATACGACCTCGCCAACATCCAAATTCGTATCTATGTCTTTAGGGGTCTGTCCAGGGAAATCACCTAACTTGGTTGTTTCATTTATAGGTGTAGACTTTCCCAAGTAAACATATGACACGTCAGCTCTTTGGGTTGACATTCCTGTTGTTGTATCATCATAAGCAGATGCTATAGGTTGAATTCCACATATCGACATTAGCATAGCCAACGATAATATAACAGAAATAAATTTGTTACTTTTCATTTTTTTCCTCCTTATTATTTTAATGTTGTATAAAACTCTTGGAATCCACTTGCCCACTTTCGTGCCAATTCAGATGCATCATTGACGTTCAACAACGGAACAGTCGTCATATTCACATCTGCGACTCTAAAAGCAAAAAGAGAATTCTTAGATCCAATAGTTGTCCATTTATTTTTCAACTCTGATGCGTCATTGGCATTCAACAAAGGCAATGTCGTCAAAGAAACATCTCCTCGTTCCGACAAAACGCATATTGGTCTTTTAGCTTTAATAGTTTTATTAGTTTTTGTAGTTAAATCAATATAATTATATTCATATTCTATAAAATATACATCAGGGCGTATAATTTTACCGGACAAATCAAACACCCCAGCTGTTGGAGCAAATATTTGATCCTTTGTTTCAGTAGTTGAATATGAAGGAACTCCGGTTTTCGCCATGACCTTTGCGGTGAATTGCTCATTAATTGTCGCATCATTAACTTCATCACCAAGTTCATCAAACACTTTCACTCCCACATCATGAAAAGATGAAGCCTCATAAACAAACATAGTCTCATCAACCATATCGTAATTTGTATCATAATCTTCCCATGCAACAGTAGTATATGCAATCGTTGTCTGACCTCCTGTAGGAATTTTTCCTGCAGCAAACTTTTTATTTGTTGTATGTGAATCATTAAAAGCTTTTTTGGCCTCGTCTTTATCTGTTTGTGTAGGGAAATTTACATCATCTTGCTGAATCAAGCCATATGGCGAATTACCAGGATTTAAAATAATCTTCGGTTTCAGCAATCTACGGATATATACCGTATATGTTGTACCTCCAGCTGTAATTGTAACAGTATTATTATATCCGTCGTTTACAGTCTTGTCCAATTCAGCAAGATCAAATAAATCTGACGAATACTTTTTAGCGTCTGATGCTGTCACATTGACGCTTGCCGAATTAACAGTTACAGTCGGTTTTTCGGATGAACTTACGTCCATTCTGATTTGTTCCGTTTCATTAGGAACACTTACATAATACGTTTTAGTTTCCGCTTTAAACTTATCTTCTTTTAAAGTCTTGTCCGATGATAAATAATAAGTTGTATCCGGTGACGGAGTCGCTCCCGGATCTGACGGAGTTTCTCCCGGTTTTACCGCAACTATATCATCTATTGCATCATTTGTTCCAAACAGACTTATATCGCCACTGAAATCAAATAAATTTTTAAGGTTAGTATCATCCGGAGCCGGATGTGTCGTAGCAAACCATGATGCATAAGGATTTGTACCGTCACTACCGGAACCGATGGCAAACGTATCTCCTCCCCGAACCATACTCAATACAGTAGGATTCTGGTCTGCCGCAGTTTCATCGGGAGCACTCAAAAGAACGAAAGGCAATTTCAACAAATACTGCTTTGAATTACTTGCCAAGTCTTTAAATCTTAACAGCGAGTCCCCTTTAAATACCACACCCACATAGCACATTTTCCAGCCATCTAAAGCACGTTGAGCAGCTTCTGTGCTATTTTCTCTATCATTTAACGCAGTATCTATATCGCATTCACGAACAGATGTAATCTCATATTGTGTATCATCCCACCAAGCACTGCTGTCGCCTGTTGAACTCAGGTTTCCCTTTACCAACTCATCATTCCAGCTTTGTTCCGCAGTTGAAGATGCAGTTGTTTTATCCCAATACGGCTTTACGTAATTCGGATCATATTCAAACGCTACATCTAACGAATAAACACCGTCAGTAAACAACGGTAAATCGTTTACATTTTCAACGCCGATACCTACCCAAAATTCAAGCGGATTGGTTAAGTTTACATCATCTTTGCTAAATCCTGCTTTACCGGGGCTTGCATCATTTGGTGTAGAACCTCTGCCCATAAAATCTACAGACAAAGTTCTGTTTGTTGCCTGTGTTTCTATATTTTCGTATTCATCCGCAGTAGCAGGAATACTAATCATACATACAGCACACATAGATAGTGACGTAAATCCTGACACTAAGCTTTTGAGAATCTTATTCATTACGCACCACCTCCATCATTAGTATAGAACTGAATCATTTTTTTAGCACGTACATTATTTGCATCTATCAAATTCACCGCTCTATCTTTATTTACATCGCAGATACGATATCTATTTATCAATCCGCCAACATCATAACCTGTAACATTTGTGTTGTTAGCTAAATCTGCGCTGAATCTGTTTCTTATTCTTGAAACATCTTTTGCATCTGCTTGTTTATCATTATTGACATCTCCAAGAGTATTAAGCAAGATTAACGGTCTTTTTATTGAAACGATTGAACCGTCAAAATCTGCAAACGAATAAACAAGTTCATATTTATCAGGTCGGATTCGTTCCGCATTTAATTCGGATATTGTACCGCTCGACGGCAGATTGATTGTCTGTGCATTGACAGATGAATAATCCGTAGAACCGCCATCTTGATATGCCGCATTTGTTTCTGTTAAAACATTAACCGTTATCTTTTTGGTGACATCGGTTACCGCTCCGCCAATCGAATTAATAACGCTTTCATATCCCGGGTCTGTAAAAGTTCCCGAATTCAAAACAAACAATGCTGTATCATCCAAATCATAATTCACACCCGACGTCCAAGCTTCACCGCAATAATTTACACCCACTGTCGCACCTGCCGGCGTATATCCTGCAGTAAATGTATAATCATTTTTGTCAAATTCATTTTTAGCCGTCGCCTTATCCGTTATTGCCGTATCACGCATAATCAAGCCATACGGCGAGTTACCATAATTAAATTTCATCAATTTGGACTCTTCTATTTTTCTGTAAACGTGAATCTTATACGACCTTGTAACTTCGCCTTCATCAGGATCGTCATTAGGATCATCATATGTCATCGTCAATGTAAGCAGGTTATCAACAGGGCTGACGTCAAGCTCTATATCCTCCGACTTATAATAATTATCCGTTGCGTCCTCCGTTGGCGTGGTCAATGTATCAGTTACAGAATTATGTTCACGCGAAAGAGACAGCGTCGCATTTTTTGCTTCATCTCTAAGTTTGAACCAAAGCTTTACTTTGTCAACACTATTTGGCACTGCAACATAATACTCACGTTTTACAGGGTCAAACTTTACAATTTTCCAATTCTGATCATGCAAATCCTGATCATTGTCATTTGTATCTTTAACCATAAGTTCTGTCGCTCTGAGTTTCGCTCCAAGCGACTCTTTAAAGTGAGCCGTTATTTTAACATTTTCTGCCGGCATTTCAAATGTCGTATTAGCCAATGTACTGTCTGCGAATGTCACATTACCGGTTTCACATGTCCATCCGGTGAAAACGCAATCTTCTTCGGGAGTTGCTGTTATTGAAACAGCTTCACCTTCACTTGCAGTATATAATCCCGAGTCCGTTTCCGCTTTACCATATTTTGCATTATCAGAAGCAAGCTCTATTTTATATGTAGGAGCTTCCGTAACTTCAAAAGAGATTTTAAACGTTTTAAGGACTCCCTCATTTGATATAACAGAAACTGTACATTCATAAGTTCCTACATCAAGACCTATATTAGTTGTTATATCAAAGTCTACACTTTCACCTTTTTGTAAAATTTGAGGCAACTTTTTGCTGATAGTAAATGCTTCTTTATTCCCATCTTTACTCAAAGAAATAGCAGCTGTCAAGCCGTATATATCGGTTGAGCCTATATTTTTAACAGTAAATGAATTTGTTTGCAAATCATTATAATCATACCCAACTTGTTTTTTGTCATATGTAAAATCGGGTATTACATCAATTTCATCTCTATCATCACCGTTGACAACCAAATACTTAATCTCAACTGTGTTATTATTCTCATTTACAACATTTCCGTAGTTTGTATATGACGTTGTTGAAAGCGTACCCCTTACAGTTACAACACTGCCAACCAATGTAGGGTCTCCGTCAATAACATCCCACGAATCAACTGTAAAGGTCGAAAGCTTACCTATTTCAGTACCGTCGTATCCATCATATGTTGTTCCAACAAAATCAGAAAGTACAGGAAGCGTTACAGTTGTCGGCAAACTCACACCCGCTTTGATAGGAAACATTGCCGATTGCAAATCCGAATAATCAAAAGTATAGCTGTCTAAATAAATATTTTTTCTCGGATTTGTACTGAATTCAGTATACGGTCCCGGATTTTTTCCCGGTTCCGTTGATGATATTTCAAACTTACCGGCTTTACTTCCAAGGTTTATAATCTGTGCAAGTTTCTTTTCAGAGTCTATTGAAATATCAGCCTTTACAGTAATTGTTGCCGTTCCGTCATCATTTACAACAACATTATAACCCGACATTGAAGAATCAATAAGTTCTCCGCCCGGCATTCTCACATCAAATGTTGTACCTGCAGGAATTGTGTTCCCATCTTTATTTTTAACTGTTATTGTCAAAGTACCGTCATCAGCCGTGACAGCACTTACAACCTCCAACTCTTTTGGAAGCTCACTCTCGTTATCGACAACATTTCTTATAAAGTTGACATCAGAGCTGTCCTTTACTGTAAGCCACGGATAATTAATCGATATTTTGTTTATATCCGCAATGTGTCCCAAAATTGTATATTTGCCTACCACTTTGTTTTTGATATCGTCAGGTATATCAAGCAGCTGCGATGTTTCAGTGCTAAGCTGGTACCATCCGATATTAAACTCCGGTACTCCGCCGTTTGGAATATATTTATCAAGTATCGGTTTTGCTTTTGGTGCAAGTTTCAAATCGTCTATTGTTGCAGGATAATCCGCCGCACCGGTCCAATACGTCAAATTCTCATTTTCTGCCGTGAAACCAATCAAATTAATCGGCGTCACATGTATTGTAACGGTTATATCAAAATCATCATTGTATTTTTGAACAACCGTATAGTCACCTTCTTTTGGATCCCACGAAATCGAGCTTAGATTGCTTGTCGTCTTATCCCACTTAAACACTGCCGGTCTTTCGGAACCGTCTGCATATTGAAGTGATATAATCGACATTTTATCATTTATGAAATCAAGTAAATCATCTGTTGTACCATTCTTATAGATGTCATAAGAAGTAACTGTAAGCTCCTCATTCAGTGCCTTAACATTTGAAAGTGCCGCTTCAATCTCAAAATTACACTCAACATTTTTATCGGCTCTTGAGTACCATTTGACATCTCCGTCACTGCTGTCGATATAACCTATATGAACACCGTCATCATCTGTAATAGTATCGTCCTGCACTGTAATCATTGTCGAAAACGGTACAATTTTAATAACATCCTTAAGTTCGCTTTTTGAAAGCTTTGCAAACTTTGCAGGGTCTTTTATATAAAAGCTCAATCGTCCGAGTTTTAAATTTTTACCGTTTGCAAGAATAAGATGTTCGTCACGCCCTTTTACCGCAGTTATGTATTTAGAAGTTGTACCTTCTTGCGGTAAGAAGTTCATTATTGCTCTGCCGTTGTCGGCATCTGCAACACCAATAATCGGCATACTTACACCAATCATAGACGGTAATTTAAAGTCACCAAAACTTCCGATTGGAAAATCATCAGTATTTTGTTCAAAATAATCATGAGCAATATCATATGAATATCCGACGCTTCCCGAAGAAGTTGTAGGGTTTTTAATCGGTGTATTCGTCGCCACATCCGAAAGCTCTATGTAATTTTTATCATATTCAATACAATAAGATATTGCAGTTGAATCAATATTTTTCAGAGATATATCAACGAAGCCTTGAGTTGTTGAACCGTTAGCCACCATTTTTATGCCACTGAATGATATAGCTGCATTTGGGTAAGATGTTGCAGCCCAAACAATAACAGATACAAAAACAACCACAATAAGTGCGCTTATTGTGATTTTCTTTTTCCCAATATGCATGCTCTCCCCCCCTGCTACAATTATCCCTATTATGAATAATTCTATACTTTAATTGTACACCAACTTATACCAAAAGTCAACATTTCTATTCAAGAAAAACACCGTTTATTCTTTACAGTTCATTATCGTATATTGTGTGAACGTTACAATTATTACTGTTTAATAAAATTACATAAAATGTATAAAACAAAAAAAAGAATCGACAGAATTAAATCTGTCGATTCCTTAAAGCTAATTAATATGCTTTTATTTTGACTTTGTCGGGACCTTGGTTATCCAATACAGGAGTCTTCTTTCCAAAATACATACCTGCATACAGAAGGTCTTTTGTTGTGATTGAGCCGTCACCGTCAAAATCACAATCAGCTCTTTCAACACGTCCGCCCTCAAAGTTAATCCAAGAAATTATCTTCTTGCCATTTGCTTCGTAATAAGCGCCGGCTGTATTAGTGCCATCACCATATTGGATTTCTGTATGAGCAGATACACCTGCTACTGCTGTTGAAACAGAATATGATGATTCTGAACTCTTAGCACTGTCTGATTTGCTATCCGACTTACTGTCTGATGTCACACTGTCTGTTGTGCTATCCGACTTACTGTCTGATGTCGCACTGTCTGTTGTGCTGTCCGACTTGCTGTCTGACGTCGCACTGTCTGTTGTGTTATCTGACTTGCTGTCTGATGATGTATCACCATTTGATGTATTATCACTTGATGTATTACCATCTGACGGTGTTTCTGTATTATCGGATTTATCTCCCGTTTCAGTATCTGATGATGTATTATCGCCCGTTTCACCCTTATTAGGTGTATCAGTCGTTGTACTGTCATCCTTACTGTCACCACTGTTTGTTCCATCACTTGGAGTTGATGGTGTATCCGGTGTTTCACTCGGAGTTTCAGGGTTATCTGTTGTTCCGCTGTCAGGAGTTGACGGTGTTGACGGATTATCCGGTGTTCCGCTGTCAGGAGTTGACGGCGTTGACGGATTATCCGTTGCTCCGTTATCCGGAGGTTCAGGATTATCACTCGAATCGTCTTTCTTATCAGTATCCTTAGTTTCATCCTTGGTTCCGTCTTCAGTTGTTGTTATCGAATCCTTAATAATTTGTCCTGTATAGTCATCCATAATAATGTTATATAGGAATACATTTACTAAGTTAACATCAACATAATCTATGACGCCGTCACTTACATCATAATCTGTAACGTTACCCGGTGTAATTCTAATCATACCAAAGTCATATTTAGCTTTCACAAAAGTTTCGGTTGAAACAATGTTGGTGATTTCATAATCCAAATAACCTGTTCTGCTTATTACAATATGATATGTATCTGCATCAGGAAGCGAGATTTCAAAGTTGCCGTTCAGACCAACTTGGTAAACCGTATTTCCTGCCGCATCTACCGCAACAAGATTATTGCTGCTGTCATACATTCTTATTTCTGCAGTATCGTCACCTTGAGCAACCGAATGAACTCTGCCTGTTATGTAAGTTTGAAGTTCTGGAACTGTTTCGGCAGTATCTCTTGTAACAGTTACACGATACTTACCGCCGTTAGTTACCGTAGAGCTTACCTGACTTACAATCTCAAAGTCGATTGTGAACGACTTTTGGTTAAGTGCAAGGTCAAACATATGTGTTAATTCTGATGCCGACTTACTTGCTACCTGCGTGCCTTCAATGCTCATATTTAGGATTGGATTATATTCTGTAGTCTTAATCGTAAATTCGATTTCTGTTGCAAGCGGATCTACAAGAACATCGTAGCTTATTACACTTGCATCGAACTTAGGATTTAGTTCTTCGTATCCGTCTCCATCAACTGTATCTGTTACGATAATGTTGCTTAGGTAAGCTGTGTTCTCTCTTACAATCTTAATTACATAAGTGTATGGAGTTTCAGCTACTGTTACGAATACATAATCTACAGCTTCACCCGTGTCAAGCTCAAATTTCTCACTTGCACTGCCGATTGATTCTGCCGAATTTTTACCCTTATGAGTAAATACTATACTGTCAGTTGGGTTTTTAGCTTCTGCTGTTACCGTAATATCTTCATCATAAGGTGAGATATTAACAACATAACTAAAGATTTCAGGGTTAAATACCTTTGACAAATCGAACTTATCGGTTGTCAGACTTGCAAGTCTTGCATCTCCGTTTGCTCTGTCATCACGAGTAATCTTCAATTCGTACTTGCCAATCTTACCGTCCTTATTTTCAACAGTTACCGTTACAGTTTCTGTTGAATGTTCACTGTCAAGGAAGCTTGACGGCAATGTAATTTCAGTGGCTGTGCCGCTTGTTATCGTTGTAACCTTACCGTCGCTTGTAGTAACGGCAAGTTTATCATTTGCCGGATCTTTAGCTGTTACAGTCAATGTAATTGTATTGTCTGTGTAATTAACCTTAGCAGAATATTCAGCATCTTTTTCTTCAAATGCAGGAGTCATTTCATATAATCCGTCGCCTGCAGCTGTTTCATCCTCAAGTTCAATGTTTTCAAGGAATGCCTCAGGAATTAACTTATCAAGACGAGTTACATTCAGAACATAAATTCCGTCTTTTTCGTCAACTGTTATCTTAACCGTTACGGTAAAGTTCTTAGTATCAAGAGGAAGTTTATCAAATGTTCTTACGTCACCGTCTACATAAGCTCCGCCGTCGATACTCATACTTACTTGTGCATTTTCATAAGTATTCTTTGTATGTACGGTAAATGCTTCGGTATCCTTACCTATTTCAACATCATAATTTCTTACTATCGGTGAGAACTTAGTCTTCATAGTAGCATTATCTGTCCACAAATCAGTTAAGATAGGTGCGTCTGTATTATAAACAGTTACTACATATTCATTAATAAGCTCGTATCCGCTTTCAGTAAACTTAGTTGCACGGAATGTGAATGTTGCCTGTCCGCTTTCGCCTATAGACTGTGCCAAGTATGAACCTATACCTTCTTGCAATGAGTAATCTCTCATTGTTTCATTGATTACTTCAATGTAAACATCCGGGTCATCACTCTTAGCAAACAAGTACGGTGTAGCACCGTCATTAACGGCACTGTAAACAAATACTTTTTCGTCAAACGCTGTGAAGAATGTTGCATCCTTGCCTGTCTGATTGATTGTCGGATCAATCATAATATGATTGATGAACGGTTCATAAGGCTTGTCTGCATCGCTTTCAGCATATACAACGAACGACTTGTTAATACCGCTTATTGCGCTTACAACATTAATGTCGAATCTTTCCTTTTGTGTTGACATTGTAAAGTCAATGTCCTTTCCGCTTTCAATCTCTCTGCCGTTTACAGTAATTATTGCATCGCTGTCGGCTGAAGTTATATTAAGCGGAATTGTTGTTGTACCTTCCGGTACTGTTATTGTTTCAAGAGTGCTGTTTGTTATCGCATCTCCGTTCAATGTACCGCTGATACCGTTGATTGCAGTATCACGCAAGATTGTTACAGAATACTTCTGCATTGTAGCACCGTTTCTGACTGTAATAATTCTTACTGTCTTATTACCGTTCAATGCAAATGTTCCGATACCGCTTACGTTTGCAGAACTGCTTGCTGCCTTAGCATTTATTGTTACACGGGTTGTTGATGCATCTACATATGTGTAGTAGTTAAGCTCTCTTGCCGAGAAATCCGGAATTATGTCCTTACCGTCTACAGTCAAGCTGCTTAGGTCAGGAACATCGGCTGCCATATTCTTTCTGAATATATCCAATGTGTATGTTACTTCAGGCAATGAATCATCAGCTGATGCATATACCTTGATTGCAACTGAGTTATATACTCCGTCTGTCAAGTCTATATCCATAGCGCCTGTATATTCTGTGCCGTTTACTTTAATCACACTGCCCGGATTTAATGCAGCTGTTTCAAGAGTTACCTTATTTACCTGATAAGGAACTGTCACATAATAGTTCTTTACATCTCTTGTAAATGCCGGTACGACTGTACCCTTATTAAGAACAAGTTCTGTTAGAGCATTATCGTTATCCGAATCAGGACGATATACATTTACAAGATATACACGCTTAGTTATTGATAACTCTGCAGGAGATTTTGTATTATCTATTGCAGTTACAACAACCTTAATCTGATTCTTACCCTTCTTAAGTTCGATATTTTCTGATGCCATACCGCTTACAACTTCAAGGTTGTTAACAGTAATCTTCGCATCATTGGCAGTTGGGATAAGGTTAATGTATGATGTTGATTCATCTACATTAATTTCATATGCCGTCTTATCCGGATCAAATGCCGGTGACAATGCAAAGTTCTGTTTAACTGCCAAGTCGATAAGTTTAGGGTCAAGGTCAGGTTGTTGACGATTGATTACCAATGTATAATACTCTTTATTTTCCTGAGCATTCGATAGTTCAATCGTGAATATGTTATCACCGTATTCAATAGGTTCAAAGATATTATTCCATGTACCGCTTGATATTACTCTGCCGTTTACTCTAATCGTTAGATTATCTTCATCCGATGGGTCATTTGATACAGCAGTTACCTTAATATCTGCCTTTTCAAATGTACTTGGAACACTTGCATAATATGAATGTTCATCCTTATCGAATGCAGGCGTTATAGCATAGTCATCAAAGTGTTGGTCTTTTAGTTCCAAACCTGTAATTTCAGGTATCGGAGTTTCAAACTTATTACGATATACCGAAACCGTATAAGTCTTTTCTGTACCGTTTACTGTTCTTACAATGAATGTTACTACCGTTTCACCTACAGCAAGCGGTGACAATGAGAATGTATCTCCGCTGCTTATCACCTTAGAAGTTCCGCTTGATGTAACGGTTATATCCTTTATAGCATCCGGAGTTCTTGCAATCGGTATCAAATCAACATTTTCATGCTCATAAGTATAAGTCAAATGATAATTTGTTTCATCACTGTCAAATATAGGAGTGAGTATACCGCCTGCTGTGTACTTAATATCTATTAGGTCAGCATTATCATTTTCACTGCCTCTGTAAATATTAATTACATAAACCTTCTTAGTGTTATTCCATGTTCTATTACCTGCTTTTGCAGTATTGTTAGGAGCAGTTACCGTAATAACAATCTTATTGCTACCCTCTACAAGCTTAATATCGGCATTTATCGTACCAACCGCATCAACGTCAATATCTAAGGCTTCACTTCTTACCCAAATAGCAGACATTGTATTTTCGGATTTAGCGTTAATCTTAATTGAATCAACGTCATTTGCAACAGTAATCTTATATGATGTTACATTCTTATCAAATGTCGGCGTCATACTTTGACCGCTTGCTGTCAGAGATGAAAGCAATGCGCTTGTATTCTTGTCTATTGCTCTGTTTATTGTAATTGAGTAGTAACGACTGTTGCCGTTGCCATCGCTTACTTTGACAATAAACAAGTTATTACCCGCATCAAGCTTAACCGGCGTCGGCTGACCGGACAACATAGTTTCGGTTGTATTATTGGCTACATCATACAATGTTGCAGTCATATTACCGTCTGTACCCGTAACATTTGTATTCGGAATTACTGTGATTGCTTCTTCTGTTTCCGTATTAGTTACATTTGAATAGTAGTTATAATCTACATCTGATGAGCTGTTCATCATTGTCAATGTATGATTTGCAAGAGATATACTTGATAAGAAGTTTTGCTTTGGATTGATATTAGCATTAATATTCTTATAAAGTGTAATCTTATACTCTTTCATTACTACGCCGCTTGCCGATACATTGAATGCAACTTCGGTTGTTGATTTCTCAGTCAAACCGTCTTTGATTGTCACGCTCGTTCCCTTTGTGGTAGAACCGCCGTTAATCTTATAAGCCACATCGCTTGCAGCACTGCTTGGTGTTGCTTCAATATTAATATCATTAATATTTTCACCTTCAACAATGAAGTAGTAATCCGTAATATCTCTGTCGAACATCGGAACTAAGCTGTAATACTTACCGCCGATAACGACTCTGATGTCGTCCAAAGTAGCGTCAGTATCAGGAATCTTACGATTTATTGTAACCGTATATGTCTTAGTTGTTATTCTGTCTTCAGATGTTACTTCAATCTTCAATATGTTGTTACCAACTGTCAAGTTATCAAATACAAAACTATTTCCGCTTGTGTGGTTGATAACCGGCTTTGAACCGTTGCTTGTAGATGTCATAAGCTTGATTGTAGCATTATTGCTTGCTGTAATCTTATCAAATGTCACCTGTGTAACAGCTGTATCTACATCGATTTCGTAGTTATGAACATCCTTATCGAATGTAGGTTTCATCACTACGCCGCTTTCAGGTTCAAGTTCGATAAGGTCTGCATCGCCTGACATTCTTGTTACGTGTACAATATACGTCTTGGTTACATCTGTTGCAACATCCTTTACAGTAACGGTTATATCTTGAGGATTATTCATCAAGTATGTCTTATTGGTAAACTGCTTTGTTGTTCCCGAATCAGGGTTTTGCTCAGCTAAAGTACCAATCTTAACCGTCTTACCGTCTGATAGAGTTGTTACTCTCATCATCGGTGTATATGTCGCATTATGCGGAATACCTATTTCAAAGCGGTTATTTTCACTGTTCCAAACAGCTGCAATAGGATTTGCATATTGACGAGTTGTATCTGTTACAAAGTCACCGTTGTCAACATCCATGTAGATGCTTAGAATATCACCCGTTACACTAATCAACTTCAATACATAATCTCTGCTGATTGTATCATTACCGGCTGTCAAAGAAACATTAATATCAACATTTGTAGTTACAGACGATATAGTCGGCATAGTTATCGTTACCCAACCGGTAGACGAAACATCTGCTGCGCCATTTGTCTTTAATGTTGTTGTTGCTCTTGAATCGCTTGCCATAGCCTTAACAATCGGATTTGTACCCGATTCAACATATGCAACATATGTTCCGTCCGGCTGCAATGCGGCAGGCATATCATTTACCATGACATACTTAACGCTTGCGTCTATCGGCTTACGATAAATATGAAGTTCGTATTCCAATTCCTTAGATGTTTCACTTGTTACTTTTACATAGAATACGTTATCGCCATATTCAAGATTTACGTTTTGAGTAATTGTAACAAACGCATTACTCATCGGTTTTTTGTTTGAATCAAGAATTGTAACCATCGTCTTAGCACCATCATGATTATGATATGCCTTAGCGTAAATGTCTGCATTAGTCTTTTCTGATTCAACATTTACCGTATAAACGCCCTGTTTCTTTTCATCATCTGTTGTAGGCTTATTTATCTTATAATTATCCTTATCAAAGTCAGGATCCAAGTCGTAACCGATAACTTGTAAATCTGCAAGTCGGTTTTCATCGCTCGGGTCATGAATTTCTATATAATAAGTTTTTGTGTAGTGAGGAACTCTCAAGTAAATAGGTATTCTGAAGTATTCCGAAGTTGTTCCGTCTGTCTTCATACTGTTGACATACTGCTTAATATATTTACTCAAATCGTCGATTTGCTCACTGCCTGCGTCTGTAATCTTGATTCTTGTTTCATAATCATTAGGATTCCAGCCTTGTGTCTTCGCATAGTCAAGTAGTTTCTGATGTGTTTCATGTGCATTTGCATATACATCATACTCATGTAAATCATTTTCAGTCTTAATCGAATAAGTTGTAACCGTCTTTATAAATGATGAATTATAGAACGGTATCTTATTTGAATTGTCCTTCTTTGTGATATACAAATCATCAAGATATACGTCAACCGGAATATGCTTGATACGTAATGTATAATAGATTGACGGGCTGCCGTCCGACTTCTTAAGTTCAATCGAGAAGTAGTTGTCGCCAACCTTCAAATCTACGTTTGCAGTAAGCTGACCGCCCTTACCTGCTCCCAATGTATATGTCTGCGATACTGTAAGACCCGTCAACGTAATTGCGGCGTTTTTATCAACAGCATATATATCAACTTTAGCAGTTGGATTTTCTGCTTCTGAATATGAGTATGCCTCATATATAATCTTGCCGCTGTCAAGAGTTGTCTTAACTGCATCATTGTCATTTACACGGATTGCTCCAAGTGCTGCGTCAAGCATATCACGCTTAATTAAAATATTGTTAATTGTTATTAAGAATCCGTCTTCGTCATATACACGAAGCTGAACAATCGAATTAACTTCTTTTAGCTTAATTGTTGATTTAATAGTCTGCTCATTAGTTGTATCATCTACAAGTATCTTTTCACCGTCATCAATCTGAACGTAATATTTATGACCTTGAGGGTCTGCCATATTAATTTGCATATCTGCATCGCTCAAGTAGAACGGAAGTTTTGTCGGACGTTCATAGTTTGAAATGATAACACCGTCTTCATTTGTAACCGGATCGCCGATTCTTTCTGTAAGTTCGTCATTTACGACTGTGTTCAAATCGAAGTTGTAGATGTACTGAACAATGTAAATCGTATAGTTCTGTGTTGCGCCTGACGGAGATTCTACCGTTACAGGAACTTGCGTAACACGACCGTTTAGTTTTACATCATCAATATATGTATTTACTGCGCTGTTCTGATGAACACCGTTTACATATATCTTAGCAAACTTATTCTCACTTATAAGTTTTACTACAGCTGTATCACGTCCTTGCGGAACTGATGCCAAGTAAGTTGTAAGACCTGTTATACTTGCATTCTTCAAGATTACTTCAGATTCATCTATAGGATAATCTTTGTATCCTTCTTTTCTCAAACCGATATTAACATTTTTCAACTGAGTACCCTCAGGGCTGTTAATAAGGTTGATTACATATTCCTGAGATGCGTTGTTGGTTCTCGATGTTACTTTAAATCTGAACTTATATAAATTTCTGTCTTCAATACTGGCGGCATCCGTTGTAGCACCTGCGAAGTTTACATTAGTTCCTTGAATTTGTTTATTATTGCTCAGTACATATGTACCATCTCTGTACTCATAGAACTGAATTACCGCATATGGGTCTATTGCGAATACAAACGGTTGTGCAATGTATGTATTCATCGGCATTTCAACTTTGTACGATATTGCCGTTGTATTAGGTTCCACACCCGCTTCATAACCTGTAACCTTACCTGTAACTCTTGTTGTCTGCTGAGTTTCAGTAGAAAGTCCGCCTGTAGCGTCAACATATACTTTGTCTATACCAAGTTCACTTGAAGCTTTCTGAATCATCAATGTGTAATCCTGTGTTTTGCCGTCACCGGCTGTTACTCTGGCTTTCAATATGATGTCATCTATACCTGACATTGATGCCTCTGTATCAACTGCCAACATTCCGCTCGCAATCGCAGGTTTACCAAAATCAGTAAAGAATTCAATCTTTGAACTTGCCGACTTAGTCTGTGACTTAACATATGCCATATTTGCCGTTGGATTAATATAGCTTATGTAATTATATGTATAAACATATTTGCCGTTTACAAGTGTCTTATCTTCGCTCTGCTTTGCAGCCTTTACATATGAGCTGTCAACTAACTTAATATCGCTGACAAACATATCAAGTTTCAAATCAGAACGCATTTCTTCAGGAGAAAGCTTTGTAATAATAAGCTTTGTTATTGCTATCTCATCAGGAGTTGTACCATCTGACAGCAAATCAGGTGAACCAACCTTAATATCAATCGTTACCGATGACGATGTCGGAATTGTTGATATGTCATAATTCAAATATGAATTGCTTGAAAGAGCAAATCCGTTATTCTCAAATTCTACGTATTCCCCGGCGTTCAGAGCAGTAGCTTTGATTTCATTTACAAGTGTTTCATCTGCCCCTACATCAATTCTGAATGTATAAGGGTCGTTTCTGTCTTGCTCTGCATAACGTCCGTCAAGTGTAATTTCCTTAAGCTTTAGATTATTCATCTTTCTGATAATCTTAAGTGTGTAGTATGCAGGAGCAATATCACCTTCATAACTCCATACCGTTACCTGGAATGTTCTTGAACGTTCGCCTGTTGTTTCATCAACATCATCGTCATTACTGTCAAACGGAATATTTATCTTTAGAGTTTGATTTGTCGAAACAGTATCTACACCGTCTATCGTCATACCAACTCTTGCTGTTGAGTAATCAGCACCGATTTCAATAGGAACGATTGATGTACCGTATGTTATATTCTTTATGATAATCGGATTGTTTACAGTTATATTTTCAACAACTGACTGGAACAACTTACCCGTTTTATCTTCAGGATATGCATATACGTGATCAATTTTTCTGTTATTAGACTTTCTGATTAGGTCTACTATGTATTCCTTACCATCACCAACACCTGACAACATTTCATCCTGTGAACGTATTCTAAAGTACAATGTGTAGTTTTGGTTAGGTTCAAGATTTGAAAGTTGTACTTGTTTTTGATGTAATTCATAGTTATTTGTATATGATGATGTATATGGGTCATAAATATCTACGCCCGCATATTCATAATCTGCGATTACCTTCATGTCAACAGATGTTATACCTGTTTCAATTTCTACAGTGTATCTGCCTGTGTTCTTATCGTACTTAGCAGGCGGTATGCTGTTAATTGTTCCTGCAGGACCAACCCATACACTGTAATTATCACTTTCGGCATCATATTCAACATCTCTGTTTGTGTTATCTGCAAGATAAACTCTCAAGTCATATTCTTGCATTGTACCCGCTTCAGAGATAATTCTGAATTTCACCACATGAGGAATATCAGGATCTGCATCGTCAAACAAGTATGAGTGGGATACTCTGAACGGAATGTTGTATTTAGCATCATTTCCGTGATAATCAAAGTCGCCATCTTCCCATAGAAGTTCTGCTGTTGTATCCTTCGACTGAACAGCCGCCTGAACAACAACCGATGTCTTTTCGGCATTATTAACTGCTTTTTCATATACACTGTAAGGAATATAGCTGTTATAATACGGCAGATCCGAATCGCCCTCAGTGAACGGACCATATGCTTCTACACCATTAACCGTTACATAATCGGCATTAGTATTAATCGACTGGATTGTTACGTTTAATGCATTGTTTGAAGTATGTCTGCCGTCTTCTGATGTTACTACATACGGAATTACCTTAACGCTTTCGCCATCCTTTACAGGAATCAAGATACCGTGAATATCTCCGCCGTTTACTACATTCGAACCGCTTATTACAGTTTCATCATCTGTTATTCCGGTATATATCTTACCGTTTAGAGTAATCTTAGCCTTTGAATACTCTGTCTTGATATATACTCTTAAATACTTATTACCGTTTTCATCAACTGTAAGTGTTGATTCGCTTACTTTGTAATAATCTACAACATTTGGACTTGTTTCACCGTCATATCTTGTAGTTTCATTTACAACAGTTTCTGAGTTGTTACTGCTGTTGTGAAGTACATTTGTATTTTCTGACAATCTGTAGATTACAACCTTATACTGATGAGTATATCCTGTACCTGCTTCCGGTATTGATACAATAGTAATATTTGTATCAGGAGTGTCTTCAGATACTGATCTTGCCGTATTTACAGGGATTGTAAGCATGCCATCTGTCGGATAATTATAATCAGATCTGTTTACAATTCCGTTTTCAGATACTGAATTTACCGATACTGTCGGATCATACGGAGTTGGTGCATGTTCATCAATGCGAAGTCCAACCTTTACAGTTGCATCCTTCACGATACCGTATCTATAGATAATCTCATCGCCGACCTTTTCAGGATTTTTAAGCAAGTTACCGTCAATATAAATATCAATATCTGCATCAGTGTTCTTATACTTCTGACCTATTAGGAATGTATAAGTCTTAACAGTACCAATCTTTTCATCAATAGTTGCATCTGCTTGAGCCTTATAGTTATTAGCTACACCAACCTGAATCTTAACTACTGTAAATCCACCATCTTTTTTGATTAGAGGAATCTTATAAGACTGGTTGCTTGTCTGACGCCATCCGCCATCCCATACAACACCTGCATCGGTTGCTGCATAGTCGTTTGCTGCGGCTGTTTCATATGCTGCAACCTCCTTCTCATATTGAGCAAGTGCTGCTGCATACTGTTCATCTGTCATACTTTCCTGAGTAGGTTTTTCAGGTCTTGTCAAGTGACCTATTCTGATGTAGTTATTAGCATCCTTAGCCAGTGCTGATGCGATTGCGCTTGGCAAATCATCAGTCTGCGGTTCAAGACGAACAACATATGCATTTCTTGTGCTGTCCCAAAGAGCATTTGACAAGTTGCCGCCGCCGTAAGGTCCTGCCTGTACAGCTTCAAGATCAAGATTCAATCTATTGATATTAATTTTATACTCAGCAGTAGTATTTAATGAAGATTTAATCATTACATTAATAGTGTTCTTACCTGTTATTGCAAAGTTCTTATAAACATTATTATGTAATGACGAAGTATTATCGTCAATCTGTACTTCTGCCAACAGAGTTGATGCTATAGCCTCAAGATCTACTGTTGTAACATCAGACGGAATCCATAGCTGATATTTACCGTTTATATCCTTACCGGCTTCAACAGTTGTTTCTGTTCCGCCGTCATTGTAAGTTGCGGTAAATGTCTCAAGATTTGCATTATCACTCTTCTTGTAGATGTATAGATATGATACCTTAATTGTTTCTAAGTCAGCAGCTTTTGACTTGATTTCATAGATTGTTAATTCTTCGCCGTCAAGAAGTACATTAGTTGCTGTCCACTTATCCGAATTAGCTGATGTTGGGTCTGTTGCCGTCGGGCTGCCTGCATTTACAAGTGTATAAATATCATTAGCCTCTATCAAAATATCAACATATGTCTTATTTGTAAACGGAACATTACCCGGAGTATCAAGTTTAACTACATATACGTCTGCAGTTGCTCCTGTTTCTTCATCTATTACTCTGTTTTCAGCTGTCGGAGTATAAACATTGCTACCGTATGTTACCTTAACAGTCTTTAATGAATCATCAATACTCTTTCTTGTTAAGTGAAGTACATAATGTTCAACAACATTCTCTTCTGTTGTTACGTCAATCGGAATGTAAATATCCTTAATTGATGTATCAAGTTTATATCTTTCGATTTCTTGTACATTAGCCGAATTATACTCTGATGCAATGCTTACCTTTGAAGTAGAGTTTACAGTTTCAGCCTTAATATTGATATATTCAAGGTCCTTGGTAATTACATAGTTATAAACATTTTCATTTATATCTGTAACATCTGTATAACCCGAACCTACAAGAACATTGCCTATAAGAGTAAGCGGATCAACCTGTACATACTTCAAACCTGTATGATATTCAGCAGGTTTCAAGATTAACGGATATTCAACCGTTGAAAGTGCATTACCGTTTGTTACTCTCAATGTATAAGTTGTTGTAGTACCGACATTTGCAGGAAGTGCTGTATTAATCCATGTCAAGCCGTTCATGCTCTCATATGAAACAACATTTCTATCCTTGTCAAGTACTTCAACTGTACCTGATATAGGAGTAATTTCTGCATTTACAGAATCAGCTGACTTACCTATTTCTGCAATGTATGTGTTATTTACACGAGCAACTGTCGTTCCGTCAATAACAACGCTGTCAAGGGTTGCCAAAGTAGGTTCTTTAATAATTACAAGATTATGTTCCTGACTTGCACCGCTTGTTGATGTAATTGTAAACGGAATTATTGTCTTATCATTGATAAGTCCGTTTATAACACCTTCAAATACACCTGTATATGAACCGCCTCTGATTGCGATTGTTGAATAAGGATTCTGAGCCTTTATGTAAATATTAGCCGAATTCTTAGTATCTCTGATATATACAATATGTTCGCAGGTTGTTTCTCCGTCTGCAAACAAGTCAATGCTTTGTGCAGAAACTGACGAAGTCTTATTTGTAACTTGTAGCATTGGGTAGCTGCCTGATGTCATATACCATATATCATTGAAGTTCCAATCGTTAAAGATTGACTGAACATATAGGTCAGATGCAGCAATACTGCTATTATCATTTGTCGTAACGATTGATGTATCATTCTTAACAAACAATGCACCCATTACACCGTGTGTATGTGTAATTGTACCGTTACTGTTAATAGCAATTGATGCTTTATCAAACATTGAGCTTGACAGATTTGCGTTAGCGAATACATATCCGATTGTTGCACCGGCATTATTGCTTATTACTATACCTGCAGAAGCATTGTTGCTTACAAGTGCAGTTGATGTAATATATGAGTTTTCAATAGTACCGTTGTTTTCGATTGCAAAACCGGCTGCATTCTTAGCTGTAATCTTACCGCCCGTTTCAATTGCAACTTGTTCGATTGTACCGTTGTTAATGCCTGCTACAACAGATGCATTTTCAACTCCGTTTTCACCGATTGTCGCAACCGCAAATCTCAAGTTCTTAACAGTACCGTTGTTTACAGCAAACAAAGCTGAATAATCTTGACCGTTTACGCTCTTCTGTGATGTAATCTTCAAATCGGAAATTGTAAATCCGTTACCGTCAAGACTACCTGTAAATGGTGTATCTTCTGAACCGATAGGATCCATTTGAATGTAATCCGAATTATACTTCATTGAAATATTATTCTTCAATACATAATGCTTTGTTAAGCTTTCCTCATCATTACCGATGCTCTTCAATCCTGCGGCTGATGTGATTTCAAACGGACGTGCTTGGCTGCCGTCAGGAATGTTAAGATTTGATATATCTGCATCAGCTGATTGGTTCCTGAATGTAGGATACTGAGCTGTCTTGATTACCCATGTATTTGCAAAGTCCCAATCATTGAATGTTGCTATATCTCCAAGCTTTTCAGGAAGAACTGACGCACTGTTATATACATTGCTGTTGCTTCCCACCTTGCTGTAGATTTGGCTAGGCATTACTGCATATGCATTATTTATTGTTGAGTTGTCAAGGTTCAATACAACAATCGACGCTACGTGTTCATCGGTTAAATTACTTGATGTTGAGCTTATTGAACCTACATTATATACATTCTTAACAGCGTTATGGTTCAATGCTGCAATACCTGCTGCGTACTCACCTGATGTAATTGTTGCTTTATTATATGCGTCTTCGACAGTACCACGGTTATCACCTGTTACACCGCCGGCTGCATATGAAGATTCAATATTACCTGAAGCTACGGCTACTCTTGAAATTACACCGTTTTGTTCATTCTTACCTGCCACGGCACCGATATATTGATATGATGTGCCTGCAACAGATGTAATATTTACATCTTCAAGTTTGAAGTCATAAACTTCACCCTTATTTGCACCAAACAAGCCGTATGCTGTATCATTTGATGTAGCTGTAATTGTTAGATTTGATATTGACTTTCCGTTACCGTTTAGGTTACCTGTAAACGGTTTGGAAGTTGTACCAACCGGAGTCCATGCAGTACCGCTTAAGTCAATATCATTCATCAATACATAGTATGCATCAAGATGATCTGACATAGCCTGAAGTTCTTCGGCCGTCGTAATCTGGTAAGGTGATGCCTTACTGCCGTCAGGGTCTTCAGGAAGGATAGTTGAGCCGCCGCCGCACGATGCATCTTTAGCTACATATTCGTCCTCTGTACCTCTTTCGGCGATTACCTTTTCTACACTTGTATTATTGCTGTACTTAACAATTACAAGTTCATATCTGCTTGTCTTTGTTCCGTCAGAAACAACAATATAGAATTTGTTTACTGTTCCAAGGTTTGCAATATCAGGTACTGATAATTGACCTTGATCTTCACCAAGAACAACATCACCTGTGTCTGTTACTCTGATAAGTCCAAGTTTTGAATCGCTTCTTCTTGTTGCAATTACAATGCTTGCACTGTCATCTGTGCTCGGAATAGCTGTCTTATAATTTCCGTACTTATCCGGAGTTAGCTTTGTATAATCTCTTTCTGACTTGCTCTGAACCATTACATTTGAAAGTGCCAAAGACTGGTCTTGTCTTACAAGTGTAATTGTTTCTGCAATAAAGCTGTTATCGTCATACGGATATGAGTAAATCTTGAATTTAACAGTTGTTGTCTTACCCGAATCAAGAGTTACTGTTTCAGTATTTTCACTTACCTTAAACTCGCTGTCACAAATCTGTACCTTTGAAACTTCGCTGTCTGCAACAACTTTAATATCTGCCGCAGTTGCTCCGTAAGGTACTTCATAAGTGTAACCGCCGCTTGTCTTTGTAAGCTTGGTTCCGTTGACATAGACTTCTTTTTCACCCGTATTGCTTCTTATAATATACAATGTGTATGCTTGCTCTGCCTTACCATCCTTAGATGTAACGGTAAAGTCAACCTTAGATACGTTCTTTGTAACATTATAAGATACGTTCAAGACACCGTTTGTTGATTTATCGCTGCCAAGTTTAACTACTGCATCTTCGTTTGCCGCAGTTATTGTAAGTATGCCGTTTGTTACGGTACTGTCTGCTCTTACAAGATATGTATTAGACTTAAAGTCTGCCTTTTCAGCTGTTACACCGTCAAAGACAACACTCTTTAGAGCTACGTCTGAATCTTCAACATACTTAATTATTACTTGATATGGATCACTTACAACCTTACCGTCATAACTCATAATTCTGAAGTTAAATACTGTATCATTTTCTGAGTTAAGTGCAAGATTTTCAAATACATAACCGTGTGAGTTGTCACTTACAAGAATACCGTCAATACCGAACCCTGTAAGTTCTACCTTTGCCATGTTACCTGTAGGAACGATTGAAAGGTCAACCGGATTACGTCTGTTTACAACTGCTGTGTAGATACGGTCATCAGGAACTGAGAATAACGAAATATCTACATCTGTTGAGGCACCGGCTGTAAGTTCAGTCTTATTAAGTGAAACCGACTTGACATCTGTGTCTTCGTAATCAGTATATACATACAATGTGTATGTCTGCTTTACACTGCCTGATGATGATCTAATTGTAAATTCAAACTTATTTACCTTTGAAACATCGGGTTCATCAAGCATTCTCTTTGCAATAAGTTCACCGTGGGCTACATCGTAATCGCCTGTTTCACTATTCTTCATTGAGATTTCTGCAATACCGCTTGATGTATGTATTGTGATAGTTGCAGGGTTTTCTGCTCTTGAATCGCCTCCGTTAAGCTCTGACGGAATTGCAATCTCATAGATAGTAGGATTATTCTTTCTTGTGATTGCTGCGATACCATTTACGATAACCTCGCCTATCTCCGTGTTATTACTGCTCTTATAGATACTTACTGTATAAGTCTTCTTAGCGTTTGGTGTACGTACATCATCAACATACAACTGTGAACGAACTTCTACAGTTATAGTTGTTTCTTCTTCAGAAGACAATGTATATGAAGTATCTGACCATACGTTGATGTATGGAATTGAAAGTGCATTTCCTGCTACATTGACAAGTTTAGCATATTGATTTGCTGTAATTGTTACATCTGCCTCAGTTACGGTTGTCGGAACACTGAATGTATACTTCAAACCATTTGAGATAGGAGTTGTATTTACAGTATCATTAACCTTTACATTGTCAAGTGACAAGTCATCTGATGCACCCTTTAATAATAAGTAGTAGTTCTTAACCAACTCTGCCTTATCATTTTGAGGTTTAACGGTAATTCTCAAGTATCTCTTACCGCCAATCGGAACACCGCCTACAACCTTATATCGGAATGCACCTTCGTCGGTCTTCTTTCTTGTGATGATGTCACCTGTCGAATCTATGATGTTTTCACTATCATCAGGCAATGCTACTTCATGTATTGATTCGATTGTTGCATACTTATCTGTAAGCAGTATGTCAAGCAATATATCGTGGTCAGGAACGTTTGCTTCATACAATACTGTCATTGACATATCAACATTGTATTCGCCGTCCAAACCTTTTTCTGTTGTTATACTCTTAATTGATGTATCGTCTGACTTTTCTCTGAATTCAAGAACATAGTTCTTCTTCGAGCCGTTTTCAGCCTTTACTTCAATTACATATTTACCACCGTTTGCATTTGCCGGCAATGTATCCTGCCAATTATTATCTGTTGTCCAACCGGCTGTATCGCCTGCTGTTGAAGCACTGCTATCGCCGTTATTATGCCACTTATTCTGTGAATCATAGTAACCTACTCTCAATATTGACTTAGGTGAAGTTTCAATCATAATTTGAGGTACTTCTGTCATTGAGTCTACGAAGAATATGTACTTAACGTCATCACTGTTTTCTACAGGTTCTTCTGTAGCATCCACATTACCACGCTTGATGCTGATAATATCATTTTCACCGCTTCTTCTTGTGATGTGTAACTTATATGTCTTAATCGGCTGTGAAGTATTCTGCGATTGAACATAGATTGTATATATCTTAGCTGTATCAGTTGCTTCTGTAAGAGCGATTGTATAAGCCTTAGATGTTATACCCTTATCAAGCAACGTCGGTGCAGGCTCACCATCTTCTGTAATCGCAAGTTTTGTAAATTGGTTCTTAGCCTTTACTATAACATTTGCTATTTCGTCAGTTGTTTCAATACTTCCGTCATAGTAACCGCCGTTTGAAGCTACCCAGTTAGCTTCTACACCGTTTATTGTTACTGTAATATCGGTATCAGTACTCTGCGGCATAATGATTAGCTTAAATGTCTTCTTATAACTTGAGCCTGATTTAGCCACATCAACTTCATAAGTATATGGATTGCTTTCCGTCAAAGCTGACAAGTTACTAACCTGTAATCTATACAATGTTCTGTCAGGTGAATCAACAGTTATAATATTATTTGCATTTGTTGTATTTCTTACTTCAGCAATATTACCGTTTATTGATGTTAGGTATATAGTTGCTGTGTTAGAAGTTGTAGGAACATATACAATATATTCGTTCTTGTCCTCTTCCTTCGCAATCTTTTCGTCATCGTATTCTACAGTCAATTCCATATCCATATCTGTAGGTGTTGCGATGATGTAGTAATCCTTTGTACCGCCGCTCTGCGATGTTACGGTTACAGGAATTGCGAACGAATCGTTTGTGCCGTCACCGTCAAAGTCGTAATCGGCTGTAAGTTTTGTAAATGTTGCCTTTGCAGTACCGCCGTTTGTATTTGCGAACGGTGCATTATCAATGCTTGTTACTGCCGCATTTACATCTTCAAGCTCGATTTCAAGGTCAAATACTGTATAACCTGATGTAGTTGACTTAGGAACATATACATGATATGCATTGTATATATTACCGCCTAAGTTTACACTGTCATCTGCTGTAGTATCTGTATCCTTGTTTTCACTGTCATTTGGATTTGCAGTTACCGACTTGATATTTGCATTGTTACTCTTCTTATAAATATATAGCTTATATTCGGCTGTTGCTGTATTTGTAATATCATCAGATTTAACTGTGATTGTTACTTCTGTGAAGTTACTGTTTATAGTATCTTCAAGGTCTGTTGTAACAGTTGCGCCAAGTGTCGGATTTGTGTTGTTATTGCCTGAAACGCCGTCTTTACCTGTAATTTCTACACGGTAATTTGCGTTAGATGCAAGAGCCCATACATCTGCACTTGTTGCTGTACCGTCTACATAATATACATATGAGCCGTCAAGATTTGTTTTCTTAACAGTATTGTTATCAACCTTTACAGTCAATGTATAATCATCGCTCAAACGTTTTAGATATACAACGTTTTCATATGCAGGGTCACCGTCAGCTGTTCTGTACAATCTAAACGGTACTTCCATTTCGGTTACAGAGATAGGCATTGAAACCTTAAGCTCTGCATAACCGCCGGCTGTAATATCGCCATTGTTAATGCTTACGAAGTGGTTCTTGCTCGCTGCCATAACACCAATCAATACTTCACTTGCGTTCGGAAGTACTTCAAGATATGTATATCTTGGTTCTGAATCAGTCGGTGCATTTGCATCCAAACCGTTTACTGTTACGCTTTCAACAGAAGGAGCTTCGTCTGTACCCTTTATAACAAGCTTATACATCTTCTGTAGTGAGCCATCCTGTGAAACTACCTTAACATATCTAATCTCGTCGCCTGTCTGTAAATCCAAACCTGAAACGATTTGAGTTACATATCCTACGTTGCTTGGATTATTATCATATGCATTCTGTCTAAGTTTCTCAATGTCTGTAAGTTCTGCCAATTCATCAGATGCTTGTACAGTTACATTTGTAAACTTAGTTGTATCAGGGATTTCAACAGTCCATGTTTCACCGTTGACGTCTGATGAATCCTTAACTGCATAATATGTGCCAACCTTAATATATTCTACATCTGCATTTGTATCTGTATCTCTGATTATTAAGGTGTATTCTTTAGTTGTAAATCCGTCTTGTCCTGTTACTGTTATACGGTATCTGTTTACCGGCTGACTGTGTAGAGTTACCGCATCATTTGCCCATACATTCTGTGATTTGCTGCCCACTTCATTGTATGACAATCCATATGGTGACTTTGTCAAGTCTCTTGTGATAGCTTCAACCTTAACAGTTGAATTTGCATCTTGTGTTGTTATTGAAACATCAGCAGTCTTATCACTCGAAATACCGGTCTTTAGATATGTGTAAGTACCGTTTGCATTGCTTACTGTAGTACCGTTTACAGTTACATTCATAAGGTCTGTGTTTACAGCAACCTTAGTAATTACAAGAGTATATCTCTTTGTTGTACCGTCTTTTGCCTTAACTTCAATCGTTGCAGTTGTTTCTTTACTGTTTACAACCACATTGCTCAAAGTAACAGCTCCGGTCGCTTCATCCTTGCTGTCATAGCTGCCGTTTATATGTACGTACTGAACAAGCGATGTTTGCGGAGTTGCTATAATATCAACTCTTGAAGTTGTATCAGGAATCTTAATTACGAACTTGCTGTTATCATCTGCATCATATTTTGCAGGTCTTACAACACCGTCTACAACAACATCAACGCTCTTAAGCTCAGGGTTACCTTCTACAGAAGATACCTTTACGAAGTAAGTCATTACTTGACTTCCGTCTTCTGACTTAATATATACAGGAATTGTTACACCTGCTCTAAGCTCGTCATCAGTTATACCTGTAAGGTCAACATTAACGCTTGCATCATTGCTGTTTGAATATGTTATTGCAGCTGAACCGACATATGCTGACGGTTTATAAGTTGTTTCGATTGCAACTGTTGACTGACTGTCCTTAGCCTTTACTCTGATAGGAAGAATTGTTCTGCCCGAATCTACATATGTATAGAATTCACCTGCGGTATTCTTGCTTAAGTCAGGGTCTTCATTTGCAATATAGATTGCTTTTACAAATTCAATCTCTGTATTATCAGACTTCTTGCGAAGTACAAGTTTATAATCCTTTGATGTAACTCCGTCTTCTGCTATTACTCTGATTGAAAGTTCTGTTGGACCATCATTCAATGACGGGTCAAGAGTAACTTCTCTGATTGCCTTATATGTTGCACCCGTTGTCATAGTTGAAGGCTGTTCTGTAGCAGGGTCGTAAATTACAACCTTTGAGCTTGTATTATTTGCTTCTGCAGTAATATTAATGCTTAGAGCTGTACCCGTTGTTATAATATCACTTGCATTAATACCAAGATAATACTCAATATTACCGTTTTCATCAGTAATCTGCTTTACCTTACCTGTGTAGTCAGGACTTGCAGGGTCTGTTGTAGGTGTTGAATCAACCTTATACAGACCAACATTATTTGATGCGTATTTAATAATAAGTGTCGGTATATTCATTGAGCTGTTGTCTATGACAATACCGTCTGCTCTCTTAACATACAACTTAGTTGTTGTACTGCCGTTCGCTTCTTCTTCAAGAAGTTCTTTCGGAAGAAGAACCTTTGCAATACCGCCCTGTGTAGGATCTGCAGCGTTGATAGGTGTCGGAGTTACGAAGTTATTCGGTGTTCCGACTGCTACCTGCGAACGTGCATCGGCAGTTGTAACGTAAATTACAATACCGTCCTCCGAATAAGGGGCTTGACCTTCATATGTGTTAATTGAAGTCTTATATGTTGCAGCAACCTTATTTTCTGTTAAGTCTACTGCTGTTATACCGTTTGTTTCAGGTAATTTCAAAATATTTACCTTAAACGTCTTTTCTGTTCCGTCTTCTGACTTAACATGGATATATACAGCATTTGCCTTTGGCTGAGTTGCTTTAACATCCATTTCATCTGTATATGTTGCATCGCCATTTACATAGAATGTACTGCTTGTTGAAATCGTCAGCTTAATGCTTTCATCAGTTGTAACATTATCGCCGTCTACAATAACACCCTCTGCTACAAGTTTTTGAGTTGTGTTATCTGTTCCGTCAGTTGACGCAGGCAAAGTATATTCATACTCACCGTCAGCATTCTGCGAAAGTTCTTCGCCGCCATATGTTACCTTTATTGCAGTATTAGCTGACATTCTTATAATATCAAGCTGATATACACCCTGCGGATATGATGTATCTGCCGGAGTTACAGCAATATAAAGTGTTGTTGTATCTGCTGTAATCGAAACATTTCTCATGTCGAACGGCATTCCTGACATAGAGTCACTCTTTGCAGTTGCTTCATTCGGACGAATTGCAACCTTTGAGCTTGTGCTTGCCGCTACGGCATTAACCTGTACATAATTAGTATCATACTTAATCTTTGCAACATACTTACCGGTTGTTTTATCATATGTAACATTGTAATTTTCACCGATTGTTATACCTGTCGGCTTGTACTCAAGCTTATCAACAGTAAGGCTTCCCAAACGAGAATCTGCTGTTTTCTTGTAAATACGTAGTGTATATTCATTAACCGCACCCAATGTTGTTGTTACCTTTAGAGCAATATCCATATAACCCTTGTCATTGAAGTTCAAGGTTACATCTTCAGTTGTTGTATATGAATATACGTTGCCGTTCTCAATTTGAACTTGTCCGTTAGTTACTGCAGTTGTCAATGTTACAGACGCTGTCTTAGCATCGTCATCAACTGCCCATACATACATTAACTTTTCATTACCGTCTTCTTTTACAAGAGTTGAGTTAATATAGCCGCTGTTATCAACTGATACAAACGGATCACTCTCTTCATCAAGCTTGAAAATTGTAAGTATATACGGAGCGCCGTCAAGTGAATCGGCTGTCAATTTAATATATGTCTTATCTGATGTCTTTGTATTATCAAGGATAAATCCGTCATATGTGAATTCACCAGGTGTTGTTGCCTCCTTTACGGCATTTAGCAAGCCATCAGGAGTGTATGTTACCTTTGCGACATCTCCGATCATAGGAGTTGTAATGATGTTAATATTAGCAACATCCTTAATCGGGATTACAATCTCGTAGTTCTGAGTATCACTCGGATTCTTCTGGTACGCGGTATATGTATTAAGCACATTTCCGCTTGCATCAACGATTTCTACCTTAATTTCCTTGATTGTTGTTGCCTCCGACTGTCTGTAAATAGTCAATGAATGGTTTGATACAGTTCCGTCTTGTGCTGTTACTTTAATAGGAATGACCTTATATGTTTCATTTGCCGACATTGTAATCTTCTGTACGTCATAGTAACCGTCATGACCGTTATCCTTGTCATGATCGCTGTTTACAGTTACATTCGCAATAGAGATTTTAGCTGACGGAGAAACTTGGCTATAGATATAAATATCTCTATCCTTAGCATCGCCGGTTTCCTTAATGATTGCATAATAGTTACCTGTATTACCTATCAGAACACCATTTCTTACATAATCCGATACTGCCGCATCTTTCAATTTAATATGGTTTTCAGGTTGGTCATAATAAACCCAATCAGCTACATCTGTAGCAGGATCGTTTTCACCAACTTTTACAATTCTCAAATCACCGTCATTTGAGTATCTTGTTGTATGAGCTTTATATATTCCGTCAAAGTTTGTGTTGCTGTTCTTAAACTCGAAGTAATAATTATCTTCAAGTTCACTGATCGGTACATCTGTAAATTCATAGTATCCTATAAACTTAGGATCTTTTGAACCAATATTTGCGTCTGTCAACAATGTACCCATAACAGGATTTTGACCGTTCTTATCTACCATATAGATAACATCTGCGTCTACAATACTCTTAACGTGTACCGTTACAGTTGTAGCATTAGGAATTGTTGTTTGTACAAGACCTGTATAAATACTCTTTAGAGGATCAACAAGCTTATAAGACTTATCGCCTACTACAGATATTATCTCTGTATATTCATCACTGTCAAGATAACCCTTTTCTACTGCGGCTTGAGTTGCTGTGTCATCAAGTTTTGAATAATCAAATACGATTGCTTCAACATGATTATCGCTTGCATCGGCAACTTCTACATATGCAGTTTGTTTTGTACCTGTCTTTACATCTGTTACAACAAGTGTTGCAACACCTTCCTTAGTCTTTCCGCTTACTTTACCGTCTGAATCTACAGATACAAGTGAACCAGGAATAAGAGCAGTTACTCCATCCTTATCCATTTCATTCGTGATTTCCCATTTGTATGTGTTACCTGTTGTTGCATTGTCCTTAATCAAGTTAAATCTATTGAATGAAACTTTCATCTGATAAGGTGCGGAACCGATATAAAGTTTCAAGCTTGAAGGAATAAGCTTCATCGTTCTGCCTGTTACAAGCACAGGGCTGAATTCGTTAGAATCAGATGCGTTTGTTGTATCAGGTTTATAGTGTGCAGGATCTTCTCCCGCATAAGCGTCACCCAACTGACCGTGTGTATTTTCACCGAAACTCCATACAAATCCGTCTTCAAGTACAACGTATGATGTTGCACCGCCTGTTGCAACCGAAATTGCCGACAGACTTCCGTCATCAACAGTTACTTCTACAGGAGATACTTTGTCATCAGATGTTGTTACATTACCGATACCCAAACGTCCAAGGTCTGCACTACCCCAGCTCATTACTCTTCCGTCTGCTGTTATCGCAATATTGTGCAATGCACCGACTGAAATATCAACTGCGTAGTTATTAGTACCGTCAAATACATCTACATAGTCAGGAGCGTAGTATAACAAGCTTCCGCTTTCGTCAATACCTTGTCCAAGCTGACCTTCGCTGTTAGCACCCCACGATATAATTCTGCCGTTATCAAGCATTGCAACAACGTGATATAAACCATCATACGTTCTTAAAATATGACCGTTAAATTCATCACCAAGGTCTATCTGTACAGGATAAGCATAGTAACGATTATTTGTATTATCAATTTGGTGATTCGAGTTTTCACCCCAACCCCAAAGTGTACCGTCATAACGTACTGCCTTTGTTGCGCTACCGCCTGCACCGATACTGATGCTGATAACTTTGTTCAAGCCTTGTGCTACAACCGGAGTGCTTGATCTCTTGCTTGTATCCTTTGAAGGAGCACCAAGCTGACCTAAGCTGTTGTCACCAAAGCTATATACGTATCCGTCTGCACCAAGTACCATTGTATGTTGTTTACCTGCCGAGATAGATACTATTTCAGGCAGACTTTCTACCTTTTGAGGTGTTGATACGACTATGCTTGCATTACCTAAACCAAGCTGACCGTAATCATTATGACCCCATGTATAAACTTCACCGTCACGAGTAAGTGCGATTGAATGATATTCACCTGCGTGAACAGATACAATATCCTTACCGTTTAATGCTGTTACATTTATAGGTTCATATGCGCAAGATACGCTGCCGTCACCAAGCTGACCGTATTCATTGTTACCCCATGTCCAAACTGTTCCGTCCGACTTAAGAGCGATAACATGAGAGTTACCTGCCGAAATCATAGGAGCTGTCTGTGCGTCTTTATCTATTACATGAACGATACATACTGATGTAAGGTTGCCCTTCTTAACAACGATATGAGTAATACCAATCTTATTACCTGTAATCTCGCCGTCAGCACCAACTGCCGTAACATCTGCAATAGCTGTATTCTTACTTTCAAATGAGATACTTCCAGGATTATCATAATCAGTAATCAAGTTGAACTTCTTACCTGAATATGTGTCAAGAGTAGCTGTTTCTCCGACATGAATTGTCATTTCATATTTAGAAATAAGTTCTGTTCTTTCACCGATTAGAACCGGAACATAACTCTTTGTTTCGTTTCTGGCAACCGGTGTACCAAGTGAATAGTCACCATAACCGTAAACGTCACCATTTCTTGTATAGAATACTGAATATTCATCACCAAGACTTACACCTGCGATTGCGAAATCGTTATATGATGACTTGATAGTATCAATAACAGCATTTGCAATAGGTATATTTCTTTCAACGGTGTCACCTATACCAAGTTGACCCTTATTATTTTGACCGAATACATACATATTACCATCCTTACCGATAACTGTACTGTATTTATTACCGGCTGCTATGGTTACTGCATCTGTTAAAATCTTTGTGTATGTATTTTTTGTTGCACTCGGTGTATTACCAAGCTGACCGTGTTGGTCACTGCCTGTTGCATAAACGCTTGATGTAAATGCAAGAGCAATACTATGGTCATATCCTGCAGCTATAGCAACTATAGCTTCGGTATCTCTTACTTCTGTAGGCAACCACAATTCACCTGTGTTATTACCGACTCCGCCTTGTCCCGAATCATTAGCGCCCATTGCCCAAATTGTTCCGTTTGAACGCAATAGCAATGCATTTTCACTGCCTGCCGAAATAGCAGTTACACTGTCAACTGTTGATACGCTCTGAGGAGTAGCATATACCGTACCGATATTACCGATACCAAGTTGGCCCTTATTGTTGCTGCCCCATGTCCATACATTACCGTACTTATCAAGAGCCATACCGAACGCATCACCTGCTGCAACGTTAATTATGTTGCTTAGTCCGTCAATCTTTGCGAATGATGTACGAGCCGATATTGCTGTTGATGCAACTCCAAGCTGACTGCAGTCATTCAGACCTGTTGAGTAAACAGTTCCGTCTGATGCTACAGCAAGTGCAAATTCTTCACCGACTGCAATATCAATAAACTTAACACCTGACGGTGTTACATCAGTAGGTTCATCAACAGATATTGTGTTGCCTGTACCAAGTTGACCGTTCTTGTTTATACCCCATGCCCAAAGAGTTCCGTCTGCTCTTAGAGCAAGTGAATGGTTACCCTTCGTTATAGCCTTAGGTTCAAATCCAACATTATTATTTGATACGATTACTTTTATGTATGCACTCTTTTGACTGTATTTGTTTTCAGCCACAGAAATGTATGCCGTACCTGCTTTATTCGCAGTTGCAACGCCTGTTGACTTGTTGATTTCAAGTACACCAAGGTCACTTGAAACAAACTCAAATTCATTCATACTAAGTATGCCGCTCTGATATAGATTGAATACATTAAATCCTGCATCCAAATCCTTAACATCATCGACATTCATATAGATTGTGCCATAAAGAGCCGTACCGTTTTCATAAATAACAACTTCGTTACCGCCAACCATCAGAGGTACATTCTTATCAATTTGTGTACCGTCACCAAGCTGACCGTACTCATTACTACCTACAATCCAAACGTTTCCGTTTTCATCGACTGCCATCTGATGATTTGAGCCGCCTGCAACAAGGTCAAACTTCAAATCATCTGATGATTTAATAACCTTAGCAGGTACATACTTCTCTGTTGTGTTGCCGATACCAAGCTGACCGTATTCATTTGCACCCCATCTGTAAATGTCACCATTTACATCAATTGCGGCTGAAACGAATTTACTTGCTGAAATATCAACAATTCCCGCCAGATATGAATCTCCCGAATTTTGTTCGCCTTTATAAACCTTTACCGGAACAGTACTTGCTGTTCTGCTGTTTGTACCAAGTTGACCGTGTTCATTTGCGCCTAATGCCCAAACATTTCCGTTAGTATCAAGAGCAAGAAGATGGTTCGTACCGTGTGCAATCTTCAAGATTGAAAGTTCATTTCCGTTATCGTCCTTGTATCCCATTACCTTTGTAGGAATGTTATCCTTAGACATCTTCCAAACTTCACCGCTTATACTTAGAGCATAATTGCCGCTTACTTGAAGAATGTTATTCAAACCTGAAACGATTGATGCGTAATTTTGATTATCGTATTCTTCTCCAAATACTGCAACTGTACCGTTTGCAAGTAGGATATATGCTGTATTGCCGTGAGTTGAAATTCCAACTGCACCTTCTACATCTGTACCGTCTTTGTATTTAACTGTGTCAATACCGGTAGCCGATCTGTCATCATTACCGTTACCAAGCTGACCATTGTTATTATTACCCCACGAGTAAACTTTACTGCTCATTCCTATTGCAAGATTATACTTATCACCTGCCGCAATCAGAACAGCTTGTTCATTGTTTGCACCTAACGTCACCTTCTTAGGTTCAAGTGACATTCCGTTTTCTGTTTCATATCCAAGTTGATTTGAGTCATTCAGACCCCAAGTCCATACAGTACCGTCATACTTAAGGGCAATGCTGTGTCCTTTGCCGCCGTCTACCATCGGGTAGATACCACCGTTTTGACCTACGTAAACCGTTACATAACCGATTGTGTTTGAAGATGTCTTAACAACCTTCAAGATTGCTTTACCGTCTTTAACACCTGTTATTGTAAGTCCGTCGCTTTCTACTCTAACAACTGATGTATCAAGTGATTCAACTGTATAACTGTTATCGGCTGATGTAGTCTTACCTAATAGATTTAGATATTCGGCAATCGTTACCGTAAGCGCATTATTATTAGTGTCACCTACAGAAACATTAACGCTTGAACCCTTATCCAATCTGATAACCTGCGGTTTAACGCTAAGTTGCATTTTACCCGCAATTACAGGAATATATGCATTCGCATTATCCTGATTACCAAGTTGGCTGTATTCATTTGCACCGAAACTCCATACATAACCGTCACTGTCAATAGTTACTGTATGGTTAATACCTGCAGCAACAAAGATAATATTCTTTGCAGAATCAATGTATTCAACCTTTGAAGGGCTCTTATAGTCCTTCTTAATCTTCTGACCTGACTGATACTTTTCTTCATTGATACCCCATGCATATACGTCACCGTTTTCTGTTATGGCTACGCTGTAACGATAACCGGCTGCAATATCAATTACCTTGCCAAGTGTGCTTATAAATTGAATATCGTTTGTACCAACTGAACTTATATCGCTCAATTCACCGACACCAAGTTCACCGTTCTTGTTATCACCGAATGTATATAGGCCTCCGTCTCTTGCTATAAGAAGAGTATGAGTTGTATCAATATTAGTTGCGCTGCCGTCACCGATGTGGTCATTAGATGCAACCTTTATAAAACGTACATCTTTAGTATCTTTTTGAATTATTACCGATGACGCATTCTTATTAGGAATTTGCCATATTGTACCGTCAGCCTTTAGACCGTATTTGCCTGAAATTTGAATCATTCTCTCGAACAAATCAAGCTGAATAGGTTTACTACCATAACCTGTATTGTTATTGATATTACCCCATGCGTAAATATGTCCGTCCTTATCAAGCGCATAGCTTGTTGTTTCGCCGACACCAATTTCAACAGCCTTTGTGCTGTCAGGAAGATTAACCTGTACAGGTTTATTAGAATTGTTACGTGTACCGTTTCCAAGCTGACCTAAGTCATTTCTTCCCCAAGTCCATACTTTGCCTGTATTGTCAACAGCTATAGTATGACCGTTACCCGTTTCAATTCTTGTAATATAATTTGAAGGATTAGCGAAATCAAAAGTAATCTCTGTAGGTACAATTCTGTTTTCTTTGCCTTGGTCACCAAGTTGACCCAAGTCATTTTTACCCCATGTATATACTTTACCGTCTTTATCAAGTGCAACAGTAAATCCTTCGCCTGCAGCTACCTGCGGAAGGGTCTTATAGCCGTTCATAAGAACAGTTACTTCAACAGTTGTCTGTCTGCCGCCGCCTGATACGATAATCTGTGTCTTACCTGTTGATACAGGATTGATTGTCAAGCCACTTACAGATGCAATGTTTCCGTTTATTGAACTTGCGCTGAAGTTTACACTTGAATCTGTATTCTGTATTACATTGAAGAACTTATTATAAACCGGATTGATAACTGATGTTTCACCCTCATGAAGTGTTACAAAATATTCATCAAGTGAAATATAATCTTCACCTGTCTTTGCAGGAACAAGTTCATTTGTTTCTGTATCTGACGATTGACCTGCCGTACCATTACCGATTTGACCAAGGTCACTTGCACCCCATGTATATACATATCCGTCTGTTAATATTGCAGAAGTATTTGTTCCGCCTACTGCAACACCCCAAACATTAGTGTTATTTACAGGGATATATGTCGGTTTAGATACCTTTTCTGTCTGGCTGTTATCACCAATCTGACCACGACTGCCCGCACCCCAAGTATAAACCTTACCGCTGTCTGTAAGTGCAGCTATATGCGTTTGAGCAGAACGCGAACCGCCAAACTGTAAATCAACAATACCGCTTGTTTCATTAGGTATGTTAATTTGGGATACCAAAGAAACCTTTTCGCCTGCGGCATCATTCAATACTTGGTAATACTGATTATTACCCCATACAAATGCTCTGCCGTCAGCAGTCATAAATGCTGAGTTATAAGGGCCTGCCGAAAGTGCGGCTGCCTCAACTTTATCACCGGTTGAAGAATTTGCATCTGCAGGTAAATCTACTTCTACAATAGTTGCAGTATATGTATTACCGTCTTTTGTTGTATCAACACCAAGTTGTTTTTCTGTATTGTCACCGACTATCCACATAGTTTTGTTACCAAGAAGTAACATTGTATGTGCGGCGCCGGCTGCTATATCAACTACTCCGCCAAGTGTACCGTTACCGCCAACACCTCTCATTAATACCGGAGTCGGATGTTGAGAACCGTTTACATCTGCTGTTCCAAGCTGACCTCTTGTATTATTACCGAAGCTATATACATATCCGTCATCTGTTAAAACAACCGAATAATCAGCACCTGCAGCTACCTTTACCGCAAATACATTTGAAAGTGCCTTAACCAATACAGGCAATGATGCACTGTCATATTTATTGGCGCTTACACCAAGCTGACCATAGTTATTCATTCCCCATGCATAGACTTGACCATTCTTATCTACTGCAAGAACATGGTCCGGACCTGCCGCAATATCAACGATTGTTTCAGCGTCAAGGTCAAATCTCTGGTCATTATTAGGATTGATATATTGATCAATCCTTGTAGGAGTTGCAATTACAGGAGTTGCTGTATCAATACCTACTCTGCCGTTAGTATTTGAACCCCAACCCCAAATTGTTCCGTCTGCTTTCAATGCGATTACATAACCGTCACCGATTGCAATCTTAGGATTTGTAAATCCTTCAGAAACCGTGATATGAGTTGCAACAGTCTTACCTGTAAGCGAATCTGTTGCAATAAGAACAGTTGAACCTGTCTTAAGTCCCCTAACCTTTACAGTAGTTGATGTCAAACCGCCTGTTGCGGCTGAAGGAGTTGATGATACGATTTCTGCAATATTTGGATTTAGTATCCTCCATGTAACTTCGCTTGTGGTTGTTGTTGATGTATTAAATAATGAGAATACTGTAGCCGATGAAGTTGCGGTTACATCTGCTTCATCTGTCGGATGAAGTCTTAGAACCTTTGAATCAAGTGAAACCGGACTGCTACCGACAACTACCGGATAAGGACTGTTATCTGTTGTTTGGTCACCAAGCTGACCTTGATTGTTAAGACCCCATACGTATACTCCGCCTGTCTTAGAAACGGCAAGTACATGAGATGCATTATCACCTGATTCAACCATCATGATATTTGATAGTTTTTCTGTTCCGCTGTTATTCTTATCAACAAGAGTTGGAAGTGTTGAAATTCCTCCCGTAACTCCGTGACCTAATTGACCTACATGGTTATAACCCCATGCATATACATTTGCATCTGCAGTATTGGTAAGTGCAACATGGAATCTGTAACCTGCTGTAATTTGCGAAATATCCGTCAAAGGATTTGTTCCGTCTGTTGTTACTCTTACAGGATATACATTAGTCCAGTTTGTTGTATTTGTACCTGTAATGCCTTCTGTATTAATACCTGTAGAATATACATAGTTATCAAAAGCATCAGTAGAATCTGTTATATTGTCTTTTAGTTCAAATGTTACATATGCACCATGATGGTCACCGCGGCCAAGACTTACAACACCCTTGAATTCACCGCCGTCGGCACTCTTCTGCATCTTTTGAACAAGACTCGAATTACTTGTATTACCTACACCGCGTTCACCGTATCCGTTATAACCCACTGTGAATACTGTTGAATCTCTGTTCAAAATTGCTGTTGAATAAGTACCAACTTCTGCATCAAATGCATTATTAACACCGATAATCTTATTCGGTAATGTATTATTTGCACCGTTTGTACCTAAGTTACCATAATTGTTATAGCCCCAAGCATAAGCAGTACCGTCATCCATGATTACTATAGCGCTATGAACACCGGCTCTTATCTTAACAGCCTTGTTTGAAAGACCTGCACCGAAGAAACCGTTACCATCTGTACTCTTAACCTTTATCGGATAGTATTGATAGTAATCGCTGCCTGTACCCTGTCCGAGTGCAGCATAGTAGTTACGTCCCCATGCATAGATGCTTCCATCTCTTGTCAATGCATATGCTGCATAAATGTTAGCCGAAATATCAATTACATCTTCAAGAGGTGAACCGTTATCAAGGACTACCTGTACAGGAGCTCCTGATTGAGTAACTGTTTTATCATTAATACCAAGCTCGCCGTATGTATTTTCACCCCATGTCCAAACTGTTCCGTCTGCCTTTAGGGCGATTGAGAAGTAATCACCCGCATCAATCTTAGGGAATACAGCTGTTCCGTTGTCAACTGCCGACTGATAGTCTGCAGGAAGAACATTAACCTCTATCAATGCATATAAGCTTGTATCCTTATCTGCAACAACAATGTTTGCCTTACCTACGCCAACAAACGAAAGCTGGTTATTAAGTCCGACTGTAACAACGTTTGTATCTGTAGATGCGATTCTAAATGTACCTATATCTGTGATATGGTCTTCAAATACGTTAAAGCCCGAAACAATACTCGGTACAAAGCTTCTTGAAGGAGCACCTTCATATGTTGTAATTTCATTATTTGTTATACCGGTAAGCTTAATCTTTTTAGTACCGACAGCTGTAGGATAATTGCTGTTATCAAAACCGCCGTTACCGATTTGACCTTGAGTACCAAGACCCCAAGCATATACGTCACCATCTGTTTTTATAGTTGCAGAATGACTGCCGTTGTTACTTGCATCTGCCCAGATTGCTCTGTCAAGATTAGTAGTACCGTTTTCATCTTTAACGTTTGTAAACTTGCTTTCTGACAGATTTGTAGAACCTACGCCAAGCATTCCGTAATCATTCTTACCTGTTGCAAGAAGTTCCTTACCGTTTTCCTTAATTGCAAATGTAGATCGTGCTCCGCTGATACGGATTACATTATCTATATTGTTATTCTTTCTTGGCAAGCCGTCTGAATTAACAACACCAAGCTGACTGTCTACACCTTTACCCCAAACATATGTTTCCTTGTTTTCGGTAATTGCAAATCCACTGCCGTAACCCGCAGCGATTGCTACAACTTTATCATCAATAGAAACTTGAGATTTTGCTACTACACTTGTAGAAAGCTTACTTGTACCGTGTTCAATACTGCCGTTATATCCCCAAGCATATACTCTGCCTGATTCTGCAAGAGAATAGCTTGTAGCATTTCTGCCGCCTGCTATTGCTATTGCTCTTGATACACCTGTATATATCGGTGAAAGGATATAACCTGCACTACCACTCTTGATTTGTCCGTTGTAATTCTTACCCCAGCCATATACGTCCATTGTATCTGTAATTGCAAGCGCAAATTCATCCACACCTGAACCGCCGACTGAAATATCAGTTACAAGCAAGCCGTTATTTACAAATGACTGAATCATTTGAGGAGTATTAAGCTGAACGCTTGTTACCAAGCCTTGACCAAGCTGTCCATAATTATTTACACCCCATGTCCAAAGATGTCCGTCAAAATCAAGCGCCATTACGAAATTATCGCCTACAGCAATCTTTTTAATATTTGACATAACCTTTCGAGGTTCTGTTTCCATACCGCCTGTGTATCCAAGGCCAAGTTGTCCTGAAGCATTATTACCCCATGACCAAACTGTTCCGTTTGCCTTTAGAGCTACAGTAAATGTTTGACCTGCCTCTACCATCGGATATGTTACGTATTCGTCTTTATCAGGCACTACTGAAACTAAGACATAAAGAGTATTAATTACATTATCTGTACTGTCTTTAATCTTAATTTGAACATATGTCTGTCCGACAGTTTTACCTGTTACTATACCGTTTGAATCAACCGTTGCAACATTGCTGTCCCATACATCAAATTCCTGACTGTATGTAGCTGCCGCATCAGCTGATGAGAATAGGTTAAATGAACCCTTAATATCAATTATATTACCAATGTTTTGCTGCTTGTCAATCTTAGCAAGTATTTCTCTTTCCTTGACTAAAATTGTAGGCTCTGCACCTATCATTTGTGCAACATTGATTTTGTCGCCTGCATTTTGCAATGCAAGCTGTGAAGAAGTATTATCACCAACTGACCAAACGCTACCGTTTGAATCAATATATAGTGAGTGTGCACCGTTTCTTGATGATGATGCACCTATTGCATCAGTTGCTGTTGTACCGTCATTCTTCGCAAATTCCGAATATGGAACCATTGAAGTTGAGTTGTCTTCAGAACCGTTTGCAAGTTGACCGTGGTCGCCTAAACCTGATATCTTAAGCTGGCTGTCTTTATCTATTGTATATATGCTGTCACCGCCGCCGATTATCGCTGTATTATCACGTCCAAGCATTTCTGTCGGAGTTCTGAGCGTTGATGTATTATTCGGCGAAATTGCATAGTATGCGTTATTACCCCATGCATATGTCTTTGTTGAAGGCTTGCTTGAAGCATCAAGAGAATATGTAACGGCTATACCGTTTTGGTTACCTGCACCGATTGCCATTGCTCTGTTATCAAGCGGTACTAATGTATATACTGAACCTGACGTTCCGCCTGTTCCGTATTCATATGCATAGTTCTTACCTAATGCATATACAAGACCGTTTGAAGTAAGCGTATAAACCGTTGCACCTCTGCCGACTGCAACATCTACCGCATTAACTGCCGGAGATACAACAGGAGTATTGTAGCTTGCGTCATTTGCAATCTTTAATTGTCTGTATTCATTTGAACCGAAACCATATACATTACCGTTTGAATCAAGTGCAACAACAAATGTCTTCTCGTCATTCAATCCGCCTGCGGCAATCGCAACGATATTTTCAAGATATGTCTTATCTGCATTGCCTTGGTTCTGTTCACCCTTCAATACCTGTACCGGTACATTTGAGCTTACAGTTGTTCCGTTGCCAAGCTGACCGTTGTCATTTCTACCCCACGTCCAAACTGTTCCGTCTGTCTTTAGAGCTACCGCTGTCTGACCTGCTGCCGCAATCTTTATAATATCGCTTAAAGAGTCTATCTTTTCCGGATATACAACTGTTCCGTTTGATACACCGTTACCAAGCTGACCGTATGTATTTTGACCCCATGTCCAAACTGTTCCGTCTGCCTTTAGAGCAACAGTAAAGTCTGTACCTGCAGCTACCTGCGGATATGCTACACTTGTTTTTCCGACCGTCAAATCCGACGGACGCACTTCTACCTTAACAAGACCTGTTGTTAGAGGGTCGTTTGCAATAGATACTATAACATATGTTGTACCTACACCCACCGGCGTAATTTCACCGGTATCAGGATTTACAGTTATAATATTATTGTTTCCGTCATATGTCTGCCATAGAAGCTTAGCATCTGTCTTACCGCCGTTATTTGAGTTGAATACATTAAACGAATCAACTGACGGTGCCGGAATTGTTACACTTCCGCCATTTACCTTTAATGAATATAGATATTGACTCATTGTCAGGTAAGATGCACCAACTCTTACAGGAGTCGACTCATCTTTATTTGAACCGTTGCCAAGTTTATAATATGAATTATTTCCCCAAGCCCAAACACTACCGTTTGACTTGATTGCATACATTGATTGACCCGGTCTTTCATCAGCTGTTACTGCCGCATTAATTATATCTTCAAGATATGTACCCTCTTCACCTGAGTCACCTGCAAGTACATTGCCTACTACACCGAATTTAGAATTCGGTCCTTGTCCTGTTGCATATATACCCGCTTGACCTGATGTATAAAGTCTTCCGTCTGTCATTAAAACAACCGAACTCAATGACGCATCTGCAAATACCGGAGATGCTGTAATTGTCGTTGACGGATAATTTATAAGTTTAATCAAGTAATCAGCGCCTATTCCGCTTGCTGATTCGACATGAACTTTTACAAGTTGTTCAAACTTATCATTACCTGATGTTGCGACATTATATGTATTCAAGCTTGCACCGGCATAGCTTGTGTCATCGCCCTCTGTAAAGACAGTACCGTCAAGGGCAGTCATTTCGACATTATAGAATTGTACTGTTGCATTCTTGCTTGTCGCAAATACAACCGGAGTTGCCGAAACAGCACCAAGAGGCAATTCAACTTCATACAATGCGTCAGCATCTTCCGGAGTTTCATCACTTAGTACACCAAGTGCCGTTGACGCTTCACCGTTCTTCATCACAAGATTTACAGATACCTTTTTCAATGAAGTATCATCACTGTCATCGGCTTGCATTTCAATGCTGTCTGCAGACATTGTTTCAATCGCCTGCTCATAATTATGTTTGCTGTAATCTGCAACAACTGTCGGTTTTGTATTAGTAGTTGAATTACCAAGACCTGTTGTACCGTAGCCTGCATAACCCCACATCATAACCAAACCGTCAGTTGTAATTGCAACTGCATTATGCCAACCTTGTTTTGCATACAATGCTTTCTTACCGTTTAAGTCAGCTTGGGTAGTTGTAATTCTGTCAGATGTTGTTCCGTTACCTGCTGAGCCATATCCGTTATATCCCCAAGATACAATTTGTCCGTCACTGCGAAGAACACTGCCGATATGTCCGATTGCGTCAGAATTAATTCTAACTGCACCGTTTAGCATTGAGTTATTCTTTGTGATATCAACCGGTACACCTGTTACATATGAATCGCTTGTATTCTTAGGATCTATTACTGACTTATAGTTTCTGCCCCATGTATATAGAGTGCCCTTTATATCAAGTGCCATTGAATATGATGCATAGTTACTGTATCCGCCTGCACCGATGTCTACGATAAAGTCACTGCCATTACCGTCGCCAAGATATGTGTTTGTATTATTGTTGCTATAACCTGTACCGACAACTCTCATAGCGACTGTCGAACTATGATCTGAAGTATCACCGTCACCAAGTGAGCCATAAATACCCCAACCCCATGCATAAACTTGACCGTCTGCCGTTAAAGCAAGGTTGTGATATGCACCGACTGCGATTTTTACGATATTTGTAAGAGGTACATTATTTGAATCAGGATCAGACTGATTTTCCTTTCTAAGTACCTGTTCAGGATGATCATGGTCACCGCCTGCAGTACCTATACCTAATTCACCGTGTGCATTGTAACCCCATGCCCAAACTGTTCCGTCTGCTTTTAGAGCTACTGTATGATAGAAACCAGGCTGAACTTGAGGGTATGCAATATAATTTGTACCTTGCGGTTCAACGTTTAGTTTGAAGAAACCTTCTGCTCCGTTTTTATCCGTTACAACAATATATGTTATACCTGTCTTTTTAGCTGTCACAACGCCTGTCTTTGCATCGACTGTTGCAACTTCTGTATCAACCGATTTAAAAGTCAAATCATCAGGAGTATATGCAGACGCTCTCAACAAGTTAAATGATGATACACCGCTGATACCGCTTAAATCAATCGAAAGAATATCTCCCTCTTGAATTGAAGTTACAATTTTACTTGTATTCTGCATCTTTAATGTGTCGTAATATATTACAACATCATTGTCAACTCCATTGTTTGTCCATGTTGCTGTTGAAATTGTAAGTTGTGGCTGACCCATATCAGATACTACCTTAACAGGTGCTTTTCTTCTATCAGTCGTACCGTCACCAAGTTGACCGTTTATGTTATAACCCCAATCCCATACAGAATAGTCTGATTGAACAGAACCCATATGGTATCCGCCTGCATATAGACTTACTGTATCCTCAAGGTAATCTTTCTTTGTTTCGCCTCCAACTACACGTGTTGCATATACATATGTAGCATCTGACTTGTCAAGACCTAATTGTCCGTATGAATTATTACCCCACGCATATACCTTTGTGAATGGATCGGCAGATGCATCTTCAATAACGCGAGCTGACATTTGCTGCATACCTGCGGTAATTTCAACCACGTCACTAAGCTCTGTTGATGCGTCTGTTTTTACAACTGTCGGTACATTTACAGTGCTTGCGCTCGTATCTACACCAAGCTGTCTTTGGGCATTATAACCCCATGTATATGCTTTTCTGTCAGTTGTTACAACACCTGCCGATACACCGCCGGCTGTAATTTGTACCACATTTTGTAAGCCTTTGTCTGTATCACCGTCGATGCCTACAGGTCGAACCGGTGTTAAAGATGATGTGTATGACTTATTACCAAGCTGACCGTTAGAATTCTGACCCCAAGTCATAACACTTCCGTCTTTTCTTAGAACTACAGCGAAATCGTTAGTGCCGTTTACCCAGTCACCGCCTGCTGCGATTTGTATTACATCGCCCAAATATACTGTATATGCCAATCCGCCGCTTACTCTTACAGGAGCATTTGAACCGGTATTTGTGTTATTACCTAACTGACCTACATTATTTTGACCCCAAGTATAAACATTACCTTTTCTGTCAAGAGCCATTGCGAATGTAGGACCTGCTGAAATTTGGATAATATCCTCCAAATAAGTGCTTGAGCTATCCTGCTCACCTGTTACAACCTGCATAGGTGTCAAACAGCTTGTTTTACTTGAATCAGTTGGGTTACCTTTTACACCGATACCTAATTGACCGTAGCTGTTATCACCCCATGCCCAAACTGTTCCGTTTTCACGAAGTGCAAGAGCATAGTAACGATTACCACCGTCAAATGTACCTCCTGCTGCAACCTGTACTACATTTGTAAGGTATTGGTTACCTGTAGCACCACCCAATACTTGTACAGGAATAAGTGAATCCGCTGTACTGTTGTTACCAAGCTGTCCCGCAACATTGTAACCCCATGTCCAAACTGTTCCGTCTGCCTTTAGAGCTACTGTTGACGATTGCTTAGCTGAAACCATTGGAGTTGCTACTGCGTCTTTCGGCTTAACTTGTACACGAATAATACCTACAAAGTTTCTCGTAGGATCTGTATCACGAATTATTACAACACCTGTTCCGTACTTACCGTTTTGGTTTGGAACAATTGTATTGCCGTTCTTGATTGTAAACAAAGTCTCGTCAAATGAAGAAATTTCAATATCCTTAGCATTTGAATATGAAGAACTCTTGTCAGTGATAAGGTTAAATCCGAAGATTTGTTCACCGATTAGCTTTGATGTGTCTATAACAAGCTGTTCATCTTCAGCGATTGCTTCACCGCCCGACAAGCTTCTCGGCATTGAAGAATTTTCATATTTGCGTACAGTAGTACCTGTTTCACTCTTCTGTACTTCTGCATATTGAACATCAAAGTTTGTTGTCGGAGGGTATCCGACACTTACCGGAATTGATGAATTTTCATTCTTTGAGTTACCAAGTTGTCCATCTGTATTCAGACCCCATGCCCACACGGTTCCGTCTGTTCGCACGGCTGCACCGAAGTGACCATTTTGTGCACCGACAATTTGTACAACATCCTTCAAGTTTTGTACATCCTGAACTTCATTTGTTGTAGTTGTTTTACCATTACCAAGCACACCATATCCGCCATATCCCAAGCTTGAAACTGTTCCGTCTTCTTTTAGGATATATGTATATCCGGTATTACCTATACTATTTACATGCCAATCATCGCTTCCGCTTTTACCTCCTCCGGCTACTTGTACTGCTGTCGAAATACCCGTTGCTACTCTCACCGGTGTTGAAACTATTGATGATTTTACTCCCAATGCTCCGTACAAGCTGTTTCCCCAACCATATACTTCTTTACTTTCCGTTACCGCAA
>ERZ773164.22-NODE-22-length-160389-cov-28.130072_pt1 | contig 160389 bp, 117 predicted proteins | sample MGYA00511917_ERZ773164 | MGnify/ENA primary metagenome ERZ773164 (study PRJEB29015, sample SAMEA2737847) | human gut metagenome | biome: human gut; feature: human-associated habitat; material: faeces | place: China | collected 2012 ...
CCTGCTGCAAAACAAGTAGTGCTCATAAGCATTACTCCCATAAGTGCTCCGGATAATGCCGGAACGAATCTCTTTTTAAAGTGAATGAATCTGCTCTTCATGCCTTTCTCCTCCATCTGATTGTTGTTTGTCGTAATAATCTGTTCTTTTCTCATGTTGTTTGTCTCCTTTTTGATAAAAAAATAAGCTAGCAGGGATAATCCCTAACTGGCTGTTAAAAGTTACTCTATATGATCAGGCAATGCCTGTTGTAATGATTAAATCGGGCTTTCCCCGATATGGTGTGCTTCAATCACCTCCTTTCAAGGCGCAAAAAAAGCACCTTAACCTTTATTGGCTAAAGTGCTTGTATTAGTTTGATATTAAATTGTTGTGAGTCAGACAAACAGAAATTTAACTATTTGATTTATGTTCTTCATTATACCTATTAAGTATTAGATCTGCTCTTTTGTTTATTTTGTCCAACATGGTTTTCAAGCATTCTTCTACCTCTTCTTTTTCTAGTGGACATGGATAAGATAAAGATTGACCTTTAAAAAACGTAATTCCACTAATTCTGTTTTTTTTGACTTGGTAATACATACTCAAACAATATTTTTCTTGGTTTTTAATAAAAAAGCTATGCCAATCTTTAACGATTTTATTGTCTACTTTTTGTAAACTACCTAAGTGATAATACTCTAGGTCTTTTCCAGCATCAACACATAGTTGTATCTTATCAATCATCAACGGTAAGTAATCTCTTACATCACCTAATAGTCCTTTTACAGAATTAAACCTTTCTGGACAAGGCATAAAATTCGCTACAGTATGACACATATCTGCCAATTTTAAAATATCTGGATATTCTTTACATAAATCATTTACTTGACCTCTTTCCTCTGAGTTTTCTTTGAAGTATTTTTCTGGAAACGAATCATATCCCCAATCAGTATTATGATGTTTATAAATTTTTACATTCCCTGCTTTTGCTATACGATATTTGCCCGGATATTTTAATCTCATTGCATATGAAAAAGTTATCCAAAATGAATTAATTACATCATAACTTACATTTTGGTTCCACCCTAATTCTTCATATAATAACTTTGCACTTTTTCCATTTTCGACATCAACTTGTTCTGATATAAAATACTGGAATAATTTTTCGATTGCATTAATCTCTTTGAGATCTTTTTTTAATACATTTTTATTGATTTTCAAAAAATAATTCTCCTTCAATTCCTGATTTTCATCACAAGCTTTATAAATCTTTTCCAATATCCTCAAGCTCTTTCATAGCATCCTGATTTTTAGAAAGCTCATCCTTTGCTGTTGCATAATATGACTTCTGGAAAAGCAAATCCCATGAAAGATATTTTGCCATACAGTCAAACTGCTTATCAATCAACTCATACTGGATACTGTCAACTGGAGAACCGCCTACAACAATCGTGCCAACTTTTTTATTTTTTAACTGCATTCCCCGGCAATAACACTTATCAATGATAAGTTTCAATTGTGCTGACATTCCCCACCAATAAACCGGTGTTGCAAAAAGGATCATATCTGCGGCAGCAATTTTATCAATTGTAGGATTTGTATCATCCTTATCTACACATCCCTTAGAACATTGACAGGCACCACAGCCCTTGCATGGTGCAATATTAAGTTTGTCAGGTTCAATGATTTCAATTTCGTTTTTTTCAGATGCTCCTTTTACAAAAGCCTCAATCGCTGTAAGAGTGTTTCCTTTTCTTGCACTTCCATTTATAATGATTACTTTCATCTTGCAAAGCCTCCATTCTGCTTATCATATAAGCAAATAAGTTCTAAATAATAATTTTTCTCACATAGGCACATTATACCATAGTAAACATGCCTATGCGATAACATTTACTGCTTCTTCCGATATGAACTCATCTTCTCCACAGTTACCTCTGGATAGAAGTAAGTAAGAATCGTTGCTTTGGGAACGCCTGCAGCAAGAGCTTTCTTCACTTCCTCTTTCTGCTCCGGCGTATATGACCAATGCAACATTCGGTTTGTGATAGTATCCTCCCACTTAGGCTTCAGATACCTATGTTCTCGAGACGTTTGACCGTTATGTAAAAATGGACAGACTCCCTCTTACTGATATCATCTCCATTGACGAAGTCTGCCTTGATCTTGACCCACATTGTAGATACGCACTGGTTATTCAGGATTTCTATACCGGTAATCCGATTGATCTACTAAGTACAAGAAGAACAAATGATACCGAACCATACTTTATGGCAATCCCTTTGGAAGAACGTGCACGCGTTAGATATCTTATCTCAGATATGTATAACCCCTACATCAACTGGGTCAATCGGTATTTTCCTAACGTTGTTTCGGTTGTTGATTCATTTCATGTAATCCAATGGATTACTCACAAAATTGATAATCATATCAGAGCTTTGATTAAACATTTTAAGGCACGTGACCGAGAAGCATATATAACGAATGGTGGAATCATCGATGAACACACATACATTCCTGTCTCAAGGGAAGTATATCTCTTACAGAAATATCGTTGGTTAATTCTCGCCAACAATTCTTCCATCACCTATCACACCGACTTAAGGATGGATTCACATTTACATTGCATGATGAACACCTACGATTATGAAGACTGTTTATTCATGATTGATCCGGATTTAAAAGAATTGCGCGATTTAAAAGAACTGTATGTCCAATTTAACACTCGAAATGCAGGCAAGCCAATGGATGCTCGTATTGAACTCGATGAACTGATTGGAAAGTATCTTCACTGTAACCAAGTCATGTTCCGCGATTTTGCTAACCTTCTGATCCGAAACCATGACTATATCATTAACTCATTCGTGATGGTAGAAAAACATGGCCCCGGAAAAATTTATAGCAGCCGCCTCTCAAACGGTCCCATTGAATCGCTCAACAGAAAAGCCAAAGATTTGAAACGTCTTGGCAGAGGATATCGAAATTTTGAACATTTCAGGACACGATTTCTTTATGCCACTCGAGACAACCCTGTTATAAATGCAGTTACTGATTACAATCCGGTAAGCTACTTTGATATGGAAAACTAAATTTCATTGCAAAACACAGTACGCAGGTTGAAAAACAACCTGCGTACTTATTATTTGCTCTAAATTACATTTTGGAGTCAGACCCTACTGACTGCCCCTACTAAACTTGGCACATTTCTAGTTCAGCCCCTACTAACAGCCCCCACTAAACTTGGTGAAACCCTACTGAACTTTGGAGATCCTCCAGGTCATTGAGATCATTGCAAAAAACGCAAAGGGGCTGCCGATTTACTTTCGGCAGCCCCAGAGTTTATTATTTTGATGTCAATACTTCCAGAGCATGAGGAATGCAGGCGTCCCAGATCTCCCAAGTATGCCCTCCGGGCAATTCTTCCCATGTGACATCTGCACCGATCGACTGTGCCAAATCACGATAGAGCACATTGTCCCGATAGAGGAAATCCTCTGTTCCGCAACAGTGATAGATTTTCGGGAGCCGCTCTGGATGCTCACTGAATTGACGCATGAGCGCCACAACGTCATTTTCGCTGCCCTTGTATTGCTCCGTACTCCCAAAGGCATCAAGGAAGAAAGGATTCCGGAAATTCATGGGATCCGGCGTCCCCTTGAGTTCATCACCGCTGTCCACTGCGCCGGAGAAGATGGCAAGACCTGCAAACATTTCCGCCTTGCGCAGAGCCAGCTTCGTAGCGCAGTAGCCGCCCATGGAAGCGCCCGCGACAAAGTTATCCTCCCGTTTCTCTGAGAGAGGGAAGACGCTGCGAACATAAGGGATCATATCCTGCGTCATCCAAGTCCAGTACTGCTGACCGACGCGCAAATCGGTCAGATAACTGTTTTCATATGAGACCGCGACCACGGCCAACCCATAATGCTCAGCATAGCGAGTCACAGAAGATTTATAGATCCATGCCCGGCAGTCCTCCAGACCGCCATGCAGAACAAACAGGGTGCGGAACTTCCCTTCCGGATTGCGAATAGTTTTCTCCGGGCTTTCTTCTGGGATCGCGACAAAGAAGTCGATGTTTCTGGCGAGAATCCCAGAGTAATAATTGCACTCAAAAAACGCCATCTCTCATTCCTCCTCTCTTTTCAGACCTGCAATCTTTTTCTGCACCGCCACCATTTCTTCCTTTGTGATGGGAGTATTCTTCAGGGCAATCAAGGTCAGAACCCAGCCAATGATAGGCACAACATAGACGAGGAAGGTGCCCATGATGACAATCGGCATAGTCTTCGAGTCAGTTGGCTGTGGCGCCGTTGTGGTGTATCCTATCATAGCAACACAAGCTGTAGCGATTAACGCGCCCAGAGAAGAGACCAGCTTGTCAATAAAGCCGTAGACGCCCGAAACCGTACCGGGCATATAGTTGCCGGAACGGGCCGCCTCATAGTCGACCACGTCGGCGAGCATGGAGCTGGTACCCGTGCTGACCGCCACGCGCAGACCATTTGCCAGCAGCGTGAGCACAACAAAGGCAACCATTGCGACGGGGTGCGCCGCAATCGCGGTATGCGCGCTAAAGAACATTAGCAGAACAAAAATCAGGTTGACATATATGCAAATCCTTGTCCAGAAAGTGATAGAATCGCGGCTGCCGTGCTTGCCAGTGTATTTGGCGCTGACAAAAGCAAAAATGAAAGAAGGAATAATGGCAACCATGTTCAGGAACGCGCTGAAGGCCATGTTGCCGACGATGATACCGTAAAGAACGGTGCTGATAATGGCCTGGTTGGTAATCTGCATAGCCAGCTTGTCGGAAGTCGCAGCGATAACAAAACGCTGCAGAGCGGAGTTATGTGCAATGAGATTAAGCATGGTTTTGGGGCTGACATGCTGGCTCTCAGATTTCACAAAGTTCTCCGGTCTATCGATCGGAGAAATGCCAATCATGCAGAGCACAAGGAATAAGAAGGAAATTGCGATCATTAGCTTCGCGACGATTCCCAACAGTTCAAGCGTATACTCGTTGCCAAACCGAGGCAGCAGGACGACGGCAACAGCCATCGATGTAACAATAGCGATAATGTATGTATAGATAGTATTCCATACGCCGACCATAGGACGCTGCTTCGGGTCGTTGGTGATAACAGGAGAGATCATCTGACCAGCCATGTTCTGCATGGTATATCCGATGTAATAGAGAAGATACAGTACCATAAAGAGCAGGACAGAATGTCCCTTGCCGCATGCCCACTGATACAAAGCCATGATAGAAACCGACTCTAAAAGCCACCCCATGGACATAAAGATGCGCAGCTTACCGAATTTTGTGTTGACCCTATCCACCAGCAGAGAAACGAGCGGATCCGTAATACCGTCAAAAATTCTGGCAATCGTCATCAGCGTTCCCACCAGAAGAATAGGAATACCGAATCCCAGATTGGCCGCATAGCTGACATACCCGATTGCGCTGGTGAAACATCCGATCGAAGCCGCATGCGACATGGCAAGAATCAGTCTTGCGTTGGATACCTTGCGATACTGCACGCCGTCTGTGTTGATTTCCCGTGTCTTTGCTTTCATTGCATAACCTCCCAAACTTTATTTGTTTTAACCGGAATCACAATACACTGCCAGATCCCGGGATGATACAATATGTATTCTCAAGAGCAGGCGAAGGGAAGTGGCTACCCCTGTATAGCAGTGTTCGATTGTTTCTACTGTATGTATCTTATCAAAAAAAAAGCGAAAATATACACGCATTTTTTCAAAAAAATGTCGTATATTTTCGCTTCTGTTTTCGCTTCTGTAAATTTAGTCGCGATGCCTATCCGCATATACCCCCAGTCCTGGAGCGCCGGTACTGCAGAGGTGTCATACCGTATTTTTTCCGAAAGCAGGAAATGAAATGAGATTCCCCCGCATATCCTACGGAATAACCGATCTCTGAGACATCCATATTCGTTGCAAGCAACAGATCCGCCGCCCGTTCAAGGCGCATATTCTGGAGTAGCTCTGAAAAGCCCTTTCCGCTGCGCTTTTTGATATACCTGCTGATGACGGAATCGGAGCGATGAAAATTCTTTGCCAGCTCCGCCAAGGTTACTCTCTCCATATGCTCCAGCATATATCTGCGAATCTGATACATTTCTTCGTTTTGATATTCGCAGACGTCAAAGATATGCTCCTTTGTAACAACCTCTGCGAGGTGGTAAAGCAGGGCTTCTGTAAAATGTGCGCACTGTTTCCGGGAAACGAAAGTATTGTTTCCATTCTCTTTCCAGATCAGAGCCAGAATCTCCAACACTGTTTCATCCAGCATTCCATCGAGGATGACGCATTCGCGAGCGCCCTTTCCGTAAAGAGAATTTTTGAAGTAGGAGGATATGGGAAACTTGCTGGATAGAATATCCTTAAAGGTTATTTCAAACGTGGAAAAGCGGATCTCCAGATCTACAATAGTCGAACCGTCAATCGGTTGGGTGATGTGTGATGTCTGCGGAGGAATCAGGACGATATCACCCTTTTTCAGATATATCTGATTCTTGCCGGGATTGTGAATCGCGGAACCGTCCACAACGCATTCAATCTCAAAATAGCTATGCTGGTGCTCCGTCATCTCGAAATAGCGGTTGGCCGACCAAATATTGACATCCTTTCCTTCCTCAAAAGCCAGAGACTCTCTGGAAAAAATGTCGATCAGGTCTGCCAGTCTGCCGGTCTCAAGCAGGACATTCAGGTCCTCTTCTGACATCACATCTTCCAGCATCCCCCACATTTCCAGAAGAGCTTTGATTTCTTCTATTGTGGGATTGACCATATAGTGCCCGTTGCGCAGATAAAAATCTCTGCAGAAGGAGTCCACCTTCGTCAGAGTTGTCATTTCCTGATAGACATCATTCAACATACAGCATACTCCTCCTAATTAGGAAATCATCAGAGCTTTTTCAAACAAGCCAAAAGTTTCTCAACGGTTCACAGCAAAACAAACTGCAGAAAACCAATCAATCGAACATATCTATATAGTGCGTGTGTCATTTATTATATTATACCATATCGCGTCAATACATGAATCAGAGGAATCACGGAAATCAATTTTCAAGATGTTTCTAATGTGGTATTATAAAACCATGAAAATTATAGAATATTCTGAAAATTTAGAAGCTACAACTGAACCTGATGGTTATTTCTATTATATTATGGGCTTCTTTTCGGTCTTGAGAATACCAGCCAGATACATCAGTGGGCAACAAACGATGCACTGCCTGCTTGCTGTGCATTTTAGGGAAGATTTTTCTGTGTTATAGATGGAAATGTCCAACAGAATCTGAACATGTTACCCCCAGTTGTATGTATGAGCACTTAAACATGATAAACACTGGCTTTATGCGCTAATACATGTTTTGTATGCAATGTATGTGCGAAACTCCTTTTAGGAGTGATAATCCACCTTATACCCAATTTTTTTATGAAGTCGCATGATGTATTCTCATAAATGTAAGGACGACATGACCGGTCAAAAGTTCTTATAAACCTACAAATTGATAAGGAGATTTATAAGATGAATAAGAAACCAATAACAATTGTAACAGATTTTGAAGCAGAGTACATGGAGCGTATCCAGAACTATACATTAAAAGATTTGGCTGATAAGTTTGGAATGCAGTACAGTATGAATACTGTCGATTGTATTAACCTGTATATTTCTTTCATCCGCCAGATAATTATAAAATCCCCTAACATCTGAACGCTTCAAATCAACGAGCCTGCTCTTGCCAAAATCTGGTTCAACAAACATGGTGTACATGTATTTGTAATTAGAGAATGTATTATCCTTAAGACCTCTCTTAAGCTGTATCCAACTATTATACAAATCATTGATGGTAAGATTATTCTTATCCGCTCTGACACCATCTAAAACATCTCGAAGCACATCCAATTCTTTTTCTCTTAATTCCTCAAGAGTAACTGCACTAATAGAGTGCCGACCGCCTCGCTTGTCTCTCCATTTGAACTCGTAAGTTCCGCTACTTCTCTGGTATTCGCCTTCTTTCAAAACTCTATTTTTATTGTCTTTTGTACTGATTATTATTCTAATGATAGTCACAATCTTGCTCTATATATAAACAATAAACGAGGACGAACCGAAAAAGCTCAATTATTCATGATTACTGCTCTCTATAAAAATTTAAAACCCTTTTACACATGGGGCGATTCAATATCTAAAAAGAAAATTCAGAATAATTATGTTTCATTACCAGTAGATTCCAACAAGAACTTGGATTTTGATACTATGGAGCAACTAATCACAATCCAAGAAAAACTTGCTATTAAAAACGTTGTTAAATGGAAAGATAAAATAATAAATATATCCAAGAAATGTATATAAAAAATAGGACTTCCTCATTTGAATATTAGGAAGTCCTATTTATTAAGCGTGTTCTCTTATTCTAATATAATTTCGCTCCTGCTGGGATATGATTATCAACCATAAGAAGATGAAGCTCCTCATCCTCTGAATCTTTCAAATTGTTTACTGCTGAAAGTAACATACCGCAAGATTCAATTCCCATCATTGCTCTAGGTGGAAGGTTTGTAATAGCAATAAGTGTCTTTCCAACTAATTCTTCTGGTTCATAATATGCATGAATACCAGAAAGAATTGTTCTATCTACACCTGTACCATCATCAAGAGTAAATTGTAAAAGCTTTTTGCTCTTTGGTACTGCTACACATTCCTTAACCTTAACTGCTCTAAAATCTGATTTTGAAAATGTATCAAAGTCAACTGTTTCCTCAAACAATGGTTCAATCTTTACATTTGAGAAATCAATCTTCTCCTCAACGGTCGCAATCTGGTCGCAATTCTCTGTCGAATTACTCTTAGATGCCTTATTTTCCTTGCTTCCGCCGTCTAATGACTTCATCGTCGGGAACAGCAGCACATCCCTTATCGCCGGGCTGTTGGTCATCATCATGACCATACGGTCGATTCCGAATCCGATACCTCCGGTCGGCGGCATACCGATGGAAAGTGCATTTAAGAAATCCTCATCGGTGTGGTTCGCTTCCTCATCTCCGGCTGCAAAAGCCTCCTCCTGGGCAGCAAAACGCGCGCGCTGGTCAATCGGATCATTCAGCTCAGAGTAAGCATTTGCCATCTCCCAGCCGTTCATGAAGAACTCAAAACGCTCTACATAGTCCGGGTTCTCCGGCTTCTTCTTCGTGAGCGGAGAAATCTCGATCGGATGATCCATCACGAACGTCGGCTGGATCAGGTGCTCCTCGACATACTCCTCGAAGAAAAGATTTAAGATATCGCCCTTTTCGTGACGCTCCTCGTACTCGATGTGATGCTCATCTGCAAGCTTCTTCGCCTCGGCGGTATCCTTCACCTCGTTAAAATCGACGCCTGCATACTTCTTCACCGCATCCACCATGGTAATGCGCTCAAACGGCTTGGAGAGATCCATAGTATGCTCCCCGTAGGTCAGCATCTCGGAACCGGTCACTTCCTTTGCCACATAGCGGTAAAGGTTCTCAGTCAGATCCATCATGCCGTGGTAATCGGTATATGCCTGATACAGCTCCATGAGTGTGAACTCCGGATTGTGTCTGGTGTCCAGACCCTCATTACGGAATACGCGGCCAATCTCATAGACACGCTCCATGCCGCCGACAATCAGTCTCTTTAAGTAAAGCTCCAGAGAAATACGAAGCTTTAAGTCCTCGTCTAACGCATTGAAATGTGTCTCAAACGGTCTTGCCGCCGCACCGCCCGCATTCGACACGAGCATCGGGGTCTCAACCTCCATGAAGCCCTGTCCGTCCAGATAGCGTCGGATCGTGCTGATAACCTTGGAACGCTTCACAAATGTGTCCTTCACATCCTCATTCATGATGAGATCGACATATCTCTGACGATATCTGGTATCGGTATCCGTCAGTCCGTGGAACTTCTCCGGCAGAATCTGTAAGCTCTTGGAAAGCAGTGTTACCTCTGCTGCATGAATGGAAATCTCGCCTGTTTTCGTCTTAAAAACGATACCCTTCACGCCTAAAATATCGCCGACATCATACTTTTTGAAATCCGCGTAGGACTCCTCGCCGATGCTGTCGCGCGCTACATAGATCTGGATACGTCCCTTTAAGTCCTGAATATTGCAGAAAGATGCCTTACCCATGACACGTTTGAACATCATACGTCCGGCAAGAGATACCTCCTTGCCTTCCATCTCCTCAAAATGCTCCTTGACATCCGTGCTGTGATTCGTCACGTCATACTTGGTGATGACGAACGGGTCCTTTCCGTTCTCCTGCAGTTCGTGTAACTTATCATAACGAACCTTGAGCAGCTGGTTGACGTCCTGCTGCTGGTTATTATTCTGCTCTGCCATGCTTTTCCTCCATTTATCCTGCGCCGCCTGTCCGCATGAAGCGGAGTCCGCAGACGGTCATGCTCTACTCGTTTGATGATCTGTGAATGGAAAGTATCTTGTACTCGAACTCTCCTGCCGGTGTCGTTACCGTTACGGTATCGCCGACTTTCTTTCCAAGAAGCGCCTTACCAACCGGTGACTCATTGGAAATCTTGCCCTTTAAGCTGTTTGCCTCTGTGGAACCCACGATCTTGTAGGTCAGCTCCTCGTCAAATTCACAATCTAAGATCTTTACCTGACATCCGATGCTTACCTTATCTAAGTCAGCCTCTTCCTCTACAAATACCTCAGCGTTCTTGAGGATCTTCTCGAGCTCCTCAATACGTGCCTCAATATCTCTCTGCTCGTCCTTCGCTGCATCATACTCTGCATTCTCGGACAGATCGCCCTGCTCTCTTGCTTCCTTGATCTTCTGGGAGACTTCCTTTCTCTTGACAACCTTTAAATCCTCTAATTCGTCCTCCAGTTTTTTGAGTCCTTCATACGTCAGAATGTTTTTCTTGTCCATTACTCTCTACCCTTCTTTGTGATTTTTATCAGTTCAATTTTCATAAAAAGCTTCTTCAAATCGGTCACGTCCAAGCTTTTCTCTCTGGTGATGCATGCTCTTAACAATCACAGTATTATAACCGATAGGCACCATGATGTCAAGATTTTCGCCCTGTTTCCAGGGCTTTTTGTGGATCGGGATGTAGGTCGCCGCGGCGCAGATCATCTCTGTCCGGTATGCTCCCTCCCACTCAAAATCCAGGATCACCTTCCGGGTCAGAAACGTATCTCTCACCCCCGCCTGTCCTTTCCCCGCGGACAGTCTGGTTTTTGGAAAAAGCATCACCACCAGCCCGTTCTCCTCATACATTCTCTCTGCAAATGCGGAAAAATATGCGGGGCGTCCGGTGTACACCGTAAGATAATTCAGATCGTCTCCGATCTGTTCGAGCACATCGCGCACATCCGCCGGTTCAAAGACATGGCTCTGCTCCTCGTCAATCACCACAAGCTCCACGCGCTCCGGGCGAAAGCTTTGCGCCTTTAAGATCGCCAGAAATACCGGTCGGAAATTTCTAAGAAACTCATTGGAATAGGACATTTCCTATGCCTCGTATCCGTTTTTCTCATTATATGACTCCACTTCCCGGAATAATGCCTCGAGCTGCTCGTAATTCTCCACCTCGTTAATTCTTCCTCGAAGCTTGGACGAATTGCGGTACCCCGCGGTGTACCATGCCGCATGCTTGCGGATCTCACGGATGCCCGTGTAGTCTCCCTTGCAGTCGATCTGCATCTTTGCATGGCGCAGCAGCATCTCCGTCACCTCTGAAAAATCCGGCCGGGAAAGGTGCTCCCCCGTCTCAAAATAATGCAGAATCTGACGGAAAATCCAGGGATTTCCCTCCGCTCCGCGCGCGATCATATAGCCGTCGCAGCCGGTCTGCTCTGCCATCGCCGCCACATCCTCCGGTGTGCGGATATCCCCATTTCCAATGACAGGAATCGATACCGCCTCTTTCACTTGGCGGATAATGTCCCAGTCCGCATGTCCGGCATAATACTGCTCTCTGGTGCGCCCGTGCACCGCGACCGCCGCCGCACCGCTCTCCTGCGCAATGTGCGCCAGCTCGACCGCATTGACGTGCGCATCATCAAATCCCTTACGGATCTTCACCGTCAGCGGTTTCTTGATCGCCCGCGCCGTCTTCTCAATGATCTCTCCGGCAAGCCGCGGATTTTTCATGAGCGCGGAGCCGTCCCCGTTGTTGACGACCTTCGGAACCGGACAGCCCATATTCAGATCCAGAATGTCAAACGGCCGCTCCTCAATCTGCTTCGCAATCTCACTGATAATATCCGGATCGGAGCCGAAAAGCTGCAGCGATACCGGGTGCTCCTTTGGATCAATGGTAAGAAGCTCCTCCGTGTTGCGGTTCTTATACAGAATCGCCTTGGCGCTCACCATTTCCATGCACACCAGCCCCGCGCCCTGTTCCCTGCAAAGCAAGCGAAATGGCAGGTCGCTTACGCCTGCCATTGGTGCCAGTATCAAATTATTTTCTAAGGTTACATTTCCTATCTGCAGTGTTCGAATTATTGCCACGCTGCCACCCTCATTTTCTACTTATTTAATCTTCCCGGATTTACGGTTCTGCTTTTTATAGATGAGATTCATGCCCTTCAATGTCAGGTTCGGGTCATACACATCGATCATTGTGGTCTCATTTGCAATGATTCTGCCCAGTCCGCCGGTTGCCACGACCTTGACCTCGCCCATGTTCGCCTCATCGATCATATGACGGATGATGTATTCCGTCTGTCCGATCTGCCCGTAGACAAGCCCTGCCTGCATGGAGGAAATCGTCTCCTTCGCGAGGATGCTCGCCGGCTTGCGGATCTCAATCTCCGGAAGCTTCGCCGCATCTTCCCACAATGCCTTCGCCGAAATGCGGATTCCCGGAGCTGTAACGCCGGATACAAACGCGCCGTCCTTGTCCACCAGATCGTACGTGGTTGCCGTGCCAAAATCAAGGACAAGCACCGGTCCGCCATACAGCTCATACGCTGCCGCTGCATCCACAATACGGTCCGCACCGATCTGGCGCGGGTTCTCAGTCACGACACGGATACCGGTCTTGGTTCCCGGCTCCACAATAATCGGCCGGATGCTAAAATACTTGATAATCGCCCCCTCAAGGGAATGCATCACATTCGGAACAACCGATGCGATAATCGCATCCTCAATATCGTCATGTGAAATCGAATTCTGCTCCAGCAGGTTGCTCAACAGCATCCCGTATTCATCGGATGTACGGGGCATTTTCGTCGTGATACGAAAATTCGATACCACCTCGTCTCCCCGGAATACTCCCACGGTAATATTTGTGTTTCCCACATCAATCGTCATTATCATCGTCCGTACCCCCTATATTCCCACATATAAAACCTTATAATACATCTGCAGCGCTTCCAGCAGTTCCTGTTTTGTCTGCTGTAACTGACGGATCTTAAGTCCGCAGCCGATCTCGTCGTACAGCAGATCATTTTCATCGCAGGAGGTGCGGAATTCCAGTTCGCCCGTTTCGCTGAACACCAGCTGAAAAATACCGCCCACATCCTCCGTAAAAAGCACGCACATGATCTTTAACTCGTTCTTGATCTGCTCCGGCAGACCCTTAAAATCTTCGTTCAGGTAAAATTTTTTATTGTATGCACTCGCACCGCACAGTACCACTTCTTCCATTTCAGACATTCCTTTCCAAACCGCTTCCACAGATGCCGCCCGCGCAGCACCCTCTACACGTATCCATAGACGCCCCGGACGGAGACCTCCCCCGCCGATACGAGTCTTCTGCTCTCCCAGGTATCCACGATCAGCTCGCCCCGCGGCGTGATGCCCATCGCTTTTCCCTCAAACGGCTCTTTTGGATCAAGTACCTTCACCATCTGGTTCCGGTTGATCAGATGCGCATCGTATTCCTTCACAAGACCGCTCAGATCCTCGGTCTCCATGAAAATCGCATAATAATGCTCAAACTGTTCCCATACTTCCTCAATCAAAGCCGCGCGGTTAAAATGTTCTCCAGTCTCCATGTAGAGTGAAGTTGCCACCGGAGCAATCTCCTCCGGGAACGATTCGTTGTGAACGTTGATGCCAATACCGATCACAATGTGATTGACATAATCCATCTGTGCGCTCATCTCCGTCAGAATGCCGCAGACTTTTTTCCCGTTCATGACAATGTCGTTCGGCCATTTGATGCCCGCCGGTCTGCCTGTCGTCTTCACGATCGCCGCAGACACCGCAAGCGCCGCCACCAGCGTCAACATCGGCGCATTCACGGGCGACAACTCCGGCTTTAACATCAGCGTCATAAAAATGCCGGCTCCCTGCGGGGACTCAAAGCTTCTTCCTCTTCTGCCTCTGCCTGCATCCTGCTGTCCGGCGACCACAAGCGTTCCGGTAGGGTAATCTTCCTCCGCCAGCTGCTTCGCCCTGGTATTGGTGGAGTCGATGACCGGATAGTAAAAAATCTCCTGTCCGACCCACGCGGTCTTGCGGATACTTTTTAATTCTTCCTCGCTCAGTGCGTCCGGCACCGACAACAGCTTATATCCCTTGTTCGGCACCGCCTCGATCTCATACCCGGCTTCCTTGAGCTGGTTGATGCCCTTCCAGACCGCTGTCCGGGATACTCCGAACTTTTCACACAGATCCTGTCCGGACACGTAATCGCCGGCATCTCTTAAAACGGAAAGTAGTTCTGCTTTCATGATGTTCCCTCTTATTCTCCCAGTGTAGCAAGCATGACTGCCTTAATCGTGTGCATACGGTTCTCTGCCTCATCAAATACAACCGACTGCTCACTCTCAAATACTTCGTCGGTCACCTCAAGCTCGCTGTAACCGAATTTCTCATAGACTTCCTTGCCGATCTTGGTCTTTAAGTCATGGAATGCCGGCAGGCAGTGCATGAAGATCGCCGTTGGCTTGGCATTTGCCATGGCTGCCTTGTTGACCTGATACGGCATCAGATCCCGCAGGCGCTCTGCCCAGACTTCGTCCGGCTCACCCATCGATACCCAGACATCCGTGTAAATGACGTCCGCGTCCTTCGTGCCTTCTGCCACATCCTCGGTCAGCGTGATCGACGCTCCGGTCCCGGCTGCCACTTTTTTGCAGTAATCAACCAGCTCCTCGTTCGGGAAATATTTTCTGGAAGTACATGCGACAAAGTCCATACCGAGCTTTGCACAGGTCACCATCAGGGAATTGCCCATATTGTAGCGGGCATCCCCCATGTATACAAACTTCACACCCTTTAAATGTCCCAGGTGTTCCCGGATTGTCAGCATATCTGCAAGCATCTGCGTCGGATGGAACTCATTCGTCAGACCGTTCCACACTGGAACCCCTGCATATTTTGCCAGCTCCTCCACAATGTCCTGTCCGTATCCGCGGTACTCGATACCGTCAAACATGCGTCCCAGCACACGCGCTGTGTCCGGAATGCTCTCCTTTTTGCCGATCTGTGAACCGGATGGATCAAGGTAAGTCACATGCATTCCGAGATCATGTGCTGCCACCTCAAAAGAACACCGTGTGCGGGTGCTTGTCTTCTCGAAAATCAGCGCGATATTTTTTCCGATCAGACTGTCATGCAGAATTCCCTGCTTCTTCTTGCTCTTAAGATCCGCTGCCAGATCAATCAGGTAGAGAATCTCTTCCGGTGTGTAATCCATCAGTTTTAAGAAATTGCGTCCTTTTAAGTTCATGATTGCGTTCCTCCTTGTCGCTTAGTGCTTCCAGTTGCAGAATAAACAGGCTGCCACTCTCGTGACAGCCCCCTATTTCAATCTGATCTATCTGATGTTCTATTTGTTCTCCAGAGCTATTTCTGTCACAGATTTTGCCAGCCCTGCGATTCCCTGAATCTCAGACGGAATGATGATCTTCGTCGCCTTGCCGTCTGCCGCCTTTGCAAATGCCTCAAGGCTCTTTAACTGGATGACGCCCTGATCCGGAGCCGCATCCTTGATCATGCGGAGACCGTCTGCGTTTGCCTGCTGAATCTTAAGAATTGCCTCAGCCTGACCTTCTGCCTCGCGGATGGTTGCCTCCTTCTTCGCCTCTGCACGAAGAATTGCCGCCTGCTTCTCTGCCTCTGCATCGAGAATTGCGGATTCTTTCTTACCTTCTGCCACGAGGACGGTAGACTTCTTCTCACCTTCTGCACGAAGGATCGCTTCTCTTCGCTCACGCTCTGCCTTCATCTGCTTCTCCATCGCATCCTGGATCGCTGCAGGCGGAATGATGTTCTTAAGCTCTACACGGTTTACCTTGATGCCCCAAGGATCGGTTGCCACATCAAGTGTTGCTCTCATCTGCGTGTTGATCGTCTCTCTGGATGTCAGTGTCTCATCCAGCTCGAGATCACCGATGATGTTACGTAGTGTCGTTGCGGTCAGGTTCTCGATCGCCATCAGCGGGTTCTCCACACCGTATGCATACAGCTTCGGATCTGTGATCTGGAAATAAACGACCGTATCAATCTGCATCGTAACATTATCCTTTGTGATTACCGGCTGCGGCGGGAAGTCAACCACCTGCTCTTTCAGGGTAACCTTCTTCGCCACGCGGTCAATAAACGGTATCAGCAGATGAAGACCTACCGGCCATGTCGCAAGGTATCCGCCCAGACGCTCCACAATGTACGCATGCGCCTGCGGTACGATCTTGATACAGGACACCACAACTGCCAATACCAGAATAACCAAAATCAAAAAAGCTACTAATAATCCTCCCATTATCTAACCTCCAATTATTTTCTGTCCGGATCTCTAACACTATTTTCCCCGTTAAATATCATATTACTATATTTGATTTGAAAATACAAGAAAAGCCGTAGGAAATGTCTTGTCATTTCCCACGGCTCTGCCATGATACCTGTTTAATAAAATACGTGGTTTCCGATTACCACACCCGCGTGTCCTCGGGAAGCTCTGCTAAAGCAGGTAGCGCCGCCCGTATTGTCAGCACCGTTGATTGCTTCCTGTGCCGCCTGAATACAACTGGACTTCGGACCGTTTGCCGCAATACTTGCAACGGATCCTCTTCCTGCCGGCGGGAACTGTCCTGCCTGATATATTACACCGTAAATGCTGCCCGCATATCTGCCGGATCTCACACGGTTCATAACAACCGCACCGACTGCAAGCTGTCCTTCGTAGCACTCGTTTCCTGCCTCGCACTGAATCAGTGCGGCAAGCAGTGTCACGTCATCCACCGAAGCGGCCACTGCAGAATTCTGAACGGTACCCGCGCTGGACACCTGTGCGGACTTTGCCGCTTCTGCCGCAGCCTTCGCAGCTGCTGCCTGCTCCTCCTCGATCGTGACAGCCTCACCGAGTGCAAGCTCCGTCGTCACATACTCTGCGCTCACATAACCGGTGGTTCCCTTGTAATCGATCGCAACCCATCCGTCTACGGTCTCTGCATCTGCATCCAGCGGAAAAGTCATTCCCGTCGATACCGCTGCCAGCACGGACGCATCCGGGTCTGCGCTGCTTCTGATGCGGAGTCCGTTCGTCTGGATCTCTACCTCTGTATCAAATGTATCGTTCGCATAGGTATATGCTTCCGATCCCGTCACGCAGTAGGAATTTTTCACATATCCGTCTACGTTTCCGGATTCCACATGTGTCCAGGTATCACCAGCCTCGGTGATCTCTGCCACATCTCCCTTGTATAATTTGCCGACAATCGCTGCATTCTCGTCTCCGGATTCCCTGATATACAGGAAATCGTCGACATCTGCCATCAGGCGGTTCTGCCACTCCTGCTCTTCCGCAGACATCTGATCTGCGTCCGTGCTCTGTGCATCCTCCGGCTGCCCGCCGGCGTCTGTCCGCTCTGCATCCGCTGTCTGCTCACCATCTGCCTGGCTCTGCGCTGCCTCTGTCTCGCTCTGCTCAGCATCTGCCTGCTGTGCCTCTGTTGCTTCGGCCTGCTGCAGCTGTGCATCTAATGTCTCTGCAGCTTCTGTATCCGAAACCGCTTCCTCCGCTGTAGCGACCAGAAGTCTTCCTGTCTGGTTCACACCGGCTGTCGCCGCTTCAATATCACCAAATGCCTCTGCTTCTAACTGATCTAACCGGACAACAACTCCTGCTGTTCCCCCTGTAGCGAAGTCCGTCTCTGCCTGTACCGCTGCATTCCTTACCTGTACTCCGTCAAGATCAGCAGCCTGTGCGATTGTGCTCATCATCACCAGAGATCCGGCAACCACGATTCCCTCAATCGCTCTTTTCTTCAAACTCATAGAACCCTCCATCGGTGTAATCACATGTTTATTGAAATAGTATTACACCTTTGTGCTGTTTTATTCATATTTTGTTACAATTGTTACGGATTTGTTACAGCAGGGATTATAACAAAGGTACTGTTTTTTGTCAAGTTTTCGGGGCTTTCCGCGTCTTCATGCCGCTGTTTTTCTATAGAAAGAGGCAGCCGGAAGCCCCGTTTTACAAGACTTCCGGCTAATTTTTGTGCATTTTGCCAGTTTTTCGTTTTTATGAAGATTTTCTTAAGAAAATACCTCTTCAATAACCTCATCAATCAGCATGTCCGCCGGGTATTTTTTCGCTCCTTCGGCTGCCGCCTCACACTGCGAAACACCTTCCGCCGGAAAAGCGCTCCCGAACTCTGCGCTCTCCATTCTGTCGGTGCCGGGCTGTTTCTTCTGTATATATCTCAGGATTCTGTTTATCTTATGTAATGTGACAATCAGAAGCATCACGGTGAGCAGACTGCACACTGCAACTCCCATCTGCAACTGTTCCGGTGAAATATGTTCCAGCCAGAGCATGTCCATTACCTCTCTTTCCGATCAGACTTTTCCTGTCCGATTTCTTCTATATTATAAGAAACCTGCACGGATTTGAAAAGAGGCTTTCCCAGTGATCTCGCCGCAATTTGCGACAATCTTTTTACATCCCGTGCCGGCACCATCCGCACCCTTTTTCCATTGCCGCCGCAAAGCCCGATCTCCAAGTCTTTTCTTGACTTTTATGCATAAGGGTATTATAAATAAGGGAAGCAGACCATTAGGAAAGGGATTCTTACTATGAAGAAAATTGTTATGACCGGAGGGGGAACTGCAGGGCATGTAACGCCGAATATTGCTTTATTTCCAGCTCTGCAGAAGGAAGGTTATGAAATATCCTACATCGGTTCCTATGAGGGAATCGAAAAACGGCTGATCGAGGAGCAGGGTGTGCCGTATTACGGTATCTCGTCCGGAAAGCTCAGGCGTTATTTTGATCCGAAAAATTTTTCGGATCCGTTCAAAGTTTTAAAAGGCTATCATCAGTCCGTCCGTCTTTTGAAAAAGTTAAAGCCGGATGTTGTTTTCTCAAAGGGAGGCTTTGTCTCCGTGCCGGTTGTGCTTGCAGCAAGCCGCTGCCATATTCCTGCGATCATCCATGAATCGGATCTCACGCCGGGACTTGCCAACCGCATTGCGATTCCAAAAGCCACAAAAGTATGCTGCAATTTTCCGGAGACAATGGCACATGTTCCGGAGGAAAAAGCCGTGCTTACCGGCACACCCATCCGCGCGGAATTACTGTCAGGAGATGCCAGCCGCGCTTTTGCACTCTGTAATTTTACAGATTCCGCAAAGCCAACACTTCTGGTCGTCGGCGGAAGCAGCGGCTCCCGTGCCATCAATACCGCCATCCGGGATCTGCTTCCGGAACTGATTAAAAATTACAATGTCATTCACCTGTGCGGCAAGGGAAATGTGGACACTTCCCTGAACGCCATCGCCGGTTATGCCCAGTTTGAGTATGCCAATGAGGAACTTGCCGATCTGTTCGCGCTCTCCTCCCTTGTCATCTCCCGCGCCGGAGCCAACGCGATCTGCGAGCTTCTCGCACTGCGCAAACCGAATATCCTGATTCCGCTCCCGGCAGCAGCCAGCCGCGGCGATCAGATCTTAAACGCCAACTCTTTCCGTTCCCAGGGATTCAGTTATGTTCTTGAGGAGGAGGAGCTGACCAACACCACCCTGCTGGAAGCCATCGACCATGTCTTCCACAAAAAGGACGCTTATATCGATGCCATGGAGCACAGCAAGGTCACAAACTCCATCGAGACTATCATGGGACTGATCCGCGAGGCATCTTCTCACAAATAACGGTTCCTGCATAGAAAGAACCCGCCGCAATAAGCATATTGTGCTTTGCGTTGATAAGTAATATTATAAGAAACACACTCGGGGATTTCAGCTGGAATGCAGATGGAAATTGGGTTCAAAAAATGTGGCATTTCTAACCAGCCGGATGTTTGCATCTTCGATGATCCGTGTCTTTCCAAGTTTGGAGCACTCCGCGGGTCATGTCCGCATCCCGGAAGACAATTTGTAGGACTTTTGTGTGTGTCCCTTATGGCACCTCTGAACAAAACATAACCGCGCGAAGCCGCTGTCTGAGTCGGCATCTGCCCTATTTTCAATAGCAGATGCCGGCGAGTTCGGTTCGCGCGGTTTTATATTGTCTGTGAAGAGGTGCCATTAGGGACACCAGAAAGTCCGCTCATTGTCTGCGGCTTGTCGGACACACTCCGTGAGTGTCCAAACGTGGCCAAGACACGGAATGGGATGCCAGCCACGGCATGGAAGAAATACGTGAATTTTGCTTCAAAGAATTTGCCGCCGTCTGTTTATTCTGGAACTTTTTTGTTCTCTAGTATTCCTGTAATATTACATATCACTAAAAGGGACACGGTACACTTCATGCGCAACCCCTTCCGCTGCATTGCATCTGCCCAGCCTTAAGACAGCCACAGGCACGCGAACTGCACCGCCGCAATGCTCAAAATAACACTGGCACACACATACCCGATCCCCAGTCCATAGCTTCCGTTCTGGAACAGCTGGCTGGTCTCGAGCGCAAAGGTGGAAAATGTTGTAAAGCCGCCGCAGACGCCGGTCTTTAACGTCAGTACCAGAAGCGGCGGAAGCGAATGCTTTTCTCCCAGAACCGCCAGCACGCCGATGACAAACGCACCGAGTATATTGATCAGAAGCGTTTTGACCGGGAATCCGTTGGACGCGCCCACCGGCACCAGTCCGATCAGGTACCGAAGCATCGCTCCGACGGCTCCTCCAAGTCCCACACACAGACATTTTATCATATGAATCTCCCTCTCCATTCCGCAGACGTTTTTTCGCAGGAGGAATCACCGTTCAAATTTCTCCCGTTCCTTCCAATATTTTTAATCCGAAATACGATTCAAGGTCACATCATCCACCGTTCCCCAGCTTTTCACATTACACTTGAAGCGCACGCCGATTGTGAGTGTACTGTCTGTCACCTTAATTTCTCTGACCGTCGGATTCTGCCAGTCGGCATAGGTTGTCATCATAAACGGATCCGTCCATTCCGTGCCGTCCGCCACCGCGTACAGCTCCATCGAGGCATCCGTGGACATATCTCCGCCCTGCGCATATGCCGAGAGCTGATAGGTTCCAGGCGCAAGATCCGTAAATTCCTGCTCGATGGAAAAATCCATATCCGAATCTCCCGACCAGAAATGGAACGCGATATCTCCGGTGTAGGCATCATCCGCCTTGTTCTGGAAATCGGTCGGATTATTCTCTCCCTCGTAGGAAACCTTCCACATCGAAGTGTCCTCATCCTCAAAGCTCGGATTTAAGACGTAATTCACCATCTCCACTTCAACCTGTGCCGTCACTGCCGTACCGTCCGCAAGCGTTCCCGCCACCTCGTAGCTTCCCGCTTTGCTCGTATCGATCGCAGCAAGCTGCTCTGCATCCCAGGTCACGTCCTCCTGTGTGTTTGCCGCGCGGTCATTGTATACCACCTCAACCGTATCCGGCAGCGTCACCTCACCGCCCACATCGCAGGTTACCGCAACCTCCGTAATAAAATCTACGGCAAGCGGCGCCGTCGCACCATATTTCAAATATTTGAATGCATTTAATGAGGCAAGCGGATGTCCCGTAAAATCAAACATCGCCTGATTGTCCCAGGAACAGCCTCCATAATACAGACCGGCATCCTCCGGATCATAGTCCGCCGAATAGCTGCTCGCCCAGCCGCTTCCGTATTTTTCCCAGAGGGCTGTGTTATCCGCATCGGCATCTCCGACCGGAATCCAGGTGCCTTCCCAGTAAAAGACACCGAGCGCTCCCGCCTCGTCCGCCGCTGCACAGATGTCGCGGATCATCGTCGCCTGGCTCTGCACCGTCGCCGCATATCCGTCCACCAGATCCTCCGTGCCGGCAAAACTATTTACAAAGCCGTCGCCGTCCTCTGTCGTATAGCAGTAGGATGTCTCTGCGATATAGACATCTTTTCCGTAGGTGTTCTCAATATTTTCTGCAACTGCCTGCATATTTTCCATCGTTCCATCCCAGTAAGGATAATAGGACAGACCGAACAGATCGTAATCCACGCCGGCATTCTGCAGATTGGCAGCCCTGATGTCCACTTCCTCGTAATCCTCAATATTGGTATAATGAACGGCAACCTTGATGTCTTTTCCGTAATCCTTTGCAATCTCACGCACCGCACGGCTTCCCGATGCAATCAGATCCATGACCGTATCGACATCCTCCTCGCCTGCCATGCCGTTGTTGATCTCGTTGCCGACCTGCACCATTCCGACGTCGACACCCGCGTCTAAAAGCTCGGCAAGGCTTTCCTTCGTAAAATCATAGAGTGCCTCGCTCTTTTCCGACGCACTCATACCCTCCCAGGCTTTCGGTGCATGCTGTCTCTTCGGGTCCGCCCAGAAATCCGAGTAATGGAAATCCACGCACACCTTCATGCCGTACGCCGTCGCCCGTTTTCCAAGGGCGACCGCCGTCGCAACGTCATTGTTGCCGCCGCCGTACCCGTTTCCATCCGCGTCATACGGATCATTCCACACGCGGAGGCGGATATAATTTACGCCGGACTGTGCCAGCGTCTCAAAGACATCCTGCTCTTTTCCTTCATAATTGTAATACGTCACGCCGCTGTTCTCCAGTGAAAGTACCGCGGACGCATCCATTCCCCGGATAAAATCATCCGGCAGATCGGCGATCGGCTCCACATAGATCTCCGACTCCTCCGGTCCATCCGGCAGCGCAAACGTCGTCACCTTATTATCTTCTGCCGCCGTCTTAATCCCCTCCGAGACCTCTGTCTGCGCGCTCTGCTCTGTTCCTCCATTGCTCCCGCCGCAGCCTGCAAGCACCGTTACGGCAAGACCGCCGCTGGCCATAAGTGCCAGCCATTTTCTGTAATTCCTGTTCCCACACGTTTTCATCACTTCTTCTCCTGCAAAAAATGTAGTTGCGCAACCGGTTACGCAACTACATTTTATCACATAAAGACGTTTATTTCAACCTCCGTTCTGCCAGAACCACCGTTTGTCCCGACATGCTCTGTGTTTCTCTGATCGGCGCAAACTGATTTTTTCTCCAGAAATGCTCTGCCTGCGGGTTGCCCTTCACCCAGCAGAGCCGCACGGTGCGGATTCCTTCCTCTACCAGATGACGACACAGATCCTCCACAATTCTGGTGCCGATCCCCGCCTGCTGAACAGAAGCCTCCATCATAAAAAGTCCGATATACGCCATCGCCCGCTCCGGGTAATCGGCAATGAGATCCATCTGTGCAAGCAGTGTCTCTCCCCGGAAAAATCCCACGTAATACTTATCATCGGGGAGTTTTCCGGGCGGAAGTGCCACAAGATCTGACAGGATACTGTCTCTTGTCACATACGGGGGACAATATTCATAATACAGATTGTTCTTCCGGGAGAGTTCATAAATGGCTCCCACATCCTGCTCTGTCAGTGCGCGCACCTGATATTTTTCCGACCAGCGGCTGATGTCCATCCGCTTACAGCGTCCCCGTATCTGTCCGTCTTTTCCGACCCAGGCAAGCATTCCCTCATCCAGTCCCATGCTCCACACCTGCTGCTCCTCCATGCGCACCAGGCAGGTTTCTCCCTGTTCGTTTACCAGCGTGATCTCATCATACGCCGCTTCCCCGTCATCACGTCCTTCACAGCCAAAATCCGGCTCGTCAATCCTAAGAATCCGATATTGCTTCTGTCCGTCTTTCATTGTCGTATCTCTTTCTCTTTGTTTTCATTCTCCCGGCATCCGGTCAGCCTTTATAATCGATGTGTCCGCCGACCAAGCGTTCCTCTGTCGTCTGCACCGTATTCATCCGCTCATTCTGCTGGTAATCGCTGATCTTTTTTAACAGCTCCCCGATACTTGACGCCGTGATCGTCACCGTATTTTCCCAGTCTGCCTCAGACGCCTCATCTGTCTTATTCACACGCTCTGCCGCATGTTCGTCTCTTTGATTTTTTCCGTCCCTGATCCGCTTCTCCTGCGCTTCTTTCTGCGCCCGTCTCGCCTCCGCCTTCTTTTCTTCCGCCGCCTTCTCGCGCTTTTTCTCAATCCGCTCCTTCTGCGCGTCGGAAGACTTCTGCAGCACGGCAAAATAGGTGGCGGTGCCGCCGTCATTCACCTGCATGCCGTAGCCTTTTACTTTTGTGCCGGAAGCCTCCAGCGAATTTTTCATCTGTGCAATGCCGCTTCCCGCATTCGCAATGATCGCCTCGTACTGTCTGCGGTAATTTTCATCCTCCGCCATGCGCTCAATCTTGTCCTCGTCGATGAGAACTACCATCTTCGATACATTGGCATAGCTTCCCGCCTGCGCCCTTGCCTTCTCCTTCTGATCCTCGCTGACCAGAATAAAGTCCATATTGGAATATTTTCTTTTCAGTTCTTCATAATACTTTGCCGCTTTTTCGCTGAGTTTCGGATTGCCGATCGTTCTTCCAGTCACCGTTCCGGTTTTACCTGTCCTGTCTGTCTTGTCCGCCTTATTGGCTTTCCCGGTCTTCTCTGACGATGCGTTTCCATCCGTCTTTTCTTTTCCTTTTGTGTCTGCCGCCTTACGGTTATAGGACATGGCAATTCCCACTGCATTTGCATAATCCGGTATCAAACTCATACAAATCTCCCCTTTCGCCATTTCCACCTGCCGAAATCCGTTTCGGCAGGTCTGCTCTCTTTACTTTATATATCGGTCAGATATGTCCATCTTGCCATTGCAAATTTAAAAAATCAAAGGTAAGATAAAAGGAGTATCTTTTCGGGAGGTCTCTTTTCATGAACCCTACAGTAAGCATTATCGTACCTGTCTACAATGCAAAAAATTATCTGCAGCGCTGCATTGACAGCATTCTGCATCAGGAATATACCGACTACGAACTGTTCTTAGTTGACGACGGAAGCACAGACGGCTCCGGTGACATCTGCGATGCTTACGCCGCCGCAGATGCCCGCATTACAGTCATCCACAAAGAAAATACCGGCGTATCGGACAGCCGTAATCTCGCCATCAGTCAGGCTCGCGGCACTTACCTGCAGTTTCTCGACAGCGATGACTGGATCACACCGGATGCGACAAAGCTGTTCGTGCGCGCCGCCACAGAGCATGACTGCGATCTGGTGATCGCCGATTTCTACCGCGTCGTCGGAGAGCGCGTCTCGCACAAGGGCGATATTGAGGATGACGGTGTCCTCACACGCGAAGAGTTTGCTGCGCATATGATGGAGAATCCTGCCGATTTTTATTACGGCGTTCTCTGGAACAAGCTGTACCGGCGTGATCTTGTGGAAAAATATCATCTGCGCATGGATGTCTCGGTGAACTGGTGTGAGGACTTTTTGTTTAATCTGGAATATATTTTACATGCCAACGTCTTCTACGCCCTGCAGGCGCCGGTCTACTATTATGTCAAGACAAAAGGTTCCCTTGCAAGTCAGGGATTAAGCATCACAAAGACCGTCAAGATGAAATTCATGGTCTTTGAATATTACAATGAATTTTATAAGAATGTCTACGACGAAAAAGCATACGAAAAAAAGCGGCTGTCCGTCTACCGCTTTTTCCTGGATGCCGCCAGTGACGGCACTGTGCCGCCGACGCTTCTGCCGGGTGCAAAAAAGCTCGGCACAGAGCGCATCCCGGTCTGTCCTTCCGCGATCTCCGGAGAGGGTATCCTATCGGAGTTCTACCGGAGCCGCAAGCTTTTGGACCGCTGTCTGGAGACGATCGCCCTGCGCAATGATCTGACGCTTGGCGAGCTGTCCCTCCTGCTGTCCTTAAGCCAGATGCATACATTTTGCAGCCGCACGGAACTTGCCGATTTTGCCGGATTATCCAAAAGCTCGCTCTCGCGCACCTTGCAAAAGCTTTCCGCCAAAGATTATATCCGCGTCAGCAGTACCAGAAAATACCTGCACGTGGATCTGCTTCCGGCAGCGACCGCGCTCCTCCCAGAGCTCGCCACCGCACAAAACGATTTTGATGCGGCGCGCTTTGCCGGATTAACGGAAGAAGAACTGATCTGCTATGCCAGAGTTACAGAGAAGATAAAAGAAAATACGAGACGGGTGCTCGGCGTCTAAAGCTTCGGCAGGAATCCACCTTCAGATGCAGTAATCACTCCATCCACTCTCCTCGACAGGTGCACAGCTGTCCCGTATCATCAGCTTTCCCTCCAGTTCAAGCCGCACCACGCTCCTGTGTCCGCCCCTCAGGCGGTCCAGCAAAAGCTGCATGGCATGGAAGCCTTCTGTCTCTGTCTGATGTGTCTGAATGATCATCGATGGATCCGGCTCTATCTCGTGCCTGCGCATCGTCTCCAGAAATCCGGCATATCTTGCCTCGTTATAGCACTCTCCCACATAACCGATATTCCGGTGTTCCAGCGAAATCAGATATTCCACCGCCATGGATGCCACCTTTTTTCCGTCACAGAGCACTTCATCCACCTCATAATTTGTAGAGTTGCGGTTCACGGACACCACACACTTATATTTTCTGTTCAGCTTTTTTAGCGCTTCTTTATTGCACTTTCCGATGATAATGAGACCATCACAGGCACACGTTGTCTCCAGATACATTTCATCAATCATCCGGTCCAGATTTGCATTTTCCGTTCTCGTCATCAGCACACCGATATAATATACCTTTTGTTCTGCCACAATTCCCAGCTTTAAATTTCTGGCTGCCTGATTAGGCGTATAGCCGAGCTGCATCGCCGCCTTCCAGATCCGCTCCCGCACCGCAGGCGACTGACATTTATATTCCGGATGATTCAGTACACGGGATACCGTTGCCGGAGACACGCCTGACAACTCCGCAATTTTCTTAATGGACATTTCATCCCTCTTCTCTGTGGTATTCTTTTCATATTATTTCTATATGATTTATATGTATTTTGAAGCAGCAGCGGACATTTGTCAAGATTTTCTATGCTATTGCATAAAATTCATAGGACGTAGTTTCCTATGAATTAAAAAAGACAGGTACAAATCTCGTACCTGTCCTTTTGGGATTTCAGAAAAGCTCCTCTCCCGCTACGCGCCAAGAATCTCCTTTAAGTCTTCCTCCGGAGTTGTGATCGGTGCAATATGGTAATGCTCCACCAGATATGCTAACACATTCGGGGAGATAAACGCCGGAAGTGTCGGTCCCAGCTTGATGTTCTGGATGCCCAGATGCAGCAGCGTCAAAAGGATACAGACCGCCTTCTGCTCATACCAGGACAATACCATGGATAACGGCAGTTCATTGACCGAGCAGCCGAATGCCCCGGCAAGCGCCACCGCAACCTTGATCGCGCTGTACGCATCGTTGCACTGTCCCATATCCATCAGGCGCGGCAGACCGCCGATCTCCCCGAGATCCAGATCGTTAAAACGGTATTTTCCGCATGCAAGCGTTAAGATCACGCTGTCCTTCGGGGTCTGCTTTACAAATTCCGTATAGTAATTGCGTCCCGGTCTGGCACCGTCACAGCCGCCCACCAGGAAGAAATGACGGATTGCGCCGCTCTTTACCGCATCCACCACCTGATCCGCAACGGAGAGCACCGTGCCGTGTGCAAATCCGGTCATCACCTCTCTGCCGCCGTTGATGCCGGTGAACTCCGTATCTTCCTTGTAACCGCCGAGCTCTAACGCTTTCTCGATCACCGGCGTAAAGTCCTTGTCCGCACCGATATGCACCATCTGCGGATAAGAAACCACCTCTGTTGTGAATACACGGTCACGGTAGCTCTCCTTCACCGGCATCAGGCAGTTCGTTGTATACAGAATCGGCGCCGGAACCCCGTCGAACTCCTTCTGCTGATTCTGCCATGCCGTTCCAAAGTTTCCCTTTAAATGCGGATACTGCTTTAACAGCGGATACGCATGTGCCGGAAGCATCTCACCGTGCGTATAGACATTGATTCCCTTATCCTTCGTCTGCTCCAAAAGCAGTTTTAAATCGTAGAGATCGTGGCCGGTGATGATGATAAATGGTCCTTTCTCCACGGTAAGCGGCACCTTTGTCGGCTCCGGATTGCCAAACGTCTCTGTGTTGGCGCGGTCTAAAAGCTCCATACACTTTAAATTCACCTCGCCGACTTCCAGAACCACCGGAAGCAGGTCTCCCATCTCCAGATCAAAGCCCAGGAACGAAAGCGCCTTATAGAAAAATGCATTGACTGTCTCATCCTCATAGCCGAGCACCGCCGCATGATAAGCGTAGGCAGCCATGCCCCGGATGCCAAATAAAATCAAAGACTTCAGGGAACGGATATCCTCATCCGCCTCCCAGATCTCCTTCATGTCGTAATCCGAGGTATTGCCGCACGGCGATGCGCAGGTGGCACAGTTCGGAACCACGCGTTCCTTCTCCGCATGAACCTTTGCGATCATCTCACGAAGTGTCTCATCATTAAAGTTGACATTCGTGATCGTTGTGAATAATCCTTCTATTAAAATATGTGTGGTGTCCTCGGTGCGTGGATTGTTGCCGCACGCCTTTGCAAGCCCGATCAACGCGCCGGTCAGTTCATCCTGCAGCGCTGCCGTCGCACTGCTTTTTCCACAGACGCCTGCATTCCCGGTGCAGCCGCTGCATCCCGCTGTCTGCTCACACTGAAAACAAAACATTTTATGTTCCATATTGATCTCTCCTTTGATTTTCTGATTGATTACCTACGCATTGTATGAAATCTCCGGAGATTTTTCTGTTGTTTTTCCAACAAAACAATTCTTTTCGCTTTTATTTTTCGCAAAGCTCCGACAGGGGATGAAACGTGTATCCCATTTCCTCCCATTTGGTCAGCAGTTCATCCAGAATCTCCCCGTTCGTCTTCGAGGTGCTGTGCAGCAGCACAATCGCCCCCGGATGAATTCTTCCCAGCAGCTTTTCAAACGCCTCCTCCTTCGTCGGCTGTGCATCGACATTCCAGTCCACATAGGCAAGACTCCAGAAAAAAGTGTGATAGCCGAGCTGTTTTGCCATCTCGAGATTCTTCGTGCTGTATTTTCCCTGCGGCGGTCTGTAATAGTTCGCCATCTTCTGCCCGGTCACCTCGGAAAAAAGCGCGGCGTTGTCGTCCATCTCTTTCTGGAACGCGGTAAGATCCGCGATCGACGACATATCGGGATGATGATAGGTATGGTTCCCCACCGTATGTCCCTCCGCCACCATCCGCTTGGCAATCTCCGGCGCGCTCTCCAGAAAATGTCCCACCACAAAGAAAGTGGCAGGCGCCTGGTGCTTTTTTAATGCATCGAGAATCGGCTCTGTATTCCCGTTCTCATATCCGCAGTCGAAGGTCAGATAGAGCACCTTCCCGGACGGATCCCCGACATAGTGTGCATCGTACTGCGCCAACTCCGCAGAGGTTGCATTGCCGGTGGGCTGGGTTCCCTCCGCGCCAAAGCCGAGCCCCCAGTTGCCCGCCTCGTACGCGACCGCCGCCGTCGCTTTTGTCTGTCTGCTCCGCATCCCGGCGATCTCCCACCCGGTTAAAAACATTGCGGAAAATAAAAACGCAAGGCACAGGCCCTTTTTACAATTCTGCTGCATAACAAGATCCTGTCTGTTCTCTTGTTATCTATGTATATCGGAAACCGCCCTGTCCCATGACAGAATCAGCCGTTATTCTGATAGCCGCACTTCGGGCAGACGCCGCCGCCCTTATACTGGTAGCCGCAGCGGAAGCAGCAAATTGTATCGTGCTTCTCGCTCGCCAGATAGGTAAGCTTTCTGGACTCCGGCTTCTCCTGCAGATAATGAATAAAATCATCGAGTTCCCCGGCATAGTCCGGCAGCTCCTTCGTGCCAACCGCATAAGGGATCTTTAATTTGGTTCCGTTCTTCTGGTGCACGTAAAGTCCCTTATTGAGCAGTCCCGTAGACGCCGTGACAGACGCAATCGAGGCGACCGGGATTCCGTAGGAGGTAAATGCCGTGCTGTAGTAAAGATGCTCCGGCGTTAAAATCATCCCCTCTTTTCCAGACGCATCGCGCGCCACATCCACCACCAGAATCGGGTACTCAAACAGACCTCTGCCGGCCGCATAGGACGCCATGGCATATTCGATCACATCCGTCTCCTCCGGCGTCGCCTGCCCAAGCAGCACTTTCCTCGCCGGATAAAAATGATGTCTCGGATTCTCCCCGACACCGTTCTCCTCCAGTTCTTTTTTCAGCTTTCCCACCAGAAGCTCACACTCGTCCGCCTTGATTTTGGAGAGCCGCTTTTCGAGCGTCTTAAGCGCATCTGTCTTAAGCTCCGGGAGAAAATCTCCCTCCTTGATCTTCTGGTATGCCTCTATGCCCTCCTCAAAATTCATCTGCATCGGTGCCGGGCAGATTGCTGCGATAGCATCCGCATCCAGCTCCCTGATCCGGTCGTTGACCTTCTCCAGATAGGGTGCCACAAGCCCCGGAAGAAAATCTCCCTCCCTAAGCCGCTCTGCAAGATCCACGTAGTCCTCCCTGCTCACTTTTCTCGCGCGCCGGATCATGTTGGAGAGTTCCTGCTTCTCCGCTGCCTCTCTCCCCGCCACAATCTTCTGTTCGTAGGGTGTCAGATCCACTCCGTCGTAATCGTGCAGCCGGTCGACATAGAGCCGGTACTGCTTCCGGTCGAGATTCGCCGGCATCTTTGCCACCATCGCCGCCACTTCGCGCTCCGCCTGGCTCTGTTTGAGCTGTTGCAGCTTCTCCCGCAGCGGATGCTTCTGTTCTTCCGGAAGATCCGCAGCTTCCACTTCCTCCAATACCCGTTTGGTCAGCGTGTAGTTCTTCCCCTCACAGGCATCCGCTTTTTCCTGAAGTTCCCGGACACGCCCCTCATAAATCCGGTCCTGTATCTTCTTTATATATGGCTTCTTCTCGTCCTCCGTCAGCTTGCGCTCTCCTTCCAGCTGCCGCTTTAACTCCTGCAGCTGCCGGTCGGAATAGCGGTCCATGACCGCCAGACGCGCCTCATAGTGCTCCTGCACGCCTTTCCGTTCTTCCGGTGTGACAATGACGCCGTCCACGGTCATTCCTCTCTCCGGCGTCTGCGTTGCCGCATGGATGTCTTTTCCGCCTGTCCGCTCCTTAGCGGCGGGCCTGCCCGCTCCATCCGCGTCCGGACGCAGGCTGCTTCCTGCCTCCGCCGCTCTGCGGTCTGCTCCATGCATTTCTGCCTCCGCCGCTCTGTGGTCTGCTCTGCGCGTTTCCGTCTCTGCAGCCATGCCGCGTCCGCGGTCTGCCGGTCGTCCACTCCCTACGCTGTCTGTCTCCTTCCGCCCCGCTGACTGCTTCGCCGTCTCTTTCGGTGTCCGCGTTCCAGACTGCTTACCCGGTTCTTCCGCTGCCTGTTCCCGCTGCGGCAAAGAGCGTCCCTCGTCGTGCCGCTCTCTCTCCCGGCTGTGCACTTTTGCCTCGTATTTTTCCACGGATTCTTCCGGATAAAAGCCCTCCTCCATCCGCGCGGACAGCTTTTTCACCTCAAGATCCGACAATTCCGGCAGTGCGTTGCAGAGCTCCTCCAGGGATTCCTCCCCATCCTCCTCCGTATCCGGCCGTCTTCCGTCGGCATAGACATTCGTGTGATAGTTGGACACCCGGTCCGCATTTCTCCCCAAAAGCTCCAGATAGTCGTCATACGCCGCGTCGTCCGTCGCAAAATCCAGCGTGTAAATATCGCCCTCCGAGAACAATCTGCCGGGACGCGGCGTGTAAAACCGCCTGCAGGCATTGCAGGTCGCGGCTCTCGCCAGCAGCACGCCGCCTTCCTCCGTCTCGATCTTAAATTCCTTTCCAGCCGGATAGACCGCCATATGCAGCTTGCCGCAGCATGCCGGGCAGAGATACCCCACGAGGTAAAAATTATTCCCGATCCGGCTCTTTCTCCGCTCGCTCACCGTGATGTCCGCCCGGGCGAACTCCGCCTGGGCGCGTTTCCAGACGACCTTGTGCCAGAGTCCGCCCTCGTTCGTTTCCTCATCCTCCGGCTGTGCCTGCTCCTCTTCCTGCGCCGTCTGGATAACATCCTCATAGGTGATCCGCATTCCGCTCCGGTAGAAACGCAGATAGGACGGCGTGTACTCCGGTTCGACCTGCATCTCCTTCATAATGTCCGTAAACAGCGTATTTAACTGTTCAAAACTTTTGTCTACGCGGACGCCCTTGATCGTCCCCCATTTTCCGAATGCATATAAAATCAGGTTGATGGCATTCTGCACCCGCATGTTCGTGCCGACCTCACCGATCTCGTCCTCTTTTACCGGTATGTCGATGATGTTCGTCGCCACATTGCGCGTGTCAAAATGGAAAAACAGGGAACGCACCTCCCCCTGTAAAATCATGTAATTGTCAATCACTACAAATATGCCGTTCCATTTGACCGGAACTTTCATCGCCTCAATCAGGCGTTCAAATGTCTGGTGCAATTCCGTATTTGCTCTCAACAGTATCATAGACGCAACCTCACTTCTCATCCATCGCTTTCTACCAACAGTATACTCATATATGCGCCGTTTTTCAAATCTCGCGTGCAAAAAATTCTTTTTCCCAGAAACTGTCCCCTCACTTTATAAACTTTTAATAATTCCGCTGTTTCCCTGTTTTTCAGCCTTCCGGGAATATTGTTAGCACTCATGTAAAAAGAGTGCTGATTTTGTATTGACTTTTTGGAATGACGGATATAAACTCTTATTTAAAAGGGAATGACGATGTTACTGTCGTCTTCCGTTCTACCGTACATATTTTATTTTTAGATAAAGGAGTGTTTTATTATGGCAAACAAACATGGAAGTCTTTCAATTGACAGCGATAACCTGTTTCCGATTATCAAGAAATGGCTGTATTCCGACCACGACATTTTCTATCGTGAGTTGATCAGCAACGGCTGTGATGCCATTACCAAATTAAAAAAGTTAGACATGATGGGCGAGTACACGCTCCCAGCTGATTTCAAGGCAAAGATCAGCGTCACCGTAGACCCTGAGGCTAAGACCCTGACATTTACCGATAACGGTCTTGGTATGACGGCAGACGAAGTCGAGGAATACATCTGCCAGATCGCATTTTCCGGTGCGACCGATTTCATTCAGAAGTACAAGGACAAGTCCACGGACGATCAGATCATCGGACATTTCGGACTGGGCTTCTACTCCGCTTTCATGGTAGCGGACGAGGTTGAGATCGATACCTTATCTTATAAGGAAGGCGCCACACCGGTACACTGGACCTGCGACGGCGGTACCGATTACGAACTGACCGACGGCACCAAGACAACGATCGGTACACAGATCACGCTTCATCTGAACGAGGACTGTCTCGAATTTGCAAACGAGTACCGTGCACGCGAAGTGATCGAGAAATACTGCTCTTTCATGCCGACCGAGATCTACCTTAGCAAGGCAAATGCCGAGCCGGAATACGAGACCATCGACGCTGCTGACAAGCGCGATACCGATACGGTCGTGGAGGAGATTCACGAGGAGGCAAAGACCGAGGAAAAAGAGAACGAGAATGGTGAGAAGGAGACGGTCGAGATCTCCCCTGCCAAGGATAAGTTAAAGATTTTAAAACGCCCGGTTCCGCTCAACGACACCAACCCGCTGTGGCTTAAGAACCCAAACGACTGCACCGATGAGGAATACAAGGCGTTCTACCGCAAGGTATTCTTAGATTACAAGGAGCCGCTGTTCTGGATTCACCTGAATATGGATTATCCGTTCAACTTAAAGGGTATCCTTTACTTCCCGAAGATCAATACAGAGTACGATTCCATCGAGGGAACTATCAAATTATACAACAACCAGGTATTTATCGCCGACAATATCAAGGAAGTCATTCCGGAATTTCTGATGCTCTTAAAGGGTGTGATCGATTGTCCGGATCTTCCGCTCAATGTCTCCCGCTCCGCTCTGCAGAATGACGGATTCGTCAAGAAGATTGAGGAATACATCACGAAGAAAGTGGCTGACAAGCTGATCGGCATGTGCAAGACAGACAAGGAATCCTACGAGAAATACTGGGATGACATCAGTCCGTTCATCAAATACGGCTGCTTAAAAGACACCAAGTTCTGCGACAAGATGAACGACTATATCCTCTTTAAAAATCTGGATGACAAGTACCTTACCCTTCCGGAGCTTCTCGTAAAAGAAGAGGAGAAAAAGGAAGAGGCCGATGCTGCTTCCGATGTTGTTGACAAGGACGGCAATTCCGTCACAGAGGATGCTGATGCAAAGGACGATTCCGAAGAGGAAAAGGACGAGCGCAAGGTCATCTACTACGTGACCGACAAGGTACAGCAGGGACAGTACATCAAGCTCTTCAAGGAGCAGGGAATGGACGCTGTGATCTTAGACCACAACATCGATACCTCCTTCATCTCCCAGTTAGAGCAGCGCAACGAGCATTATAAATTCATGCGAATTGATGCGGATGTCACAGACTCCTTAAAGGATGCAGACGATGCCGCTGATTTAAAGGAAGAGACCGACACACTGACCGACCTGTTTAAAAAGGCACTTGGCAACGACAAGCTGACCGTCAAGGTGGAGAAGTTAAAGAATGAGAATCTTGCTTCCATCATCACCCTCTCCGAGGAAGGCAGACGTATGCAGGATATGATGAAGATGTACGCTATGGGCGGCATGGGCGGTATGGACCCGAATATGTTCGCCGCAGACCAGACCTTAACCTTAAACGCGAACCATGCACTGGTCAAATACATTTTCGAGCACAAGGATTCCGAGAACGTTCCGATGTTCTGCGAGCAGCTCTATGACCTGGCAATGCTGTCCAACCAGCCGTTGTCCGTCGATGCCATGAGCAAGTTCGTGGAGCGCAGCAACAAGATCATGATGCTTCTTGCCAAATAAATCAATTCGTCTTCTCACAGACAGCAGGACGGGGCGCGAAATTCACTTTATGCATGTGAATTTCACGCCCCGTCCTGTTTTTTCTATCTGGAAATTCCTTCTCTTTCACACAATTTTCACACTGTTAATTGAAGTGCGCAGCTATGAGGATCTTGCAGCATCTGTCTCCTATCTGAAGGAGCATCATCTCATTTTACGAGACAACAAGGGCAAAATATCCCCAGTCCCAGATCAGCCGTTCAAAACTGTTCTCCAGGTATTCCCAGATATCCTCGTCTTCATATCCCAGCATGCGCGACAGAATTACCATACAGCTGCGCATGGTCTCATAGGAAAGTGCGCCTTCCCTGTGCCAGCACAGAAAAGCGGCATGCCGGATGGCTGCATACTCTAATGCAATCCACTGCAGCTTTACCGTCACATACTCGACGTCGTCCGGCTCCCCCAGACACTCCGAAAAAATCTCCGACTGCAGATAACACCGCATCAGTGCCTCATACGGAGAAAATGCCTGCGCAAATGCCGCCAGATCCACTTTGCGGATCTTCCCGTAATCTTCCGCAATCCGCTCCGCTTCCTCTGCCGCCGGTGTTAAAAAAGCACGGTACAGTCCTTCTTTCCGGTAGTTTTCCGCCAGATCCAGAAACAGCTCATTGCGCTCCACAAATGCCGCCATGCAATCCACCCCGGCATGCTCCACCGCATCAGCAAGTTCCTTTCTAAAATGAACATCCCCGTACTTAGAGACTTCCGCCTTCCATGAAGTTCCCGCGTCGCACAGATCAAGCGCCATGTAAAACAGCATGCAAAGACTCTGTGCCGGCCGGTACGCACGGTCTGACATGATTGTGAGGAAACGTTTTCTCACCCCATACACCGCTTCATATGCGCCGTAGGAGGCACTGTCTGCCTCATCCGAAAACCGGATGCACTCCCGTCCCCAAAGCAGATCCACGACCGCCGGACAGCAGGGCATCAGAGAATATTCCGTGATCCCCGCCGCCACCTCATGTTTCTCGCGCGGAAACAGCGTACAGGTCTCCGACAAAACCGCATCCCCGTAGGTTAAAACCAGCCGGCAGAGCTTTCTCTCATCCAGAAACGGACAGCGCATTTTTTCATCAAGCGTAATGATTCGTCCATCCCCGCATTTTTTTGTATAATCAGATAAGGTCCGTCTTTTCGGACGGACCCCTTCCGGCATTTCTGTTTTTTTCCATGCTGCAGCCGTCTTACGGTCCACCGCAATCTTCCATTCCTGACAGCATGTCAGACTGCACGCATCCGCGATGCATTGAAACTCATCATAATAATCGGGCTTCATTTCGTTCTCCCCCATGTCATTCTGCCGGTCTCTTATCAGAGAATCTTCGTCGTCCACTTCGAGCAGTCCCAGACCTCTCCCACGATATCCTGGTAAAACTCCGGCTCATGGCAGATTAACAGAACCGTTCCGCGGTACTCCTTCAGCGCACGCTTTAATTCTTCCTTCGCGTCCACATCCAGATGGTTGGTCGGCTCGTCTAAAAGCAGAACGTTGGTCTCTCGGTTCATCAGTTTACACAGCCGCACCTTCGCCTGCTCGCCGCCGCTTAAGACTCTCACCTGGCTCTCGATATGCTTTGTGGTCAGACCGCATCTTGCAAGCGCCGCACGCACCTCATACTGGGAAAATGCCGGGAACTCCTCCCAGATCTCCTCAATGCAGGTGCGCTTGTTCTCCCCCTTGATCTCCTGCTCAAAGTAGCCGATCATGAGGTTCTCGCCCTGCTCGACACCGCCGCCAAGCGCGGGAATCAGACCTAATAGACTCTTTAAAAGTGTTGTCTTGCCGATTCCGTTTGCACCGATCAGCGCCACCTTATGTCCGCGTTCCAGTGCGATCGAAAGCGGCTTCGAGAGCGGCTCCTCATAGCCGATCACCAGATCCTTCGTCTCAAAAATATATCTGCCGGGCGTGCGTCCCACCGGGAAGGAAAACTCCGGCTTCGGGCGCTCCGCCGCAAGCTCGATGACGTCCATCTTGTCCAGCTTTTTCTGCCGCGACATCGCCATGTTGCGGGTGGATACGCGCGCCTTATTGCGCGCCACGAAATCCTTTAATTCACTGATCTCCTGCTGCTGTTTGCGGTATGCCGCCTCAAGCTGTGCCTTTTTTACCGCGTAGACTTCCTCAAACTTGTCGTAGTTGCCGACATAGCGGTCGAGGTGCTGGTTCTCCATGTGGTAGATGATATTGACAACATCGTTCAAAAACGGAATGTCGTGCGAGATCAGGATAAACGCATTCTCGTACTCCTGCAGATAGCGTGTCAGCCACGCGATATGCTCCGCGTCCAGATAGTTCGTCGGCTCGTCCAGCAGAAGAATGTCCGGCTTCTCCAGAAGAAGCTTTGCCAGCAGCACCTTCATGCGCTGCCCGCCGCTTAGATCGGTCACATCATGGTGCAGCCCGAGTTCTAAGAGTCCGAGCGCTCTGGCAACCTCCTCCACCTTTGCGTCGATCGTGTAAAAATCATGCATCGTCAGGGTGTCCTGTATCACGCCGAGTTCTTCCATCATGGCATCCATCTGCGACTCGTCCGCCTCGCCGAGCGCGTCACAGATCTGATTCATCTTCTCTTCCAACGCAAACAGCCACGAAAATGCCGACTTTAAGACACTCTCAATCGTCATTCCCGCGGTGAGTGTCGAGTGCTGGTCGAGGTAACCGACCCGCACATTTTTCGCCCACTCCACTTTTCCCTCGTCCGGCATCAGCTTTCCCGTAACGATATTCAGAAACGTCGACTTTCCCTCGCCGTTCGCTCCGACAAGACCGATATGCTCCCCCTTTAACAGGCGGAAAGACACATCGTCCAGTATCGCACGGTCACCGAATCCATGCGTCAAATGTTCTACGTTTAAAATACTCATCCGTCACCTCTATTTCAGCAGAAAAAAGTACAAAAGCACCACCACGCCGAGCACAATGCGGTACCAGCCAAACACTTTAAAGTCATGCTTTCTGATATATCCGAGCAGGAACTTGATGACGACAACCGACACCAGAAACGCGCTGACCATACCGGAAAGCAGAACCGCCCACTCCGTCCCGGTCAGATGAAGTCCGAAGTCCATCAATTTTAGCAGGCTTGCACCGAGCATCACCGGAATCGCCAGAATGAATGTAAACTCACTCGCCGCCTTCCTTGACACACCGATTAAGAGCGCACCGATAATCGTTGCACCGGAGCGCGACGTCCCCGGGAACGCAGCCGCGAGCAGCTGGAACAAACCGATCAGAATCGCCATCTGAAACGTAATGTCCCGCATCTGCTCCACGGGCGCCTGCTTTGCTGCATTGTGATTCTCCACCAGAATAAAGGCAACACCGAACACAATCAGTGCCACCGCCACACACACCGGATTGTAAAACAGTCTGTCGCAGGTCTCATCCAGCCCCAGCACAACAAATACGATTGCCGGCAGGCAGGACACCACGATCTTGCACCAGTTGATAATGACCGGCATGCGCACCGTGACGGGACCTAACACCCAGTATTCTCTCTTTGCAAGAGAACCGCTCTTCTCATTCTGACCCGCAGCAACGACTGCTTCCGAGGAACTGCGCGCAAACGGCCAGATCAGATTCCAGAACAGCACCACGACCGCCAAAATCGCTCCCAGCTGGATCACTACCAGAAACATATCCCAAAACTCTGCGCTCACATCCAGTGTCAGAAACTCGTTTAAGAGAATCATGTGTCCGGTGCTGCTGATCGGCAGCCACTCCGTAATTCCCTCCACGATACCAAATATAATTGCCTTTAAAATCTCTGCCATAAATACTCCATTCTTCTCATAACTGCTATGCATCAGCCGATGCAATGCCACACTCAGCCGGTACCATGCCTGCTTGCTATGCCACGCTCAGCCGGTACCATGCCTGCTTGCTATGCCACGCTCAGCCGGACAGGCTCGCTCAACATTTTCTTCGTCTTCTTCAACACATGGAAATATGCCGGGAACAGGAAACAGTCAGCAAAAATCCATGCGACCGGGCTTGCAAAGCACGCTGCCGGATAGCCGAACATCGGAACAAACACAAATCCGACCAGGGTACGCGCTGCCATCTCAAAGACGCCTGCCAGAATTGCAAACTTGCTGTATCCCATACCCTGAATCAGAAAGCGTACAATATTCACGAAAGCCAACGGAATGTAGAAGGCACTGTTGCATACCAGAAACAGCCTTACATTTGCAATGACCTCCGCCTGTGCACTCTCCACGAAAAACATAGCAAGCTGATTGCCGCAAAGCCACAACACCACGAACGCCAGAATCGAATATCCGATTCCCAGAATTCCCGCCGCTTTTAATCCGCCGCTCAAGCGGTCTAACTTCTTCGCTCCCACGTTCTGTCCGCCGTAGGTTGCCATTGTGGAACCGAGCGCATCATACGGGCAGCAGAAGAACATACCGATCTTGCTTCCCGCCGTCATGGATGCCACGGCATTCGATCCGAGCGTGTTGACTGCGCTCTGTAGGATTACGCTGCCGATCGCAGTGATCGAATACTGTAATCCCATCGGCACACCCATGCCGCAGAGGGTTTTCATGTAGCCCTTATTCACTTTCCGCTCTTCCTCATCGGTGTGCAGGATCTCAAACTTTCTCTTGCTGTAGATGACGCACGCGATACCGGAAAATGCCTGCGAGATCACAGTTGCAAGCGCCGCTCCGGCAACTCCCATCGGAAATACAATGATTAAAAGCAGATCCAGTCCGATATTCACAAATGCAGCCAGCGCCAGAAAAATCAGAGGCGTCTTGCTGTCACCCATCGACCTTATCACGCCGGACACCAGATTGTACAGATAGGTTGCCGGAATCCCCGCAAAAATAATGACAATGTAGGTGTAGGCGTCATCAATAATATTCTCCGGCGTCTGCATCAGCTGTAAGATTGGCCGGCAGAATGCCACCGTAAACACCGTCATGACCGCAGAAAAGATCACCGCCAGATAGACGGCATTCATCATAAACGCACGCATTGCCTTATAATCGCCGGCTCCAAACCGGTGCGCCAGAGGAATGGCAAAACCGTTGCACACTCCCATGCAGAATCCAATAATCAGAAAGTTCAGCGAACCGGTCGATCCCACTGCCGCAAGTGCATCCACGCCCAGAAATCTTCCAACAATCAGGGTATCCACCAGATTATAAAACTGCTGAAACAAAAATCCAAACAACAACGGCACCGAAAATCCTAAAATGAGCTTCATCGGTGAACCACTTGTCATATCTTTCGTCATAGAATCTACCTCATTTCATACTGTATCTCAGATCTCACCGCAATATTTCTCAAATACCGCAAAAAAGCTGTTCGTCTGAATACTGCCATCCGTGGTAAGCTCAATTCCATCCCACAGATCCGTGTTCAGCCTCGAGGATAACGATGCGACAAATTCATTGTAGACATCGTCAAATGCTTCTTTTTCACGTTTTTCCACAATGTTGGACTTATTCGCTTCCGTCAGCTCTTCATTATATTTATTCAGGCACTTGATAAAATAGTATCCATTTCCGGCAGCGATCATTCCGGAGACGGCATTGTCGTCCAGCTGAAATGCCACCTCCTCCACCTCGTCGGGCAGATCATCCCTCGATACCGTCACCTGAATCGCCGACAATTCGTTATAATTGTTGGCGACGGAGGCAAAATCATCCCCCTGCGCCAGCTTCTGCTCCACCTCGTGCGCCCGGTCTTCGTCCGTGACATAAATCTGCATGATTTCCATCACGCGCGCCTCATCGTCGCTGACCTCCTCGTTGACACCGTTCGTCAGCGAATGATACAGCTTCTGCGCCAGCGCATAGTGCGTATAATACTCTGCAATATCCGCCTCGGCGACGTCCATATAGGCGGTCTCATCCTCCGAGAGGGATGCATAATATTCCTTTGCCGCTTCCGCCACCTTCGCAGTCTCATCCTCCGAGAGCGTCACTTCCTGCGACTGTGCCAGCAGATCCATCGTGTATACACGGGTAAGTTCCTCCAGCGTGATGTCCTTCACATAGTCAAGCAGGGATGCGTCTCCAAAGTCATGCTGCCAGAGGTCAATCGTATATGCTGTTCCATAGATATTCTGATAATTTGCCAGATATACCTTTGCCTCCTTTAAGCTGCATGCAGACTTGTCCAGTGTAAACACCTGCCTGCTGCTTAGCGTTCCCGAGACCACAATATCTTTATTGCCAATCTGGCATCCCGTAAGAGCCATTGACAGCGCGCATACGCACGCTGTCATTCCCATCGCCCATCTTTTTCTCATCGTGAAACATCCTTTATCTCAACATCTACATGATATTTTTCAAGATACTTCTCGCCACAGAAATTCCGTTCGCGGATGCCTGCTGCAGTCCTCTCGTCACGGACGCGCCGTCTCCGATCGCACGGAGTCCCTTGACACTCGTCTCGAAGTCAGAGTTTACCACTACCTTATTGGAGTAGAACTTGACCTCCACACCGTAGAGCAGTGTCTCATCACTTGCAATACCCGGCGTTACCTTGTCGAGAGCCATCAGCATCTCCTCGATATCCACCATGATCCGGTGCGGGAATACTAAGGAGAGATCTCCCGGTACCGCATCCTTTAAGGTCGGGATGAGGTTATTGCGGCACAGACGCTCCTCCGTCGTTCTTCTGCCACGCTTAAAGTCTCCGAATGTCTGCACCAGAATCCTGCCGTCGCAGAGCATATTTGAGAGCTGTGCGATCTGCTTGCCGTATTCGATCGGCGTCTTAAAAGGCTTTGTGAAGTTCTTCGACACCAGAATGGCAAAGTTGGTATTGTTGGTCTTTAAATCCTTGGACTTGTAGGCGTGGCCGTTGACTACCGCCAGTCCGTTGTCGTAGTATTCGGTTGCAACCTCGCCGGACGGGTTGGTACAGAAGGTACGCACCTTATCATCGAACGTCGGCGTATGGTACACTAACTTCGCCTCGTAGAGGTTCTCATTCAAGAACTCCATCACCTCATCGCGCACCTCGACGCGCACACCGATGTCCACGGTGCCGACCTTCGTCTCAATATCATGCTGATTGCAGATATGGGAGAACCAGTCTGCGCCCTCACGTCCCACAGCGGAGATGACCTCTGTCGCCGTGTATGTCTCATCCTTGTCGGTAATGATACCCTTGACCTGGTTGTCCTCGATGATGATGTCCTTGACCATAGTACCAAACTCCATCTCCACACCTTCCTCTAACAGGTGCTCCTGCAGTCTGGAGTAGATCTTGTAGCCTTCCTCCGTGCCGAGATGACGGATCGGACATTCGATCAGCTTTAAGTTCGCCATGATCGCTTTTCTGCGGATCTCGCGGATTTCCTTCTCTTTATCCACACCGTACACCTTGGAATCCGCACCGAATTTCAGATAGATGTCATCCGATTCCTTTAAGAGCTCCACGGTCTTATCGTAGCCTAAAATCTCCGGCAGGTTACCGCCGACATCCGGCGATAAGGACAGCTTGCCATCGGAGAAAGCTCCCGCACCGGCGAATCCGGTCGTGATGGAACACGGCTTACACCCCACGCACACCTTGGTCTTACGCTTCGGACATTCACGGTTCTCAATCCGTCTTCCTTTTTCAATCATTAACACTTTCAGATCCTTTTTCACATGAATCAGCTCATACGCGCAAAAAATTCCGGAAGGACCGGCTCCTATAATGATCACATCATAATTCTTCATTACATTCCCTCGTTCTTTCTATATATTCTACCATTCTGTTATGTATCTGCCTACGTTCTCCAAAGCAGACGGCTTAAGCTTCCACGATCAGGTATCTTCCGTCCGGCAGTGCGAACACTTCTGCCTGCTCCGCCAGTTCCTCGCTGCTCATTCCGGCAATATCCGCGCCCTCTTCCTTAAAGTACGCCCGCACTTCTTTCAGATTCTTACAGATCGTTGCAAAACAGTCCGAAAGAAATTCCTCTGCCTCTTCCCTGCTTTCTGCCACAGGTTCCCGAAACAGCTTCTCCTGCTGCGCCAAAAATGTATCCAGGCACATTTCATCGTACATATCTTTTCCTCCGCCAACGTTTTATTTTACCATAAATAGATATCAATTCCAAGCTTCTTTAATTCCCGGTAAATGGCTGCTACCGGAAGCCCTACAACATTATTATAGTCGCCATCAATTTTGTCAACAAAAATCGCACATTTCCCCTGAATTCCATATGCGCCCGCCTTGTCCATCGGCTCGCCGGTGGCAACATAGCGCCGGATCTCCTCCTCGCTCATCGCGCGCATCGTAACATCGGTTTTCTCATGAAACGTCACCTGACCAGCCTTTCCGGACGCATCCAAAAGCACAATCGACACTCCGGTGTATACCTGGTGTGTGCCACCGGAGAGAAGCTTAAGCATACGGCAGGCATCATGCTCGTCTTTGGGCTTCCCTAATATCTGTCCCCCGCAGGAGACAATCGTGTCGGCGCCAATCACCATGAGATCCGAAGGTGTCACCAGTTCCTGATGCGTCTCCTCGTAGGTTCTCACCATGGATGCCACCTCGACGGCCTTCTGTGACGCCAGTTCCTCCACGACTTCGTGCGGTACGCTCTTCGTGATCCGCTCCTCGCCTTTTGCCGCGCAGATTTCAAACGAAATCCCGATCTGCTCTAACAGTTCCTTTCTCCGCGGTGAGGCGGATGCCAGTATGATCTGTCCCATCTCATTTTCTTCCTTTCTGATGTTCTTATCTCTGAAATCAATCGTCCTTTTCCGTGTCCCGTTTACACTTACACCGGTATCACTGCGCCCAGCCGGAACGAGTAGAGAAGCCGCTCCTTCACGCGGAGCGTCCTCTCGCTTCCGTGGTTGTAGATCCGCTCCAGCGCCTCGCCGTAGAGCTTTAACTGCGAAGCATAACGGTCCGCCAGTTCCTTGCCGGTTTTCACACGGTCCGTCTTATAGTCCAGCACCACAATGCCGTCCTCCTCAATCCAGAACACATCAATAATTCCCTGGATCAGCGTCAGCTCTTTGTCATCCGCACATTTCTCTCCGTCTCCGAATCCGAATGCCGCGAGTTCCTCGCCCGTAAATCCCATCACAAACGGTTTCTCCCGGTACAGCGTTCCGGCAGTCTCCGCACGCTTCATCCGCTCTCCCGCCGCCGATGTGAGAAACGTCTCGATGAGAGCCGGTTTTACCAGGCGCTTCATCTCCTCCGTGATCTGTCCTCCGGCAAGCATCGCCTCAATCTGTTCCGTGACTCCTGCCGCCGCCGAAAACTGGTAGCACTCCATCACCCTGTGAACCGCAGTTCCGCGCAGTGCACCCTGGTTCTGTCCGCCGGTTTCTTCCTGCTCCATTTTTTTTTGGACAAACGGCGGAACATAGGATTTTCCCTCCGTCTCTAAAAACGCCGGGACAACATCCGTCTCCTCCTCCAGAAGCTTTTCCCGCATCGCCCGATGCTTTAATTCCGACACGGAATATTTGTTTTTGCGCTCCAGATCGCGCTCGTACGGATAGGTGAATGAGAACTTCCCGTCAAATTCCGCCACGTCTGCCGCATCCGCCGCTGCAATGCGTGACAGACACTGTTCCAGATTCTCCGTCTCCGCCTCCATGTGACGGCTCTCTGCGTCGAGCAGTTCCTCCGCCGGCACAACGCGCACCTGATAGCGTCCGTGATAGGAAAACACCGCCGGAAGCAGCCAGTCGAAATAGCCTGCCGCGCTCTCCCGGAGCAGATACGGCAGAGGAACATGCTCCGTTTCCGGGAAAAGTTGTTCCTCCTGTGCCGCTTCCCTTAGCGCCGCCAGATCATTTTCTGCATCTTTTCTGCACCCCGTTAAGATCAGCTTCTCCTTCGCACGTGTGAGCGCCACATAGAGCACTCGGAGCTCCTCACCCAGATTCTCCAGTTCGATCTGCTTTGCGATGGCGCGCTTTAATATGGTCGGCGTCTTGATCCTGCGCTCGCCGTCGATCCAGTCAATTCCGATTCCCAGTTCCGGGTGCAGCACCATGCGGCTTCTGGTATCCTGCTTGTTAAAATTTCTTCCCAGACCGCACACAAAGACCACCGGGAATTCCAGTCCCTTGCTCTTGTGGATACTCATAATGCGCACGACGTCCTCATTCTCCCCGACCATGTCCGCCTCGCCAAAATCGACATCGTATTTCTGGAGTTCATCGATGTAGCGCACAAAATGAAACAATCCCTTGTAGCTCGTATTCTCATAGGCGATCGCCTTCTCCACCAGCATGCGCAGATTCGCCCTGCGTCTGGCTCCTGCCGGCATCGCCGCCGCATAATTTCCGTAGCCGCTTTCCTTCAACACGATCTCGATCAGCTCGTGAATCGGGGTGTCCGGCACAAGCGCCCGCAGCCTCTCATACAGCTTCCAGAACTCCCACAGTTTTTTCTCATAACCTTCCGCCAAAGGTTCTTCACTCTGCGCAAGTTCTCTGCAGCGTGCGAGCACACACTCACAGAAAGGCACGCTGCGGTCGTGCGCCCTAAGCCGTCCCAGCTCCTCGTCCGTAAGCCCGGCGATCGGAGACTTAAGCACTGCCGCAAGCGGAATATCCTGTCTCGGATTGTCAAGAATCCGAAGCATCGCAAGCACCGTCTGCACCTCCACCGCCGAGAAATAGCCGGTTGCTGACACCGTATGCGCCGGTATTCCCGCCTCGTTCAACACGGCGGCAAACGAATCGGCATACCCGCTTAGGCTGCGGAGCAGAATCACAATATCGCTGTAACGCACGGCGCGCAGTTCCCCCGTCGCCTTGTCCGTCACCTTCTGCTCTGTCATCAGCTTCCGGATGCGCTCTGCCACAAGCTTCGCCTCATACAGCTTCCGGTCTTCGTACCCGCTGCCCTCTAAGAGTTCTTCGGCACTGTCCGCCACAAGAATCTCCGGTGCAAACATCCCTGCCTCATCCGGCGCACAATAATCTGCGCCCGCGTAGAGCGCCGCATCCTCATCGTATGCCACATTGCCGAGATCGCGCGCCATGATCCGGTAACACACATCGTTTGTCAGATCAAGCACCTCTGACCGGCTCCGGAAATTCCTGTGCAGATCGATGCGCTGCGTACTGCTTTCCTCCAGCGTGTAGGTGTCGTATTTTTCCATAAAAAGCTCCGGTCTCGCCAGACGAAAGCGGTAGATACTCTGCTTGACGTCCCCCACCATGAACAGGTTGTACGCTCCGCGCTCCTCTCTTGAGATCGCCCTAAGAAGCGTCTCCTGCACATGATTGCTGTCCTGGTACTCGTCGATCATGATCTCCTCGTACATGTCGCGGAACTCCTCCGCCGCAGCGCGCGCCTGCTTTGTCTTTGCATCCACGAGAATCTCCAGTGCGAAATGCTCCAGATCGTGAAAATCCACCAGATTCTTGCGGCGCTTTTCCGCTGCAAACGCCTCGGAGAATGCGATGGCAAGACGCACCAGTTCCTTCGCCATCGGCTCTGCCCGGCGCACCTGCCCGCACATGACTTCCGGCGATGCAAAGAAATACTGCTTGTTGATCTTTTTTGCCGTATCCTTCACCTGGTCGCGGAGTTCCTTCACACGCGAAAGCTTCCCTGCATCTCCCGAAAAGCCGCGGCTCGACGGCAGCCTGTCATAAGTGACGGCGGTAAGCTTTTCGTACAGCTCCAGAAAATTTTCACACGCTGCCAGCTCCTCAAACTTTGCGAGATCCGACGCGATCACCTTCTCATAGACATCCGGTCCGTTTTCCTCCAGCGTAAGCACATGCGCGATGCGAAGCTTTTTTACCAGATCCGCCAGCACCGACCGCAGATGCAGCACGAGCGGCTGCATCCACGGCGCCTCCGCCATCTTTTGCACATCCGGGATCTCATAGCCACGGATGCCGGAAGTAAGCCACTCCATCGGCCACGGATAGCTCATGGAAAACTCGTAGAGCGAGAGGATCATCTCCGCCACCTTCGCATCGCTCTTCCCCGACACATACCCTTTTGCAAATGCCGCAAACTCCGGTGACATCTGTTCGTAATTGCTCTCCAGCACGCCGCGCAGCACGTCTTCTTTTAACAGCTTTAACTCTCCCTCGTCCCCGATCCGAAAATCCGGCTCCAGGTCAATCTCGTGGAAATGATTGCGGATCACATACAGACAAAAGCTGTCGATGGTCGTGATCTGTGCATTGTGGATTAACGTCAGCTGGCGCTGCAGATGCTCCGAATCCGGATGCTCCTCCAGCGCTTTCTCGATCGCCGCCCCGATACGCTCCCTCATTTCCGCCGCAGCCGCATTCGTAAACGTCACCACTAAAAGCCGGTCGATGTCCACCGGATGTTCTCCCTCCGTGATCATCTTGATAATGCGCTCGACTAAAACCGCTGTCTTACCCGAACCGGCAGCTGCCGATACCAGAATATTGCGCTTTCTTAAATCGATTACCTGTTGTTGTTCTCTGGTCCATGAAACACCCATCTACTGTCTCTTCTCCTCGTTCTGCGTCTCTCTCATTTTCGCAAGGATCGCCTCGGCACCGTCCGGCTTTTCCAGCTTCCGGTAAGAAAAGCCCGGTATCCGCGCGTCAAATCCGCACACCATATGGTACGGGCAGTAGTCGCAGCCGCTTCTCCCGTCGAGTTCATACGGCGCAGCCGCCACATCTCCGCCCAGGATTCTTCTGCCCGCCTTCGTCACGGTCTCCTTCACGTAGTCCGACATTGTCCCAAACTCTTCCGTGCTCGCCGTCTTAGACGTCGCTTTTAGCGAACCGTCCGCCTTAAGCGCCACCGGAATCACCGCGGAACTCCCGGAAAGTTCTGTGTCCATCGCTCCGTATATCTCGGGATCGTCATTGACCAGCCCGTTCGGCTTTAATTCCTCCAGCACGGCCTGCCGGATCTCCTCCTCCGACTCCGTACCGCTGCCGTCGACCATGGGATCCTCAATGTGATAGTAAAACATTCCCGCAGGCACCGCCTGTTTTCCCGGATGCTTTTTTGCCTCCAGTTCCAATGCCGCATTCATATAAACCACCAGCTGCAGCTGCAGCCCGTGATACAGGTTCAGCAGGGAAAATGTGGTGTTGCCCGATTTGTAATCAATGATCTTTACATACACCTTATCGTCCGTCTCACAGGTATCCACGCGGTCAATCCTGCCACGCAGACGCATCTTTTCCTCCTCGGTCAGCTGAAAACGGATTGCCTCCAGATGATCGGCCTGCGAAAACGACACCTCAAAATCACTCGGCGTAAAACGCCCCTTCTGCACCTGGATCGTGAGCGCCCACACCGTGCGCCGGATCGTGTCTTTCATGCGCGACAGCAGATAGCGGTTCTTCGCCTCGTCGAATGCGCCCACATTCGCACAGCCCGCAATCGCGTCATTCATGCTCTCCTCAATCCACGCCTCACGCGTCTGTTCGGGCAGATCGTACCAGGTATACGAAGACCTGCGGATGCGCTCCGCAAAATGCCACAGTGCGTCATGATAGATATTTCCCATATCCACGCCGGCAAACTCCTGCAGTTCCCGCTGCGACAATCCCAGTCCGTAGGTCATGTAATGCGCAAACGCACACTCCGCAAACTGCTCCAGCCTTGTGACACTGTTCTCCAGTTCCGTGCCGTATAAGGCGCGCGCAACCTCTTTTCCGATCGGCTCTCCGCTGTAACGGTAAAAAGATGCCGCAAGCAGGCGCAGCGCCTTCGCATGATAAGTCTCATCCGAGAGATACCACTTTGCAAGCGCCTCCCAGGTATGTGACTTTTGTTCTGTCCAGAGTCCCTCCAGCAGATAATCGATCCCGCTCTCCGGCGTTAAAATCGCGGACGCCTCCGTCTCCTCCTCCGGCTCACGGATCTTTAGTTCCGGGAACATATTGCAGAGCGTTCCGATCAGATAAGACCGGCGCAGCGCCTTTCCCTCCGGACTGACCCTCGAATAGGTGACATACAATCCGTCCGACGGCTTGGTTAAGTTCAGATAAAGATAAAACTTCTGGATAAAGACTTTTTCCCTCGCCCCCGGCGCTAACATCAGATGATGCTCCGCCATCTTCTCGCGCTCGAACTGTGAGATGATGCTTCCGGTGCTGCCGGCTTTCGGCACGATACCATCATTGACTCCCACAAAGAACAGTATCCGGATATGATTTAATCTGGTGCGCTCAATGTCTCCGACTGTCACACGGTCATTTCCCGGCGGAATCATACCGACCTTTGCCGCAGAAAATCCTGCGTCCAGGATGTCTGTGTACTCCCGGATCGACATCTGCCCCTCCCCGAGCAGCGACGTGACCTTGTCAAAAAGATCCATCACGATCTTATAAATCTGCCCGTACTCCTGCGCTCTGGTCTGGTTCCTGCGCACGCCGTTGTACTCTGTCTCCTCCGCCTGTTCTAAGAGGAACTGCTTCTCCCTAAGCTGCGCTTCAATGTCCAGCGCGGTGATAAACTCATACAGTCCGTAGGTCTGCTCCGCAACCGTGTATTTTTTCCCGGAAAAAAGTTCGCACAGCGGCTCCAACGCCAGAACGATCCGCTCCCGCGCCCGGTTCAAAAGAGCCATCTCCTCCTGCGCCGCCTCCGGATGGCGGGCATCCCGCTTCATCACAGACGTCCATTTCTCACTCCAGCGCTTTCTGCCGCGGATTCCTTTTGCAAGCACATAATTCTCCAGACGGTCAATCACATCCTCATCATCCGCACCGGCTCCGGCTCCAGCGCCGTCCTCATCTGCTCCGGCTTTGGCTTTGGCGCCGTCCTCATCATTCACCCCGCCTCTGGCTTTGGCTCCTGCGCCGTCCTCATCTGCCGTCTGCTCCGTGCAGTTCTCCGTCAGAAGCCGTCCCGCCAGACCGCTCCGAAGAAAGCGGAACACACTCTGGTAGGAAAAATCAAACTCCACGACCTCAAGCGCCGCGCGGATAAACTCGATAAACGGATGAAACAGAATGTTTCTCGTCTGGTCGATAAAAAACGGAATCCCGTACTGCGCAAAGGTCTCCGGAACATAGTTGGCATACTGCGGCACATCTCCGGTCACAACCGCAAAATCCCGGTAGCGGTAGCCCTTTGTCCGGACCAGGCGCACAATCTCCCTTGCGACAAAGGAAAGCTCCTGGCGCGGGTCCTTTAAGCTGGTGATGCTGATGTCATTAACCGGCTTTGGCCACTTCCGATACATCGGACGGAACAGATTCTGTTCCATGAAAAACAGCTCCGGTGCATTTTCATAGCGCCTGTGCTCTCCCGGCTCCATAATCACCGGAGAGAGTACCTCGCATCCCGCATCCGCCGCAATCTTAAGCAGTGTCTGCACGGTCTCCTTGCTCATGGAAAAAAGCTCGTGCACACCTCTGCTGTGGTAAAAATCCTCCCGGATATCCATGGAGAGCGACACGATGACGCGGTCGGCAAGCGGCAGCATCACCCGAAGCAGCCGGTTCTGGATCGGGGTGAATCCCGTAAACTCGTCAAAGACAATCACACTGTCCCTGATGAGCTCTGATTCCTCCGCCACCTCACACAAGAGTGTCAGAATCTCCTCCGCCGTGATGTATTTCCCGTCAATATACTCCCGGAATCCCTCATACATCGTAAGAATATCCTGCATCTTACAGCGCAGGGTATCCCCGACATCCTGCCCGCCGAGAAAAGCACCAAGATCCTCCGGCGTGATATTGTACTGCGCCATCTCCGAGATCAGGGACTTGATCTCACCGATGTATCCCATTTTGTTGAGATTGCCGCCAAGCACCGAGAGTTCTTTTTTCTTAAGCTCCGCCACCTTGCGCAGCACCAGATTCTTGCCCGTCTCCTCTAAAATGACCAGATCCTGCATTCCGAGGTCATCGAACACACGGTACGCCAGGCGCACAAAGCTGAGCACATCCACGTTCATGATGGCATGGTTGGGCTGGCGGCATACGAGTTCCCGCTGCGTCTGCATCGTAAACTGTTCCGGGACAAGCAAAAGGAAATTCTTCTCCGGTTCCCTTTCCGCTTCCTCCAATATCGACTGATATAAATAATCGGACTTTCCGCTTCCGGAATTGCCGAAAACAAACTGTAATGACATAAAAAACGTGCCCCCTGTTCACAGCAATATTTTAACACAGGTGCACGCTTCTTCCAAATAATATTCTCTCTATTTTCTCTTAATTATTTCTGATGTCAGCCGATATATATAGTAGAGAAGGAACTCATTAACCCCTATCAGTTGTGATTTATTTGTCAAGGAGGATGATTGTCGCAATCTACTATGATAGTGTTTTCGTGTTACCCGTTCACCCCGTAAACCGGATCGACCGGCTTGCACCAGAGAGCAGAAAGCAGCAACGTTCCAAACAGCAGCCTTCGTCTTCGTTCGCCTCACTGCTGCATCAGGCAATGACGGTGACAGAGGAGGATGATGTTCATTCGTTCGATGCCACTGCCTAGAGAAAGGTTCTATGAATCAGACAAAAGAATTTCATAAGAAGGCCCCCGGTTGACAATCCAAGGTTTCGTACCTTTCCATTGCGCCCGGGGGTTTTCTTATGCCTGCAGGCAGGCTTCTCTTTTATTTTTCATACAGGAATTCTTCCGGCAGGGTCACATGAAAATCCTCTGCCAGATGTCTGAAGTCGTCCGGCTGTATCGTCTGGAGCTTATCCGGACGCATGGAGAGCGTCTTCACCAGAATCTCCGCCGATTTTTCTGCGGTGTGCATCAGACCGAACGTTAAGTCAAAGTCCTCGCCGGCAGCAAACATGCCGTGATGCGCCCAGATCGCAAGATCATATTTTTTCATCAGCTCGCTGGTCGCAACCGCAATCTCCCTGCCGCCCGGAACCATCCACGGCACCACGCCGACACCCGCCGGGAATACCACCGGACATTCCGTTGCCATCTCCCAGAGTTCTCTCGTGAATACGCGATCCTCCAGTGGAAGCACGAACGTCAGCGCAATGATATTGGTGGTATGTGCGTGATAGACCACGCGGTACTTCGGATTCTGCAGTTTCTTTACCTCCAGGTTCATCAGATGGCTCGGCAGCTCCGAGGTCGGTCTTCCGCCGTTCACCAGTCCCCACACGATCCGGTAGTTCTCGCCTTTTTCGTCCAGCTCAATCATGCAGATCGAATCTTCCGGCTTTAAGATGACGTTGCGGAAATATTTTCCACTTCCGGTCACAAGGAAATACTCTCCTGCCAGATTGGGCACCGTGGTGCCGATCGGCTGCCACTCCTTTTCCTGAAAGTTCTCCCTCACCGCTTCCACTTCCTCCGGTTTCACGCGGTAAGATAAGTTTCCGCCGTTTCTCTCATGCCAGCCCTGCTCCCATCCGTCGTTTGCCATGCGGATAAATCCCTGTACAAATTCTGCATCCAAAAATTTCATGATTCTCTTCCTCTCTTCTCTCTGATTCAGCTTCTATCTGCTTATCCTCTTTTGGTCAGTACCTCACGCTCGTAACGCTCGATCTCGTCGTAGAAATGAAGGTCGTCGCACACGCCTTCCCTGCGGCAGTATTCCTCCCAGATCTCGCCGATCGGAAGCATTTTTACCGCCTCATGCATAACCATGAGTTTTCCCAGCTGATTCGTATCCTGCAGCTCCTTTAACATTTCATTCGGCGTGCACAGTGCCGTTAACAGGGCTTTCTGCCAGCTCCGAAAGCCTGTTGCAAGCGCCAGGACACGGTTGATGCTCGCATCAAAGTAATCCAGCGCCATGTATACACGGTCAAGCGCATCGTTTCTTACGATCTCTTTTGCCATCTCTTTCGTCTCGTCATCTAAGAGCAGCACATGATCCGAATCCCATCGCACGCCTCTGGTAATGTGAAGCGCAAACTCCGGGTAAAAACAGAGCATGGCAGGAATCTTGTCCGAAACATACTCCGTCGGATGATAATGTCCGTTGTCCATGAGCGGCATACAGCCTTCATGCTGTGCGGCGAAGCTCAATGTAAATTCTGCCGAACCCACGGTGTAAGACTCCACACCGATACCGAATACCTTGGATTCCACGCACGGCTTGACGAGATTTCTGTCATACGGTTCGGATAAAATCTGCTCGATCGAATCCTTGCAGCGCAGACGCGGTCCCATACGGTCTGCCGGAACATCCTTAAATCCATCCCCCGTCCAGATATTCATGACGCACGGCATACCGGTCTCCTTTGCAAAATATTCTGAGATGCGGATGCATGCCTTTCCGTGGTTGATCCAGAACTTTCTGGTCTCCTCATCGGGGCTTGATAAGGTAAGTCCGTCTTTTACTTTTTCGTGGGAGAAAAATGTTGGGTTGAAATCAATTCCCATATGGTGCTTCTTCGCAAATTCCACCCACTTTGCAAAATGCTTCGGCTCTAAGGCGTCGCGGTCCGCAAATTCTCCCGGCTCAAAAATCGCATAGGACGCATGAATATTTAATTTTGCCGTTCCCGGCATCAGCTTCATTGCCTCCTCCATGTCCTCCATCAGCTGCTGCGGCGTTCTGGCGCGCCCCGGATAGTTTCCGGTCGTCTGGATTCCGCCTGTGAGTCCGCCGTCATTGTCAAATCCGATCACATCGTCCAGCTGCCAGCAGTGCAGCGATACTGGAACCTTTTTCAACCGCTCGATCGCGCGGTCTGTGTCCACGCCAAGTGTCTCATATTTTGCTTTTGCTGCTTCATAACCTGTCATCTCGTTTCTCCCTTCTCTCCTTCAAACTTCTCCATTGCAAATGAATCCGCAATGCACGCTCTCGCTGCCCTAAGGTCTTCAAATTCTCCCGCCGCAATCATCTGCACGGCAAGGTTGCCGAGCGCCGTCGCCTCCGTCGGTCCCGCCTCGACCGTCTTTCGGGTGTATTCTGCGGTAAGCCGGTTTAGATACTGCGCATTCGCGCCGCCGCCCACAATGTGAATCTTTGGGTACTGTTTTCCCGTCAACGCCTCGATCTCCTCTGCCGTCCCGGCATAGCACTGCGCAAGACTGTGGTAGATGACCGCCGCCAGTTCCCCGATGGTCTGCGGAACCTGCTCCCCCGCTTCCCGGCATGCCCGCCTTACTTCCTCCGTCATGTTCTCCGGCGCCAGAAAGCGCGCATCGTTGACGTCGATACGCGATGTAATCGTCTCCTTTGCGGCGCGCGCACAGATTTCTCCAAACCCAAGCTCCGGCGCACTCTCCTTTCGGACGGACTGGATCATCCAGAGTCCCATGATATTTTTCAGATAGCGGAACCGGCAGTCGTAACCGCCCTCGTTTGTCATGTTGTGCGCTCTCGCCGCACTGCTGCAATCCGCCGTCATCCGTTCGGTTCCCATGAGCGACCATGTGCCGGAGCTGATGTAGAGCGTCTCTTCCTCCTGCGTCGGCACCGCCGCCACCGCCGAGGCGGTATCGTGTGTGGGCGGCAGAACCACCTTGCAGGAAAATCCCACTTCTTTCCGGATCTCCCCGCGCAGGCTCCCCAGTTCATACCCCGGCATCCGGATCTCCTGAAACAGCCGTCTCGGATAGCCCAGCTGCCGGATCAGCTGCTCATCCCAGTCCTTTGTCACCGGGCTGACCAGCTGGGTCGTCGTCGCATTGGTATACTCCTGCACCTTTTTCCCGGTCAGAAGAAAATGAAAATAATCCGGCATCATCAGCAGACAGTCCGCCTGCTCCAGCCATTTTGGATGCTGCTCCCTTACCGCCGCCAGCTGATAGATCGTGTTAAAGATCTGTTTTTGGATTCCTGTTCTGCGGTAGAGTTCTTCCTCCGTAATGTGCGCATACACTTTTTCATCCATGCCCTGCGTCCTGCCGTCGCGGTAGGCTGCCGCATCTCCGATACGTCTTCCCTGCCCATCCAAAAGTACATAGTCCACCGCCCAGGTGTCAATCCCCATGCTGTGCGGAATTTTTCCCAGTCTGACACACTGCTTCATGCCGTTTAAAATCTCCGCAAACAGCCGCTCGACATCCCATACCTTGTGCCCGTTCTTCTCCGTCATTCCGTTCGGGAAACGGTAGATCTCTTCCAATACCAGCTTCCCGTCTTCCAGATGGGACAGCATGTGCCGTCCGCTCGACGCTCCGATGTCCACCGCCAGATAATACGTCTTCTCCATCCCCCTGCTCCTTTCTCTTTCCTTCTCATTTCTGCTGTCAGCATAACAAAAATAAGGACAGTTTTTTAGGCTCTGATTCGACTAAAAAACTGTCCTTATTTTCCATTCTCAAATGTTCTCTATAATTCTCTATGATTTTTAATCAAGTTTCCCGGCATCACGTAAATTCATCATGCGGTACGCACGCGGCGTCACGCCGTACCGGCTCTTAAACTGCCGGAAAAAATAACTCAGATTCTCATACCCGACATCGAGCGCGATCTCCTCCACCGCCAGATCCGTTTCCTTAAGCAGATGCGCCGCCGTCTCAAATCTCCGCTGCTGCAAAAGCTCCTTGAACGTATCGCCGGTTTTCTGCCGGATCAGCTTACTTAACACCGAGACCGACTGGTGGGTATCTTTTGCGATCTTCGTCAGATTCGCATTTTTGCAGTCGCTCTTGATGTACCCGAGCACCGCCTGCACGATCGTCTCCCGGTAATCCATCGAGGAATTGTGGCTTAAATTCTCAAGGTGATTCAGAAGATATAAAAATACCAGTCCCATCGTATACTGGTTCATGACATCCTCATCGGAATGTTCATGCAACATGGATTCGATCATATTTTCCATGAGATTTTCCACCTGCGGCTGCTCCTTTAAGCGGAACAGCAGGTAGTGCGATACCGGATTTTTCTGTCCGAAAGCGCCGGCGATAAATTCCGCAAGCACATTTTTCTCGTGCAGCATGGAAAGCGGCACCTCAAAAAACTCCGGCAGCGCGATAAAATTGATGCCGATATCCTCATACTCTGCCCTGCGGATAGCATGGCGCACCTGCTGGTTCAACATCAGCACATCCCCCTTGTGAAGCGTCAGCTCCTTCCCCTCGATGATATGCGTGATGCTCCCCTGCACGACATACATGATCTCCACATAGTTGTGCCGGTGCTCCGGAAAATCCACAAAGCGGCTGTGCGGACGCACGGTGATGAGCCGTCCCCGCTTTAACAGCAGATCCCGGTCAATCTCCCCGATCGACTCTCTCGCATACAGCTGCCGCTCAACCATTCCCTGGCCCGCTCTGTACTTTTTTTCTTCCTCTGAAATGACCATCAGTTCGTTAAGAAGTTCTTCTCTCATCGCCGCTCTGCTGCCCTTCTGTGATATACAAAAAATCCAATATTCAGTACGATTCCCACCGTGGTGGACACCGGCGCCGCCAGACCGATCTTTGTAAGACTCGCATTGGGCTGGATACTCATCACGTAAGCCATCGGGAGACGTATCAATAACGTCTGGATCAGCCCCTGCGTCATAACCCAGAGTGTCTTGTTGTTTCCATTGAAATAGCCGACCATACTGAAAAGCACGGCGGTCACGATCGTCTCTAACGCAAATCCTTTCAGATAATCATACGCGTTCCGGATGACCGCCGGATCTGTCGAAAAAATACCCGCCAGCAGATCTCCCTTTAACAGGATCAGTGCAAATACCACGCAGCCGATTGTAACACCCACGCCGATTCCGGTAAGCATGGACTTCTTTGCCCGCTTTTTCTTCCCTGCGCCTATATTCTGGGAGACGAACGACGCCATAGACTGCATCAGCGCACTCGGTACCAGCATGGCAAAATTAACGATCTTGCAGGCGACACCATAACCGGAGGACGCTTCCAGCCCCAGACGGTTTACAAACGCGCAGAGCGCCAGAAATGAAATCTGCGTGAGGAACTCCTGCAAAGCCAGCGGCAGTCCGGTCCGAAGAAAGTTCCTGCACTGCGGATTCCATCGGAAATCACTTTTTACAATGGCAAACGGAAGATCCTTTTTCAGCAGAAGGAGCACTGCAAATACCACGCTGAGCGCCTGTGCCAGAACGGTCGCAATCGCTGCTCCCGTGGCATCCATGCGAAATCCTGCCACGAGGACCAGATCCCCCGCCACATTCACAATACACGCGATCAGTACGAAGAGTAACGGCGACCTGCTGTCACCCAGTCCTCTGAAAACTGCCGACAGCACATTATAAGCCACAATAAAGAAAATACCGCCGCCGCAAATGCGCACATAGGATGCCGTCAGATCCACCGCTTCCGCCGGTGCCTGCATAAGGACAGAGATCGGTTCCGCAAAGCATACCATGACGACAAACAGTCCGACAGCGATCAGTGCGAACACGATCGCGGCGCCTCCGACCACCGCGCCGATCTGCTCCGGGCGTTTTTCTCCCAGGTAGCGCGCAATCAGGACGGTCACACCCATCGCCAGCTGAATCACCACGAAGGTGACCAGGTTTAACACCTGGCTTCCGGTAGACACCGCGGACAGCCCGGCTGTGGAGCCGAATCTTCCCACAACCAGAAGATCCACCGCCCCGTACGCCGCCTGTAAGATCAAGGCTCCCAGCACGGGCAGCATGAACGCAACCAGCTTTTTTAATATACTTCCCTGTGTAAAATCTGCTTTATCACTTGTCAAAATGTTCTCTCCTCTCACACATAATCTTATAAAACTTCTCAATCGTCCGAATCATGCCATCCGCTTCTTCCTCTGTAATATCAGAAAGATCCGCCCGCAGGTCGTTAAAATAATACTCGTCGTACTTTTTCGAGAGCTCCTCTCCCTCCTCAGTGGCGGATATATAGGTCACACGGCCGTCATCCGGGGAAGAAATCTTACAGATATATCCCTTTTTTTCCATCTCTTTTACGGTTCGGGTCACACCGGGGCGCGGAAGATTGAGCGCATCGCTGATGTCCGATACCTTTACCCCGGTGCCCTGCCCTTCCAGCTTCCGGATCACATCCAGATATTGAATATAAGACGGCATCACGCCCGGCGGCAGAGGCGGAAGCATTTCTCTGATCCGCTTCGCCTGGTAGCAGGCATCAAACATCCGCTTGATTTTTTCGTTCGTCATGATTTATCCTCCCAGCTCGTCGCTCCATTTAGTTATTAAAGGTAATTACCAGCAGTAATTATTATAGACAGGATTTCCTTTTTGTCAAGTATGGACGCTGTTTTCCCTGCAAAACAAAAAAAGTGGATCTTACCACCGTTTTCCGTGATAAAATCCACTTTCTCTCATTCCTGATTCGTTGTCCTTATTTTTCCAGCCCGAAGCAATACTTTGTCTTTGAGCAGTATGTATCGCCCGCTTTTAATACCGGTGATTTGAAGTTCTTCTCATTCACCGCATTCGGGAAATACTGCGTCTCCAGACAGAATGCATGGCGCTTGCCGTACTGCACACCACCCTTGCCGGTCTGCGGTGTGATAAAGTTGCCGGTATAGAGCTGGATCCCCACACAGTCCGTATACACATCCATGCAGATGCCGGACTTTGCACCTCTGGCGCGCGCAGCAAGCTGCATGGTACCGTCCGCCTTGTCCAGCGCATAATTGTGGTCATAACCGCCCGCATAACGAAGCTGCGTATCGTCCGCTTCAATGTTCCGTCCGATCTCCTTCATCTCCCGGAAATCAAACGGCGTCCCGGCTACTTTTGCGAGTTCTCCGGTCGGAATCGCCTTGGAATCAATGACTGGCGTATAGTAAGATGCGTGAAGCTCAAGCTTCTGCCCTTCCATCACACCGGAATCATGTCCGTCCAGATTAAAGTAGGCATGGTTCGTAAAGTTCGCCACCGTCGTCTGGTCGCAGACTGCCTCATAGGCGATCGCGACCTCCCCGTTATCGTCCAGCGTGTACGTGACCTTCGCCGTCATATTGCCTGGGAAATCCTGTTCCCCGTCGCGGCTTACATAGGAAAACGTAATACTCTGTGCGCTCTCCTGCACCACATCCCAGATCACTGCGTGAAAACCGTGCGATCCGCTGTGCAGATTGTTCTCGTTGTCATTTGCTTCCAGCGAATAGTCTTTTCCATCCAGATGGATGCGTGCATGATCGATCCGGTTCGCATTGCGCCCGATCACAGCTCCGAAATAGCAGGTATTGTTCTGATAATCAACGGGTGTATCGTATCCCAGCACAACGTCATATACGTTTCCGTCTGAGCCCTTCATTGTGATCGATACGATCGTTGCCCCGAGATCAATGACAGAAAGCGTCATTCCCTGCGCATTGACAAGCGTGTACTCCGTGACCTCCCTGCCTTCCTTTGTTTGGCCAAAGCTTCGTTTTTGCATACTGATCCTCATTTCTAAGCATATTTATTGCGAAACGGCAGACCGTTTCTTCTGACGTACTAATTCTGTCCGTAGTAGGCATTTGCCCCATGCTTGCGGTAGAAATGCTTTTCCTTGATACAATCCGGCGCCGGCTTCACCTTCGGATTGATAAGCTCGGTGTTGCGCGCCATCTTCGCCACTTCCTCCAGCACGACCGCATTGTGGACTGCCTCTGCGGCATCCCTGCCCCAGGTGAACGGTCCGTGATTCGCGCAGAGAACCGCCGGTGTGTACATCGGCTTGATGCCTCTTGTCTCAAAGGTCTCAATAATCACAAGTCCGGTGTTCTTCTCATATGCCTCGTCGATCTCCTCCGGCGTCAGATTTCTGGCACACGGGATCGGGCCGAAGAAATAGTCTGCATGCGTTGTGCCGTAAAGCGGAATATCTCTGCCCGCCTGCGCCCAAGCGACAGCCTCCGGGGAATGGGTATGTACAATACCGCCGATCTCCTCGTACTTTTTGTAGAGTTCGATATGAGTCGCCGTGTCAGAGGACGGCTTATATCTGCCCTCGATCTTATTTCCGTCAAGATCCATGACCACCATATCGTCCGGGCTTAAGGCATCATAATCCACACCGCTCGGCTTGATGACGAAATAGCCGCTCTCGCGGTCGATTCCGCTGACATTGCCCCAGGTGTAGGTGATGAGCCCTCTGCGTGGAAGTTCCATGTTGGCTTCATAGACCTGTTTTTTTAACTCTTCTAACATCTCTTAGTTCCCTCCTGTGCTGCGCCGTTCCTACTTCATCTCACGCAGGATGCGGTTTGCGATTCCCTCAGCATCCAGTTCGTATTTGTGAAGAAGTTCTTTTGCCGGACCGGATTCGCCAAAGACATCGTTGACACCGATTCTGGTGATCTTTGTCGGACATTTTTCACCGAGCGTCTCCGCCACAGCAGCGCCGAGCCCTCCGATGATGGAATGCTCCTCTACCGTGAATACGCGCCCTGTCTTTTTTGCTGTCTTCACCACAAGCTCCTCGTCGAGCGGCTTGATGGTGTGAATGTTGATGACTTCCGCATGAATGCCCTGCTCTGCCAGCGTATCCGCTGCTGCCAGTGCTTCCGAGACACAAAGTCCGGTCGCAATGATGGAGCAGTCGCTTCCCTCCCGGAGCGTCACGCCCTTGCCGATCTCAAACTTATAATCCGCGCCGTCGTTGATGACCGGAACCGCCAGTCTGCCAAAGCGCAGATACACCGGCCCCACGTACTCGTAGGCAGCCTTCACTGCCGCGCGCGCCTCGATGTCGTCCGACGGGTTGATGACAACCATTCCCGGAATTGCACGCATCAGGGCAATATCCTCATTGCACTGATGCGTCGCACCGTCTTCCCCGACGGAAATTCCGGCATGCGTCGCACCGATCTTCACATTCAGATGCGGATATCCGATGGAATTGCGCACCTGCTCGTAAGAGCGTCCCGCCGCAAACATAGCGAAGGTGCTCACAAACGGTACAAATCCACACGTGGACATTCCGGCTGCCACGCCGGTCATATTCGCCTCTGCGATACCGCAGTCAATGTGGCGTTCCGGGAATGCCTTCTTGAACATTCCGGTCTTGGTTGCCGCTGCGAGATCCGCATCCAGGACAACCAGATTCTCATGCTCTCCTCCAAGCTCGACCAAAGCATTGCCGTAGCTCTCTCTCGTTGCAATCTTTACTTCTGACACAATGCTTCACCTGCCTTTCTAAGATCCTCCATCGCCACTGCGTATTCCTCATCGTTCGGCGCTTTTCCGTGCCAGCCGACACTGTTCTCCATGTAGGAGACGCCTTTTCCCTTTACGGTGTGCGCAATGATCGCGGTCGGCATTCCCTTCGTAGTTCTCGCCTCATCAAACGCCCGCTTGATCTCATCGAAATCATTGCCGTCGATGTTGATGACGTGGAAATGAAAGCTCTCGAACTTCTTGTCGATCGGGTACGGCGAGCAGACCTCGTCGATCGGTCCGTCGATCTGCAGGTTGTTGTTGTCCACAATCACGCAGAGGTTATCCAGCTTGCGGAAACCTGCGAACATGGCAGCCTCCCAGATCTGTCCCTCCTCGATCTCGCCGTCGCCGCAAAGTGCATACACACGGTAATCCTGCTGTTTCATCTTTCCTGCCAGAGCCATGCCGCACGCTGCGGAAAGTCCCTGTCCCAGAGAACCGGAAGACATATCCACGCCCGGAATGTGCTTCATATCCGGATGTCCCTGTAAATACGATCCGGTATGGCGCAGGGTCAAAAGATCCTCCACCGGAAAATAACCGCGGTTTGCCAGTGCCGAGTAAAGTCCCGGCGCCGTGTGTCCCTTGGACAGCACAAAACGGTCGCGTTCCTCCTTCTTCGGATCCTTCGGATCAATATTCATCTCTTCAAAATATAAATAGGTGAAGATATCTGCTGCTGAGAGTGATCCGCCCGGATGTCCCGCCTTCGCGCTGTGCACGGACGATACAATTCCCTTGCGGACTTCAACAGCCATCTTCTGAAGTGCCAGCTTATCCATAGTTCCCCCTTCATGCATTCTTATTCATTCAATACTGCAAAACTCAGTCACCGAAGACTGCAGAGCTTATTTGGTGACTAGTCACCAAATACAGCTCTGTAGTCCGCCTGGAATTTCTCAATTCCCGCATCGGTAAGCGGATGTTTGGTCATCTGCTCAATGACTTTGTACGGAACCGTTGCGATATGTGCGCCTGCTAATGCACAGTCTGTCACATGGATCGGGTTGCGGATCGATGCAGCGATGATCTCGGTCTCAAGTCCGTAGTTGTCAAAGATCTGCACGATATCCTGGATCAGGTCGATGCCTGCCGTGCTGATGTCGTCGAGTCTGCCGAGGAACGGAGATACATAGGTTGCGCCTGCGCGCGCTGCAAGAAGTGCCTGGTTTGCGGTGAAAATAAGTGTCACGTTCGTCTTGATTCCCTCTGCGGACAACACTTTGACTGCCTTTAATCCCTCTACGGTCATCGGGATCTTGACTACCATGTTCGGGTGGATCGCTGCGATCTCACGTCCCTCTTTAATCATGCCTTCCGCATCCACAGTGGTTGCTTTTACCTCGCCGCTGATCGGACCGTCAACGATCGTTGTGATCTCCTTGATGACCTCGTTGAAATCTCTGCCCTCTTTGGCGATCAAAGACGGATTTGTGGTAACGCCGCAGATCACTCCCATATCATTTGCCTTGCGGATGTCCTCTACGTTTGCTGTGTCAATAAAAAACTTCATATTCCTCTCCCTTTCTGCGCTTGTGCGCGCACCCTGTATGTGTATCCGGGTCTGCCCCGGTACCATTCTCATTTACCAGGGGATGCCGTTTAGAACATCCCCCACATGCTTCTTATCGTTTTTCTTAGCGGTAGAACAGGTTGCCAAGCATCAGATCCTTCTTGAACTCGCGGATCTTTGTATCCTTGTCAATATAAACTGCCTCAATGCCCATGGCATTCGCCCAGTCGCCCATCTGCTCTGCGGTGAGGTCGTAGGTAAATGCGGTGTGGTGTGCGCCGCCTGCCAGGATCCATGCCTCCGCACCGGTGTAGAGATCCGGCTGCGGTGTCCAGTAATTCGTTGCCACCGGAAGCTTCGGCATCGGCTTCTCTGTCTTCTTGCAGTCCACATCGTTGATGATGAGACGGAAACGGTTGCCGAGATCGATTAAGGATGTTGCGATACCGCTTCCCTCCTTGGAGGTAAATACCAGTCTTGCCGGGTCTTCTCTGTCACCCATGGAAAGCGGCTGGCACTTGATGGAAATCGGGCCGTCTGCGATGGACGGGCAGATCTCAAGCATATGCGCCTCGAGGATTCCCTCTTTGCCCTTGACGAAGTTGTAGGTGTAATCCTCCAGCATGGAAGTACCCTTTGCCTCCTTCTTGCCTGCTGTCATAATCTTCATCAGGCGCACCATCGCTGCCACTTTCCAGTCACCCTCTGCGCCAAAGCCGTAGCCTTTTTCCTCGAGGCGCTGGATTGCAAGTCCCGGAAGCTGCTTTAAGGCACCGAGATCACCGAAGTGTGTTACGATTGCCTGATAATTCTTCTCGTCCAGGAAACGCTCGAAACCGATCTCGATCTGTGCCTGTACGGCTACATGGCGTCTAAACTCCTGCGGATCACGTCCCTCTAATAAAATGTCATATTTGTCATAATACTCATCTACCAAAGCGTTGGTATCGGACTCGGATACGGCTGCAACTGCCTCCGCAATCTCGTTGACCGGATAGGTATCCACTTCCCAGCCGAACTTCAGCTGTGCTTCGACCTTATCCCCCTCGGTAACAGCTACGTTTCTCATGTTGTCTGCCACACGCATCACGCGGATATGGCTGCTCTCGATCACGCCGACTGCTGTGCGCATCCAGGATGCAATGCGCTCCTGCACATTGACGTCGCTCCAGTGTCCCACGACTACCTTGCGCTCGATTCCCATACGTGTCACGATATGACCGTACTCACGGTCTCCGTGTGCCGACTGGTTCTCGTTCATGAAATCCATGTCGATGGTGTCGTAAGGAATCTCCTCATTGAACTGGGTATGTAAATGAAGCAGCGGCTTTCTGTACTCCTGTAATCCGAGAATCCAGGACTTTGCCGGGGAAAATGTGTGCATCCATGTGATGACGCCTGCGCACTCCTCATCTACATTTGCCTCGTTGAAGGTCTTACGGATCAGTTCATTGGTGATCAGTGTCGGCTTCCATACCACTTCATACGGAAGCACGCCGGACTCGTTTAACTTTGCCACGATGATTTTGGAATGCTCTGCCACATGTGCGAGGCACTCGTCTCCGTAAAGATCCTGTGATCCGGTGCAGAACCAGAACTTGTAATTTTTTGTTGCTAACATAATGTTCCCTCCCTGAAATATATTTATGTTTCAGCAGTAACTGCTGTGTAAATCCCAATCTGTAAGCAGCGGCAGCATCTGCCGCTGCCCCCGTATCTGTCTATAACGGCATCGTCCAGGCTGCCGCCTTCGTGCCTGTCTTATAACGGCATCGCCTCGACTGCCGCCTTCTCTGCTGCAAGCGCCGCTTTGTATGCCTTGATGTAAGCGTCAAATCCCGCAACATCTGCCGGATCCGGCTCCATCACGCTTCCAGATTCCCCGCCGAAGACTTTTTCGGAGAGGTACTGCTCCAGGCTCTCGCCGTCCGCCTTCTGCAGCATGTAGGATGCCAGCAGCGCCATGCCCCACGGACCACCCTCGCCGGCCGTCTCCATCACTGCCACCGGTGCATCCATCGCAGCGGCTAAAATTCCCTGTCCGACGCCTTTGGTCTTAAAGAGTCCGCCATGTCCGTAGATGCGATCCACTTTTACTTTTTCTTCCTTCAGCAGAATATCCAGACCGATCTTTAAGGTTGCAAGCGCTGCATACAGATGTGTCCGCATGAAATTGGCGAGATTAAAATGTGCGTCCGGCTTGCGCACAAACAGCGGCCGTCCTTCGTTTGCTCCGGTCACCGGCTCTCCCGAAAAATAGTTGTATGCCAGAAGTCCGCCGCAGTCCTTGTCGCCCTCCAGCGCCTTGTTGTAAAGTTTTCCGAAAAGTTCGTTCATATCGACATTGATTCCGAAGTTCTCCGCGAACTCCCGGAACAGGCCAACCCAGGCGTTCAGATCCGAGGTACAGTTGTTGCAGTGCACCATCGCCACGGTATCGCCGGACGGTGTGGTCACCATATCCAGTTCCTCATGTACCGCCTTTAAGTCTTCCTCTAAAACCACCATTGCGAACACGGACGTTCCGGCAGACACATTTCCGGTGCGCACAGCCACCGAATTCGTTGCCGCCATACCGGTACCGGCATCACCCTCCGGCGGGCAGAGCGGGATCCCGGCTTCCAGCCTGCCGCTCGGATCCAGAAGCTTTGCGCCCTCCTTAGTCAGGGTCCCGGCATTCTCCCCGGCCACGAGCACCCTCGGCAGGATCTCCTCTAACTTCCATGTATATTTCTTGACCGCAGGAAGCGCATCAAACTGCGCCAGCATCTTCCGGTTGTAATCTCTTGTCTTCGCATCGATCGGGAACATACCGGATGCCTCGCCGACTCCCAGTACCTTCTCCCCTGTGAGTTTCCAGTGAATGTATCCCGCAAGTGTGGTAAAATATGCGATTTTATCCACATGCTCTTCCCCGTTTAAGATCGCCTGATACAGATGTGCGATGCTCCAGCGCTGCGGAATATTGAACGAGAACTCCTTCGTCAGTGCTGCGGCAGCCTCGCCCGTGATGGTATTTCTCCAGGTGCGGAACGGAACCAGAAGCTCCCCCTTCTCATCGAACGGCATATAGCCGTGCATCATTCCGGAAAATCCGATGGCACCAAGCTTTGTGACGGCAACGCCGTATTTGTTCTGTACATCCTCGGTCATCTTGCGATAGCAGTCCCTAAGACCGTCCCAGATCATATCCAGGCTGTACGTCCAGATTCCGTCGACCAGCTGATTCTCCCAGTCGTGCGCACCGGATGCGATCGGCTGATGTGTCTCGTCCACCAGCACTGCCTTGATTCTGGTCGAACCGAACTCGATACCGAGCACCGCCTTCCCGCTCTCAATCCTCTCCTTTGCATTTCCCATGTGTAACAAACCCCTTTCCGAAACCATGCCGCATCTCTCATGCACCCATGATTTCCCTGCTCTCATCTTGTTGATGTTATCTTAAGCATAAAACTTGTATGCTCGTAATAACAAGTTGTTTTTTATTTATTTTTACATTGTGTGGTTCTCTATTTTTTATCTATCCGGAAAACATGCACACCGTGCGACGGAATTTCAGAAGAAAGGCTGTCATTCTGCACAATAAGCTCTGTTCCATCCCAGAGTTCCCGCGCCTGGATGGTTCCCGTCTGTCCGCACATGTCTGCAAACGCTTCCGTCTCCGGCAGCGCAACCTCACACCGCGCCGGCTGCTCCATAAAGTTAAACAGGGCAAGATACCGTTCGTCCTTTTTCTCATTGACACAGCTCCAGACCGCATGCTTTTGATCGCGCGCCACCTGTCTGCCCACATAGTCTGCGTCGAGCATCTGCAGCAGCTCCCGTCTCGTTAAAAGGAACTGCGTCCAGTCATCCAGCTTCGTCAGTTCACCGCCGATCATCAAAGGCGAGCCGAACATACACCAGAGCGTCATCATCGTCTTCTGCTCATCCCTTGTAAAATTCGTCTGCCGCTCCTGCCCGAATCCTTTTCCGAGCCAGCCGACCGGCAGCATGTCACAGTCCGGGAACGATCCGCAGCCCACGTGGTTCTGCCACAGTTCGCAGCGCCGGAACATATCGTAAAGCAGCTCCCACGTATCCCAGAAATCATCCGTGATGCGCCACATGTTGGCATAGGTTTCATAATGCCATGCTTTCTCGATCAGCGCCGGTCCCGGCGACAAGGAGAGCACGATGTCCCTGCCGCACTTTTCAATCGCATGCTGCAGCATCTCAATCTCGTGCGCCGCCGAATACGGATGTTCCACGTACAGATTGGTATTGCAGATATCATCGCATTTGATAAAATCCACGCCCCACTGTGCGTACAGTGCCACGATGGAATCGTAATATTCCTGCGCGCCCGGCTCTCCCATACGGATGCCGTACATGTCCGGATTCCACTTACAGATCGACGACGGATCCGCTATATCGCTCGCCAGTGCATCGCTTCCCAAAATCGGCAGATGCCGGTGTGCCGCTTCCCGCGGAATTCCCCGCATGATATGGATTCCAAACTTTAACCCCAACCCATGCACATAATCCGCCAGCGCCCGAAAGCCCACACCGTCCTTCGCCGACGGGAAGCGGTCCGTACAGGGGAGCAGCCGCCCGTACTCATCCATCGAGACCTCCCCAAACGGAATATACTGGTACTTCTCCCTCTGACTTCCGGTGTTCTTTGCATACCACTGGATGTCCACCACAATATATTCCCAGCCGTACGGTTTTAAGTGCGCCGCCATATAATCCGCGTTTGCCCTGACCTCCCGCTCCGTCACTGTGGTGTCATAATAGTCATAGCTGTTCCACCCCATCGGGGCATGTTTCATCCGGTATTTCATGCGTCTCTCCTTCTCTTCCCCCTAATCAAAATGTGCACAGAGTACACAAAAAGCCGCTGCAGATGCAGCGGCTTTTTGTTGTCATACATCCTGCTTCCAAGTGTATGACTTGTACTTTCGTACTTACAAGTTGTTTTTATTCGTCCTGTGTCATGTCCGTATCGTCTCTTCTTCTGCAGGATTCCCGGATCACCAGTTCCGGCTCCATCAGGACGCATTTTCCTTCGATATTGGAATTTCCCTCCCGGATAATCCGAAGCAGCAGTTCGGCGGCTGCCGCTCCCAGTTCCTCCTGCGGATGGGAGATCGTCGTCAGCGGCACGCGGCATGTCTGCGCCAGATAGGAATTGTCATACCCCGTCACCGAGACATCCTGGGGCACGGAGAGCCCCTCCTCATTCAGCGCGCGGATCACCTCGATGGCAACCTGATCGTTGTACGCCACCACCGCCTCAAACGGATGATTGCCGCGATCTTTCGCCATCTGCCTGATCCGCTCAAACGGATGGGTCTTGCGGTCCTCCGTGTAGAACCAGATCACCTTATCCGGATCATACGCAATTCCCGCTTCCTGCAGTGCCTGCACATACCCCTTGTGGCGCTGCTGTCCCTGCGTGTCGTCGGATTTGAAGACGCCCACAATGCGCCGGTGTCCCAGTTCAATCAGGTATCTGGTCGCAAGATAGGCTCCCCTGCAGTCGTCCAGAAGAATCTGCGGCCGGTCCAGAAGCTGGGCGTGTACTCCCTGTATAAATACATAGGGGATATGATAGCTGTCGAGCATCTCATACAGATTCACATGCCGGCAGAAAATCTGGCTCTTGCTCGGCTCGATGATGAGCCCGTCGATATCCTTCTGCAGAAGCTCCTCGAGACACTTTGCCTCAAGGCTTCTTGAGTTGCGCGTATTTTTCAGCAGAATACTGTAACCGTTCTCCGTCAGCACCTGGTCAATTCCCTGCACGATGCGCGGAAAAATATAATCCGAAAGATAAGTTGTCACGACCGCGATATTTTTGGACGGCGTCGTGTGCCGTAACATCTCCGAGCAGAAGGTTCCGCGGCCATGTTCCGCATATATGTATCCCTCATTCTGCAAAATCTGCAGTGCCTTGCGCACCGTCTGCCGGCTGACCCCGTATTCCGCCGACAGTTCATTCTCCGAAGGAAGCTTCTCTCCCGGGCGTATCTCCCCCGACATGATCTTGCCGTGGAGCTGCTCCATCAGATCATAATATTTTAATCTCTTATCCATTCCGTCCGATCCCCCTGAATGCCTTCTCTCTTTGCGCGCCGTCAGCCCGTTATCCCGACAGCCTCCTTCGCCAGGCGGTCTGCCTCCTCATTGCCCATGACGCCCGAGTGTCCCTTTACCTTCACAAAAGAAAGCCGGATCTTATCCTCCACCGAGCGCACATACTCGTAGTAGGCCACCGTACCCTTTTTATTGCGCTTCCAGAGTCCTTTTGCCCACATCTCGATTCCCATATAATCGTAATAGATCGTAAGATCCTTTAAGCCGAGTTCGAGCGCCTTTTCGATGGCTGCCATGCTCCCTAAAACCTCGCCTGCCACATTGCGCATCGACGCCATCTCCGGCTCCTTCCCCGCACCCTGCAGCACTTCTTTTCCGCCGGCATGAATCAAAAAACCTCCATAACCGTACACGCCGGTACCGGCGTGAAAAGAGCCATCCACGAACGCGTAATTCTCCGGCAGATCCTCTGTCTCTCCGGCAGATTCCGCACCTCTCTTCTCTGCCTTGCCGTCTCCGGCTGTTCCTGATTTCTGCTGTGCTGCTCTTTGCGTTGCCTTCTGCTGCGCCGCTCCTTTTGCATGAGCTTCTCCCCCACGCGCCGGTGCGCTTTCCAGAAACGTCTCCGCTTCTTCCAGCGTCTTAAAACTCTTGTAAACCGCTCCGGGGAACCCGTGCACCATCGCCTTACACTCGTCCCATTTTGTGTATATTCCCGGTTTCTTACCAACCGCTACCGCATAATATTTTACTGCCATCTCGTCATCCTTTATTTCGATATTTTATAATACAATATACCATATAATTCCCGCACATAAAAGGTCGGAAGGTAGAGAAAAAATGTCCGGCTCGGTGTGCTGTAGCTTGTAATGCCAAGTCTCTTTGCCGTCTGATTCGCCCGGTACTCATGGAATTCACTGGTTATAATCGTGACGGGCCCGTCGATTCCGTGCTGTTGTAACAATTCCATGGAATATTGCAGATTTTCCGCCGTCGTCGTGGACCGATCCTCCAGAAGCAGTCTCGCCCCGTCGATCCCCCGCCCGGTCAGGTAACGGTACATGCACTCTGCCTCGCTGATCTCCTCTCCATCTCCCTGTCCGCCGGATAATACGCACACAGCTTTTGGATTCCGGTTCAGATACTCATACGCCGCGCAAAGCCGTTCGCTCAACACCCGGCTCGGCCGCTCCCCCTTGACGCTGCATCCTAAGACCACCGCCGTCGTATTCCCCGGCGCACGGTTCGCCGCGCTTCTTATCATCCCCGCCGTCTCCACTGTCACGATAAGCAGAATAAAAAGGAGCACCATGCCCAGGGCGGACAATCCCACTCTGCCACCGCGCGTCTGCCAAAGTCTCCCTGCCACATCCTGTACCTGCCGGTAAAAAATACCGTACAGCAGCACAAGGGCTGACACCGCCATTCCCGTAATGTTACCGATATTAACCACGACAAATGCCGGAATGAAAAACCACAGGAAAAATACGGCTCCAACTGCCATTATCCACCAATGCATCCGTGACATTCTTTCTCCTTTCTAAAAAAGCAATGAGCGGCACGCCGAAGCGGGCCGCTCTTGTCCTCTCTTGTTACAAATCTTGTTACGAAATCTCCAGCTTGCAGTTCGCACGCATTTTTAACGGACATTCATAAACGTTCTCATTATTCTCTTTTGCAATGTAAGAAAGCGGACACTTTCTGCAGTCGCCTTTATTAAAATCTCCGCCAACCTCAAATTTTAAGGTTGCCGTCTTCACACCCTTCACCATCTCTTCCTGCCGGATGTGATCCCAGCTCAATACCTGACTGCAGCCGGCACACTTGCTCTCGTTCAATGTCACCACGCGCTTGCAGGTCGGACAGGCATAAAACTTCTTACCGGACGGCTCCACCAGTTCCACAACTTCCGCCGGAAACTGCTTAATCAATTCCTCTCTCAAATTGTCCTGCATGATCCAATCGCTCCTTTATCCTGAGTTTGCACTAGTACTATCATACCACAAAGGCGGCGGTACTGTAAACCGCTTTCCTTCGTTTTCCGCTCAGATTCCGTTTCATTATTCTCCGGGTTCCGCTACTTTTCCCCCTGTTGCTGCCGGATCATGTCCATGATGTAATCGATCGTTTCCTGCCACTGCTCCCTGTCCGTAATCCCGGCCTCGCCGTCTCCCTTCTGCGATCCGTAATTGCCGAACCCGGCATGGTTGCCGCCCTCTAAGACATACTCGCGGCAGTCCGCCGCAAGACCGATTGCTTCCTGATATTTTTCCATATTCAAAACGCCGTCCTCGCTCCCGTAGAGCGAGAGCACCGGAAGCGTCTGAAGTTCCCTGGTCGGGTACGCCGCCAGAAAAATCAGTCCCGCGAGCTCTGACTCATGCTTTGCCGCATAGCTGCCCGCCATGGCTCCGCCCAGAGAATGTCCCGCCAGATACCAGTGCTTTACCTCTCCAAACTCCTGCCGCACCTCATCCGCCGCATTCGGCTTTAAAATGGCAAGGTGCGCCGGCATCTTTACCGTCACGCAAAAGATTCCCTGCTGCGCAAGCCCGTCCATAACCGGTGCGTACGCCGTCTCTTCCACCTTGGCTCCCGGATAAAAGATCAGTCCCGTCTCACTCTGCGGATCTCCGTAAGCGATGTAGGCATCCGTCTCCGATACCTCTGTTGTCTGAAGTTCATAGTCCTTCGCATGATAATAATCTGCCGTATAGGTATTAAATCCCACAATCACGGCTGCCACGATTAAAACCGTAAAAATAATTCTGCGCACCGCTTTTGCATGCTTCATTGTCTCTCATCCTCTGACACCGGAATCTGCTTCCGTTACTTTCGGATATCTGCAACCACCTCATCCGGAATGACGAACTGTACGCATCCCATATACATCGGTGCCACATCACCCTCGTTAAAGCATATCACAAGATGGCCGTCCGAATCCAGATAAAATGAAGTCTCATCTGTAATTTTGTCAAAATTCCATTCCGGAACCTCGGCATTATCCACCCAGTACATCTTACCGTCATCCTCCGCCATCTGCTGCTGCATCTGCTCCTTGATATTCTCGCTGATCGGGGTGATATAATCCGCGCCACTCTGGAATAAATCCGAAAGTGTCAGACGCTCCCCCGTCTTTAAGTCAATCGTATAATAATAGTCCCACTCCGCGCCGCTGCCTGCCGCCTGATAGCACATCAGCTTTAACGTAAAGTAATCGTCGGTCGTGCTGATAACTTCGTGCTTGACCACGACCTCCTGATAGCCCTCTTCTTCCTTCTTGCTCTCCTCGAACTCCGATACGATCTGATCCGTAATCTTTTCAATCTCCGCATTGATCTCTGCCGTTGTCTTTTTTAAGTTCTCCTGCACCTGGACCTCAGTGTCCGTCATCTGTTCCGTATCGCTCTCCTTTACCGTCAGCTCCGGCGTCTTAATGTCCGCCGCATGACCTCCGTTGTCGTACTGATAATCCCGGAACGTCACAGCCTCCACGAGTTTTCCGACCACTGGTAGATTCCCCATGGCATACGCCACGCTCCCCGAGGTGTTCGGCAGCACCACGAAGACTGCCGCCACTGCAGCAGCCGCTGCCACAATATTTCTCACGGTATGCATTTTTCTGCTCTCGTTTCGTTTTTCCATCTTTGCTTCCTCGATCCGTTTTTTCATCTGCTCCACCTGCTCGCCGGACATTTCCGATCCGGCATACTGTCGCTTTAATTCCTCGATCTTTTTACAATCCTGTTTCTTATTTTCCATATGCGGCACCATCCTTTCCTCTATTCCCACTGCCATGTATCCGTAAGTTCCAGCCGTAGCTTCTTTAATCCGCGGTACAGCCGGCTCTTTACCGTATTCTGGTTCTCCCCCAGCACGCGCGCAATATCCTCCAGCTTCATGTCCTCAAAATAGCGCAGTTCAATGACCGCTTTATCCCGTTCTTCCATGGCGTCCAATGCCCTTCTTAGATCAATGTTCTCATAGCGGTCTTCTCTTCCCTCTTCCGCCGGCATCTCATCCAGGGAAACTTCCCGGTTCTTTTTTACATATCCGAAGATCTCGTTTAACATAATGCGGTAAATCCATGTCTGCGCATATTCCTCCTGCTTTAGCGCATCGCTGTTTTTGATCGCCTTGTACGCTCCGTTCTGTACGATATCCGCGGCATCCGCCTCATGATGTACGTAACTGTAGGCAAGACGATAGTATTTGTTGTAATTTTCCAGCAAAAGCTGTTCTATCTTTTGTTCCTTATGGTTTTTCCCGGAGAAAAACATACGATCTCACACCTCCTTTTAACTATTAGACCGTCCGGACACCAAAAAAGTTTCGCTGCCGTATAAAAAATTATATTTTCTCCGATCCGGTTCCGTTTTTTCCACTCTCCTGTCTGCACAGTTCCGTCAAAAACCGGTACATTCCCTCCTGGTAAATCGGGCGCTCCACCACACAATCCACTCCTGCGGCAAGCATCTGACACTCCACCAGTTCCTTCTCATTGGTCGAACAGCAGATCGTAAGGCTTCCCTTCGGAAAATTTTCCCGCACCGACCGGATAAACGGCTCACCGCCCTGCATATACCAGTTCACAAAACACAGATCATAGGCGTTGCCCTTAGACGCGGCTCTCCTTAAATACGCCACGGCGTCCGCCCCGTTTTGCACCACGTCAACCGGAAGCCCGAGACGCGCAAGAACCGCTGCATGATAATCTCTCGACAGTTCATTGTCGTCCAGAAGAAGCGTCTTTAACCCCGCAAAACTTTTGGGCTGTCCGATCGCTTTTCCGATTCTGAAAGGCAGGAACACCCTGCAGAGAATCTGCGCATCCTCCTGTACTTCCACACACATCGTTCCGTGCAAAAGTTCTACGAGGCTCTTGATCAGCGGATAGTCTTCTCCTCCGTCAATGCTGCCCTGCACGGCAAGTTCCAGTTCAAGCTCATCCTCCCCCGTTCTTACTTCCCGATAGCCTGTAAAAATCCGGCATCCCGGCCGCGCGTTGATATACGCTTTCTTTAGCAGTCTTGCCCAGATCTGCTTGAGCCTCCTGACATCGCCCACCAGATATTCGCAGAAAATCTCACCCTCCTGCACCGTCACCTCAATCCCCATTTCCGTACAGATTGTCCTGCACTCTGAGGTCAGTTCCGCAACCACATCCGAAATCTGAAAGGTGTCGCAGACACTCTCGCCCGCACCTACAATCTGCCCGTCCAAAACACTGTCCGTCAGTTCCCGGATGTGCTCCAGATGCCTGTACATATCCTCCAGTCCCACAGACTTATTTTCCGTTCTCTGACCTGTCATTTCTCTGTAACACTCCTCGATTACCGCGACGTCCGTGCGCACCGTCCGCGCCACCTGAAACAGCAGATGTTCTCTGACCGTGCTTAAATGCCGCTGGCTCTCAAGCCGCTCCGCCAGTGTCTCATAGCGTGTCATGATATTGAACACCCGCTTTTTTACCACCTCCGGCTCGCAGGGAGAAAATATAAAATCGTCCGCCCCCATCTCTAACATTTCAAGTTCTCTCTCCTCACCGATGACCGTCTTCACGATGACCGGGATATCGAGAAGCTTCGGATCTGCCTTCATCTGCTTTAATACCTGCTTCCCGCTCTTTACGGGCATACACATATCCAGTATGACAATATCCACTTTCCGCTCTTCTAAAATTTTTAGTGTCTCATTTCCGTCCCCGGCTTCCAGCACCTCATATTCCTCTTCAAACATTGCGCGAAACGACGCTCTGTTTACGTCGATATCATCCGCTACCAGCATCACTCTGTTCTTTTGCATTGATTCGGCTCCATTCTTTTATCGTATCGGTAACATATCTTTTAAAATATAACATACCATCTTTTATTTCTCAGCAAAATCCGTACCGTTTTTTAACATCCAGCGCCCCTGTCCTTCCCCTTCTACAAAATTCGACACAAAAAGGGACTGGTGCTTCAAGCACCAGTCCCTTTTTCTTCTCAACGGTAAATCATACTGTCGAGGACGGCATACATCTGTGTAATCTCAATCGGCTTGCTTAAGTGTGCATCCATCCCGGCATCGAGGGACTTTCGCACGTCCTCCTCAAACACATTGGCTGTCATCGCCACGATCGGAACCGTTTTTCCATCCTCACGTCCGGATTTCCGGATCTTTCTGGTCGCCGTCAGTCCGTCCATGACCGGCATCCGGATATCCATCAGGATGACGTCGTAATATCCGGGCTCATGGGAAAGAAAATGCGTCACGCCCTCCTCTCCGTTGACCGCCACATCCACCTGCAGATTCTTGTGCAGCAGGATATTGCGCGTGATCTCAATGTTGACCTCATTGTCCTCGACCAGCAGCGCTCTTTTGCCGGTAAAATCGTAGTCGGGCGCCTGTACATCGCCCTGTCCCCGCAGCTTTTCTCCGGAATTTCTGACACGCTTTAAGTTCACATTCACAATGAACGTCGAGCCCTTGCCCTTTTCGCTGTATGCGTCAATGTGCCCGCCCATAAATTCAATAATGTTGCGCGCAATGGGAAGGCCAAGACCGGTACCGCCGTTTAGCGTCGTGATTCCCTCATCCTCCTGCTCAAACGGCTCAAACATATGCGGAATAAACGCTTCGTCCATTCCGACTCCCGTATCCCGGATCTCAAACCGGAAGCCGGCATCCTCCCCGTCATCGCCGGTATGCTCCACAATAAAGTCAACCCTTCCGTCCGGCATCGTGTATTTTACGGCATTCTCCAGAATATTGGAAAGCGCCCGCTCCAGCTTCTCCGCGTCAAAGCAATAGGTAGCATCAAAGCTTCCGCGTCTGTCCACCGCAAAGTGAACGCGACGCTCCGCCGCCTGCCGCATCGCCTCTTCCACCGTCTCCTCCAAAAAGGCATCTAAGACCACCTTCTGGCTGTTCAATGCGACGTTGCCGCTCTCGATCTGGGAAAGATTTAAAATATCATCCACAAAAGACAGCATAAAACGGGCTGACTGGCTGATCTTGTCCAGATTCTCGAGCACCTGCTTCTCATTGTTCACATATTCCCTGGTCAGATACGTAAGACCTATGATGGAATTCATCGGCGTCCGGATCTCGTGACTCATGCGCTCCAAAAACTCATTCTTCTCCTGATTGGCATGTCTTGCGTCAAACAGCGCCGACATCAGTCTTTCCTGCTGCCGCTGTTCTTCCTCATAGCTCTCCGTCACGTCCCGGCGCACCAAAACCACCGTGTCACGGTCATCCTGCTGATAAGAAATATGCAGTTCTTTTCTGCGGTATACCTCCCCGCACAGCAGGCGGTACGAAACAACCAGATCATCCCTCTGTTCCAGTTCCGAGAGAATATGCGGCAGTTCTAACGCAGCCGCGCATGCCTCCCGGTCCTTGGGATGAACATACAGCGGTATCATTTGCGCATTTACCTGTGTATAATCTCCCTCCGGCGGCGGAGTCACATCCGTATCGTCATTGGTCACGATCACATGAAATGTTCCGGTATGTACATCCACATAGGTAATAAAATCGAGTTCCGACTTGATGACCTGCTCCAGTATTCCGCGCTCTTTGATGGATTTCGCGTCTCCCATTCTGCATACTCCTTTATTTCAAAAAAACAAACTATGCTTTATTATAACAGGATTTGAAAAACTTTCCACTGCAATTTTTCATTTTTCCCCCTGAAAGTGCAGTTCTACCTACAGTTCGGGCATGTGTCCCTCCTGCTGCAATGTTCGCAGATTCTGTCGCCATGTGCCGTCTCCCCGCACGCCTCCGCCGGCGCAAGCTCCATCTCAAACACCACGCTTTTCTTCGGTTTCAGGCAATACCCTGCCGTACAGACGACCTTGTGCTGTTTTGCCCGCGCTAAGATCTCCGGCATCGCAGACAGCGGATGTGCTTCGTCATCACCGAAAAAATGATACGCCTCCACCTGATACCCGGTATTCTCCCGTATCCATGCCTCCAGCATGCCATAGCCTAACATCAGAAGTTCTCCGCCGATACTCTCAAGCATATAGCTTTCCAGCATGCGTCCGGTGTTCTGGTAGCGTTCCTGCAGCAGGTCCACATCGCTTCCAAGCGTCACAACCGCAGTCGCCCGGCGTACCGTATCCGTCCCATCCTCAAACATCAGATACGCCGCTTCCTTCCATTTCAGGCAGCCCGCCAGATCGGATGCCACACCCTTCAAAAGCGCCTTATCTTTTTCCTCAAAATGATACCGGCTCCTGACCTGTTCTAAAAACGCACTTGTCAGACAGGTCCAGAGCCGGCTCTCTATGTATCTTCGTTCCACACTGCACTCCCTTTCCTGCTTTTATTGTACTGCATTACAGGGAGATTGCAATTCCTTTCTTCTTTCCTTTACAAATTCAATTTCATAATGCGATCCGTATATTCGCGGATCACTCTGGTGGATTCTTTAAAGCGCGCGAGTTCACCCGGTGTCATATGAATTTCAAGCACGTCATATGCCCCGCTGCGGTTTAACACGGTTGGCACCCCCGCATAGACATCCCGCTCCCCGTACTCTCCTTCCAGCAATGTTGATACCGGAATGATCCTGTTCTCATCATTTAAAATCGCCTTGATCACTCCCACGCATGCCGTTGCGATTCCATAATAAGTCGTTCCCTTGCGGTTAAAAATCTCCCACCCTTCCTGTGTGGTGCGGTAGACCAGTTCATCCAGATCCACATCCCCCACCAGCTCTTTATTGTCCGCAATCACGTCATAAAACGGTTTTCCTGCGATCGTAACCGTAGACCACGGCACCATCTGGGAATCTCCATGTTCCCCCATGGAATACGCGTGAACACTTCGCGGATCCACATTGACTGTCTGTGCAATCATATTCTGCAAACGGGCCGAGTCTATTGCGGTTCCGGTACCGATCACCTGATTTTTCGGCAAACCGGACAGCTTATAGATATAATGTGCAATAATGTCCACCGGATTGGAGATCGCAATAAAAATTCCGTCAAATCCACTTTTCATAATCGGTTCAACAATGGATTTTGCGATTTTTGCCGACATCTCCAGCGTATCCAGTCTCGTCTGTCCCTGCTTTGGCGGCGCTCCGGCAGTGATCACAATGATATCCATATCTCCGCACTCTGCATAGGTTCCCGTTTTCACTTTCACATTGCGGTTCAGATATTCAATGCTGTCCCGCATGTCCAGCATCTCTCCATACGCGCGTTCCTCGTTGATATCTATCAGCATCACCTCGTCACATACTCCCTGGGTTACCAGGGAAAATGCCGTAGTGCTGCCCACCAGTCCACAGCCGACAATTGCTACTTTTCTTGTTGTTATTTTCATACATTCACCTGTCCTTTCAACGGATTTTCATCCTATGACGCAAAAAAGGTACCGTCCTATGACAGCACCCTTGCAAATCCTTTTTCAATTATAGAAAGCGTTTTCTCTCTTGTCAAGTCCTCTCTTTTTCTCCACAAAGACAATTCTATCAGGGAAGCCGTTTTCGCAGTCCCTTCGGGTAATGATTCTTCATGATTCCGCCCGCGAGCTTTCCCCAGCCGGTACTGTATCCGTCCACCGTGATTAAATACCAGCCCTTTTCTCCCTGCGCCGGGAACGTCTCCCCGTTTAGGTATCCGCGGATCTCCCGCCCGTCCGAAGGAAGATCCATCGTATGTAAAACATCCGCCGCATGAAGTGTGAGCGCAAGTGCGTGTGAAGGTTCAAATCTGCCTTTCTTCGCCGTTCCCAGATGCAGTCCCGGGCGCAGCACCTTAAGACCTTTTACCGACGGCATGCCCTCCGGGATCCGGTAGAGCTGCTCGCCAAATTTCAGATAGCGGCACTCCCGCCCTGCATACTTCTCCAATGCGTCCCCGGCGAAAGTCTCCCCGGCAAATGCCAGATATTCCGGGATGCCCGCCGCAGCGCTCTTAGAATCTCCTGCCGCAAGTCCGTTCTCATACCCGTTCTTTAACAGACCCGATCCGCCGTCCGCAAGCGTTCCCTCCTTGCGCAGCACCGCCACATAATGTCCTTCCCCGCGAAGCTTATGCGGCCACAGACGGATCGTCGTGGAAAGTTCTCCCAGTCCGTGCGACATTCCCTCCGCAAGCGGCACCTCCTCCACGTAGAATTCCGGATGCCGCTTCAGGAATCGCCCGATGCTTCCCTCATCCTCCGCCGGTGCAAACGTGCAGGTCGAATAGACCAGTCTCCCGCCGCCCGCAAGCATGGATGCCGCGCAGTCTAAGATCTCATCCTGTCTGTCGGCACACAGTTCTACATTCTGCGTGCTCCACTGCTCACACGCCTCCTCGTTCTTCCGGAACATCCCCTCGCCGGAACACGGTGCATCCACCATGATTCTGGTAAAATACTCGCTGAAATGTTCTGCAAGGCGCTGCGGCGTCTCATTCGTCACCACCGCATTGGCAATTCCCATGCGCTCGATATTCTCCGAGAGAATCTTTGCCCGCGCCGGATGGATCTCATTGCTGATGAGGATTCCCCTGCCTGCCATCGCCGCCGCAATCTGCGTGCTTTTTCCTCCCGGTGCCGCGCACAAATCAAGAATCCGCTCGCCCGCACCGTCTGCCATCTGCCGCGTCAGATACGCTGCCGGAGCCATGGCGCTCGGCTCCTGGATATAATATACGCCGGCTTCGTGATACGGATGTTTTCCAGGCGTATCCTTTGCCGTGTAATAGTAGCCATGCTCTGCCCATGGTACACGCTCCAGCGAGAAGACCCCGCGGTTTAAAAATGACACGTCGTCCCCCTTCTGCGGATTCAGGCGCAGCGCCTGGTAGCGCGCGATGTCGTAGCTTTTTAAAAATGCAGGATACTCCTCCCCCAGCATGTTCTCCATCCGTTCTAAAAATTCCTGTGGCAGCATCTTTCTCTCCTTTGTCTCTGCATGATTCTCTGCCGCCTATTGTAGCACGAACCGTTCCCCGGGGCAACGCATTTAGAAATGACGCGTGAGAAGATCACTTTTTTCCAGAAAATCCTCCACAGTGGAAAATCCCAGCTTTTCCAGCAATTCAATCACGTAGGGGTTCTCCAGAGGTGTCTGATACAATGCCTCTTTTCCGTAATGATCCACGTAGGCACTGCCCTCTTCGCGCGGCAGCAGCGCCCGCGGTCCTCCGACACAGCCTCCGACGCATCCCATTCCCTCAAAAAAATTAGCCTCCGTCTTCCCCTCCTGGATTGCCTCAATCATCTGCTTACACGCCTTTCCGCCATCCGCCTGCATGGGGCGGACCGCAATTTTCCGTCCCGGGTGGAGTTGTTCTACCGTCCGCACGACCGCCTCGCTGACGCCTCCGGTCCGCGCATAGATTCTGCCTGCTCCCGAAGAATGTTCGCTTGCATCCTCCTCCATCTGCTGCGGCGCAATCCCCATTGCCTCAAACAGCATCGCCGTCTCCTGAAAGGTCAGCACCACATCAATCGCATCGCAGATATCCGGCTCCTTCGCCTCCTTTTTCTTGGCAAGGCACGGACCGATAAACACGGTGACGGCATCCGGATGCATCTTTTTCACCGCCCTGCCCGCAGCGATCATCGGAGACACCGCCCCCGGCATATGCGGTACCAGTTCCCCGTAAATATTGCGGATCATGGACACCCAGACCGGACAGCAGCAGCTCGTAAGCAAAAAATCCGTATCCTGATTCACATGGCGGTCAAATTCAAGCGCTTCCTTCAAGGTTAAAATGTCGGCAAATACCGCCACCTCCACCATCCCGGAAAATCCCGCGCGTTTCAATGCCGCACGGATTGCTCCCGGGGAGACCCCCTCTCCAAACTGTCCCATAAATGCCGGCGCAATCAGCGCATATACCTGTTTTTCCGGTGTAAGAAGCACTTCACGCACCGCATTTAAATCCGCGAACTTTTCCGGAAAGACCGTCTCACAGACCGGAATTGTGCGCTCCGTCTTTTCTTCTCCCGCCAAAAGCAGACAGTCCATCTGATCATATCGCATTTCTTCTTTCCTCTGTTTCTCCGCTTTGTACTCTCTTTTTAATATTTCCTCATGCAATCTGCGTATGCTCTCCATCTTTCACACCTGCCTTTTCTTTCAAGGATGCCCATACATCCTCCTTTTTATTCTTCGCACACTTTTCCGTTGTAGTTTGATGCACAAAAGAAAAAGCCATCCGTTCCTGCCGGATGACTTCCTCTTTTGCCCCGGGAGCCAAAACTCCCGTTTCTTCTAATCATACAGACCGATGTGATACTTGAACTTGCGGTATACTTTCCATCCAAAGATTACCGGCATAGCCAGCACCAGATATGCAGTCGATAACATTCCGGCTGCTCCACCAACGATCATCAGAATCCATATTAAAATATTCATAGTTTTTATCCTCTCATAAAATAATAATTGCTATTTTATGGAGGATACAAGGCCATTCTTTTTTCCGTCGGCCCTCCTTATGTATGCTACAATCCTTCTTCCCGAGGGAATCAGTTCCCACTGCTGCCCGCGCTCTCTCCCCGCCAAAAGAAACAGCGCGCCCAAAAGTCCCGCCAGACCACATTCCAGAAGCCACACCAGGAGCCGAAGCTGCTGGACATTCCGGTAGCGGTAGGCACTCTTCTGCCTCAGCGTCTCTATGACATGCGCCTCACTCAGTTCCCTGCCTGCGGCTTCCACTTCCGGGCGCTCCTCGTTCGGTGCCGCGACCATGGTACCGGTCTGCTTACGGTCCGGACAAAATTCCTGTCCACCGGTCTGCCCCATCCGCTTCACACTGTCCAAAGGTCCGGACTCCCGCACTCCGTTTGGCAGTGCCGCCGCCACAAGCATCGCGGCTATGAGCAAAAGGCAGAGATGGCATTTAAAGAATTCCCCTGATCGGATTGATTTCCTTTGCCTTTGCAAAAATCTCATCATTTTTACTCTCCAGATACTGCTCCAGTCCGCGGACTTCTTCGTCCGTAAAGCCCTCATTCTTCGTTACGCGGCATGCCGGCAATATGGCTTCCGCGACATCCCTTCCCCGCTCAAAACGCACAGACACACAGCGTCTGCCGTCTTTTGCAAAGATACCCGAATGTGTCAGTCTGACTTCTTCTTCCCTTCTCATTCCAATCTCCATTCCGGAACAAAATTACTGCTGTTCCTCCAAAGATCCGTCAAGCACCTGGCTTGGCATCTGATCCCGCAGATAGACCTTTCCATGGTCTTTTCTGCTGTCGTACTCTGCCTGCAGCTGCCGGTTCTTCTCCTTTACTTCCTGCTCAAACTCTCTCGCCGAGAGCAGGATGCATCCGGCTCCGCGGATAATAATCTGCTCCAGCCCGTCGGAAGTGGCAACCGTCACGCGGTATCTCGACACGTGTTCATGGGCGAAACGCTCAATATACGCGTCCGCCGTCTCCGCCTCCTTCGTGTACACCACATGAATATTGTGATAATCACACGCTTCCGTCTGATGTCCCTCGACACGGTACGCATCGAAGACCACAATCAGCTCACACCTGCGGATTCCCTGATAGTTGCAGAGAATATCCAAAAGCCTCCCGCGCGCGCTATCCATATTCACTCTGGCAAGTTCCGCAAGTTCCTGCCACGCAAAAATCACATTATAGCCGTCCACCAGCAGATATTCCACGCCGGCATCCTTCTGCTTCCCGCCTCCGGAAGCAGAAGCGGGACTGCTTTCTATGATGCGCTTCTTTTTATAGCCGTTCGTTGCGCCGGCATCTTTGTCTTTCTTATTAGCATTGTATGTCCGGTCAAGGATTCTGTCAATCTCTTCCGTGCCGATCCAGGCTTCTTCCTCCCCCGTCTTTGCGTGGAAATTTGCCGCATCCGGCAGCCACTGTCCGGGATACCATTCCTCCCCGCTCTTATCCTGCCCTGGCACCGGCGGCAGGTGCATATAGGAAAACACCTGATCCCACGGCACAATGAATCCTGCTCCGTGCGCACAGAATACAGAATCCGCCGTATTCTCCAGATCACTCTGGGCATCATACCCGATCTGCGCCACCACTTCCTCCGTGTTGTGACAGGGAAAATATCCCTTTAAGGCAACCGAAAGCTTCCCCTCTCCCGCGGTGTATGCCATCACCTCACGCTGGTAATTCTGCATGGCGGACACGGGCGCACTTCCTACAATGCAGCCGTCTGCACTGTAGGCAATCGTTCCCTTCATGCGGTCGATATCATTCATGGCCCGTCCGACCGCTCCTGCCGGAAGCGAGAGTCTGAAATCATACCACGGCTCCAGCAGCACCGTTTCCGCCTGCATCAGTCCCTGACGCAGCGCACGATAGGTTGCCTGCCTGAAATCACCGCCCTCCGTGTGCTTTGTGTGCGCGCGTCCGGCAACGAGTGTGATCTTCATATCCGCAAGCGCCGATCCTGTCAGCACACCGACGTGTTCCTTCTCTCTTAGATGGGTGAGCACCAGCCGCTGCCAGTTGCGGTCGAGCATATCTTCGCTGCAGTCCGTCTCAAATACGAGCCCGCTTCCCGGCTCTCCCGGTTCAAGCAAAAGATGCACCTCGGCGTAATGGCGGAGCGGTTCAAAATGTCCCACGCCCTCCACCGTACCTGCAATGGTCTCCTTGTATACAATCCTTCCGGCGCCAAATGTGACCTGCACTCCGTAGCGCTGACGGATCAGTTCGCTCAAAACCTCGATCTGTACTTCCCCCATCACCTGCACCTGGATCTCTTTTAAGGTCTCATCCCACACAATGTGAAGCTGCGGTTCCTCCTCCTCAAGTTCCCGCAGTCTGGGAAGCATGACTGCCGGGCTTACCTCTTCCGGCAGTATGATCTGATAAGTCAGTACCGGCTCTAACACCGGCAGCCTGGACGCTTTCTCTGCGCCAAGTCCCTCCCCCGGGAATGTGTGAAGCAGACCCGTGACCGCACAGATGCCTCCGGCGCCAACTTCCTCTGCCGTCTCATATTTTTCGCCGGAATAAATGCGGATCTGGTTGATCTTCTCCTCCCCGATGACCTGTCTGACTTTTAAGCTTCCACCGGTCACTTTTAAGTAGGTCAGGCGGTTTCCCTGCGCATCCCGTGCAATCTTAAATACCCGCGCGCCGAATGTCTCCCCGCAGGCCGGGATACTGGCATACCGGATAAAGTCCGCCAGAAACTCCTTCACCCCCTGCATCTTGAGCGCAGATCCGAAATAGCACGGAAACAGCTTACGTTCCCGGATCAGCTTTCTGATCTGCTCCGTTCCGACCGCTTCCCCTGCCAGATACTGCTCTAAGACCTGCTCATCGCACACCGCCACATTTTCCGCAAAAGCCGCGCTCTCCTGATCCGAAAAATCCACGCAGTTCTCATGCAGTTCCTTTTTCAATTCCAGGAGCAGCGCCCCCCGGTCCGTTCCCGGCTGGTCCATCTTGTTCACGAACAAAAACACCGGCACCTCATACTTCGCCAGAAGCCCAAACAGCGTCCTCGTATGCGCCTGCACACCGTCCGCCCCGCTGATGACAAGAATCGCGTAATCCAACACCTGAAGCGTCCGCTCCATCTCCGCCGAAAAATCCACATGCCCCGGCGTATCTAAAAGCGTGACCGTCTCCTCCGGCAGCTTTAATACCGCCTGCTTGGAAAAAATGGTGATTCCTCTCTCCTTCTCAAGCGCAAAGGTATCCAGAAACGCATCCTTGTTGTCCACGCGGCCCGCCCTGCGGATCATTCCGCTCTCATAGAGCAGTGCCTCCGATAAAGTTGTCTTCCCGGCATCTACATGTGCCAGAACTGCTGCTGCAATATTCGCTTTGTCACTCACGTTCTCCGGTTCCTTTTCCTACAAACTGATTCTTCTGTAACGGTTGATGCATGCAAAAATCTCCTGTGCCCTCGGCATTGCCAGCCCGCACGGCACATAGCTGCTCTCCGTCACCGCGGCAAGTCCGTGCTCCTCCACATACTGCATCAATAGGGAAACGCTCTCTCTTAGGGTGCGCTTTCCGTTGAATACATGGATCTCGGCATACTTTAAAAAGTAGGCGAGCGCCGCGAGCTGTTCCGTATCCGCCAGCTGCTCGACATAGCGCACATCGATCGTATCGCGGTTGATAGAGATGCCGTCGCGTCCCATCGTCTTTAGCTTCATGCGGGCATCTTCCTTAAATGCACGGTCCGGCCGCACCGCACGCTCAAACCCCGGAGCCGCCTGCTTCGGCGGTTTCACCTCCGGCAGCGGGAATCTGCCCGCTTCCTCCTTCGCAAATGCGGTGATCTCCTGCGGTTTGTAACGGTTCATCTGGACAATGCAGTCTGCCACATGAAAATAGGAGCCGGAACTTCCCGCCACCAGAATCGTGGAGATACCGTACTGTTCATACAGCTCCCTGATACGGTCGATAAACGGCGTGATCGGCTCATCCTCGCGGTTTACCACCCTCTGCATCAGCTCGTCGCGGATCATAAAATTGGTTGCACTCGTATCCTCATCGATGAGGAACGTCTCTACTCCCGCCTCCATGGCCTCCACCACATTGGCAGCCTGGGAGGTGCTTCCGCTCGCATCCTCCGTGCAAAAGGCACTCGTATCCTTTCCGTTCGGAAGATCATTGATGAACATGGAAATATCCACCTTTTTGATGCTTCTTCCGTCCTCCGCGCGGATCTTCATCGCCGTATCATCGGTAATGACATACTCCCTGCCGTCCCCGGCAATATGGTTGTACACGCCAAGTTCCAGCGCCTTAAGCAGCGTGGATTTGCCGTGGTATCCGCCGCCGACGATGAGTGTGATTCCTTTCTTTATTCCCATGCCCTGTATCTTTCCCGCATGCGGCAGCGTAAAGCTTACCTTCATGGATTCCGGTGCCGTAAACTTCACGGCGTCCTTCATCGGTCTGCCGGACACGCCGGATTCACGCGGCAGGATGGAACCATCCGCCACGAACGCCACCAGTCCCTGCTCCTTTAAATGATCCCTGATATACTGCTGATTCTCCGCGAGATCCGCCGCACGGTACACCGCCTTTTCATCCAGCGCCTTATAAAACAGGCTGTGTGATACACATTCCGGAAGAAACGTAAAAAAGATTTTCTCCAGTTCTCTTGCATTGACGGTTCTCCCGTTGGCAGGGAATCCCACCTCAAAGCGAAGCACCAGATCGCCCTTTGCCTCATCCATCTGGCATGCGGTGCGCTCCAACACTTCCTGTCCCGGGCGGCTCACCGCCAGAAGTCCGCTCTTTCCGGAGCCTTTTGCCTTGAAAGACACGCGCTCAAGTTCCCGCCCGAACTGACGCAGCAGATAGTCGCACACTGCCAGCCTGCGGCATTTCATCCGGTAGAGATCCGCCGGGAACTTCGCTGCCCCTCCCCTGACATGGACGCTCACCTTCGACGGTGCGGCAAACGGATCTCCCTGCACATGGTCGATCGACAACACATAATTGCCGAAATCGTAGCTTCCTCTCGTATCCTTGTAAGCCGGATAACTCTTATGATCAATTCTCTGTAACAGATTTCTAAGTTCATTCTGTGACTGCATCTTTTTATTCCTTCTTATATTCCTTTTATATTCTTTCCTGCGAAATCGTCAGTTGTCCCGGCGCAGCTCCGACAACAGCTCCGCTCGTCTCGTTCCGATTAAAAGCTGTTTGTTGTATGTCAGATAGCGCTCGCAGGTATGCTCGGAGAGAAACCTTGCGGACTCCGACGTAATCGTGAGCTCCGTGACAAACACCACCATCTCCTCACCGTTCTCAAACGCCTGCTCCATAAAATCAAACGCGTGCTCCAACGCCGCACCCGCCGCTTCCTCGGTCTGCACCAGTACCTCCCGCTGCCGGTCAAATCCCGCTTTTGCCGCTTCAAAACAGCGCTGTGCCGAATCTTTTGTCACTTCCTGCTGCGCCGCTTTTAATTTTTCCATCAAAAGCTTCTCCCGCTTTGCCTCCTCGCGGGTGTAAGCGTCATTTGCAATCTGCCGCAGCATCTCCTGCTCCCGCTCTGCGACAAGCGTCCGGTAACATTCCGCCGGATCTGCGGCTGTCTCCACCTGGCTGCGGTACTCTTTTAAAAAGGCATACCACGCATCCGTCAATGCCCGCTCAGACGCTGCCCTGCCGAAAAACGCCGCCAGACCGTCCAGCAGCAGATGTACCACCGAGAGCCGCTCATCAAACGCCGCCGCATAGATGCGCGCGTAGATCTCCGGTCTGACGCAGCCGTCCAGAATCTGCGGAATGCCGTAGTCATCCTGATATTTGCGGTAGAGATCCAGATACGCCGCCACATCCTCCGCCACATCGGCGTGATGGATATATTCCCGGATAACCTGCTCGTCCACCAGAAAACCGAGCTTCTCATAGACCGCCATCAGATTGGAGAGATCCTCCCATCCTCGCGCCGTTACAAACTGCATGCCGTCCACATCCGCCTCCACACGGTAAAAGTTGCCGGGGCGAAGTTCCAGGTAGCTTAAGATCGCTCCGCTGATGTGCTGTGCCCTCGCATACTCCTTCCAGACCCTGTAATCCGCCTCCACGGTCATATAGCGCACACGGTCGAGGGTTACCATATCAAAATCACGCACGGATTTGTTGTACTCCGGCGGATTGCCCGCCGCCACAATCACCCATCCCTCTGGTATCTTCTGGTTGCCGAAGGTCTTGCACTGTAAAAACTGCAGCATCGTCGGCGCAAGCGTCTCAGACACACAGTTGATCTCATCGATAAACAGGATTCCCTCCTGCTGCCCGCTGTCACGAATCCTGCGGTATACACTGGCGATGATCTCACTCATCGTGTACTCCGTCACAGAGTAGGTCTTCCCCGCGAATTCCTCCTCCCGGATGAACGGCAGTCCGACGGCGCTCTGTCTTGTGTGGTGCGTGATCGTGTATGCCACCAGCCCGACCCCGAGTTCTCTGGCGATCTGCTCCATGATCTGTGTCTTGCCGATGCCCGGAGGTCCCATCAGAAGCACCGGTCTCTGCCGGATCTCCGGAATCTCATAATCCCCCGCCTCATCCTTCTTTAAGTATGCCTCCACGGTATGTTTGATCTCATTTTTTGCCTGCCTGATATTCATATCTGTGTCCCTTTTTATCTCTTAAAATTCAAAAATGACCGCAGGAATACTCCCTGCAGCCACTTCACATGCACTGTCTTTTGCCGGTTCCCTGCAATTATAAATATTCTATGTTCCGCTACAGGAAAAGTCAATAACTTTACCCGCAAAAGGTTTCGTTACCTGTTGCATTTCAAAAACAAATGTGGCATAATACATATTGTTCGGGCGAAAGATTTTTGATATCGTCTGAATCAGAATCCGGGGATATAGCTCAGCTGGGAGAGCGACGCGTTCGCAACGCGTAGGTCAGGGGTTCGAGTCCCCCTATCTCCATTTTTTTTATGTTTTTTACAGAAATGTCCGGCAGCAGACGCTGCCGGACATTTCTTTTTTCTATTTCTTCTATATCCTAATTCAAAAATTCCATGCGCTCATAATCATAGGTTGAAGTGTAAATTAAAGAATCATTCTTATCGTAAGTCTTACTTTCCTTCTGACAAGTTCTCTCACTCTCATCCTCCGGAAAATCCTTTAACACATACTTTGTATGTTCTGTGACTACACGATTTGTCGTATAAATAGTCTTTTCCTTTAACTCGTAGCCGCTTCTGACATAAGACGCACCGCTCTGTATCCTGTCTTCACTGTTGTACTCTAAGGTCTTACGCAGGAAACTCTGACCGCCATATTCGTAATAGCTGTTGGTTGTGTAACCAATCAGTGCATTGTTCTTGTCATAGCGGGTCTCTTTGGTTACATTTCCCTTACCATCCACCACATATGTGCAGTAATACTGCAATACATTCCTGTCATTATATACATCCGTACGCGTAATGCTGGCACCTGAATATGTATTTCTTCTCACCTCAGTAACCGTGCCGTTTTTGTCTGTTTTTCTCACCTGAATCGGGAGATTTCCGGAATAACTGTATGTCTCCGTATAAGTCTTGCTGTTATCTGTGTAATCTTTGTAGGAATGAGTTACTACATTGCCACTCGTATCATAAGCATACTTCTCCTCGGTCAGAATCCGACGGTTTTTATTATAAGTACGCTCTCTCTCAAGCTGACCATTATCTGTATATTCGTAGGTGGTATGGCCTGCATATTTGCCATCCGTGTCATAGCGAGTCTCTTTGGTATTCATCCAGCTATAGCTGATCTCTCCACCGTCGTATACTCCCTTGTATACACCCGTTACCTCATCAAACGAGTAATCCGTACCATCAATTCTTACGATTCCCTTTGCCATCGCGCCGGTTACCTCATCAAAATAGTACCTCTTACCATCCTTTGTATTCCAGCCCTTCACCATGCGTCCATTGGCATCATAGCGCACCCACTTGCCGCCGCTGGATTCCTGATACACATCCTTATTGACTGCCATCTTACCGGCATCAACTGCATCCAGCCAGTACCAAGCATTTGATGCAGAATCGAAAATCTCCTTGCCGCGCCCTTCTGTTCCCTGACGCACACCTTTTTCATACCAGTATTTACCGCCGTTCTTGGTGTACCACGCGCAGTCATAAGCCACCCCTGTGGAAACATCAAACATACAGGCTTTTCCACCGATGGTAGCCTCACCCTTTACCATCTTGCCGTTATTCTCATTATAATAGTAATAGATCTGTTTTCCGTTTCTGTCATTTGTCGTATACCAGCCCTTCACCATTGCGCCGGTTACCTCATCAAAACGATACCACGCATTATCCTTGCAGTTCTCACCTTTTACCATATGACCGTTGGCATCGTAGCGAACCCATTTGCCACCGTCCGATTCCTGATACACATCCTTATTAACTGCCATCTTACCGCCGTCGATGGCATCCAGCCAGTACCATGCATTCGACGCCGGATCAAAAATCTCTTTTCCACGACCTTCCAGTCCCTGACGTCTGCCGCCTTCATACCAATACTTGACACCGTCAAACTCCAGCCATTTGCAATCTACACCAATACCTGTATTATCATCAAATACACAGGAAACTCCATCAATGATTACCTTGCCCTTATACATTGCTCCGGTCGTTAGATCAAAATAATAAGTGCCGTTGTCATTGGTATTCCAGCCCTTTATCATGTGACCGTTCTCATCATAGCGTACCCATTTTCCGCCGTTCGATTCCTGATACACATCCTTGCTCACAGCCATCTTGCCGTTGTCTGCAGCATCCAGCCAGTACCACGCATCGGAACCTGGATCATAAATTTCCTTGCCACGTCCCTCGGTTCCCTGGCGCACACCGTTTTCATACCAGTATTTTGCACCATTCTCCTCATACCATCCGTTCAGCGGCGTATCCGCTTTCACACTCATAGACGGGGCTCCCATACAAAGTACAAAAGCCGCGGCAATCCCCACAGCCGCAGATATCACATCTCTGTTCTTCATCTATGTTCCTCCTTCTTTTTGTACATAATGCAAAAATATATACTATATGTAGTATATATTTTTTACACATCCATTTCAATCTTTTTCTATCTTCTTCATATATTCTTAAGAAAAAGCTGCTGCAGGCCGTCCTCATCCTTTCTCTCCCTCAAATATCTGCCGCAAAGAAAAATCCGCCTACATTTCCAGCACGTCGTCCGCAATGCCCATCGTAGACTTCCGGTGTGACACCATCAGAATCGTTTTGTCCGCACATTCCTCTTTCAGGCTGCGCAGAATCATACCCTCGTTTAAGCTGTCAATGTTGCTGGTCGGTTCATCGAGGAACAGGATGTCTGCATCGTGCAGAAAGGCGCGCGCAATTCCGAGACGCTGCCGCTCTCCTCCCGACAGGGAGCTCCCCAGCTCCGCGATCTTCGTCTCATAACCGTCCGGCAGACTCATGATAAGATCATGGATGGACGCCGCCCGCGCCGCCCGCTCCAGCTCCTCCTCTGTGGCATCCTCTTTTGCCACCTTAAGGTTCTCCGCCACCGTGTCATGGAACAAAAACGTCTCCTGCGTCACATAGGAGATACCGCCGCGCAGCACCGCTGTATTGATCTCTCCGATCTTTGTTCCGTCGTAGGCAATCACTCCCTCATCCGGCTCGTAGAACCGCATCAGAAGCTTCAACAGGGTCGATTTTCCGCAGCCGCTCTTTCCGAGAATGCCGTGAATCCGCTTTTCCGTAAAATCCGCCGTAAAATCCCGCAGCACGCCGCGTCCGTCTTCTTCCCCGCTCTCCTGCGTGTTCGCGTAGGCAAAGGACACATGGTCGCAGTGTATATTCTGACCGCACGTATCCTCTTTTCCGGTCACTTCCTCCACGAGCGGTTTTTCCTCCAGGATATCCAGCACACGGTTTCCGCTCGCCAAGGTGTGGTTTAAATTATTTGACAGCGCCGAGAGTGCTGCCGTCGGTCCGAAGGAGCTTGCGAGCGCGATCACCGCAATCACCGCCCCGCTTCCCGGGATGCTGCCGTTTTCTGCAAGCGTTCCACCCACGAGCGCCGCAAGCACACCCGCAAAGAGAATCACACCGTCGGTGATCACGCGCTGTAAGTTCTCCCCCCGCTTTAATGCGCCGTTGACCGTCTCCAGATGTCCGGTCTGCTCCGCCATCTTAGCGATGCGTGCCTCCTGCTGTCCGTACTGCAGCGTCTCCTCAAGGCCGTAAAGGTTGTCCAGCACACAGGTATTCAAAGCGCCGAACGCCTCCCGGTATTCCTTGCCGCCGGCAGCTCCGATCCGTCCGTTGACAACCGGAATCACGGCTCCGACAAGCACATAGAAGAAAAGTGCCAGCACTCCGAAAACGGGATGTATCCTTCCTAAGAAGATCGTCATAACCACCGATGTGATGACCGCGATTGCGATCGGCGAGATCGTGTGTGCATAAAACACCTCGAGAAGTTCGATATCGCTGGTGATAATCGAGATCAGGTTGCCCTTTTTCGCGCCGTCCAGCTTGGCCGGTGCCAGTCTGCGCAGAGAATCAAACACCTGATGCCGGATGCACGCTAAAAGCTTAAACGCGATATAATGATTGCTCGCCTGCTCTGCGTAACGCAGGATTCCGCGCGCCACCGCGAAGCAGACCAGCAGCGTAAAGATCACGGAAAACTTCATTCCACTGTATACACCGGTCACGGTAAGCAGTGCATAGCCTCCGAGGATTGTTAAAAACGTCGCCATCAGATTGCCCGCACAGCCCATCAGAATCGCCAGACACATGATGCCAAGCAGCGGCTTTATCATCCCGATCAGCCCGCACATGACGGCAAATCCGCTTCTCTGCTTTTTATTTTGATTGTCTTTGTTCTGCTTCATTACACCGTCACCTCCTTCTGCTGTGTGCCCGCATAGGATTCCAGTTCCTGCTGCGCCTCATACAGCCTGCAGTAATATCCCTGCCGCTGCATCAGCTCCTGATGCGTGCCGCGCTCTGCGATTCCTTCCGTCCCCGCCTGCAGCACGAAGATCTCATCCGCCGCTGTGACATTGGCAAGGCGGTGTGAGATCAGAAGCACCGTCTTTTCACGGGCAAGCCCGCGGACGACTTCCATAATCCGGTTCTCACTCTCCACGTCAATGTTGGATGTCGCCTCGTCAAAAATATAGATATCGCTGTCATGCAGCAGCGCCCGCGCCAGCACCAGACGCTGCTTCTGACCGCCGGAAAGGTTTGCCGCACGCTCCTCAAGCTGCATGGCAAGTCCGCCCTTCTCCCGGATCGTCTTTAGCAGGTCCACTCTTAAAAGCGCATCCTCCATCTCTTTTTGCGTGGCATCTGCCTTTCCCATCCGAAGGTTGTCCTCCACGGTTCCCGCAAAGAGATAGCTGTCATGGCGCACTCTTGTCACCTTCCGATAAAGTACCTCCGCCGTAAGCTCTGTGACCGGCACTCCACCGATCGTAACACTGCCGCCCTCCTTCGGACGGTTTTCCCCCATCACAAGCGACGCGATCGTACTTTTTCCACAACCCGATTCACCGACCAGCGCGACAAAACGTCCCTCCGGCACGGAGAAAGCCACATCGCGCAGCACCGGGGCATCCGGTGTGTACGCAAAATTCACATGGGAAAAGCAGATCTCATTGCCCTGCGTTTTCTGTACAGTTCCATGCTCTGGTACCGGCGTGTCCAAAAACCGGAAAATCTTGTCCGCAGCGGCATTTCCATTCATCGCAATATGGAAGAAGGAACCGAGCAGACGCAGCGGAAGGAAAAACTCCGCCGAGATCATAATGATAAAAAAGCACTCTGCAAATGTGACCGCTCCCGCCCGGTATTCAAGCACGCTTAAGATGATGCCGAGCGCCGCTCCGCCGTAGGCAACCAGATCCATCACGCTGATCGAATTCAACTGCATGATGAGTACACGCATGGTCACTTTGCGGAACTTTTCCGCCTCCTCATCCATCTTCTCCGCATAGCGCCCGTCCGCCTGATAAATCTTTAACGTGACAAGTCCCTGCAGATTTTCCAGAAAGGAATCGCCGAGTTCCGTGTAGGTTCCCCAGTATTTTGCCAGCAGCTTCTTGGCAAACTTCTGTACCGCCACAATCGACACCGGAATGAGCGGTACGCAGAGCAGCAGCACTGCCGCCACCTTGATACTCATGGTGCCAACAATCACAAACAAGGTCAGCGGCGCCAGCATGCTGTAAAAAAACTGCGGCACATATTTTCCGAAGTAGATCTCAAGCTGATCCACTCCCTCCGTCGCGATCTGCACCGCCTCCGAGGTCGCCACCGCCTCCCGGTAAGCCGCCCCGAACTCCATCATCTTCTCATAGATCCGGTCGCGCAGTCTGCGTTTCACCTGCGTGGACGCAAGATAGGACATCCGGTTTGCCGCACTCGTCGCCGCGATCCGCACAAAAAGCGCCGCCGCAAATACGATAAGCAGCACTCCGTCGGACGGGGAGGCCGTGAGGCTCTCCCCTTTTACAATTCCGGATATTCTCCCGACATACGCTGCCAGCACATACATAAGCGCCACATTGGCAAGAAGCGCCGCCCACTGCATGATAACCATTCCCGCCACGTATTTCCGGTTATCGGAAAATTCCTTTAACAGTCTTTTATGAAACATGTTTCTCTCCCTTTTCCCTTGTACTGATCTCTTTCTGCTTTTTCTTATTCCGAAGTGTGATATGCACATGCCGGATGGCAAGCAGCGGATGCACAAACAGCATCCTTGGTCCCGCATACTTCATCACTTCACGGATTTTCTCCTGCATCTCCTTCGAATAACAGTGCACCTTACAGGCACTGCAGAACGTCTTCGTCTCCATAAACGGACATTTTTCCGTGCGAAGATCGGCGTACGCCTGCAGCTGGCGGCACGCCTCGCAGAGTTCTCCCCGCTTCGTCCCGTGCACTCCGCGGCAGTAGATGCCGATCATGCAATCTACGGTCTCCTTCTCCCCCGCACGCTTCTGTTCTATCTCCTGCGCCGTCATTTTCTCCATTCTCTAGTCCTCACTTCTCTCCTTTAAAATCTGTTCCATTATCCCGGCGCACTTTGGTTCAAACCTTGTATTTTCCCGCTCCTTTATCTTGCCTCTCACCATTTCCGTACTCTCGCCCCAGCGCAGATGGCGGTCCGCATAGTCCGCCACCGCGAGGATCTGCGCGAGCACCGGTATCTCACTGCCGCGCTTTCCCGCCAGATAACCGCTGCCATCGTAGTTCTCCCGATGATAATACACGGCCTCCGCGATCGTATCCGCCACCTGCAGTTCGCTGATCATATCATAGCCCATCTTCACATAAGTCTGGAACACACCATACTCCTCATCCGTCAGGTTCCGTCTCTGGATCAGTTCGTCCGGAATGCCGATCATTCCGATCTCGTGCAGAAGACCTGCCTGATATGCCGCAGATGCCATCTCCTCCGGAAGTTCCAGCCGCTCTGCAATCTCTTTTGCATATTCTGCCACCTGTCTGCAGTGCTCCTCCTCGCCCGGAATCTTCGCTCCCAGCGCACGGCACATGGCATTCATCACACGCATGGACATTCCCTGAAGCTTTTTCTTTTCCTCATGTACGCGCTGCTCCAGCTTTTCCTGTCTTCTGCGCTTCTCCACCCAGTAGCGCTGGATCGAATACATCAGCATATATGCTATAAGCACAAAACAGATATACAGGTAGGGGAAGCGCAAAGCCACATTTTTCCCGTAAATGCTCTCCGCTGACGCACTCAGGTCGAACCGGAAGCACAAAATCACCGCAGCAAGATAGAACAGATTGATGACAAAACTGTTGCGGATGCCCAGGATAAATACAATTCCGCAGGAAAACAGCATCGGGAACAATACACTGAAGTACCCGATGCTCGCGTGGTAATACACATAAAAAATCGGAATGCTGAGCAGCGTGAACGTCACCACATCGATCCATCTGCGGTAGTGCCTCCGACAGACCGTAATATTGCCGGCAAGCAATGCCACCATCATCCCCATTGCAAGCAGATAGGACACCGGCGCGCCGTAAAGAATGCCGTTTAAAATACTGATTGCCCAGATGAATCCGAATATAATTTTCATCCAGAGAGCCAGTTCCCGATCCTCATAGGGAATACTGACCGTATTCCAGAAATTGTCTCTATTTCTCTTTGCTTTTGTCTCTGCGCTCTTCATCTCTTATACCGTAATCCTGCCTTCCTCGATCAGTGCAACAACCGCATGCGCCACTCCGGCGTCAAACTGTTTCCCGGCTCCCTTGCGGAATTCCCCGATAATGTAATCCCTGTCACAGTGCTTTCGGTAGCAGCGGTTGGAGTTCATCGCATCCAACGCATCCGCAGCACTGATAATGCGAACCATCTCCGGAAGTTCTTCCCCGTGCATGCCGTAAGGATAGCCACTGCCGTCGTAGCGCTCATGATGGTATGTCGCACCCAGATCCGCCTGTGGCAAAAACTCCAGCCCGGACAAAATTTCTCTGCCCCAGACCGTGTGCTTTTTCATCACCTCGTACTCTTCATCCGTCAGCCGCTCCGGCTTATTTAAAACGGCGTCCGGCACCGCAATCTTGCCGATGTCATGAAGCAGACCACTGCGGTAGATCAGCTCCAGTTCCTCCCCTGTCGCATGACCACCCTTCATATAATCCGCGATGAGTCTGGAATACTCCGCCACACGCTGGGAGTGTTCTCTCGTATAACGATCCTTGGCATCGATCAGCTGGCTGATTGCCGTGACTGAGTGAATCATCAGATTCTTTGTACCCGCAACCGCCTCCTGCACCTCGTTCTCCAGATTTTCCTCGTTCTGTTGCTGCCGGATCTGATAGTTTTTGTAAAAAATATCCATCGCAACAACCATCAGGCAGAATCCCCAGTAAAAAATCGGGTAGAACACCCTATAATCCCTCGGATAATCGTACCTTAATATATCCGCAAGCGGCGTCCAGAAAAACGCCATGATCCACAGGCCGAATCCGATACAAACCGGTGCCCCAAACGGCATTCCAAGCGGAACCAAAGTGATAACAGGCAGCAGCAGATACCACAGCAGGGAAAAACCGTCATTTGCACCCGCGTACAGAATGGCAGCCGCCAGCAGCAGGAACAAAAAGACCGCAATCCGACACACGAGAACCACCTTCTGGAACCGCCGGATTACAAACACCGCCGTCACGCTCACAATTCCCACGACCAGTGTCACAATTCCGATGACATATTTTCCCAGACGGAAATTCTCAATATCGATCAGAAACAACACCACCGCAAAGATCAGCATGACCCCCTGCAGTGCCCCGACATCCATGCCGGTTGTCTTCTCATACCGGTACACTCTTTTTATCGTATCTACCGCTCCCCGAAACATCTTCATTTGTCTCTCCGCTCCTTTTATCCGCCGAATTAGTTTATCCTAACTATTTTCTTCTTGTCAAGCATCATTTTCATATCTTTTATTCTACCAAATCCCACTTCACATGTACAGCGGAGCATTTTATGGGACTGCCGCAATAAGCATATTACGCTTTGCTCTGATAAGTAATATTATTAGAAACAGATATTTAAAAGTTCCAGATAAACATGCGGCAACAAATTCTGAACGCAAAATCCGGTATTTTTAACCATGCCGCAGATGACATCTGTGATGATCCATGTCTTTCCAAGTTTGGAGCACTCCACGGACTGTGTCCACAAGCCGGCAGACAATTTGTAGGACTTTTGTGTGTGTCCCTTATGGCACCTCTGAACAAAACATAACCGCGCGAAGCCGCTGTCTGAGTCGGCATCTGCCCTATTTTCAATAGCAGATGCCGGCGAGTTCGGTTCGCGCGGTTTTATATTGTCTGTGAAGAGGTGCCATTAGGGACACCAGAAAGTCCGCCCATTGTCTGTGGCTTGTCGGACACACTCCGGGAGTGTTCAAACGTGGCAAAGACACGGAATGGGATGCCAACTGCGGCATGGAAGAAATACGTGAATTTTGCTTCAAAGAATTTGCCGTCGCATGTTTATTCTGGAACTTTTTTGTGCTCTACTATTCTAATAATATTACTTATCACCCCAAAGGGGTCTATGCTTATTGCGGCAGCCCCATAAAAAAACTCCGGCAGACTCTTACGAATCCGCCGGAGTTACTCTTTTTCGGTCTTTACAGTTCTTTCTCGAAGAATGCCTTCATCGCTGCAACAGCGGCATCCTCATCCGCACCGTCCACGTTGACAGTCACCGTCTCGCCCTGCTTTACGCCAAGCGCCATCACTGCCATCACTCTGGTAGCGTCCACTTCCTTCTCACCTTTCTTGATGGTGATCTTGCTGGTGAAGTTCTTTGCCTCCTTTACCAGAAGACCTGCAGGTCTTGCGTGAATTCCAAGTTCGTCTTTTACGGTGTAATCAAATGTTTTCATGTTTTCCATTTCCTTTCTTTTCTTAATTTATGTGGCTTTTATTTACTCCATTCCGACAACGCGCTCGCGCACCGGAAGTACCATCGCAGGTGATACAGACAATTCGTCGATTCCCATCGCAACGAACTGTTCCGTCAATGTTGTATCTGCACCGAGTTCCCCGCAGATTCCTGCCCAGATACCCTCCTTATGCGCACTGTCGATGACCATCTGAATCATCTTAAGCACTGCCGGATGGTGGGAATCATAGAACATATCAAGCTTTGCATTCTGTCTGTCGATTGCCAGTGTATACTGTGTCAGATCGTTGGTTCCGATACTGAAAAAATCCACTTCCTTTGCCAGTTCATCGGCAATGATGACCGCCGCCGGTGTCTCGATCATAATACCGAATTCCACCTTGCCGTACGGAATCTTCTGTGCATCAAGTTCTGCACGGATCTCCGCCATGATCTCCTTGACCTTCTGTACCTCCCAGACGGAAATAATCATCGGCACCATAATGGCAATGTTACCGAACGCGCTCGCACGGTACAGCGCGCGAAGCTGTGTCTTAAAAATCTCTGGGCGGTCCAGGCAGATGCGCACTGCACGGTAGCCGAGCGCCGGGTTATCCTCTTTGTCCAGCTTAAAGTAGTCAATCTTCTTATCTGCACCGATGTCCAATGTACGGATGATAACTTTTCTGCCGCCCATCATCTCCGCTACACTCTTGTATGCGGAAAACTGTTCCTCCTCCGTCGGATAATGGTCATTCTGCAGGTATAAGAACTCACTGCGGAACAGTCCGATTCCCTCCGCATCATTCATTAACGCCGCGCCGACATCGCCGATGCCGCCGATATTCGCGTACAGCTTAATGGATTTGCCGGATTTTGTTGCGGTCGGCTTACCCTTCAACGCCGATAACAGTTCTTTGCGTTTGCTCTCGTCTTCCTTCTTCTTCTGATACTCCGCCAGAACACTCTCATCCGGCTCAATAATGATTTTGCCCGCCATGCCGTCCACAATCGCCATTTTGCCATCCATGCCGTCCGGCACCGGCGTACATACCAGTGCCGGAATGTTCATTGTGCGGGCAAGGATTGCGGTGTGGGAATTGGTCGATCCCTCTCTCGTCACAAATGCCAGCACCTTGGAACGGTCAAGCTGGATCGTCTCGCTCGGCGCCAGATCATCTGCCAGAATGATCGCCTGCTCCATCTCCATGGACTGTGCGCCGCTGCCGTGATGCAAAACGGCGATTAAACGCTCGGAAATATCCTTGACGTCCGCCGAACGCGCCTTCATATACTCATCATCCATGCCGGCGAACATCGCCGCGAAGTTGTCCCCTGTCGTGGCAACGGCAAACTCTGCATTGACCTCCTGTGTCGTGATAATGTTGCGGATGGAATCGCAGTAATCCTCATCGTCCAGCATCATCTGATGTACCTCGAAGATCGCCGCATTGTCCTCTCCGACTTCCTTTACCGCTTTGTCATAGAGTGCTCCCAGCTCCTCCATGGCGACTTTTTTCGCCTCCTCAAAACGCGTGCACTCAGCTGCGGTATCATCAACATGTGATCTTCTCACCGCGCTGCTCTTCTTGGCAAACTCCCGGATCGGGCCGATTGCGATTCCGCTAAAAGCGGTTTTTCCCTCGATGCAAATCATATGCGTTCTCCTTTCATTCTTCGCTTATTCATCTAATCCACGCAGTGTGGTCTCTACCTGTTCCAGTATGTGTGCGGCATTTCCCGCGGCATAGTCCTCCGGCGCAATGGCAAGCACCGGCAGATTTCCGCACTCCGTCGCAATCTTTTCCCTGCGGTATGCGATCTGCGGTCCCAGAAGGATCACATCATACCCCGTGCAGTATTCCTTGTAGGCATGTACCCCGACAGCCTTCACTTCCAGTGGAAGCTGCTCCTTTTTTGCATACTTTATCAGTTCCCCGCGCAGAATATCGGTCGACATTCCCGCGCTGCAGACAAGTAATATCTTCATTGGCAGCCTCCTTTTGTCTCCCCAAGCGCACGGTAGACATCCACGATCTCCTCCGCAAGCTCCTGCGCCAGCGTCGCCATCATAAAATGGTCCTGCGCGTGCGCCACCAGCAATCCTCCGTCTGTCTGCTGTCCGCCCGCCTCTCTCACCAGAAGCTCCGTGTGCACCTTATGTGCCTCCATGGCATAGCGTTCCGCCTCATCCAACTGCTCCGCGGCTCCCGCAAAATCAAATGCCTTTGCTCTGTGAATCGCTGCAAATGCGCAGCTTCTCGCCGCACCTGCCTTCGCAATGATCTCCATCGCCGTCTCTCTTTGCCGTTCTGTCTCATCGATTTCATCCATCCTGCCCACCTCCGTGACCGCCTCTGTCTTATTCCTGAATCTGCACCAATATGGAAATGATGTTCGCCATCTCGTCATCGGAAAAAATCATGTGGAATTTCCGCTCGACCGGCGCTACATATTTTCGCAGATCCCGGTATACCCCGTGATACTTCTGCACAATTTCCTCGCGGTGCGGATTCTCTATGGAAGCGCCCCTTCCCGCGATCCGGTTGACTGCGCAGGCAATGTGCATCACAAGCCCTGTCTTGGTATCTAACGACATCGGGTATTTTCCCTCAATCTGCTCCGCCAGTTCCATGAGCGCCTCCTTTAGGCGGCCGATGTCCACATATTCCAGATGATCGCCCAGACAGCGGAACATTTCATCAAAATCAACCTCCGCCTTTTCCATGCGCTGTGTGCGCAAAAGCTCCGGCAGATGCTCCACCGGCGCCGCCAGCACATCCGCTGCTGACAGAAATGGAATCGCCAGAATGTCCGGATCATACGTTCCGATAATACACAGGATCACTGCTCCCTGCATAAGTTCCAGCAGTTTTTCCCGCAGCAGGTTCCGGTCCGATAAGGATAAGGCAATCACCTCCGCGTCCGTGCAGGCTTTATGCTGGATGAGATACTGCTTCATCTGCAGCGCAACGCCCTCACTTGTGGTGCAGAGCGTAACGATTACTTTTTTTGGGGAATGCCACAGCGCCCCGAGCGACTCTGCCGCCATCCGGTAAACCCGGTCCACCCCATCGGCGATTGCCGCCCCCTTCGACCACTCTATTCCGAATCTTGTGACCGGAAGCGCTACCGCGCGGAGCTGTATTCCTGTCTCGCAGGAAATTGTATACAACATCTGCTGCAATACCTTCTGGTCATACACGGCAAGGACTCCCGCCCCTCTATCGATCGCGAGCAGTTTTTGCCGCAGCAGCTCGTAGGTCTGTTCATCCTTCTGTTCGTAAGGAATGTCAACGGCATACACGTTTCCGCGGTGAAGCTGCTCCTCGATGGTATCTGCGAGTGCCCGCGCGACTCCCTGTCCGTAAAAGACAAATAAAAGTACCGGCGACGGTTCGTCCGTCCGGATCTGTGGCTCGCTGGCCTGCGTCTCCTCGGCAGGCGGCATTTCCGATACAAGTACCGTCACGCCTCCTTCCTGATAGGAATAGCGCATCTGCGGTTTTACCAGCGCATCCACCGCCTCCTTGTCCGCGCGGTAGTTTAAGAATCCCTTGCGCACAGACGGATCAAAGTCGCTGATGTAGAGGTGAAGTTCTCCCCCGTGATCCATGTAGTCCCGCAGATAAGCATTCATGCAGGCTTTCCGGATCTGTGTCTTTAAGGTCAGTATCTCCTTTTCACAAGGGAACAGCATCAGGCAGGTGAGCACCTCGGACTCCAGCGTGATCGTGCGCTTCGTTCTGCATGCCTCCGCCACCAGAAAATGTTCCAGCAGCTTCCGCCGCTCTGGAAGCGGACGCTCCGTAAGGGACGGGAGCCGGATCTCCGCCAGCACGTGGTCTTCCAGCATGGAAATCACATCCAGCGCCTTGTCGTCGCAGGATAGAAAAATCATCGGCAGTTCCCGCGCATCCTCCGCCTCCACAAAACAGCGGAGCAGCTTGCGTCTGACGTTCACCGACAGGAACTGTACCTTATGTAAAAACAGGATTCCCGTGGCTGCCTCCGCGAGCATTCCTCCCTGCACGCCATCTCCGAGCAGTTCTGCGATCGTTGCCGCATCGTCCGCTCCGAAATCCATGCAGTCACACATTACAAACGGCGCCTGTTCCGCAACCAGTCCCTGCTGTACGGCAGCTTTGTGCATCACTTCCGCCATGTATTTTCTGCCGCTTCCCTCTCTTCCGATCAGAAGAACATTCAGTCCGCGGTGCGGATACAAAAGTGCCGCCCTGGCAAGCTGAACGGCGTATTTTAAACTGCCGTCATATCCCACCAGTTCCCGGAACGCTCCCTCCTCATCCGCAAACGCTTCCGTCAGCGAATATAAGACCGGCCGGCTGCTGCTCTTTTTTACCCTGCCTTCCCGGAGGAGTTCGCCCAGTGCAGTGCTGACGTTGGTGCGCTGCATTCCGAGTGCCTCTGCGATCTCATTAGTAGAGATCCCGTGATTGGCATTCACGGAGCTGTGGAGTTTTACAAATTCGTATATCTGCTCTCTGTTTCCCTTCATATGGTTCCTCATAAGAAATCGCTGATCTCTTCGATACGCTTACTATATGTTTTTTCTTTCTGACTGTCAATTTCACATAGTGTATAAATTTTGCATCCTTCATCTATACTCATTTTCATACAAAATGCTTTCTTTTTCAACTCTCTTTTTGTCTGTTTTTTCCAATAATCCGCTTCTTTTCTTCCTGTCGCTTCTTTCTCCGCTTATTTAGTGTATATGTTTTCTCTGATCACATACACTTAGTGTATAAGTTTTTTCTTTTTTTACATTTTTAAAGATTTTGAAAAAAGAACCCGTGAGAACATCTCCGCAATTCAGATATGTTCTCACGGGTTCTTATGATAATTTCAAGGTTATATTTTGACGTTTCTTGAAGGAAAAATGGCACCGTTTCTAGTACAGATTGCAGCGCCCGCGCTCCTCGCGCTCCATATCACGCACATACTGCGCCTGATATTCCATCGTGATCTCACGAAGTTCCTTGATTCCCTCAATATAAGGCAGATACATATCATACCCGTCCATGGCATCATCGCATCCTAACTCACTGTATCCCAGGGAATCTTTTACGATCTGCTCCCGCTGTTCTCTTGTCGTATTTTTGATCAGATATTCTTCCATGTTTTTCTCCTTATTCTAAAAAGTCAGACGCATTTCATACCACACAGCGCCTCCGTGTTCCGATCCGGACACGCCCTCATTCCGGTAGCCGAACTGCTCGTAAAACGGAAGCAGTCTCTCCTTACATGTCAGCACCAGTCCCTTTTTTCCCTGTGACTTTGTATCCGCAATTACCCTGCGCATCAGCGCTGCCGCATATCCCTTTCCCTGCTCTGCGGGGTCCGTCGCCACGCCAAAGATCATCTGCCATGCACCATCCTTGCTGTGCATATCGGCATGTTCATACATCGCATCGGTCAGATGCTCCTCGTCGGTTGCCATGCCGTTAATCATGGATACCAGTTTTTCATCCTCGTAGAGCAGCCAGAAATGATCAGGAAAACTTGCCAGCCGATCGAAAAATGCCTCTCTCCCCGCCGCTTCCGCCGCAGGAAAACACTTTGCTTCCAACTCTGTAACCGCCTTTAGGTCCTCCATTGCCGCATGTCTGATTGTCATCTTCTCTTCCTCCCTGCGCCGGTCTCTTACCAGAACACATTATAAGCGCCTTCTTCGCCCGATGCAATATCCTGCACTTAATTTCTGTGTATCATGGAAGTAACCATGAAATTTCATAGCAATGTGAACAGTAAAACGGCTCTCTGCGATCAGATGTTTTCCGATCACAAAAAGCCGTTTTCCATGGCACCTCTTTACCTGTAATTTTGTCTTATGCCAGAACCTTTTTATTATCAGCCCCCGGTGTCGTGACGATCACCTGCCCGGGTGTGATAAGAAGTGCTCCCGTTCCCGGCGCAGCCGGATATCTCTTGACGAGCTTCCGGCTTCAATCTCATAGCTGCCCATTTTTTCTGCAAATGCATGCTGCTTCTCGTCATACACGGAAAATGCCGCCGCTGTCAGAAGAAGCGTTACCGTCTTTTCCTCCCCCGGCATCAGCTCCATCTTTTCAAACGCACACAGTTTATGTGCCGGGCGGTCGTCCTGCCGCTCTTTCGGTGCCACATACACCTGCACCACTTCTTTTCCGGCACGAAGACTGTCATTCTTCACGGTCACTGCAAGCTCATACCGCGGGGCGTCCATCGTCCCCCCGGTCTCTGCGGATGCCGTGACCGGACGAACCGTCATATATTTATAGACAAAACGGCTGTAGGAAAGCCCGTGTCCAAAGCCATAGTATAACGGTGTATCCACAGTGTCGTAATAGCGGTATCCCACCATCACGCCCTCCTTGTATTCCACCACGTCCTTCTTTGCAAATGTTCCGATCGTATGTGCCGGGCAATCGTTTGCATCCTTCGGGAACGACTCCGCAAGCCTGCCGGATGGATTCTCTTTTCCAAACAAAATCTCCGCAATCGCCGTTCCTCCCTCCATTCCGGCATAATAACTCCAGAGCACCGCCTTTGCCTGCTCATTCCACGGCATCGCCACCGGTGATCCGGCGTAGAGCACAATCACAGTGTCCGGTCTGACGGCAAGAAGTTCCCCGATCAGCGCATCCTGTTCATAGGGAAGCGTGAGGGTCGTCCGGTCATAGCCCTCCGAGTCAAAATCATGATTCAGGCCTCCCACAAAAATCACCGTGTCACATTCCTTCGCCAGCGCCACCGCCTCCTCGCGGAAGCGCTTCCTACACTCCTTCGTCTCATCGGACACTTCCGCTTCTTCAGAAGTTTTGCCCCAGTCCTTTTTGGTGCTGTCCGCCTGCCAGTTCACACTGCCCTGTGCCTCCTTGCCGGGGATATAGTAGCCCGGTGCATACTCCACTTTCACATTCCCGCCGAGGAGCTTTTTGATTCCGAGCAGCGGTGAGATCTCGTAGAGCGCCTTGATCTCAGCACTGCCGCCCCCGTTGGAGTGAATTGCCGCAGCATTCTGTCCGATCACTGCAACACGCTTCACCTTTTTTGCATCGAGTGGAAGACATTCCTCTTCATTTTTTAGCAGAACCACCGATTCCCTGGCGATCTTTAATACCGTGTCCTGATGCTCTCTGCTGTTGTAAGTTCCGGTCTTTCTGGTCTCTCTCTTTTCTCCGATCATATGCAGGCGGAACATCAGCCGCAGAATATTGCGCACCTTTTCATCAATGAGCGCCTCGGAGATCTCACCGGAACGCACCATCTTTAAAAGCGGCTCTGCCAGATACTGCTGGTCGAAATCGTACGTCACTTCCATCTCCACATCAATCGCAGCTTCCGCCGCTTCTCTGGTGTCATGGACACCGCCCCAGTCCGAGACCACCACACCGTCAAATCCCCAGTCGCGCCGCAGTGTGCCGTTTAACAGTTTTTTGCTGGTGCAGCAGTGTTCCCCGTTTAACAGATTGTATGCTCCCATCACCGCATGGACACCGCCCTTTTGCACCGCCGCGCGAAATCCCGGAAAATAGATTTCCTCTAAGGTCTGGGGCGATACTTTCGTGTCTACCCAGAGACGCTCTGTCTCCTGCGAGTTGGCTGCAAAATGCTTTACGCACGCCGCTACATCCGACTGCTGGATTCCCTTCACCATCGGCACGACCAGTTCCGAGATCAGATACGGGTCCTCGCTCATATATTCAAAATTTCTTCCGCAGAACGGGCTCCGCTTGATATTGATTCCCGGCGCGAGAATCATGTCTTTGCCTCTTCCTCTTGCCTCCTCGCCCAGCACTCTGCCCTCCTCACCCGCAAGTTCGCGGTTCCAGGTTGATGCTACCGCGCTGTTGCACGGGAGATAGCTGACAAAATCATCTGTCGTGCCTGTATTTCTCCACTCATTGTCCGCAAATTCCGCACGCACGCCCATCGGACCGTCCGAGAAAAAGAGCGGCGGTATGGAAAGCCGCTCCACCCCCTCGGTGCGGAACAGCCCCGCGCCATGAATCATTCCGATCTTTTCTTCCAGTGTCAGCTGTTCTAATAATTTCCCGATCTGTACTTCATATGTCTCTGTTTTCATTGCCACCTCCGGCTGCATTTAAAATTCGACTGTTACGTTTCCTTCCTTTGGAACCGCGATCACGGCATGATCCCCGTCCATCTCATAGGCACAGCTTACCGTCTTCGGCATTCCCGCATGCATGAGCGCCACTTTCACCTCCGTACCTCCGGACACCTGAATCTCGTACCGGCTGCCGCAATGTGTGACCGCTGCCTTCACCGCTTCCCGGTTTTCCGTATCGTACACCGTCGTCTGTGCCTCGCACCCATCGTCAAGCGCATAGACCCGGAATGTCGTTCCATCTGCATAATCATAAACTGCATTGTCATCCCTTGCACCCATCGCAACGATGCTGCCCGCTCTGACGTAGAGCGGGATGCTCAGATAGCCATGCTTCTCTTTGTACCATCTGCCGCCCTCCTTCACATCGCCGCTAAGCAGTGATGTCCAGCGTCCCCCTGGAAGATAATACTCCGCGATTCCGTCCTCATTAAAAATCGGAGCTACCAACAGGGAATCGCCCAACATATACTGGCTTGCCAGATATGCGCAGTTCCGGTCCTCCGTAAACTCAAGCACCATACTCCGCATCATCGGCACACCGGTCTTTGCCGTCTCGATGGCATTGCGGTACAGATACGGCATCAGACGCGCCTTTAATTTTGCAAAATAGCGCACCACGTCCACCGCTTCCTCATCATAAGCCCAGGGCACACGGTAAGAAGTGGAACCGTGCAGTCTGGAATGTGTCGAAAGCAGTCCGAACGCGCACCATCTCTTGTAGACATCCGGCGTGGAAGTGCTCTCAAATCCTCCGATGTCATGACTCCAGAAGCCAAAACCGGAACTTGTCAGCGACAGACCGCCCCGCAGACTCTCCTCCATTGACTCATAATCCGACCAGCAGTCCCCTCCCCAGTGTACCGGGAATTTCTGGCCGCCCGCTGTTGCGGAGCGCGCAAAAAGAATCGCTTCCTTCTCGCCCTTTTTCTTTGCAATCACGTCATGCACCGTCTTATTGTACATGTATGTATAATAATTGTGCATCTTGACTGGATCGGATCCGTCATAATACACACAATCTGTCGGAATCCGCTCACCGAAATCCGTCTTAAAGCAGTCGACTCCCATATCCAAAAGTGCTTCCAGCTTCTTTCCATACCACTCGCACGCTGCCGGATTGGTAAAATCCACAATGGCAAGCCCCGGCTGCCACATATCCCACTGCCATACATCACCGTTGGCACGTTTCAGGAAATAGCCGCCCTTTACGCCCTCCTCAAACAACGAGGACTCCTGTCCCACATAGCTGTTGATCCAGACGCAGATCTTTAACCCTTTTTCTTTCAGGCGCTTTAACATTCCCTCCGGATCCGGGAACACACGCTCATCCCAGGTAAAGTCACACCAGTGAAAGTCCTTCATCCAGAAGCAGTCAAAGTGGAAAACCGAGAGCGGAATTCCACGCTCGATCATGCCATCCACAAAACTGTTCACCGTCTTCTCATCATAATTCGTCGTAAAGGAAGTAGACAGCCACAGGCCGAACGTCCACGGTGCCGGGAGCGCCGGTTTTCCGGTAATATCCGTGTAGCGCATCAGCACCTCCTTCATCGTCGGGCCGTTAATCAGAAAATAATCGAGACTCTCCCCAGGTACGGAAAACTCCACCTTGGTCACCATTTCCGTTGCCACCTCAAAGGAAACCTTTTCCGGATGATTGACAAATACGCCATATCCTTTATTGGAAAGGTAAAACGGGATGTTCTTGTAGGACTGTTCCGTGGAAGTCCCCCCGTCCTCATTCCAGATGTCCACACTCTGACCATTTTTTACGAATGCCGAAAAGCGTTCGCCCAGTCCATACACCAGTTCGCCGACCGAGAGGGAAAGCTGCTCCCTCATGTAGGCATCCTCCGGCCCCTTATCGTATGCGCTGCCTTTCCAGTTCGTCTTCATGTAGGCGAGATCTCTCCATCCGCTGCCGGTGATCTTCTCCGCTCCGCGCCAGAATACAAACGCTCCGCTCTCTTTCTCAATCTCGATGCGAAGTTCCCCGCTCTTTACAATGATCTGTTTTTCTGTTTCTTCCGCCGCAAGATTTCCGGTCTGTGGCGGTGCAAGCTCAAACTGCGGCATGCGCTCCTTAAGTCCCATGTGGTGATGTGTCTGGATACGGAGCACTTCCGGATACGGCGCGCTGATCTGAATCGTCAGGTTCACCCCGCCTAACGTATCCCCTCTGTGGTTAATCTTATTCGTCGGTGCGCATAGCGTAACCCGGTCTTTCTCTATCTTCGTAAAATAAATCTGCGCCGGTGAAAAGCAGGCGCAATCTTCCTTCTGTAACCAGCATCCGTTACTGAATTTCATCGTTCTCCTCCTTACTCCTCGTATTGTATTTTTTATTTCCCAGCATCCTCATCTTACCGTACCCAAACGGAAAAATATACCATACAAATTGCACATAAAACACGGTACAAATTTGACAAAACACCACCCCAAACGCTATAATTTTTGAAAGATTATTTTCCAGCAGTAAAATCAGGAAGGATGCACTATGTATAAGTTGTTCATTGCAGATGACGAGGCCATCATACGCGAGGGGCTCCGCTGTCTGCTTGATTGGGAAACACTGGGATTTACCATTGCAGGAGAAGCGGCAAACGGCGATGCCGCCCTGCAATTTCTTTTGTCTGAAACGCCGGATCTGGTTCTGCTCGATATCCGCATGCCGGGTATGTCCGGACTGGATGTTGTCCGCATTGCCAGGGAACACGGCTATGACGGAAAAGTTGTCATCTTAAGCGGTTACTCGGATTTCAATTACGCCAGAACCGCCATACGCTACGGTGTACTCTCCTATCTCACCAAGCCCATCGACGAAGATGAGCTTCTCGAGATCGTCACGCAGATACGGCATCAGCTGGATTCCGATGCCAGCGCCCGGGATTCTTCTGCGCATTACCGGCAGAAAGCATACGATTCCATCATCCGGGATCTGCTTGCCGGCACTGCCGCCTATGACCGTCTGGATCGTGCGGAACTGCATCTGAATGCAGATGTATATCAGGTAATCATCTACGAAAAATACAGCCACCGCACGGAGGACGCGGCCTACCGCTTTTCCGACCTGCTGCGCGTGACCAACCAGGATCACAATTCCTTTGACCATATCACGGATGACACCCGCGAGATCATCCTGCTTAAGGGCAGCTTTGCCACCGAAAAATTCAACAGCTTTCTGGAACGCTTCCAAAGGCAGTGCCAGCCGCAGAAGGATTCCCCGCTGGACAGTCTGTTTCTCGCTTACGGTCGCCCTGTATCACATCTGGAAGAGATCGCGCTCTCCTATACAGACGCTTCCCGGCTGATCGACCAGCGCTTTTTCTGTGAGGAAGATCAGCATACCTTAGGCTATGAGAATCTCCCGACGCTCGGCAGCGGTCTTCCACTCATTACCGGTGCCTTTCTGGATGAATACGCAGGCCGCCTTTTTGACGGGCTCTCCTCATTCAGCCGGAGCCGCACTGCAGAGATTCTGGGTGAATTACAGACAAAGCTGTATCAGTCGTCCGATTCCATTGATACCATCAAGCTGTTTTTTGCAGATCTGTATCTTCAGATCAAGGAGCGCATCGGCCGCTCTTACACCAGCGTCGATATTCCTTTTCCGGGGAACGGAGAAATCATACGCATCATCTCCGAAAAATATTATCTGTATGAAATCATCCGCTTTCTGACAGAACAGTTTGAACTGATCTTATCCTCCATCGGCCGCACGTCGAAGGAGGGCGTGATTGACGACATTCTCTATTACATCGAGCACAATTACGCACGCAATCTCACACTGGAGGCAATCGCGCCGCTTTTTGGCTACAACAGTTCTTATCTCGGCAAGATCTTCAGCAAAAAGGTCGGGGAAAATTTCAACTCCTATCTCGACCATGTGCGTATCGAACACTCCAAGGAACTGCTCCTTGGCAATGATATGAAGGTATACGAGATTGCAGAAAAAGTCGGCTACCGCAATGTCGATTATTTTCACATCAAATTCAAACGTCAAGTCGGAATGACGCCCGCCGAATTTCGCAGGACACACCGGCAGTAAAACAAAAGGAGCAGGAACTCTCCGGTTCATCCCCAAGAATTCCTGCTCCTTTTATCAATAAAACCTGATTCACTTTTCTATACGGCCATTCTGCCAGAATACTTCTCTGTTCTACTGCACAGCAGCTACTTTTTCCTGAATGATCTCAGTCAGCATCTGCTCGGCATCTGCCATTCCCGCATTCTCCAAATCCGAAATCATCTTGTCGTAGGAAGCGTCAAATTCTTCTTCCGATCCGATCACACAGCTGATAAGCGCAGACCATGCGATCTCATCGAGCTGATTTGCAATCTCATCAAACTCCGTCGGCTTTGCGTAAGCCCATATCGGAGAGTAGTCCGGTGTGGTAAATTCATCCGCCTGCGGGAAAATATCCGTCAGAAGCTCCACATTCCATGCTTCACATGCTGCCTTCTGCTCGTCATCATAATCCGCCATGACACTCTCTTTGTTCGTGGTTGTGTAGGTGCTTCCGGTCGGGTCTTCAACACTGTTTCCATAGCACGGGAACGGATAATTGTGGAAACCGACACCGGTCTTTTTCTGATAATCCTTATCCTCCGTTGCATACTTTACTTCGTCTTCCGTGCGGTAACGGTGTCCTTCATCATCCAGGAAGTAGTTCACACCTTCAATTCCCCACTGTACAAGCACCTGTCCCTCATCGGAGCAGATGTAATCCAGATATTTGATTGCCGCCACCGGATCCTTACAGGAAGTAGTGATTCCAACGCCGTAGCCGGTCGTAAGTCCCTGATACATCAGAGACGGGCACTTGGTGTCCGCATCCATGGCAAGCGGTAGCGGTGCATACGTCTTACCGTACTTTCCGTCCGCTTTCAAAACCTTCTCGCCATCGCCGTAATCCCAGTCTGTATCAAACAGCGCCAGCACGCGTCCGGATGCGATCTTTGCGATGTAGTCCTCGTGTGTCTGGGTTGCGAATTCCGGATCAAGAATTCCCTCGTTGTACATTTTATTCATCCAGCGGAAATACTCTCTCTCCTTGTCAGAGTGGAATTTGTACATCGCATTATTGTTCTCATCCACGATCCACTGTCCGTTGTCCGGTGCTCCGTCCGCGATAAACCCTGCCGGATTGCCAAGCGTGATCATCCAGTGCCAGTCCGAAGTCGACAGCGTAAAGCCGATCGTATCCAGACCGTCGTCCGTGGTCGGATGTGCCGCAATATAATCCTTTAACATCGTCTCAAACTCATCTAACGTCCTCGGCACCTCATAATCATTCTCCTTTAAAACATCCCACTGAAGCTGTGCCGTACCGGATGTCTTAAACGTCTCTCCTCCCGCTGCATAAGCCGAAAGCTGATAGATCGAAGGATCATCCTCAGAATATTTTAATTTGTCAAACTCATCTCCGTAAAGCTTCTTGATATTCGGACCATACTCCTCAATCAGATCCGTCATATCAATCAAGGCTCCTGCATCGATCAGTGCTCCTGCATCCCCCTTGGCATAGATCATATCCGGATAATTCTGCTCCGCGATCATCAGTGCGACTTTCTCATCATCAGATGACACCGGATAATCGGTCTTTAACTTCACACCGGTTGCCTCCGTCAGTGCCTGCGCCACCGGATCGGTCCATGGATCCTCCTGTCCGTCCGCATTGTAGAACGTCAGCTCTACCACATCACCGGATGCTCCGCTGCCCGCACTCTCTGTTCCCCCACTCACGGAAGAAGTGCCTGCTGCATCTCCATTTCCACAGCCGCCCAGAACCCCTGCTGCCATAGATGCCACCAGCATCAATGCACATAACCTTTTTTGCCTCATAATCTTTCTTCTCCTCTCTTCTTTGCTTGCTCTATCAGTAATCAGTCTTTGACTGCACCGATCGTCATACCACCTACAAAATACCGCTGCAGGAACGGATACACAATCAGGATCGGAACCGTTGCAATGATCGTGATTGCCATTCGGATCGACATCGGAGATACCGCGCTCTTTAACTGTTCTGCGGCATGCGGATCAACCTTGATCGTCGCCTTCTCCATAATCTCATATAATACATACTGTAAAGTCGGAAGATCTCTTGCATACAGATAAGTATCCATAAAGGAATTCCACTGTCCGACTGCCACAAAAAGCGCCACCGTCGCAAGTACCGGCTTACATAGCGGCAGAACGATCTTTGCGAAAATAATGAAATCGTTTGCCCCGTCAATTCTGGCTGCCTCCTGCAGGGCAATCGGCAGTCCGTCTATAAACGAACGGATCAGAATGATATTGTACACCCAGATCAGTCCCGGAAGAATATATACCAGAAAATGATTTCCTAATTTTAACGTCCTTGTAATCAGAAGATATTCCGGTACCAATCCGCCGCTGACATACATGGTAATCACAAACAGCACCGTGAACAGTTTATTAAAATAGAAATCTCTTCTGCTTAAAACATACGCCACCATCGCAGTCGCAGCGACGCCGGTCAGCGTACCGACCAGTGTTCGCACAATCGACATGGCAAACGGTTCAAATAAATTGTTTTCCTGAAACACATAAGTGTAATTGCTCCAGGTAAACTTTCGCGGAATGATAAAATTGATATTGCGCATGGTATCGATCGGGTCGTTGAAGGAGATCGCAAGTACGTTTAAAAACGGATATAAAGTCACAATAATAACACCGATGAAAATAACCAGTAATATGTAATCCAAAATATTATCTTTACTTTTAATTTTTGTATGACTGCGTGCCATGTGCTTCCCCTCCTTAGATCAATCTGCTCTCGCCGAGCCATCCGGCTATCTTGTTGGCGATAAACAAAAGTGCAATTCCGACTAGCGACTGGAACATGCCGATCGCAGTTCCGAGGCCGTAGTTGTTGTTACCGATACCGCGGATATAAGCAAACCAGGAAAGCACCATTGCATGATCCTGCACGATACCGTTGGAGAGAAGCATCTGACGCTCCATACCGACATTCAAAGCACCGCCGATTCCCATAATGAGGAGCACCACCACCGTCGGCTTGATCCCCGGCAGCGTAATGTGCCAGATTCTCTGTAGACGGTTCGCACCGTCCACCTTTGCCGCCTCATAAAGCCCCTGGTCGATTCCTGCCATTGCGGAGAGATATACAATCGCATCCCAGCCGACTTCCTTCCAGACATTGATGAAGCAGACGACTATCCAGAACAGAACCGAGTTCGTAGACATAAGCTTTAGATTTTTTCCGACCAGCGTATCTAACATGCCGCCGTCATTTAATACCATCTTTGCAATACTTGCGATGACAACCCAGGATACGAAGTGCGGCAAATAGGAAATGGTCTGTGTGACCTTCTTAAAACGATTGAAGCAGATCTCATTGAGCATGAGTGCAAACAGGATCGCCATAACGGTTCCAAGTGCAATTCCCAGCACACTCAGACCGATCGTATTGATCATGGTCTGACCGAACAGCCGGTCTGTGAATGCCTTCTTAAAATTGTCAAAGCCCACAAACTTTCTCTGCCATACCGGAAGTGCAAAGCTGTTTGGCTTTACCTCCTGAAACGCCATTGTCCACCCCCACAGCGGAACATATTTAAAGATGATGAGCCAGATGACAAAAGGTACCGACATCAATAGCAGATACCGCTGCTTCCACATAAGCTGCCAGCTGAATTTCTGTTTGACCACTTTGGCTTTCTGTTTCTTTTCTGTCTTCATATCGTTTTCCTCCTCTTTTCATCCTCATTATAGGATTGGGAGCAAAATTTTAATACCTTACTATTTTCATTATTTTTACCATAAAATTTGCATCTTTTATAGCGGCTTTTGCATGTATTAAAAGACCTGTTCTGCGGATCGTTTTCTCTCCCTCAGAACAGGCTTTTGTGATTTATGATTCCGTTTCTTCCCAGTCACCCGGAAGCGTTATCTCCACCCGGGTATATTCGCCGCCGATGCTTTCCACTGTCACGCCGTACTCTTCCCCGTAGCGCAGCCGCACTCTCTGATTGACATTGCAGATGCCGATATGCTCTCCCTTGGTGCGGTTGCCTGCAAGCTCTCTGCGGATCTCCGCAATCTTTTCCCCGCAGATGCCGGCGCCGTCATCGGTAACCGTGATGACCACATTCTGTCCGCTGCGTTTGACACAGACATCGATGTGACCGACATCCGCTCTTCCCTCAAGTCCGTGTATGATACAGTTTTCCACCAGCGGCTGGATCAGAAGCGGAAGGATCTTCTGTCTCTCGGTCCCTTCCTCCACATAGATCTGATACTGAATCCGTTCGCCGAAGCGGTACTGTTGAATCTTCAGATAATACTCTGCCAGTTCCACCTCCTCGCGGATCGTCATATCCTTTGAACCTGCCTGGATACTGCTGCGCAGGATCTTTCCGAGCATCTTCACCAGCTCCTCGATCTCATACTGCTTGTTGATGCGCGCCTTCATGCGGATGGTTTCCAGTGTATTATACAGGAAATGCGGGTTGATCTGGCTGGTGAGCATCTTAAACTCCGCATCCTTCTGACTGGTCTTAAGCCGCTCCGCGTGAATCTTCTCCTGATACACCTGCGCCAGAAGCCTCTGAATTCTCCAGATCATGACGCTTAAGTAATCATAAAGCTGACTGATCTCATCATTTCCTCCGAGCTTTTCCTCAAGTTCAAAATTTCCCTCAGACGCTTTCTGCATCTGTTCCCGGAATCTGCCGACACGCCTTGCAAACGACCAGGAAAATGCAAAAATCAACGTCCCGGCAAGCACAACGCTCCCAAGGAACAGCCAGATACTCTTTCGCTGCTGTGCATACGCTTCCCTTAAGATATCATCCACCGCGCGCACACTGACCACCTGAAAATAATCGCTGGTATCCTCCTGCTTTACATTCTCACAGGTGAGGACATATTCTTCCTCCCCTGCCCTGATACGCGTCTGATACTTCTCCTCGGCAGCGTCCGGCAGATACTGCTTTAACTCTTCAAAGGGAATCGTCTCATGACGGCTCGTAAGCAAGGTCTCGCCATCCAGCACAATATAGGTGCTTCCTTCCCGCTCCCAGATCATTTTCTCAAACTGCTGCGGGCGCAGATAGATCACAAGCACCCCGACATTTTCGCTCTTTTTGGTCTTGATCATACGGGCAATGGCAGGCGCATGGTCATATTTGGGCAGGCTGATCGGCAGCCACGTCCACACGCAGCCGCTTCCCTCTGTACTCACTCTCTGATACCACGCCTCGGCCTCCGTGTCCGCATCCACAACCACGAAGTCCGAATTGCCGCGCAGCGTGTGATTTTGCAGGAAAATACTGATTCTGGAGATCATCGTGTTGTAGTAACTCTGATATTCCTTAAAAGCGGTATAGCCTCTGTAGTCATTGATCATCTCCTGATAATCCGTATACTGTTTTGCCGCAATCTCCTCGAGCTTGTCATCGAAGTAAAAGTATGAAGAGACCGTGGTCATCGTATTCTCCAATTCCAGGATCTGTCTTCCGATCGTCTGCAGTTCCGCAATCTCCGCATTCTCCGCCTGACTCACCAGCACCTGATTGGTTCCGTGAATCAGATAGCCGATAATGGCAGAAAGCGGCAAAAGCCCGCCTATCACATAGATTAAAATCATGCGGTAGACGAGCTTCATTCCCAGTATCCGGTTTATCAGTTGTTTTATCTTTGTCTTCATACGCTTCGTTTCAGTATTGCCACGCCGTACGCCGGCAGCGTCAGCTTGCTCCCCTTTTTCCACTCCATACCGGTCACAAGATCCGTTGCGTCCTGCTCCACCGGCACACTCTGCTCTATTTTCTCATGATTTAACAGAAAAAGGAACTCTTTTTTTTCATCGCGTCCCACACGTAAGACCGCTTCCACGCCCCCGGGAGTCTGTGCCACCGGCGTGATCCCGGCTTTTTCGCAGATCTCCCGTATCAGTGCTTCATAAAATGACGCGTCCGACCGCACCGCCACATAATACGCCGCTCCCGCTCCGTAACGATTTTTCGTGAGCACCGGCATTCCCGCATAAAAATCCTCCTCGTAGGTTGCAAGCACACCGGCTCCCTCCGGATGCAGCAGATCACACAGCAGAACCGCCTCATGCCGCGCGCCCTTCCATGTAAAATGATTCGTCTCTCCCTCCGGCAGGGCATCGCTCTCCTCCACCCAGATGCCTAAGAGATCACGCAGTTTCCCCGGATACCCTCCGGTTACCACCAGATCATGATCATCCACATAGCCGCTGAAAAAAGTAGTTACAAAAATACCGCCCGCCTGCACAAACGCTTTGATCTTCTCATCCACACCCGGCTTTACCATATATAAGACCGGGGCAATAATCACGCGATAGTCCGAGAAATCATCCTCCACCCCGATGATATCGGTCGCCATATTCTGCTCGTAGAGCGCCGTGTAATAGTTCTGGATCTCATCGCGGTACTTTAAAAGCACGCTCGGTCCTGCGGAATACTCGATCGCCCACCAGTTCTCCCAGTCAAACAGAATCGCCGTCTCCTTCCTTGCCCGCGCGCCCAGAGTCTCATCTCCCAGCGCCTTTAGTTCTGCGCCGAGGGCTGCCGCTTCCCGGAACACTCTGGTATTTTCATTTCCCACATGGTCAATGATCGCTCCGTGATATTTTTCACAGGCACCGATACTCCGGCGCATCTGAAAAAACATCACCGAATCCGCCCCGTGCGCCACCGCCTGATAGCTCCAAAGGCGCATGACCCCCGGACGTTTTAAGGCATTGTACGGCAGCCAGTTCGTCACACTCGGCGTCTGCTCCATCAGAAGGAACGGCTTTCCGCCGCCGATACCGCGCATCAGTTCATGGGACAGGGCAATCTGCGCCGGTGTGTCCTGGTTGGAAGGGTAATTGTCCCAGGATACCATATCCATGTATTTTGCCCACTTCTGATAATCCAGCGGCTTATAGAACCCCATCAGATTGGTTGTGACCGGGATGTCCGGCGTATGCCGCTTCACCGCCTCATATTCCAGGCGATAACACTCTAAAATACTGTCCGAATTAAATCTCCGGTAATCTAAGGAGATTCCCTGAAACATCGTGCGCTCATAGGCGAAATGTTCGCTCAGCAGATTCGGCAGGACAATTTCTTCCCAGTCATAGAACGTATGTCCCCAGAATGCCGTATCCCAGACGCGGTTCACCTCCTCAATCGTGTGGTACTTCTTTTTCAGCCACACGCGAAATGCCTTCTCGCAATTTTCGCAGTAACACTCTCCGCCGTATTCATTGGAGATATGCCATGCCACAATATTGTCATAGTCTTTGTAATGTTCCGCCAGCTTCTCCGCCAGCCGTGCCGAATACATGCGGTAGACGGGACTGTTCGGGCAGGAATTGTGTCTGCCACCGAACTTGCGCTTCATTCCGTTGAACTCCGTGCGCAGGATTTCCGGGTACCGGTGTGCCATCCAAGCCGGATGCGCGCCGGTCGATGTTGCAAGCACGACCTTCAGTCCGTTTTTCTTCACCAGTTCCATAATGCGGTCCAGTTTTGTAAAATCATAGGTGCTCTCGTCCGGCTGCAGCATTGCCCAGGAAAACACATTGAGTGTCACCGTATCAATGTGCGCCAGCCCAAACAGGTGCATATCTTCCTCCCAGGTTGCCTCATCCCACTGCTCCGGATTGTAGTCGCCGCCAAACGCAATTTTATTCTGATTCCATATTTTCTCGTACATTGCCCTCTCCTTTTTGTCTGCTAATCCACTTCCAACCGGAATACCACCGGAAAATCACTCTCAATCCCCGGCGCCGCTATGTGAAGCCCTTCCCGGTCCACGTGCCACGCAGCCTGCCCCGCATAACCGAGCAGCGTAACCACACGCAGAATCCCATGAAACTCCGGCAAATTCTGATTGGCGCTCTCTGCAAACGAACGGATCAGAAATCTGCCGTCTTTCGGACAGCGCATGCAGATCGCATAGATGCAGCCGCCGTTCACGGTAAATCGATAGTCTTCCGGTGTATACATGATCTCTGCCGCGTCCGCAAACTGTCCGTCCGCCGCCCGCGTCGGTCCTTCCATGCTTTTTCTCCACACCTTTGACCCACGGACCGCCTCGCCGTTTACCTTCATCCACGACGCCATATCCAAAAGGATCTGCCGGTCGCCCTCGGGAATTGTACCATCCGCTTTGGGTCCGATATTCAAGAGCAGATGGCCGTTCTTGCTTACCACATCCACGAGGGTACATATGATTTCCCTGCTGCTCTTATAATCGAGGCTGTCGGTATAACACCAGGAATTGCGCGCCACCGCCGTGTCCGTCTGCCACGCATACGGCTTTGCCTCCGCAAAACCGCCGCGTTCCACCTCCACGATCCCACTTCCGAACATCATGGCATCATGCTTGTAGCAGATCATGACATCCTCTCCCCAGCTTTTACCACAATTATAATAGAACGCTGCCAGCTTTTTCAAGTAAGGATGAAACGCCTCGTGCTGAATCCACCAGTCGAAATACAAAAGCTTCGGTCGATACTTCACAATCAGCTCCACCGTGCGCGCCAGCCAGTCATCCAGAAATTCCTCACTCGGGAAGGGTTTGCTGAAAAGATCCTGCGGGTCCGGTTCCGGCATTGCCGGCCAGTAAAAATCCCCTTTTTTCATCGGCTCCCTCACATCGCTGTCAAATTCCCTTCCATGTCCCATGAAAAACCAGTGTTCCGCCCTGTGGCTTGAAGTGCAGAACTGCAGCCCGCAAGACTCTGCTGCCGACTTTAATTCCCCGAGAAGATCTCTCTTTGGTCCCATCTCCTTCGCGTTCCAATGCGAAAGTTCGCTCTCATACATCTGGAACCCGTCATGGTGCTCCGCCACCGGGAACACATAGCCGGCACCCGCCTCCTTAAAAAACTGCATCCATGACGCAGGATCAAATCTTTCCGCGCGAAACAGCGGGATAAAGTCTTTATAACCAAACTCCCGCTGTTCTCCATACGTTTTCCTGTGATGTTCATACGCCGGCATTCCTTTGATGTACATATTTCTGGAATACCATTCATTGGTGCAGGCGGGCACACTGTAAAGTCCCCAGTGTAAAAAGATTCCAAGCTTTTCCCGCAAAAACCAGTCCGGCACAGGCGCCCCCGCAAGCGACGCCCAGTCCGGTCGATAACTCCCCTCTGCAATCTGCTGCTCCAACAAGTTTAAATACTTCTGTTCTGCTTCTGCCTCCATAACTCTCCCGTATCTGTCTACAGTCTCCAAAAACCGCTCCATCATCCGCCTAAAACTTTTCCATTCCATGATCCGCCAACGGATGCTTCGCCATCTGCACCATCAGAAAAACTCCTTCACAGCCGGATACAGCTTCCGGAATTCCTGATAGCGCGCCTCATACTTCTCCACCAGCACCGGATCCGGCTCAACGGTGTCAACAACATGCACCAGCTTCTCACATGCCGCCTGCACACTCTCATATTCCCCGCAGCCCACTGCCGCAAGGATCGCTCCGCCATATCCCGGTCCCTCCTCGCTCTCTATGAGATCAAGCTTAAGGTTTAAAACGGCTGCAAGAATCTTCTTCCACAGCGGGCTCTTTGCACCGCCGCCGCAGATCTTGGAGCGTTCGATCCGGATGCCCAGGCTGCGCGCCACCTCGAGGGAATCCCTGAGGCCGAACGCTACGCCTTCTAACACCGCCTGCGTCATATCTTCCCGTGTGGTGTCCATCGACATTCCAAGAAACATGGCTCTCGCATCCGGGTCGTTGTGCGGAGAGCGCTCCCCCATCAGATAAGGCAGGAAAAACACCCGGTTTTCTCCCAGATTTTTAATCTTTTCCTGCTCCCGCGCATACTCCGTCGTCTTTAAAATCTCATCCATCCACCACTTGTTGCAGGATGCCGCCGAGAGCATACACCCCATCAGATGATAACCGCCATCCGCGTGATCAAAGGAATGCAGGGCATTGTGTGCGTCCACACCAAACTTCTCACTGGAGATAAAGAGCGTGCCGCTCGTTCCAAGCGACAGGTTGCATCTCCCCTCACCGACCGTCCCGGTGCCGACGGCTGCCGCCGCATTATCGCCCGCTCCCGCAATGATCTTTACTTCAGGAGAAAGTCCCAGTTCTTCCGCGATCTCTGGCTTTAAGGTTCCCACCACCTCATAGCTCTCATAAAGCTTCGGAAGCTGCTCTCTTTCCACATGGCAGATCTCAAGCATCTGCTCCGACCATGCCCGGTGCTCCACATCAAGGAGCAGCATACCGGAGGCGTCCGAATAATCGGTGCAGAACGTTCCGGACAGGCGGTATGCCAGATAATCTTTCGGCAGCATGATCTTTTTCACCCGTTTCCACAGATCTGGCTCATGCTTTTGCATCCAGAGAATCTTTGGCGCCGTAAATCCGGCGAAGGCAATATTCGCGGTATATCCCGACAGTGTTTCCTTTCCGATCACCTGATTTAAGTAATCGGTCTCTTCTGCCGTGCGACCGTCGTTCCAGAGGATCGCCGGACGAATCACTTCATCCCGCTCATCCAATGTCACCAGACCATGCATCTGTCCCCCGAAACTGATCCCCGCCACCCGGCTTTTATCACATTCCGCCAGAAGTTCTTTTAAGCCGTCGATCGACTGTTCATACCAGTCTGCCGGATTCTGTTCCGACCAGCCCGGATGTGGAAATGAAAGATCGTAGGTGCGCGATGCAATTTTTTTTATTTTACCATCGACATCCATCAGCAGCAATTTTACTGCTGATGTGCCAAGATCAATTCCTATATATAACATACTCTCCTCTTTTCTTATCATTGCAAGACTTTTCTATGCAAACGGATTCTCCGTCGGATAGCGCACGCCTGCCGGCTGATTGTAGCCGATCTCCTCCACCGGCACACCGATATACTTAAATACTTCGTACAGCGCCTTGCCGTAATGTCCGAATGCCACCGCGCCGTGGTGCGGGAAATTCTTTTCAATCAGCACATGGCGGTAAAATCTTCCCATCTCCGGGATGGCGAAAACACCGATCGATCCAAAAGATCTTGTCGCCACCGGAAGCACCTCCCCATGTGCGATATAAGCGCGGAGTTCGCAGTCTGCGGTGCTCTGCAGACGGAAAAACGTAATGTCCCCCGGCATGATGTCCCCCTCAAGGGTTCCGTTTGTCACCTCGACTGGAAGGCTTCTCGCCATGATTTTCTGATTGCGCATCTCACAGAACGCAAGCTTTCCAGAAGTGGTATTTCCACAGTGGAATCCCATAAAGGTATCCTTTAACGTATATGGATATTTTCCCTCGATCTCTTCCTCATACATGTCTGCCGGCACCGAGTTATTGATGTCAAGCAGTGTCACGGCATCTTCGCTCACCACGGTGCCGATGAACTCGCTTAAACAGCCGTAAATATCCACCTCGCAGGACACCGGAATTCCCTGTCCGGTCAGACGGCTGTTGACGTAACACGGGACAAAACCGAACTGTGTCTGGAATGCCGGCCAGCACTTACCGGCAATCGCCACATACTTGCGGTAGCCCTTGTGATCGCGCACCCAGTCTTTTAAGGTCAGTTCATACTGCGCCAGCTTTGCAAGCACTTCCGGCTTTTTATTCCCGGCTCCAAGCTCCGCCTCCATCTCTGCCACAACCGCCGGGATTCTCTCATCCCCATCATGTTTATGGAACGCCTCGAATAAATCAAGCTCTGAATTTTCCTCAATCTCCACACCCAGATTGTAAAGCTGCTTTATCGGTGCGTTGCAGGCAAGGAAATTTAACGGTCTTGGTCCGAAGCTTATGATCTTTAAATTGGAAAGCGCAACTACCGCGCGGGCGATCGGCTCAAATTCATGAATCATGTCCGCACATTCCTCTGCCGTTCCAACCGGATACTCCGGAATGTATGCCCTGATATTGCGAAGCTTTAAGTTATAGCTGGCATTTAACATTCCACAGTAAGCATCCCCTCTGCCATCCAGCAGACTGTCCCCGGATTCTTCCGCCGCAGCAATAAACATTTTCGGTCCGTCAAAATGCTTTGCCAGCAGTGTCTCGGCGATCTCCGGTCCAAAATTGCCGAGGTATACGACAAGTGCATCACACCCGGCCGCCTTCACATCCTCCAGTGCCTGCACCATATGTATTTCGCTCTCCACGATGCAGATCGGACATTCATAGATGTGATCCTTTCCGTACTTTTTCGTGTAAGCGTCCATTAACGCCTTTCTCCGGTTCACCGACAGGCTCTCCGGGAAGCAGTCTCTGCTGACTGCCACAACTCCGATCTTAATCTCCGGCATATTTTCTTTGTTCATAAAAATCTCCTTTCCGTTTCAAAAATAGAAACCTTCCTGCTCCGTTTTCCCTGTATCTTTCTTACACCTCAATATTGACCCCCAAAAGTCCGTTAAAAGCACCACGGATTCCTGCTTCCTCATGTGCGATCAGCCACTTGTTCTTCGCAGTCATAAGCGCATCCTCTCCGCTTTTGGGCAAGGCAAAATCAATCTCCGTATTCGTTCCTTTCGGAAGAATCACAATACATTTAAATCCTTCCTCCCCGTCATTGCACGGCGCATAGTGAAGTGTCGTTCCATACATCTCAACAACCGTTCCCGCCGGGACAAAAAATGCTTCCACCCTGGATGTGTCATAAGTAAACGCATCGGTCACATCCGGCAGCCATCCTAACAGCAGCACCATATTGGTCACCGCAATATTGATCTCCGAATTGCGGTGATACTCCAACGCATTTAATCTGTGATTGCTGCCGTTACAATAACCGATCTGAATCGGAAGTCCGCCGTAGATCCGTCTGGCAAACTCTCCCGCCTCCGGCAGCACCTCCAGTTCCTCCATGGATGGCACATAAATGACATCCTCCGGCAGCGGCGTGTGTTCCATCTCGCGGATCAGTCTCGTGCAGTCAAAGCCGCTCCAGACTTTCCCATACCTGCGGAACTTTTCGTCTTTAATTGAATAAATCTCCATGATTCCCCCCTGTTTGTGCTCCTTTCCATAAGTGTACCTTATAAGCAGAGTATAACAGGAGACAGTCATGGAGACTACCTGTTTCTTGTCTTTCCAATGTCACTTTTTTGTCTTTTTATCTAATTTATTTATCAGTGAGATAATTCTTCCCGCACAGAGACGGATTTCCTTTTCCGACAGCCTTCCGTCTGCATACGCCTGCCGGATATCCGCATCATCTTTCTCACTTCCCGGCATAATCAGATCATTTCCGGCTTCGATACACTTCCATGGAATACTGCCGTCTTTCGGCGCTGTTGTACTCCAGTCCGACATGAGTACACCGTCAAATCCCCACTCTTCTCTGGCAATTACAGTGCATAGCGCTCTGCTGTTTGCCGCGTGAACTCCATTGACCCGGTTGTAGGATGTCATGATTGCAACCGGTGCGCTTTCTTTGACTGCAATCTCAAATCCCCTAAGATAGATCTCCCTTAGGGCTCTCTCTGAAATATGCACATCGACCCCCATACGGTTGTCTTCCTGATTGTTGCATGCAAAATGCTTGATCACAGCTCCACAGGTTCCCTTCTCCTGTACACCTCGGACAACCGCAGCAGCCATCTTTCCTGAGAGAAATGGATCTTCCGAATAGTATTCAAAATTCCGCCCGCACAGCGGATTTCTCTGGATATTCATTCCCGGTGCCAGCCACAGATCAATATGGAATTCTTTCATTTCATGTGATACCGCTCTTCCGAAAGACTGCAGCAGTTCCTCATTCCAGGTCTGCGCCATTGCCGTTCCGACCGGAAACGCCGTACAGAACTGATAGTAGGTCCTGGCGTTCTCATGCTTTTGCATCGGCTCCAGATAGCCATTTTCCAGTGCTCCCAGTACACTTTTTCCATAGACTTTCCCCGAATCTGCGTCTACCTCATACGACTGATGCAGCCGGATTCCTGCCGGTCCGTCCGCCATGATTAACGCCCTTATTCCATAGGGCTGTTCCAGCGCATGTGTTGTCTCTCCCGCCGATCCCGGGACACGGATTCCCGCCGCGCCGAGTGTACTGCTGTTTTGTTCCACATGGCCATATAAGAGCAGAATCAGTTCCTCTGCCGGTATTTTTCCGGTCAGATGCACTTTTTGCTCTTCAGCGGCAGAAAGCTTTCCTGCATCGCTCTCTGCTGCCTCCAGCCGGCATGTGTGCTCTGTGATCGTCCGTTCGTACACATCAAATTCCCATGCCTGTTCTAACTTTTGTGAATCGGCACCGATCCATATGCCATACGTTCCGGCTTCCAGATACCAGGCACTCTGTTCTTCCGAAAAACTTGCAAGCATGTTTTTTGGTATTTTAATCTCCAGCTGCTGTATTTCCCCCGGCAGCAGACATTTTGTTTTGGCGAATCCCACCAGCCGCTTTTTTTCTTTTTCCATTCCGGTCTGCGGGAATGTCGCATAGACCTGCACTGTCTCCTTCCCGGCATAGGTTCCACCCGTATTCTGCACAGACACTGCAAGTTCCAGGGAATTCGTTTCCTCGCGTACAGACCGCTGGCGGATGTGGAATGATGTGTAGGAAAGTCCGTACCCGAACGGAAATAATACCGGCAGATTTTCCCGGTCAAAATGACGGTATCCAACGAAAATTTCCTCCCGGTATTCTTCCTTTTCCAGATCTCCGTTCCTGTATCCATAAGTATCCGCTGACGGATAATCCCCGTAATGTCTCGCCCATGTTGCCGTAAGCTTTCCGCTTGGAACCGCCTTTCCAAACAGGATGTCCGCCACCGCATAACCACCTGCCTGTCCCGGCTGGGAAATATTTAACACAGCCCGTATATTTTTTGCCTGCTCTAAAATATCTGTCAGTTCTACCGGACCACCGGTATTCAGCAGGAGCACTACCGGAATCTTTTTCTCATTCAAAAATAACAGGTCTTCCTGTTCCCTGCGGCTTAATTCATAGTCGCCGCGCTCTTTTCTGCGGTCACTTCCCTCACCTGAAATGCGGCTCAGCACATAAACTGCCACCCCTGCCCCGGCAATGTCCTGTTCTGTAACCGCTCTTCCCTCCGGGAAACAGAACGGATGATTGGAGTATGCGTCAAACGGATTCTCAACCCGTTTTGTTTCTTCGAGAACCAGTTTTTTCCATTCCTCTCTCGCCTGCTCATACCGCTTTTCATAGTCGCACAGCCACGCTTCACTTGTGATCATTGCGCCCGCTTCCAGCAGTCCCTGATAGACAGAAATTGTCTTCCGGTTGTTGACATCCCCCGAGCCGATTCCGCCTTTTACCGTCTTTTTTGCCCCGCTTCCAAACAGCGCCATAGGAACATCCAAAGGCAGTGGCAGAAGCGATTCATTTTTTAATAAAACCATTGCCTCTTCTGCCACTTTTCTTGCCAGAACATCATGCACCTGCTCCCGGATGGACGTTCTTTCCTCTATGGTTCCACTATATCTCCATTCTCTTTTTCCCATATTCTCTGCATTTCCCTTCAAAATGACAGAAAGAACCATACAGAATTTTCTTCCATATGATTCTCTGTCCAGATCGTGTTTACTCTTTCACTCCACCAAGTGTCACACCGGCGATAATATATTTTGATAATAAAAGATATACCACAATGATCGGCACAATCGCCACCGTAATCATCATGTAAACTTTTCCCATGTCAAAATTCATATAGTCTGCTCCACGCAATGTCGCAATTAAGATCGGCACTGTCATTTTGCTCTTGGTCTGAAGAATCAGTGCCGGAACAAAGTAGTTATTCCAGGAACCGACAAAAGTGAAAATCGCCTGTACCGCGAGCGCCGGCTTCATAATCGGCAGCACAATACAGTTAAACGTCCTGAATTCGCCTGAGCCGTCGATTCTTGCAGCCTCCACTAAGGACAGGGGCAGTGATGACTGCAGGTAGCTGTACATAAAATAGAATACCGCAGGCGACGCGATGCTTGGAATAATGAGCGGATACCAGGTATCATACAACCCCATTTTCGTGATCAGCCGCAAAAATCCCATTGCCGTTACCTGAGTCGGCATGACCAAAATTGCCATGATAAAGGTAAATGCTATTTTTCTGGTCTTAAATTCATAAGCATACAGACCATATGCCGTCAACGCGGAAAAGTAAGTACACAAACCCGCACAGGCAGTCGAGATACAGATACTGTTTATAATTCCGCGGAACATCGGGAAGCTTCCGTCATTTGCCACATTCTTTAAATTTTCCAGCAGATGGGTGCCCGGCAATGCCGAAAACCCCTTTTGCAGCTCCGCATGAGAACGGGTTGCATTGATAATCAGAATATAGAAGAAGAACAGACACATAAATGACAGTACAATCAACACAATATGCGCCAGAACACTCCGCAAACTGTTTCCTGATTTTGATTTCATGTTTTATCTCCTCCTTCTTCTTTCTTCTCTGGCAGCTTTTTTCGCCGCTGCCTTCGATCCGTCCGGATCATTATCATTTGTCATCTTATACACGATAAAACATAAGATCGCACTGATGATGAACAGATAAACAGATAACGCTCCTGCCATACCATAGTTCTTGCTCTTTAAATGATTATTTAAGAACATGATCAGTGTCATGGATGTCCGGTCCGGATTTCCCTGACCGTTCGTTAAGATCTGTGGCACATCAAACATCTGCAATCCGCCGATAATCGAGGTAATCAGTGTATATGCAAGAATCGGCCGGATCATCGGAAGCGTAATATAGAAAAATCTCTGCAGACTGTTGCACCCATCGATCTCGCAGGCCTCAAATACCTCCACACTGATTCCCATGATTGCTGCCATCAGCATAATCGTCGTATTGCCAAACCACATCAGGAAATTCATAAGTCCAATCAGGGAACGCGTGCCAAAAACAGATCCCATAAAATCAATCGGGCTATTGATCCATCCCAGAGACATCAGAATGGAATTGACCGGTCCACTCGTGGAAAACAGTGTAAAAAATAAAAGTGCAAATGCAGATGCCATGATCAGATTGGGCAGATAAATGACAACCTTAAAAAATTGTTTGTGATGTATCTTTAATCTGGCATCCGTAAACCAGCTCGCAAGAACAAGTGCGATCACAATCTGCGGGATAAAACCGATCAGCCACAGAATCAGCGTGTTTTTTCCATATGCCAGCATATCGGATTTCAGCAGACTGATATAATTTGCCATTCCAACGAAATTAGGTCCGACCTCCTTAATTCCGGAACGGTAATATTCATAAAAACTGTATCTGACGGTATCTGCCAACGGAATCAGCGAAAAAATAAAATAGATAATAAAAAACGGAAGAATAAATATCTGTCCCCATTTTCCATAGCTGATACTTTTTTTCTTTTTTTTCATTCCTTTGCCCTCTCTGCCATAATAGTTCTGCGGAGCAAAATTGCTCCGCAGTCATGGTCTTATTCCGGCCACTGAACTTCTGTGATATCCGGATAACGCTCTTTGATTGCTGTCTCAAAGTTTGCCTTTGCCTTATCAAAATCTACATTTCCCTGCAGATAATCGCTGAACGAATTCTGAATCAGTTCCACGCATCCCTGATCGTATGCAGATAACGGAGCAATCTTGATATTCTCAGCTACCGGTGCAAAGTAGACAAACGGATTCTGTCCGCCAAGAAATTCTGACGAGAAGTCTGCATCATCCTTTGCTGCCTCTGCCATTCCGGACTTCGTATTCGTGAAATCAGAGTAATCCTGTGAAATCTTTAACAGGTTGTCCTGATTGCTTGTCATTGCAAGAATAATATCCTTCGCATATTTTACATTATCTGTTCCTGTTGCCGCATGGATGTAGGAACCACCCCAGTTATATTCCTGTGGCGGGTTCGTAACTGCCCAGTTGCCGGCCTCTCCATCCCAGTTCGGATTCAGCACAAAGTCAATGCCCCATGCTGGAAGCAGGAATGCAAAAACCTTGGACTGGGAGCCCATGGACTTATTCCAGTCATCATTCCACTGACCCTTGATGTTGCTGTCCAGATAACCGGCATCCAGCCATTCCTTAGAATCATTCACCCAGTTAATGATTTTCTGATCTACTTTGACGGTGGTATCTCCCGGCTGAACCCAGGATTCATCAATACTGTTGCCGTACAGACGGAACGTATCCGCATAGGATGCAAAGGTATAATATCCTTTTGCCTTTAACTCTGCCGCGGTGTCCTTGATGGTTGCCCAGTCCTTCACCTTCTCGCCGACTGCCTCAGGATCATCTGTTCCGAATACATCCTTTGCAATATCGCGGCGGTATACTAAAAGTCCCGGACAGCACTGCCAGGTAGATCCTCTCTGCACACCGTCAGAATCAGAAGCCGTAGTTCTCGTAAAATCATACTGATCCGCCAGATCCGTCTCAGGATCAATTCCAAGATCTGTCAGAGGCATGGCAACATCCGCATCCTTATCGGTATATTTAAATACATAATCCGTCTCGGACAGGAAGATATCTACCTTGTCATCTGCCGCAGCATCTGCCTGATTCATAAGCGCTTCATCCAGCTTCTGCTGATAAACACCATCCTGATTCGGATTGATCACCCAGTGAATCTCTGTTCCATCCTTCAGCGTTGTTACCGTTCCGTCTGAGGAAGTAGATTCCACCTCCGGATATACTGCCTCAAGACGTGTACGGAACTCATCGTTCCAGGAATAGATGTTAATTACCTTTCCCTCACCACTGAAATCTTTCTCGTCCGACTCTGTGCCTGCAGCCGCTGCACTCTCCTTGCTGCTGTCTGCTCCGGCATTGGCACTGTCTGTGGCACTGCTTCCACATCCTGCAAGTAAAGTAGCCCCCATAGCCACTGTCAGCATTAAGCTGATAACCCGCTGTTTCATACTTCAATTCCTCCCTGTATTTTAGTTTTTCAACGTCAGACCCTTTCCCTATAATGTCTGCCGTCTTCTTGATTACAGGTAGAATTGTACTGAATTTTATGACTGGAATATACTAAATCAATTGTAAAAATATCAGATTCATGTCATAATAACCATATTCTTATTTTACGGAGGGAACAGCCAATGGCCTTTTCAGAAGAATGGTACGAGACCGAATTAAAAAGCAGTGAACTTGAGACCCTTCACCGACCGCCAACCGTGGAATATTCCTTTTATACGGCAGTCAAAACAGGCGATATGGAAACTGTTGTCGCCAACTGCAAAGAGGATGCATTTATCCATCTGGAGGGAACCGGTGTGCTCTCGCGCAATACACTTACCAACATAAAATATCATTTTGTAGTCACTGCCGCCATGCTTACACGCTACTGCATTGACGGCGGTTTGGAGCCGGAACAGGCCTATCGTCTGAGTGACTTTTACATTCTGAAAATGGACACCTGCACAACCGTCCGGCAGATTGCGGATCTTCACCATGAAATGGCTAAAGACTTTACCGGCAAGATGGTTCTTCAGAAAAAAAGTTCCATCTTATCCAAGCCGGTCGTACAGTGTGTGGATTATATTTACAGTCATATCAAAGAACGCATTACCGTCGCCGTGCTGGCAGAATATACCGGATTATCCGAGAGCTATCTCTCCCGGGTATTCAAGCAGAACCTCGGCATTTCCATCAGTGACTATATCCGCGAGAAAAAAATAGAAAAGGCAACGCATCTCCTGCGCTACTCTGACAAGTCCATCATAGACATTGCCAATTACCTTTCCTTTTCTTCGCAGAGCCACTTTATCCAGACGTTCGAGAACTTTACCGGTATGACTCCCAAAAAATACCGCAATAAATATTACAAATCCATGTGGTAACTCCCCGCGAAGAAGCCGCCGGAGGAGACAGGCACGGTTCCCCTTTGGCGGTAAGCAATATTGCAGAGAGTATATGTCCTGCGATTCCCGGAGAAAGACAGCTGGAGCATTCGGTACAAAAAATACGGTATTTCTAACCAGCCGTGATTTGCAGCTGCGATGATCCGTGTCTTTCCAAGTTTGGAGCACTCCGGCGGGGCATGTCCGCACTCCGCGAGACAATTTGTAGGACTTTTGCGCAGCACTTACCTGTGCTCCCGAAAAAAACATAACCGCGCGAAGCCGATGTCTGAGCTGCTATCTGCCCTGATTTCAATAGCTGATAGCAGCGAGTTTCGGTTCGCGCGGTTTAATATTGTCTATGAGGGAGCACAGTTAGTGCTGCCAGAAAGTCCACCCATTGTCTCCGGTGTGTCGGACATGCGCCCGCCAGTGTGTCCAAACGTGGAAGAGACACGGAATCAGCTGCAAAGCTCTGGCTGGAAGAAATACGCGCATTTTTTTCCGACGAATGCTCCAGCTGCTTTTCTCCAGGAATCTGGCATGCTGTGCTTCGTGCAATATTGTTTACCCCCGAAGAACCGTGTATGCCTCCCGTGAAGTCCACTATCTGCTTCCTATCTTTCAAACAGGATTTTTATGACATGCTCTTTTTCTGCATCCAGCTGTTTGATCCATTCCTTTTTGATCCGCACGGCATATGCTGCCCCCGCTTCCGGTTCCAGTTGCTTTTCATCGCAGAGGACACTTTTTATCCACTCTTTTTTACACTCGCACTTTTCCGGATTTGAGAACCGGATGTCGAATTTCTTTCCCGCAAAAATCAGCTTTACTTCTGCATTTCCCTGCGCATCAAACTGTTCCGGCATGAATGCCGGCGCAATTACCAGATCTCCCATGACCCCCTTTACGCCGAATACTTCCGTAACCATCGTAAGGAGATACCAGCTTGCCGCACCCGTCAGGTATGCATACATGCCTCTTCCTGACAGATCATAATATTCCGGCAGTCCCGGGTACATCCTGCTGTTGTCAAAATTCATTGCCGCGTTAAGAAGAGCCTGCAGGGCTTTATTTCCCTCCCGCGCAAATCCTCTCCGGTACAGCGCATTGGCGTACATGACAGCCATATGGGAAAATACTGCTCCGTTTTCCTTCTCCCCGTAAGCAAATCCAAACATTCTTCCCAGATCCATTTTTTCTTCACCAAAATCCGTATTCAGACGGTAGCCGCCCGCTTTCTCATCATACAGATATTTATCGGCACTCTGGCAGATTTTGCGGATCTGATCCGGTGTTGCCGTGCCGCTCATAATCGCAAAAACCTGACTCGTCAGCATCATCCGTACCTTTCCGTCTTTACAGCCCTCCACCGGATTCTTATGATCGTCATAATAGCCATTAAACCATCCGCGTGCCTCATCCTCAGCAATCCACTCCTGCATCCTTATATGCTCCATCAGCCAGTCTGCTTTTTCCTCCAGATTGCTACAGATCTGCTCTGCTTTTACGATCATGGTCTGACCACTGAGATTATGTGCACATTTCTCCAGATAGGCGTCCAGTATCCCTCGTTTCTTTTCCACATTCTCATACAGCTCCCTGCCACCTGCAAACAGCATTCCCATCTCTTCTGCAATCTCAAAACGCTTGCAGCCGGTCTCCTGCTCTAACAGCCGGATACAGTGCGCAATCTCTTTTAAATTTCCCGCATAAGCACTTGTAAATGCCACGCTTTCTCCATTTTCCCATGCCATATCCAGCGCGTCATTCCAGTCTGCCCCGTGCAGCCGCATCTCATTGTGCGCGCCGACATCGTAGAATGCACAGAGATTCTGAAGAAGCAGATGTTCCAGTACACTTCCGAAATAGACGACGCCACCCTCTGTGCGCTGGCATTTTCCATATGTCTCGTCCCATCCGGTATCGTGACCTGTGCCTCTTTTGGACTGCAGATCCTTAAAATACGGAACCTTCTCAAAAAGAATCTCGAGATCTCCTGTCTGGTCAATATAAAATTTTGTCGTCACAAACGGCCAGAACGCATGATCCATCCACACACGGGTAATATGATTCCGGTCCGCAATAAACTCCCCCTGCGCATTTCCGATAATTGTGGCATTGGTTCCGTCCACCCGGACACCGCCGTAATTGTCGATGATCATCTGCCGGACTGCGGAAGGGTCCATGAGAAGCAATGCCAGACAATCCTGCCACAGATCCCGCCAGCCACGTCCTCCTTTTCCGTAATCATGATACGGCAGGAACGAACAGCCGTAAATTCTCCGCAGAATTGGCTGGAACGTAATCCACTTAAGATAATTGTCTGCATCCGGATTACCCGTTTTAAATGTGATGTTTACTTTCTTTGTCCAGTACCGTTTTACTTCATCATAAGCTTCCTTTACCTGGCTTCTTTGTCTGAGAGATGCTGTAAGAGGTTCGATCTGTGATCTCTCGTCGGTCATTCCGCCCAGAGTCAGATAGCAGACTGTCTCATGTGGTTTTAATAAAATCTCCGCAAACTTAAGAGCTCCCACTGCTTCTTTTCCCTCTGCCTTACTTCCTGCCACAGCTCCCGGCTTTTCTGTCCGGACTGCCTCCGGTATGAGATAGGAACCTCCCTCCCCGATAAACTCCCCGACGGTCGGGTAAAAAGCTGCCGGTGCCTCTCCCTCTCCGGTGGAACCATATACAAAATACGTTGTATGATTCTTCTGATGCCCCCGCTCATCAAACGACATCGCAGGCGTCACCTCCACCCCATAATCCGTGGTACAGATCCGGTGCAACAGGGAAGTCACATGGCGGTGATCCCTGATATTGTCCGCACTTCTTCCATAGACCGGCATCACTGCAATCGGTGTCATTTCAAGCGGTTCCTCTGTTATATTGGTAAGTTCCGTCATCATCACTTCCATCGCTCCGTCTACCGTAACAAAAGAAGTAATCTCTGCTTTTAGTCCATGGACTGCGGATGTCCGCGTCAGTTTCTGCCACATAAATCCGGCTTCCAGTACGCTTTTCTCCTGTTCTCCGGTAAACCGCAGAAATTCTGCCTCTGCCGACGAACCGCAGGCTGACCAGTATCCCCGGTTTTTGATACGGCACCAGAAATTTCTTGTATTTTTATTGTTATGGAGATTTTCAATACTGACCGGCTCCATCAGGAAATGGTTCTGATCCCTTTTGCTGTCGCCGCCGAGTGTCGGTGTAATGCAGGATTTTAACCCACCGTCTCCTGCAAGAGGAAAATACAATCCACTGTAGTCTTCCGGCTGATACACCCGGAAGCTTCCCTGCTGATCCAAAAATTCTATCTTTCCCACGAATCTTTCCTCCCATCTTATGACATATACAATACGATTTCTGTCTGCTTTTTCAATACTTCCTGCGGAATATAATCTCCCTGCATCCTGACTCCATTTACAAGTAGTCTGTCGCATCCCGACTGCACATGTCCCGGATTTTTCACAACAATATGTAACTGGCAGCCTCTGAAAACTTTATTTACTTCAAACTCCTCCCATTCATGCGGAATTGCAGGCGAAAGATGCAGTCCATAGAAATCCGGACGCATACCCAGAATTCCCTCCACACAGCCGACCATAACCGTGGAAGCAGTTCCCGTGAGCCAGTGCACATGTGACCTTCCGAAATTCGGACTTGCCTTTCCTTCCGTGAACTGACCATAGCAATAAGGTTCAATCACGCGGATCTGTGCACGGTCATTCTGTGCAGCCGGTGCATTTTCCATAAAATAAGTAAATGCTCTGTCTCCATGTCCCCGCAATGCCTCCGCCAGGATAATCCATCCCTGCGACTGTGAGAAAATACCTGCATTTTCTTTTGCACCCGGATTATAGATGACAGCCAGTGCTCCGTCAAAGGCGTGCGCATGATACGGCGGGTCCATCAATATTGCACCATACGGCGTGTTTAATTTCTCATATACCCTCTCAAGCGCCATATCCGCCTGATCCGCTTTTGCCAGCCCGCTGATCACCGCCCAGCTCTGCGGGTTCAGCCACATATTTGCTTCCGGATCCGTGCGCTTTCCGATCACTTCGCCTGCTTCTGTAAATCCACGGATAAAACGGTCCTCATTCCAGCAGAGTTCCTGCAGCAATTTCCCCAGTTCCTCCTGCTTTTCATCAAGATAGGCAGCCGTTTCTTTATCCTGCTTGTATTCTGCAAACTTTCGCAATATATTCATCGCATAATAAAGCTGCATGGCAACAAATGTGGATTCCCCTTCTTTGCCCAGTCTTAAGCAGTCATTCCAGTCGGCATACAGCCCCGCCGGCATACCGTGTTTTCCCAGATGGTTCATGGAAAAATCGATGGCACGCTTCAGATGCTCGTAAACAGTCGCCTCTCCCCGGTTTGCATACGGAATCACTTCATCCATAAATTCCAGATGTCCGGTCTCCGCTATATACTTGTAGACGGTCGGAAACAGCCAGAGCGCATCGTCTGCACGATATGCCGGATGCCCGGTTTCCTTTACATAAGATGCATCATCCGGCGTATCTTCATGTCCCGGATTGTGTGTAAACTTTACCAGTGGCAGTCCGCCTCCATTATCCACCTGTGCGGAAAGCATAAACCTGATTTTTTCAACTGCCATCTCCGGTGCAAGGTGAATGACTCCCTGTATATCCTGTACCGTATCACGATAACCGTATCCATTGCGCAGTCCACAGTAGACAAACGACGCTGCACGCGACCAGATAAATGTCATAAAGCAGTTATAGGCGTTCCATGTATTTATCATGGCATTGAATTCTTCACTCGGTGTCTTTATCTGAAAATGTGCAAGCTTTCCATGCCAGTAATCGGTCAGCTGCTGCAATTCCTTTCCACAGACCTGCTCCGGCAGCGCATAGGAGGCCAAAATCTCTGCCACCTCAGGTTCCTCTTTCATTCCAACCAGAAATGCGAACTCACAGTGCTCTCCCGGTGCAAGCCGCACCACCGTGCTGAGTGCTCCGCAGCTGTTGCCGTTCTCATTTCCCTCGTTGCACAATGTTCCCTCTGCCACACCTGCCGGATTGCCATATCCGTGATATCTTCCGAGGAACTTCTCTCTGTCGCCGCACCAGGATGTCACTTTCGCTCCCTTCAGTGCAAAGAAACGGCTGACAACGATTTTATCATCGACATCGCTGCCTTCCTCGATCTGATCCAGATTCGCATGAATCATCTGTCGCACATGATCCCCACAGAAAACCGTGCGCGTAATAAACTGCGAATACTGTAAATTCACCTGATCCTGCTCATAGTTGCTGTTGTTTGTAAATTCAGCGTACCCGGTAACCGTCAGTTCTCTTTCTTCTGCAGATGTGTTGGCAATGCATACATTCCACACCTCATACGCCCGGTCTAGCGGCACATAATATCTCACTTCTGAGTGAATACCGCTGTAATCCGCCTGCATTTTTGTATAAGCAGTTCCATGGCGGCATTCACTCCGGTAAGTTTTCAGATCCTTTCCCACCGGCTGCCAGGAAGCCGACCAGTAGTCTTTGCTTTTATTATCCCTGATATAAATATATCTTCCGGGTTCGTCAAACTGGTTAAAGATGTATCTTAAAATTCTTCCGTTAGCTCCGGATTTTGCAAAACTGTATCCGCCTGCATTGTTTGAAATAATCGCGCCATATTCCGGGGAACCGAGATAATTAACCCACGGTGCCGGTGTATCCGGTCTTGTAATTACATACTCTTTCTTCGTCTCGTCAAAATATCCATATTTCATATATGCTTTCTCCTGTTTTGATTTTCTAAGGTTTTCTGCATTAAATATAACCTTCCTTTGAAAATCAGAATACCAGATACGACATTAAAATATCAGATTCATGACCTAACTTTATTCAGTAAATACGATAATTCCCGGACAGTGCCAGCATGGCAAACAGATACAGGAAATTGTCGTAATAACGGCGTTCCCCTGTCCGAAGCGGTGTCTCCCAGAACCTTCTGATGCATTCCTTTGCATTTTCTCCCTTCGCAGCCAGCGAAGCCTCTGCATTTACCGCTATCACCGCAACCGGGTGCAGCGCCCGCTCTCTAAGAAGCGTGCCGTCCGTCAGAAACACACCATCCCAGTGTCCGCTCTGCTTTTCGCAGTAAAAACTCTGTAATTTTCCCGCGATCTCCTGCTGCCAGGGATCTCTCCCAAACCACAGCCAGTCCATGGCAATATTTGCAATCGTCCGGTACGCATCACTGTAATACCAGTCATGCCTGCCGAAAATCTCCTGATCTCCCTCATGCGGAGTCCCGTCATACTCCGCATACTCCGCCGACAAACCGGTGTCCGGATGACATGCCAGATGCAGATACGCTCTGCTCGCTTCTGCCGCGTCTCTCCAGAACTCCCGGTCATCTTCGTCCGCCCATCTGGCAAATAATTCATAAAAATGTGGCAGATGGTAAGACGGATCACTGAAATTACAATTTGTAATAAACTTGATCAGATGCCTGGATGTGTCCCACATCGGTTCCCCCGGATGCCCCGGCTCTCCCTTGTGGATGCATTCCCGCAGAATTGCCCGCGCCTCATCTGCATAGTGGAATATTCCGGTTCCATTTCCCCAGCGGTTTGCCGCAAAAAACAGTGCCATGGCAAAATATTCTTCTCCGTCGGGAGCCGGACCTTCCGCATTTTTACTGCCATCTGTTGCACAGGACCACGCAAAATAATTCTTACATGGTCCATCCTCGATGTACATATATGTCCGGGTCCATTTCCACAGCCGGTCAAACTCTTCCCTGCGGTTCATCTGCACACATGCCATCATTCCGTAGGACATTCCCTCTGTGCGCACATCATGATTGCCGGTGTCCTCTATGTATGCCATGTCGGCTCCCACCTCATGATAGAAACGCTCCTCCTCATTCCCATAAAAAATTATCTCAAATGTCTGCTCCACTCTTCTCTGAATCTCCGCTTCCGAATACCCGTACTCTGCAAACACATTGCGATACTTTCCCGTCTCAAATGCTCCCGCCATCGTTCTACTCCTTTTCTCCTCTTTCCTTTATGTGTGATACGTCTCTTTGGGTCCCAGATAACTTTCCGGGACATCCGTTCCTTCCGGGCGGATCAACAGCTTTTCCAGAACAAACCCAGGTGTGACGGAATAAATGCGCAGACGGTTGATACCACTTCTGCATGAAACCGGAATCTCCTGTCTGCGTATCTGGTCTAATACACCTTTTGCCCAGAACTCTCCCTGATCTCCAATCCGGTATCCCTCAGGTACCGCGTTATAAATCCGGATCTCACCACCGTTATTCTGCACACCGTAGCAGAGTTTCTGATCGTTCGCCACCGGATTGGAGGGCTGCATATAAAGCGTAAGTACATACCCGCCGGGCTTTGATACCCAGAAATGATACTCCAGATACGGTGCATTTTCTCCCGGCACACCATACGCTGTGACCGGAAATGCTTTCATGGCAGACCGCGTTTTTCCATAGTCCCTGATGCATTGAAACCGTACCTTTTCGTTTTTTCCTTCCCGCTTACCATCCGCTGCATATCCATCCTTCCGGTCTGCATAATGCTCTGCCTCCATCACAATATAACCTGCCGTATCCACAAAGGTACCTTCCGGTACTTCCGGCAGATTTTCACATACCGGTATCTCGATCCGGCAGCAGCCGGAAGGCGTTTTTATTTCAAGCACTCCACAAGCAGACGTACCTGTATTTCCATCCCGGTTCATTGCCCAACGCTCCCGGTTTATTACAAGTTCCAGCTTTTCATAATTGTGCTTTTTCCCGTCCAGCACGCCCTGCATCGGCCACACCGAAAGCCATTCCGGTTTTTCTGTGACCTCGTATGCAGCCTCACATTCACTCAGCCCATACAGGGTGATCCCGGCGCTCCTGCACGCAGGGTCTAAAAAATCCGGCAGTTTCATGGATTCCGTAAGCCACGGGCTTCCCTCTGCATGCTGCATCGTCTGATCCACTGTCACAACCAGTCTCGGTTTATCCGCGGGCAGTACCCGGTGAATCACAGGGTTTAAACATTCATCCTCATTCCAGTGCACAAATCCGATATGCTCCGATGCTCCCATGCCATCCCAGCGTCCGTGATCCATCTGATGATATGCCGTCACCAGTTCCCGGTCACGCTTCAGACACTGTTCTACCGCATCCCCGTAATCATTCGCGCGAAGTGCTCCAAGCTTTGCCAGGTATTGATTCATCCCTGCCAGAAGATGCATCCTGGTCAGATTCAGTGTTCCTGCCGCAGGGTAATAGATGAGCGCCACAAACGCCGCTTCGTATTCCGGCGCATGTTCCTTCACCCACGCATACACACGCTCCGCTTCCGTAAGTATCCGTTTAATCTCCTCCAGTGTATCCTGCGTTTCTCTTCCATGCACCGGGTGATACACCATTGCACGCATTGCCTCAGGTCTTCTCTTTTGTATCAATCTGGTATATCCCTGCAGAACGTCCGCAATCTGTTCCTGTATTTCCTCCGTAAAGCTTCCAAACTGCTGCCTCGTCCACTGTCTGGTATACTCTGCGGTCTGATTGACGGCACCACTTCCCCAACGTCCAAAATCATATGCCATATCCAGAAAATACGACAGTGGGAACTCCTGCGTTGCAATATCCCCCACATTGACAATCCAAAGTTCCCGCACCCCGAATTCATATGCCGTTGTCATCTGTTCCCAGATTTTCGGAAGGTACGAACTGTTGATCCATTCATAGGAAATGGGCCAGCCGTGATAGTCCAGATGATAGTACATCCCATATCCGCCCTTATGCGTCCTCATCTCCTTTGTCGGCAGTGTCCTGAGGTTTCCATAGTTGTCATCACACAGCAGTAAAATAACATCTTCCAGTTCTTCCGATCCCATCAGCCCCGCCGTCTGATCATTTCCATAAAAAAACGCTTCCACTTCCTTGTAGAGAGCAAGCATTCTCGGGACACGCTTTACGTCCTCATCCACACACTCCCGGATCAGCTCATTCTGCGTTTTTAGCACATCGCGCAGCAGTTCAATATTGTCTTCCAATGTTGCTTTTTCTCCGAGAATTGCCGTATCCGCCTCTCCACGCATGCCCAGGGTAATCACATTTTCAAATTTTCCTCTCCGAAGCAGTCCGTCTTTCCAGAACCGGATGATGCCTTCCCGGTTCGTCCGGAAATTCCATGCATCGCCATATACCGAATCTTTTCCGCGCAGGTACTTATACTCCTCCCCCTGTCTCAGACACGGCTCATGATGCGACATTCCCATAATGATTCCGTATTCGTCTGCCAGCTTTGCGTTTGCAAGTCCCGGGCCGTCATCCCCAAATCTGGCGCTCCACATCGCCGGCCACAGATAGTTCCCTTTGAGCCTTAGCAGCAGTTCAAACACATGCTCATAAACCGAAGTTCCAAATCCCCCAAAGCGCCGGTTGCACCATGTTCCAAATGCCGGCCATTCATCATTGATAAAAAAACCGCGGTATCTTACAGACGGCTCTCCCGCCACACACGCCATCGATGCACGAAGCCCCACATGCTCACGGTGAGGCGGCTTGATACCACACCAGTCGACAAACGGAGATACACCCAGAAGTTCTGACAGATGAAACAGTCCGTAGATCGTTCCACGCTTATCGCTCCCTGCAATCAGAAGAATCTGTGTTCCGTGCCATTCTGGATCATTCAGGAAAAACCAGCCATAACACTCCCGTTTTCCCCGGATCTGTTCCAGACCGATTCTCTTTTCTTCCTCCATCTGCTCCAGGAGCCTGCTTTTTCCAACCGTAGCCGGAACAATCACAGTCTCTGCCCGTTCTGCCACATCCGCAAGTTCTTCCTGCGATGTGCCGTACAGCACCCGCGGGCGTCTGTCCGTTACCAGCTCCACATCGCCGGCAACCTTATCCGCTATCTTCTTTACCCCGGAATCTGCCGCATCTTCTATCCAAAATATAATCTCTTCCATATTTTCAATCCTTCTCCTTATCGGAAAGAGTTCTTCAGCTGCTCTGCCAGCTGATGTCTGCGGGATGTCCAGTCAGATCCATCCTGTGCCTTTATCATCGCCCGATGCTCTTCTCCCGGTATCACCCGGTATTTTTGAATGATCTCCTCCGGAATCCTCGCTTCTTTCCGCTTGCTGCACTTCTGCATCACAAGAATCATTTCCGTCATTTTTCCCTCTGCGATAAGCCGGTCAGCCATGTTGGCGATTTTTCCCTGATGAATCCACACACATTCGCTCTCCCACCGAAAGCTCTCCACAATAAGAACAGGATACCTCTGTTTTGCATGCTTCTCATATCCTGCCGGTGTATACACATAACACAGGCGGTATCCGCCATTTTCTTCCTCCCGGTACCATTCCATATGAAGCATGCCATGCGGCACATTCGCCAGCTGCGGATAACAGAACTCCGGTTCCGGAATCTCAAAATAATTGCATGCAAAACTGCCCTGTCCGTTATATCCGGCATACCCTGCCGGAACTTCCGGATGAATCGTCTCCACGCCGTTGACGATAAAATGTACCTCATGATAGCCGGCAGAAAGTCCTCCTATTTTTCCTCGCCATATTCCTGGCTGCTGCTCCGTTAACGCAGCCAAAATCTCATGCTTCTCCTTAAGACAGACTTCCACACGAGCCGCACCGGGTGCCTCCAGATAGAATTCTGCCGTGCCGTCACTGCACACTTTTACGCCCGGTATGGTCTTTGGATATTTCCCTGCCGGTCTCCCCTGCGCATCCGTTTCAAACCGGATCTGCCGGTGTACCGGATCAAAAAAGAGCATCTGCTCCTCCATGCTCTGGACGGACAGCTGTTTTTCATCCAGGCGGCGCTCCATGCAGCATGCAGATGCCGTTTCTTCCACAGTCTCTGCGCCACAAAACAGAAGCGGCACAAAATCTCTCAGACTCTTTCTCCAGACATGCCATTCATGATAGCCTTCATATACTTTCTTTACGCAAAGCGTTTCTGATTCGCGCATTTTTTTACAGATATCCTCTATTCCGCGCGAAATCTCCTCTTCCCTGGTCCCGCAGGAGAAAAACACAACATCCGGTTTTTCTGCCTCATCCGTGCAGATCCTCTCTGCGTCATAAAGCGATACCCCGGAAAACATTCCAAGTGCCGAAAATTTATCCCGGTGCCTGCATACACTTCTTGCCGCCAGTGCAGACCCCAGTGAAAGACCTGCCAGTGCCCGGTAATTTCTGCCCTGCTTTACCGGAAAATGTGTTTCCACATAAGGAATCAGATCCTCCATCAGCTCTCTGTCAAAATCCCCGGGAAAGAAAACTGCCTCCTCACCCTCGATAAACGCATAATCACAGCTCATCACCACGATCATTTCCCTGCATTTATGCTCCGCGATCAGATTGTCCATGATGTAATTCAGCTTCCCCTGCCAGATCCATCCCGTCTCATTTTCACCGACACCATGCTGTAAATATAAGACCGGATACCGCCGGCTGGGATCTTTCTGGCTTCCATAAGGCGTGTATACATAACATTCTTTCAGGTGACCGTTTACACCGGATGCATACTTTGCCAGATGCACCGTTCCATGCGGTACCTCTTTCAGATAGTAAAATTCTGCTCCGCGCTCCGGCACCTCAAATGTGTTGATTGTCTCAAAGCAGCCATAAGAAAAACCGGCTTTCGGATGAAACAGTTTCACTCCGTCCACAAACCAGTGATAATAGTGCATTCCTCGCGGGAAATTCTCTATCTTCCTGTAAAACCCTCCGTTTCCATCCGGCAGGAGTGCAAGCGGCGCCGCATCAAAATAACCTCCCACACCCGCTACTTCCACCGTCTCAGCCGTCGGTGCATACAGATAGAATTCTACCGTCCCATCTTCCCACACCTTCACCGCCTGCCGTTCTTCCGTTGTCTCCGGCGCAAACGAAAATGCCTGCTGCACCAGCGCCTGGTTAAGTTCTGTCCCCATAAAAAAACCTCCCATTCTATTAAGATCTTCTGTGAGAATATCGTATAGAATGAAAGGTTCTACCGGCAGATGCGGCGCATCACTTCCTGCTGCAGATCCTCCATCAAAATCTGTGGACTGCAGGCATTGTATGCATCCATGTATTCCTGCCAGGCTGTATCAAAATCCTCTGCCATAATAACCCGCGGAAGCCACTCGTGCTTGATCTCATTGATCTGCTCATATATCATTCCTGCTTCTGTGGCATCAGAAAGCGATGTAGCATAAGAATACATCGGATACCAGTTTCCCGGTGCCTTATGATTCCCAATCATATCCACATAGCTTTCACAGCCATACGCCCTGAGACATTCCTGGACGTCCCCCGGCTGGCTTTTTAAAAATTCTGCCGGCTGGTATTCCAGTGAAAAAGCATTTTTCCCATCCGGAAGCATTCCCTCCCAACGCGGGAAATACGAGTAATAACAGAAATAGTCCGATGCCAGCAGATCATCCGAAAAACGCTTTGACTGTTCCTTCGTCAGATAGAAAACCCCTTCCTCATCCACGCAGTAGTCCGTTCCTTCCTGCCCCCAGAAACGCAGAATCTCCACCTCCGGCTTTAAAAGATCATTCACAAACTGTAAGGCACCGTCTATGTCTTCACACGAGACCGTAACCGACAGGCCGGAGGACGTATCGATAGATGCCGCTCTCTCGACATGCCACTGGTTCTCCACCCCCTCCTGCATCGTAATTGGAAGCGGTACATAATCGCATCCCTGCTCACTCAATTTCTGTCTGTCATATGCCGGATAAATCGCATAGTAAAACTGCCACCACTGATCCACCATTCCAAGGACCGCTCCGGTGGACAGCTTATTCAGATACTCTTCATAGCTGTTTGTGAACGCCTCCGCATCCAGTATCCCCTTACGATATTCTTCATTTAATTTTTCAAAATAAGCCCGCGCCGTCTCTGTCGTGTTGTAATCCATCACCTGAAAGGTCTGCGGATCGACCATGCAGCAGCCGTCATTGGGATATCCATCCAGAAACTGCGGCACATTCTCCAGGCAGAAATATCTCCAGTCATCGCTAAGAACCGTAAATGGTATATTCCTGGTTCCGTTCTCCATCATGGGATTGGCATTCACATAAGCCTCCAGCAGATCAAAATATTGCTCTACCGTATGAACTTCCGGATATCCTTCCCATTTTAAAACCCTCGTCTGAATCCAGAATGCTTCCCCGTCATGGATCACATCGCTGCTTTTTCCATTTGTCACCCCGAATTGTGGAATCCAGTAAATGTGTCCGTCTTCCTGGCGCAGCATATCCCACTGCTCATTCGTCATGTATTGCCGGATATTGGGATATTCCTCCCAGTACTCATCAATCGGAATCAATGCCCCTGCTTCGTATAAGGTTTTTCCCCCCTGTATGAAGTCCGGATATCTGCCGCTGGCGATGTATGAATTGAGCGCCTGCTCCTTGGTCTGACCGGACAGCCAGAGTTCTTCACACTCTGCTCCTGTCACCTCTGCAATCTTCGCTTTCATGATATTTCCATATTCAAGGCTGTTTCCCTCCGTCGGAAAAAAAGCCGTAAAATGCTTTATCTGCGCTTCTGCCATGCGGTCTGTGTGTGCCGCCATGTTCCACAGCACCAGAAGCAGTACCATTAAGGTCATTCCTTCTGCCAGTCTCTTTTTCATCTGTTTTCCCTCTTTTCCAGTCAATTATACTGTTTTTAAGGGACACCGGCAAGATGGGATTGCATACGCTCCTTCGCTTTTATATGGAATTATTCTTTTACGCCACCGAGTGTAAGACCGGTGACAAAATATTTCTGTAAAAACGGATAGATGCAGATAATCGGCAGCATCGTGAGTATCGTTGCCGCAGAGCGGACTGACGTCGGTGTAACGGTTCCCACTGCATTCTTCATGGCTTCTGCCGAAGTTCCCTGATTCGTGACGGATGACAGCAGCTTCATCAGCTCATACTGCAGCGTCGTCAGATCAGAATTCATGCGGTTGTACAGCATGGCATCAAACCAGGAATTCCATTGTCCGACTGCAACGAACAATGCCACCGTCGCAAATACCGGCTTGCAGAGCGGACAGTAAATCTTTAGAAAAATTGTCGTATATCCGGCACCGTCTAACTGTGCGGATTCTTCCAGACTGTCCGGTATACCATTCATGTAAGTGCGGATTACCAGCATATTAAACGCACTTACCATGCCCGGAATTACATACACCCAGAAACTATTGGTAAGACCGAGTCCTTTGTAAAGCAGGAATGTCGGAATCATTCCTCCATTCACATACATTGTAATGACCCAGAACAGGGAAAGGCTTCTCTTAAACAGAAATCTTTTTCTGCTGACAACAAACGCCAGAATCGCGTTTGCAGCCAGTGCCAGCACTGTTCCGATAACTGTTCGCGCAACCGTGACATATGCACCGGTAATCAGATTATCTTTCTGCAATACCGTGATATAATTTTTCCATGTAAACTTTCGCGGCCACAAATAGATGCCTCCCCGCAGGGCATCCGTACCATCGTTTAATGAAATTGCAAGCGTGTTGAGTACCGGATATAATGTGATAACCACAATGATAAACATAATGATTCCATTTACAAGTGGGAATGCATCAAAGGATCCTGTTTCCTTTCTTCTTTTTTTTGTTCCTGCCAGCTGTTGCATGCTATTACCCTCCTTAGAATAACCTTTCTTCTCCATTGCGCTTTGCGATCTGGTTCGCAATCACAATCAAAATGATGCTTACTGCACTCTTAAAAATACCTGCGGCCGTACCGATGGAGTAATCCCCCTGGCTGATGCCCCATTTAAGTACATAGATGTCAATCGTCTGGGATACCTTCTGTACCAGTCCGTTTCCAAGAAGATACTGAATCTCAAATCCTGCATTTAATACATTTCCTACATTCATTAACAGAAGAATCATAATCGTTGGTTTGATTCCCGGAAGTGTCACGTATTTGATTTTTGCCCATCTTCCCGCACCGTCAATGGAAGCCGCTTCGTACAAAGAAGGATCAATGGATGTGATGGCTGCCAGGTAAATAATGGCATTCCATCCTGTCTCTTTCCACACATTGGCAAACGCGACGATCGGCCAGAAATAATTCGGATGTGCAAAAAAATTGATTGGCTGTGTAATCACATGCAGATTCATCAATATCTCATTGATGATTCCGCTTCCTGAGAGCATATCATGCAGAATTCCCGTTACGATAATCCAGGACAGGAAATGCGGCAGATAAGAGATGGTCTGGACAACCTTTTTCCCGCCATGTGATTTTATCTCATTCAAAAGAATGGCAAATGCGATTGCAGTCACAAATGTCACAACCAGGTTTATCACACCCATCGCAAGCGTATTCCGGATGACACGGATAAATGTCATATCCGAAAATAAGGTCTGAAACTTCTGCAGTCCCACAAACTCAGAGTGGAAAATTCCAAGCTTTGGCTTATAATTCTGGAACGCCATCGCCCATCCCGCCAGTGGAAGGTAATAGAAAATGATGCCATAGATTACCATCACACCACTCCAGAACAGCAGAACTTTCTGTCTCTTTATTTCTTTCCAGGTGATCTTTGCTTTATATTGATTTTCTTTTTCTTTGGATCTTGTTCTCGTCAAAGCCATACCCCACTCCTTAAAAAAACAGGCAGATGAAATCTTCCTTGCATCTGCCTGTTTCCAATTTCATTTTATGTGTTATTCGTATTTCGCTGCTTCTTCCATTCTCTTATCAAGTTCTGTCTGTAACTCACCGATAAACGCACCCGGATCGCAGCTGTTGTATGCATCCATGTACTCTGCCCATGCCGCGTCAAAATCTTTTGCCATCACGACCTGTGGGAGATACTCGTGCTTGATCTCACCGATCTTATTCCATGCCATACCGCCTTCCGTATCGGTAGTGAAGCTGTTTGAATAGGACCACATCGGATACCATGCACCCGGAGCTTCATTTGTTCCGATCATATCCACATAGGTCTCTGCGCCATAAGCAGAAAATGCTTCTTTTACATCATCATTTAATCCGTCAAAAAATTCATTCGCCTGTCCATCCGGCTTATTCGCATTGATTCCGTCATCACTTGTACCGGAATACTGCGGAAAATAAGAATAGGTACAGGTATGGGATGCTTTGTATGCAGTGTCAACCGCTCTGGTTCTCTGCTCCTCTGTGCGGTAAAATTCACCGTTGTCATCCACATTATAGTCAACGCCTTCCACTCCCCAGAAACGCAGGTTGTGAATATCCTGTGAGAGGAGGTCATCTACAAACTGCAGTGCAGCTTCCACATCCTCACAGCTTGTGGTGATCGCAAGACCGTCTGATACATTTAACACACCGCCGGAACAGTGCCACTGGTTTTTGACACTCTCATCAATGGTAATCGGAAGCGGAATGTAATCGCATCCCTGTGCATCCAGCCCTGCCTGCTTGATTGCATCTCCCGCAGTGTAAGCAAAATCCCACCACTGGTCAATCATGCCAAGTACACGTCCGGTTGACAGTTTGGCAATATACTCATCATAGGTCTGTGTAAAGGATTCCGGATCTACAATTCCCTTCTGATATTCTTCATTCAATTTCTGGAAATACTTTACTGCGGTATCCGTCGTATTATAATCGATCACCGTCAATGTCTCCGGATCTACGATACAGGAGCCGTCGTTTGGATATCCATCCAGAAACTGCGGCGCATTCTCAAGGCAGAAATATCTCCAGTCATCGCAGAGAATCGTATACGGAATGTTCTCTGTTCCGTCTTCCATGGTCGGATTTGCCTCATTATATCTCTCAATCAGATCAAAATACTGATCCATGGTACGGATCTCCGGATAATCCGCCCATTTTAATACCCTGGCCTGAATCCAGAATGCCTCATCGTTGTGTGTACAAACCTTCTCTTCTCCCTTGATATTGCTGAACTGCGGTATCCAGTAGATATGTCCGTCGTCCTGGCGAAGCTGATCCCACTGCTGCTGTGTAAAGAAGTTTTTGATATTCGGATAATCATCCAGATAATCATCGAGTGCTACCAGAACGTCTGCATCATAGAGCTGTGACTGTCCGCTTCCCCCGCAGATAAAGTCCGGCAGCTCACCACCGGTGATCATCATGCCGACAGCTTCCTCTGCCGTCTGTCCGGTCAGCCATGTTTCCTTCACTTTCACGCCGGTCTTATCGGCAATGATCTGCTGAATCTCATTGTCGTCATTGATCTCTGAACCGGGAACTGCAAAAAAAGCCGTAAATTCTTTTACCCCACCGGCTTCCGTGCTGTCTGCACCGGCTGCGTTTTCCTTTGCGTCTGTCGATGCCGCATCACTCCCGCATCCGGCAAACATGGCTGCCATCATTGTGGCTGCCAGCAATACACTGATAAGTTTCCTTCTCTTCATCTTGTAACTACCTCCCTATTTGATAATACTATTTTACCTTTCTGGCAGATTCAGACAATTGGAGGAAGTATAGATAAAAGCAGGGCAAAGTATAGGTTCTTATTTCCATACTTTGCCCTGCTTTTGAACTTGCCGTATTTCCTTTATGCCTCACGCCGGAACTTCGCCGGTGTACAGCCTTTTACCAGAATAAAACGGTTCACAAAATAATCAAGATCATGATACCCGACTTCCTCCGCAATCTCGACAATCTTCTTATCGGTATGTAACAACAGATCCGCTGCCCGTTCCATTCTGTAATTATTCAGATAATCTTTGAATGACTGCCCGTTTTTCTTACGGAACAGCTGTCCCAGATATGCGCTGTTGACGTAATATTTTTCACTCAGGCTCTTTAATGTGATATTCTTTGCATAGTTTTCCCGGATCTCACGCTCAATCTCTCCTAGCACTCCTCTGGATACATTTTTGCGAAGCTGCGACAGATAGTCACCGTATTCACATGCAAACCGGGTCAGATGCGCCTTGCTGCCGCGCATTACCCCCTTTTCAAAGCTGCTCTCACTGATCAGGCGCAGAATCTCTTCCTGATTTACCCCATCATCCTGCTCACTCGCCAGATGGATCAGCTGAAACAGAAGATAATTGATGTTCAGATTCATCGTCTCACCGGTCATTTCCCTGCTTATCATCTCCCCGTAAAACTGCTCAATCGCACTCCGTATCTCTACATGGTTGTTCTGCTCCACAGCTTTTAACAGACGATCCAGACTGCTCTTGCATAAAACAATTCCTCCGGAAGTAACCTGCACTTCCTCCTCATAGTAATAGATCGGCTTTTTTGCGCGGAATCCCTGAAAAGACCGGAGCATACACGCATTTCCATAAGATCTGGCAATGTTGCTGATATCCTGCACCTTTTTCCCTACAAGCATGATGACCGGCTGGTGCATGTTAGCAATCAGATACTCAAGAAACTGGTTCAGATATGTTTTTCCATCAATCCCCTGCTCCTTAGCAAACGCATCACAATACAATAACCCGATGTCATAAATCTTCTCATGCGTTGAGACATCAAAGACACAATGTGATGCATGGGGTCCCAGGAACTCAATACAATACTGGTACAGCTGCCGCTGAAAGCCCCGTTTTTCCTTATCTGATATTTCCTCAGCTCTGCCGTCATCATCCATCTGAATCTCTACATACCGTATACCGGATGCCCCATCCATATGCGACTTCACATACTCCAGATTCACACTGTCAAACTTTCCCTGAATCAATGCGATCAGATGTCTGGACAGATACGCCTGCTCCATTTCCCGGCTGCTTTGCTTCTTCTGGTTGTCCGCCCTTCGCAATACCTGGACTTTATTCAGCACCTTCAGCAATTCTTCCCGGTCTACCGGTTTCAAAATATAATCTGTGCAGTCGTAACGGATCGCCTTTCTCGCATACTCAAAATCTGCATATCCGCTCAGGATCACAAAATGTGCATCGGAAATCTTTTCCCCGCGGATTTTCTCCAGAAGTTCCAGTCCTGTGACGACCGGCATTTTTATATCCGCAATAATGAGATCTACCTGCTCCCCGCGCAGATATTCCAGTGCTTCCTCTCCGTTTGCCGCCGTCTTAACAACTTCAAATCCCTCCTGCTCCCAGTCAATCAATATCTTCAGTCCCTGTAATATAAACGGCTCATCATCCACGAGCAATACCTTTAACAATGCTTCCCCCATCTTTTTCCTTCCCTTCTCTACAATGGCATCCGGATACTCACTGTCGTACCGACACCCTGCTCCCCCTCTATATCAAATGCCACCTGCTCCCCGAATACCATTTTCAGCCGCAGACATGCATTGATGATTCCCACTCTTCCGCCATCCTTTAGCATATCAATACTGGCGTTTAGCATGCGCTCTTTTAATTCCTGCATCTGGGAGGCGTCCATGCCGCATCCGGTATCTTCCACTTCCAGATAAAGTGCCTTCTGCTTTTGGCAGATCCGCACAAAAATCCAGCCGGGAGCTGTCTTTGCCTCAATTCCATGTACACAGGCATTTTCCACAAAGGTGACAACTGTCATTTTGGGAATTTTAATGTCCAGACAATCCTCTTCCACTTCAAGACTGTAACTTAACCGCTCTCCAAACCGATACTTCTGAAGCCCCAGATACGCTCTCACAAATTCCATTTCCCTGCGGATCTCGACACTGTCGTTTCCCCATTCCACATACTGACGCTGCATCAGCGCCAGCTTTTCCACCATGTCTGCCGTCTCATATTCGTTTTTCAACAGGCTGTGCATGCGGATGCTCTCCAACGCATTAAACAGAAAATGCGGATTGATCTGGCTGTGCAGCGCGAGCAGTTCTGCATTCTGTCTTTCCACCAGCATCTCCTGTTCTTTAATCTTATTCTTATACACAATCTGAATGAGTTCATTTGTTCTCGCAACCATGCGGTTGTAATTGCGCATCAGGCTTCCAATCTCATCTTTTCCACGCACATACGAAATCGGCACCAGATGTTCCCCGCCGACTGTCTCAAACACCTTGCTGAGTTCGCTGATTCTCTGCGTAAATGACCGGTTAAATCCCCGCACCAGAAGGAGTGGCAGAATCGCATTTACAACAATTAAGAATCCAATCAGCGGCAGGTTTTTCCGGATTTCCGTCCACAGCTGGCGTTTGGGCTGCATGACATAAATATCCAGATCCATTCCGTAAAACTCGAGTTCCTGACAGTATCCGACCCTGCCCGTCTGGTCAAATGTCTGAAATTCCTTTCCGATACTGGAATATCTGCCATTTGATAAGACAATCTTATCTCCCTGGCAGATAAATACATCCGTGTCATAATTCATTTTCTCTAATGTCCGGTTTACTGCACTGTAATCGATGTTGATCAGCAGCACCTTTTCCATATTATTTTCCGCATAAAAGTCCAGCTTCTGGAAAAAAAGCATCCGTCTCTGCGGCTCCACCGAAGGTGCCCTGCTGTCATCATACTGGAAATATAATCCCTTATTCAATCCGTTATCCTGAAAATAGCGGTACACTTCTGTACCGCGTATTTCCTTCATATTACATACCTTTCCCCCATTCACAATCGTGTCATTATCCGCATACATCGTGATTACCATGTTGTTCATGCCAAGTCCGCTCTCAAACAGGGTATCTTTAAAAAAATCCTGATAACTCACCACATAGTCCAACGGATCGCTGTAGGTATTCGCCAAAAAACGGTTAATATATTTGCTCGTATAAATACTCTTCCCGATCTCTGCTGCATTGTTGACCGTATTTGAAATACTGTATGCAACTGCATTGGCAATATTCGCCATCTCATGCTCTCTGGCTTCCCGCTCAGACTTCATGACAACAGAAAATACCGCACTGTCCGTCACAATCAGCGGAACCAGCACGCACAAGATATACAGGATATAAAATTTATTTTTTATTTTAAAGTCATCCATCCAGGCTTCAACCGCATGCAGAATTCTCTTCATATCCTCTCCCAGTATTTTTATACTAACATTGTTTTTCATCGAGTGCAACGGATACCGGCAGCATCAGTATTCCACTTCCGTCACATTTCCCGTTTTGCATATAAAAAGTGTGCTCACCGTCTGTCCGGTCAGACGGCTGCTTCTCTCATCCGGCTGCTGCCCTCCGACTGCGATCTCATAGCTTCCCGGGTGTACCAGACATTTTCCCTCCTCGGAGATCAGTGCAAAATCACGCGTAGAAAGGGTGATACAAACCTCTTTCTTTTCCCCACATTCCAGTGCAACCGACCGGATTCCCTTCAGCTGATAGCCGGGATCGTAAGCTTCTCTTTCACTGAATCTGACATATACCTGTACCGCTTCCTGTACCGGGTAGGTACCGGTATTCTCCACCGTTACATGCACCGTTACCGGCTCCAGTATTCCAAAATCTGTGACATCTGCATGTGCATCAGAATAACGGATCTGCGAATAGGTAAGACCATATCCAAACGGATAGAGCACATGTCTGTCCGTATACCGGTAGGTACGTCCTGCCATGGAATAATCCGTAAAATCCGGAAGAAATTCCGTTCCTTCATAAAAGGTAACCGGCAGTTTTCCGCATGGAGAGAATTCTCCGAACAATGCCTCTGCGATTGCTTTTCCACCTCTCGCTCCCGGGTACCAGCAATCCAGTATTGCCCGTATCTGTGCATGTTCCTGCGCCCACGACAGATCCAGTGCACTTCCCGCCAGCACGGTGAGCACAATCGGTTTTCCGACTGCTGCGACCGCCTCTAAAAGTTCCTGCTGCAGTCCGGGAAGCTTTAATCCCAGCTTGTCACCGCTGGCATACTCATTTCCCGCATCTCCCTCTTCGCCTTCGATGCCCGCATCCAATCCCAGACACATCACAATGACATCTGCCCGCTCCGCAGCAATCAGCGCTTCCTTAAACCGGTCCTTCGGCTCCCCGAGGAATTCTACCTGATCCTTATACAGATGGCAGCCCTGCGCATATAGGACGCGGGTTTTCTCTCCGGTGTATTCCTGAATTCCCTCCAGCGGTGTAATGTATCTGGAGGATGTCCCCTCATAATTTCCAACCAGCGCTGCTCTGGAGTTCGCGTTTGGTCCGATCACTGCAATGGTATGGATCTGTTCCTGCTTCAGCGGAAGAAAATGGTTGTCATTCTTAAGCAGCACCATACTTCTTTTCGAGGCTTCTAAGGACAGTGCAATATGTTCGGGGCACTCCACCACATCATAAGGAATGTTCGCATATGGAGACGGATAATCCTCCATCATCCCCAGCCGGATTCTGACATCCATCAGGCGCTCCACCGCTTCTGTGATCGTCTTTTCCTCCACCAGTCCCTGTTCACAGGCACGGCTTAAATACAGAAATGCCTTCCCGCAGTTTAAATCACAGCCATGGTTGACAGCCATTGCCGCAGATTCTTCTACCGTCTTTGTCACATGATGGTGCTCATGAAAATCAAGAATTGCCCAGCAGTCGGACACTACGTGTCCCTCAAAACCGAATTGTTCTCTTAAAATATCCTGCAGAAGTGTCTTGCTTCCGCACGCCGGTTCCCCGTTGACGCGGTTATAAGCGCCCATCACGGCTTCCACACCGGCATCCTTGACACACCGCTTAAATGCATACAAATACGTATCGTACAAATCGTGCAGCGACACCTTTGCATCAAACTCATGGCGCAATGCTTCCGGACCGCTGTGCACGGCAAAATGCTTGGCACACGCAGCCGCCTTTAAATGATCCGGATCTTTGCCCTGAATCCCTCTGATATACGCACAGCCAAGCTTTGCCGTCAGACAGGGGTCCTCCCCGTACGTCTCATGTCCTCTCCCCCAGCGTGGATCTCTGAAAATGTTAATATTCGGCGCCCAGAAAGTCAGACCTTTATAAATACCTCTGTCTCCTCTTCCTGAATACGCTTCAAACTTTGCCCGTCCCTCGGTGGACACCACATCTCCGATCTTCTCAATCAGTTCTTCATCAAAAGTCGCTGCCAGGGCAATTGCCTGTGGGAACATTGTCGCCACACCGGATCTTGCCACTCCGTGAAGCGCCTCATTCCACCAGTTATACGCCGGAATATGCAGCCGCTCAATCGCCGGTGATTCATAGCGCATCTGGCTGATCTTCTCCTCCAACGTCATCTGTTCCACCAGTCTTTTTGCATATTCTTTCGTCTCCAGACTCATCTCTCTCCCTCTCCTTTTGCTCTATTCTTCTGCTCCACTGCACGTAAAGCTCACATAATCCGCATAATTTTTACTGTCAGTTCCATGCGAAGACGCGTACATTCCAATGGTGCATCCCACAAAGCCTCCCGCCTCTTCCGTGGTATACGCAAGCAGGCTGACCTTATCGCAGGCACAGATCATTTTTTCTCCCAGCCTTACCCAGATACCCGCACTCTGCTCCTCTCCGCGGATCAGAATCTCCCATAACTCCTGCTCTTCTTTCAGAAGAACTTCACGGATGACCTCTTCCCTGGCATGAACATATGTGCTCACCCGAAAGCAGACATCTGCTCCCTTTTTCCCGATCTCCATCCTCAGATGATTCTCATGGTTCTGATATAATACCATTCCCGCCGTCTCATCCTCCGACTGTGGTTCAAAGCGGAATCTGACCGCTGCATGGAAATGATAGCTTTTCTGCCGGAGTCCGAAATAACTGCTGCATCCTTTTTCACCGATCGTCTGTTTTCCACAGTATAAGCGGAATACACCGCGTTTTTCTGTCAGCGAATAGGATGCCTCATTTCTTCCCCCGATCCCAAGCAGCCTCTGATCCGGTCTCGTCTCCCAGAAACACAGGGTATCGCACGTTCCTGTTTCTTCCGGAAACCGGTACTCTTTTAGCGGCACTTCCAGTGTCTTCTCCAGACGTCCGGTTCCGGCAGCAATTACCGGCCATCCATCCTGCCATACAACTTTTGCCAGAAAAGTCTCGCGCCCCATACTTCCATGGTTCTTACAGCGTCTCGTGGCGAGCATCACCACATACCAGTTCCCGTTTTGATCCTCCACCAGATCCCCATGCCCAGCATAGACCACAGGATAATCCGCCCCAAGATTCCGATGTGTAAAGATCGGATTGCGCGGGCATCCCTCAAACCATTGAAACAGCTTTCGGCTTCTCGCCACACTGATGCTGTGTTCCGGTCCGGTTCCTCCTTCTGCATGCAGCAGATAATAATAGCCGTCTTTTTTGTACAGATGTGGTCCCTCCGGCCAGATTGCCCCTCTCACAGCCCCTTTCCAGATTGCCATACTCTCTCCGACCAGCTTCTTCGTCGTCAGATCCAGTTCCTGCACCCAGATCTCCCAGTCCCCATTGTACCTTACTCCATCGGGATTCGGTCTGGTTCCGCAATAATAGCACCTGCCATCCTCATCAAAAAACAGGCTGGGATCAATCCCGGCTGCTTCTTCTCCCAGATAACAGGGATCTGACCACGGTCCCTCCGGGTGCTCCGCCGTCACAATAAAATTACCTCCATAGCTGACATTTGTGGTAATCATATAATAAATACCCCTATGGTATCGGATGGTCGGCGCATAGATTCCCCTGGAAATCTCCTCTCCCCCAACAGCAAGCTGCTCTTTTCTCTGCAGAATATTTCCGATTTGCTCCCAATGTGCCAGATCCCTGCTGTGAAACAGCGGAACACCTGGTGCATATGCAAAACTGGATGTTACCAGATAGAAATCTTCTCCTACCCGGCAGATCGACGGGTCCGGATAAAATCCCGTCAAAATCGGATTCTTAACTGTAACCATAGCTTTTCCCCCCTACTCCACATATCCAAATCCGAGAATCGTAAATTTCTTATCCAGATTCTCACCGCTCATCTGGATTCTCACGGTATGTGCTGCCGTTTCCTTCTCCTGAAATACGAGCACCGCATTACAGTGCAGCCAGTTATTGACATGTGGATCTGCTGTGAACCGGAATTCCCCATCCACCAGCACATCCGCTGTCCCGGCATCCACCTCGCCGGAATCCTTAAATATCAGAAATAACGCCCTGCATGTGATCGTCAGTTCAAAAAACGCCCGATCCGGCTTAGTTCCATCATACATCCAGTTATATGGGAATTCCGGCGTAGTGCAAAGATCCTGATCCATTTCCACACACTGCAGTTCGTGATCTGTCGCATCAAAGCCTCCCTCTCTCATACTGGCGCCCTCATATCCGTCCCGCCGGTCTAAGAGTTTTACTTTTTCAAACGAATTGCCGATCGCAGGCTCCCCGCGCAGACACTGTTCTAAGACTTCCTCCTCCGTCATGCCCTGCCGGAAGCTGTCCACCCTCGCATGGTCGGACGTATCACATACCTCCATCAGGTATTCCAGACAATCTGCCATAATGGTATGTCCAAGGTTGGTCGGATGAAACATGTCATAAAAAAACTGGTTCTTCGTAATCACTCTTTTCTGTTCTTTTCCGGAAAACTGCGGGGTAACCGCATCCAGAATACTTACCATCGGAAGGTCGTACTGTCTTCCCACCGGCTGCAGACGTTCCTGAAGATTCCAGTCATTTGCAAATACGGAAAACAAGAGTACCACCGCAGGTCTCCACGGCAGCTTCAATACCTTACGCACCAGACTCTCATAGCAGTCCCCTTTGGTCTCATCTCCCTCATCATTCACCGCAAACTCGATTACAACAAGATCCGGCTGTTCCCCCTCACGCAGCACATCTCTGTCAAAACGGATCATTCCAAGCTCCGATGGGGTTCCTCCTACTCCAGCCTTGATGAATCTGACATTATTGTTCCGTGCAAATCGTTTCTGAAACAGCTGATATGCCTTATACGCATAACACTCTGTGTGAATCGGCACCGCCCCTGCCCCCTGTGTGATGGACCCTCCGATAAAAGCAAGCGTCACTTCTTTTCCGGCTCGCGCTTTCTCAATCACTTTCCGGATGCGGTAGGTATTTCCCAGGTTCATAAGAGAGCGCTGCACCATCTTATAATATTCTTCCGAATGGAGATCCACTTTTTCTTCTGTCAGATCTTCCGGTGCCGTAAATCCGTCGTTTAAATAAAAACGGACATCTGCCTTTCCCACCCGTTCCGGTTTGTCAAATGTAAAGCGGATCTGTCCGGGCACATCATCATCCAGACTCCATTCATAATCCGACAGACAGATCCTCTGTTCCATCCCATCTCCCTGCAGTGTTGCCACCAGATTCGTTCCGCCCCCATACAAATCCTTTTTGCCGTACATCTGAAAAACAAATTCTATCTTTTCAGCCGGATGCTCCATCTCAACCGACACACCAATACTGTGTACAAGCGTGCGGAAGCCTTTCACTGTACCGAGCAGTTCAAGTATTCTGCTATCCGTGATATTTCCGACAATCTGTGCACTGTTTGCCAGACGGCCGTCACTTTCATAGATGAACTGCACTGCTTTGCCATCTCCCTGCTTCAGTCCGCAGATCTCTTTTTCACGCATAATATAAAAATATGCTCTTGCTTTTTCCGGGTCTCTCGGTGCCACTGGTCCTGTCATTCTGTGCTCCTCCTGCCATTTTATTTTATATACATCTATGGTAGCACAGATCTCCTTCCGGATACGCGGGAGAAACTATAGATATTACTACGATAAATTAGTGTTCTTGCCCCTGCCCCCGCGGAGCGTTTTACCGGAAGCCGTCACATCAGAAATAAACGGCTGCCTTTATGCGGTAAGTAATATGAGGAGAACCGTTCTTTTTCTGATGTGACCATCTTCCGGTATTGATTCGGCAGCATTCCGTACCGCTTCCGGAACAGGTTGGAAAATGCCTTGCTGTTTGGAAAGCCGTGGTTTAATGCAATCTCGCCAATCGCAAGATCCGTCTCTTCCAGATCCCTCACGGCATGCTCCAGACGCACACTCGACAGATATTCCTTGTAATTGATCTTCGCATATTTTTGAAACATCCGGGAGAGATACGCCGGTGAATAACCGAAGATGCCTGCCAGCTTTTCTAAAGAGAGATCCTCCGTATAATGCTCCTTCAGATACCCGGTAATCCTTCCAAGACGCTTAAGCTGCTTATTGTTCTTAAGTATCTCTTCGCCCACCTCAAGCTTCCGGTATCTTGTCACCAGAAGATACTCCAGCTGATAAAAACAGCTTAGCATTTTTAATTCGTAACCGGTCTGTTTCTCACCGTACGCCACAAACATTGTCTCGAGCAGTGAAAACACCTGACGGTCATCTTCTTTTCCGCTGTGCGAAAACCAGATAAACTGTTCTTCCGTATAATAATCCGCAAAGACGCCAAGCGGAATCTGCAGCACAATCGTCTCGTTTGGCAGAGGGGCATGGATCGCATGCACCTCATTGCTGTTCACCAGCACAAACTCCCCCGCTGCAAGCACATATTTTTTCTCATTCAGGAAAAAATCAAGCTGCCCCTGTCTCACGGCAAATATCTCGATAGAACGGTGCCAGTGCTTCTCCCTGATATATTTTCCGCCGCCGCCCTCAAAGAGAAACAGCTTAAACGGAAGTCCCCTGTCCGGAACGATCACTTCATGCTGGTAAACAATATCATTCACTCCACTTCGGTCTCCTTTAACAAAATTTCATTACCGCGCAGTAAGCTGAAACCGCCGGTTTTCACCAGCCATCCTCATAAAATATACTGTATGTTTTTTATTTTGTTAAAAGTATAACATAATTTTCAATTTTCTCATTTATTTTTCACAATTAATTTATATTTTGTTTATCTTTCTTTGAAATACTGCCCAATTTCCCTTGTCTTCTTTTTTCGTCTTTTTTCGCACTTCCACAATTCTTTTGTTTTCCCTACTCCGGCAGACTGTCCGACAAACATAAAGTTCCCGAGGATGTCAAGTCATTGCTACAAAAAATATGCGGCTTTTTTGCCACGAAAATGGCTTAAAACCGCATATTTCTGTATAGAGGACGTTATATAATTGTCACAAAGTAGATGGGGAGGATGTTACGTCATTGTCATAAAAATATGTATTTATCCAACTTTTTTATTTTCATCCAATTGACCTGGAACAATAAACTCCATTCCTTCAGCTTTCATAGCCGCACGTAAGGCCTTATCCGAAGTAACTACATATATTGGATTTTCTTCTGTAGAATAAATAATAGCCGTTGATGCAATCAATGCATCCTGCGAGCCAAATTTATATCTCGCTGCATGCATCATAAAACCTTCCGCTCTATTAATTATATCCTCATTTATTTCCAATACATTTATTTTTAAGATATCACTTCGCCCATCTATCATTTCCTTAACCAGCTTTTTCATTGCAGCACACAACTTTTTATTCCATGGTCTAGTTCCTTCAAAAAAGTACCTTTTCCCACACTTCTCACCCGCTTCTGAAATTTGCCTACTACAAGTCTGCCACTGTGATGGTACTCCTCTTCCATATTTTCCAATTACAGACAAAATCTCCAACTCGGTAATCTTAGAAATATAGCATTCTCCTTGCCGAATATCTGTAAAATCATACTCGTCCTTCCTTACAGGCTTTCCTGACAAATAGCTAAGTAATTCGAAGAAAGCATTTGTATCTAATAAGTATTTCTTCATCTACACTGGTTACTCCTCATCATTTAATTTCGCATCATCCATTATTGCCTTCATCTCGTCCATAGAAAATGGTTCTAATTTTTCTTTAATCTTATCTATAAGTTCCTGTAAATCAGAATCAGGTCCCTTATTCACATATCCATCTATTCCAATATTAGCCAATGCCTTTATGTCCGCAAATTCACTAAAATTAGTATAAATTATTACGAACACATATGGCCTGATTTTTCTTATTTCTTTTAAAACTTCTTCTCCGCTAAGTTTTGGCATTTTTAAATCTAATAATATTAAATCATAATCATTCTTTTTAACCAGCTCTAAGCCTTTCACACCATCCTCTGCAATATCCGCACTTATTTCATTTAATTTTAACGCTTCTTTTACAGTTTCTGCTGTCATCAATTCATCTTCTATAATTAATACTCTATTCATTTTTCTTCCTCTCTTCTTGTTTTTTTAATATAGTAATTATAAATTTTGCACCATTTTTAAATTCTCTATCTACTTTAATATTTCCATCAAACATTCTGACTATGTTCCATATAATATACAATCCTAGTCCTTCGCCACCTCCATTTTCATCATTGATACATTCCTTCGTTGTAAAAAAAGGTTCAAAGATTTTCCCAAGATATTCTTGTTTAATGCCAGTTCCATTATCTTGAAACGTTATCATATATTCTTGTTCCTTTTCAGAAATCGTAACCAAAATACTTCCCTTTTCTCCTTTTTCCTTTATAGCATAAATGGAATTTCCTATTAAGTTATAAAAAATTTGATCAAATTTTATATTATCACCAAACAACTCAAAATTAGTATATGCTTTCATTTTCCATTCTATATTTTCTTTACTTAATCTTGATGCAAAATCCTTAAAAACATTATTTATTTCCTGTACTACATTAAAATTAGTTTCCGCATTTTTTTCAGAAGTAATCGGTGAAAATCTGTCCAGCATTTTTTTTATTCTATATGTCTGCGATAATATATTTTCTAACAAACTATTTAATTCTGCATTTGTGTTTATCCCCTTTTTCATTTTCATTTGAAATAATTGAACGCCATAACGTATATTTGTTATTGGTTGTCCTAGCTCATGAGAAAATCCTTTTAATAATTCACTCATTGATATCAGTTTTCTACTATGTTCAAGTTCTGCAAATAACTCTCTGATAGTTACCAATAGCGCATCTGCTGCATCATCTTCCTGTTGGTTTCTATCTTCATTATTATAAGTTTTTTTTCTATTCCCTTGCTTTTCTGTAATAAACTTCTTTACTTCCAGTGCCTTATTAAGCATACCAAATTGTAAATAAAAATTATATAAAGTTCTCATTATAGGAATGCTTTCTTTACCACACTTTTCTATTTTTTGCAAAACCTCATTTCTATTCTCAACATCTCCCATTTTAGAATAGTAGAACACTAATTCGTATAAAATATTAAACTGCTCCACCTTTTTTATGTCTGGATGAATTTCTAAATATCTTTCAGCTTCTGAATAATCATTTATTTTTCTACATATTCTAAAAAGAGTTCTCACAGCTACTTGATCTTGGTCATATTTTAAAACCTGGACAATCAATTCTAATGCTTCTTGATATAATTGTTCTTTTTCCATCGAAGACACTACATGTTTATCAATTGTCTTATTTTTTTGCGAATGATTTAGTTCCAAAATTTTAAAATATAGTATATATCTTTTATATGCATCCTTTATCTGATGTATATAGTTTATTGCTTTTTGCAAATTTTTATCATCTTCAAATATTTCAATTGATGGAATTTCAATATACGGAGCAATCACTTTACAAATATTAACCACAAGCTGCGTATTTGAAATCAAATTATTTGCTAAACATTCTTCTACTTGCTTAATAAAAACTTCCTTATTTTCTACAGCTTTTACATATATCTGTAAAAATTTTGCAAAATGTTTAAAATATTGTTTATTATCCCCAAGCTTTTTCAGAAATTCTATATAGCAATTTCCCGCATTTGCATAATCTTCTTTTTTGACATACATATCTCCCAAAAATTTTTCAAAAATATTTTCTTGTGGATATGCTTCTTTTGCTTCTAATGCACAATCTATAGCTTCATCAATTTGACCACTATTTTTTAAGCTTAATATCCGTTTTGAATAGTCATACTTAGTCATTGTCCTATTCAACATCTCCCTTCACTTTTTCTTATTATACCAGTTCAACTCGCAGATGTATATTATATTTTCCACTCCACCTCCACTCTCCCATCATCATACACATATATCCCCCGCACATATTCTTCCAGCATTTCTCGTGTTAGCTTCTCATAGCCTAAATACTTCAACATCTGCTCCACTGGAACATTCTTTTTCA